>OLFZ01000663.1_pt1 | contig 35568 bp, 33 predicted proteins | sample 1604861 | NCBI WGS metagenome assembly OLFZ01 (sample SAMEA3888895, study PRJEB22519) | human gut metagenome | biome: human gut; feature: human-associated habitat; material: faeces | place: Denmark | collected 2011 | reverse complement strand
GAAGGGAAGTAAGCATCCAACCCCTATTTTGGCGGTTTGACAGATAAGTGTTACTTTTGCGCCATGTTTCATTTAAAACTTGAATAATATGGCAGTAAGTAGCAAAGATCTTGAGAGCTTGTGGCAGCGCTACACAGTTGAAGCTGTACCAGCAGGTATCTCGGTAAATCAGTTTTTTGAGTCCAATGGAGTACCTTACCATGTATTTGAGAAGTGGTACAAGAAAAAGTACCAGTCTCCCAATGTTGTTGAGTGCGTGGTCAAGGGGGCACCTGAGGCCCCCAACGTGAATCAGGCAAATGCTAAACAAGTTACATCAACTGCAAGTGTATCTCCAGTCGAGGATGCGGTTGTCGTCAAGTATGTCAATATTGGACTTAGCAATGGTATGAAGATAGAGCATCATAATTTGAGTTATTCTAGTCTTCAAAGTTTCATCTCCAAACTTCAAGCCTTATGTTTAGCTTAAATGGTGCAGTAAAATATAAGTATATTCCCAACTATCAGGATATGCGTGGAGGTTATGACAAGTTATGTGGTGTTGTTCGCTCACTGGGAGAGGATCCTGATGATGGTACAGCCTACGTCTTTACGTCCAAAAATCAGAAGATAGTTAAGATAATCCGACATGAGCACAATGAGTGCCAAATGTATTTTCAGAAGTTCGACAAGAACATGAGCTTTGTTCGCTTGGAGTTTGAGGGCGTTGCTCCTATATATGTGCTGGAGTGGAAATATCTTGTGGCTATGCTGTCGTGCCCAGTCATCAAGAAGATTGGTCCGATAGAAATGAAATGTTATCAAGAAGTAGCATGACATACATCTTACAGTTAAATATACTAAATTTAGTGTATGGGATTTTAACTGTTTGTTTTATTTAATTTATTGTGTATCAGTTATTTATGAGGTGTTACAAGATGCGTTTTAGCATTGGCGTGGCAGCCTGTGCAGGACTAAAAAAAGACTCACATAGGGTGGTATTACTAATCATGCAAAATGCGGTTTAATGCTCTAAATTACTGAATATTAGATTGTTAAATTAGATTTATGAATTTTGTTATGTCTTATAATATGGGTACTTTTGCATCAGCAAATCGTTTCATATTATGGCAGAAATACATACAGACATAGATCGCATGATAATGCAAGCTCAGTATCTGTTGGCGATGAACCAATCGCCAGTGGATACTGACATGACAGATATGGAACGTAAGCAATATCAAGACCAGATAAAGGAACTCATTCAGACAGTCAAGACGCTTTTGGATGCCAATGTTACCTTGGGTGAAAAGCAAAAGGAGGCAGAGGCGAAAGCCCAGAAGTCTGATGCGAGAATTGCAGAGTTGCAAGCCCAAGTGGATAAACTCAACGGCGAGCTACAGGCTCGCCGCCGCAAGATACATGGCAAGAACAGCGAGAAGAAGTCTGGCGCAAAGTCTGGGGACAAAGGTAAAACCAAGGATGAGGCTGAGGATGACTATATAAATAATGGGTGTCAGCAGTCTAAGGAGTCTGAGGAATCTTCGGACGAAGAGTCTGGTGAATCCTCGGAGGCAACCAATCCCAAGGGAGATTTGAGTAAGCGCCCAGACCACTATAACACCATGCAAGCTGAGACTTGTGTGGTTCATGAGTGTGACTTGGAAAAGGTCAAGGCAATGGGTTTGACCTTCTTGCGCTATACTCGCCCTGTGGACCAGTTTGACCGTATCAGCATGATTCGCCAAGACCGTTACCGCTATGTGTGGGTTCGTGATAAGGATGGTAAGGAGTTCGCTTTCTTTATCCCTATGGATAAGGATGTAGAGCAACGCTCCTGCAAGTTTGTCGATGAGTCGAAGTATGACATGCCTACAGTCGTCCCTCATACGAGTGGTACAAGTTCCATGGTATCCGACTTGGTTGTCAATCGCTTTCAGTATGCGATAACGAGCGGACGTGAGATGTACCGCATGATTAATGAGAAGATGAAGATGTCAAAGATGTCTATCTTCAATTGGTTGCGTCATGGTGCAGAGTTTTTGGAGAATTGCTTGGAAACAATAAAAACATGGCTTCTAAAACCTGGTACCACAATCTATTGTGATGAGTCTTGGGTTGACACCAAGGTGACGGAAGCCAATGGCGAGGTTCATTACAGACGACGGTATATGTGGGTCATAGTCAATTTGACCACGAAGGTTTGTTATTATTTGTATGGTAGCAGGCGACAAGAGGTTATCAAAGAGTTTCTTGGCGATTTCAAGGGTACATTGATGACCGATGCCTATGCGGCTTACCTTTACTTCAATAAGTTGAAGGACTGCACTCATGTATGTTGCTGGTCGCACGTTAGAAGACTGTTCGTCTCAGCGAGTCGTGACTACAAGGATACCTTGGCACAGGCATTCATAGATTTGATCGGTATATTATATAAGGTCGAAGTTGAGAACCAAGTATTGGGTCGCACAGAAAAAGAGATAGTCAAGCATCGAGGTGAGGAATCCCTACCAGTGTTACACGACATCTATCAGCAAGCGACGGCACTGTTGAAACAGTTTGAGAAAAACGAGATTAAGCTCTCCGCTAAGTTGCAACAAGCCTTGACATATATGACCAAGCATTGGGAAGAGCTGATGGCATATACGAAGATAGGCAGCGTCTTGATAGATAACAACTGCTGTGAACGCGCAGTCCGCCCATTCACAAATCTCCGAAAGAACTTCGGTGGATTTAGCAGTGAGCAGGGTGCCAGAGTTACAGCGACCTTCCTTACTTTCGTTGAAACCTGCAAGCTAATGGCAATGGCTCCACTGGATTTCTTCAGGGGATTCTTTGACATGATTGTAGCTGGAAGAAGGGATTATGCCTTGATGACAGAGGCACTTTTAGTTAAACCTGTTTAAAAATCAGAAAAGTTCAATTCCTTAAAATACTCTGTATCCCCAGTAAACATTAGGGATGGAGTTGTATAGTCATAGGGGTTGGATGCTTACGATATACCCTCTTTAAGGGACTATTTGATAAATTAATTAACGTGTCTAATTTTTATTGGACACTAATGATATATAGTAATATTATGAATCAAAAAACAAAAGAAAAGATGGATTTTTGGCTCTGTCAACATCCTGAATCAACGCATCCATTGGATGAAAATCGTAAGTTTAGTTTTGTTTTAGAGTTGTATCTAAACCACGATAATGTTCAATTTGAAGATTTGTATGAATCGTTTCGTTGTAGCCATCCAACTTATGATGAGAAAAGTTCTAGAGAATTGTGTGAAAAATGGGATGTTGAAATAGCGAATCTTAAACGTTTCGCAGAATATCTTTTAGATGAAGAAAAAGTTTAGGTGATATCACCTATGGCCGGTAAATGCGGTGGTTGTGTTATAACATTGTTAAAATACAATTATGAGGTACACTCGTAAAGAAATTGATAAGACGGGCAAGATGATGCTGACTGCAACTAATCAAGAAACTTTTAAAGAAGCAATTGAGAAGTTGAATGATTGGCGAAGTTTGCATTTGGTTCCTTTGGATATGTTACAACAAAGATTGTTGGATTTTCTAGACACCAATAATATACATCCTTTATTGGTTTCTAGAAGATTAAAACGATTAACATCCATTCAATATAAGTTAGACTTGAATCCTGAAATGGGATTAGGTGGCATGCAAGATATTGGTGGATTGAGAGTGGTGGTAAATACAGTGGAGGAATTACTTCGTTTGCATGCTTTATTGCGTAGCTTGCCTATTGCTGATTTTGAGTGTAGGCGAATGTATGATTATGTCAATGTACCTAAGGAAACTGGATATCGTAGTATCCATTTTTCCTATATATATCATTGTGATAATCATGATTATGATGGTTTGCGGATTGAGTTACAGATTCGTACTAGACTTCAACATTTGTGGGCTACGGCTGTTGAGACAGCTGGATTGTATACGAAAACATCTTTGAAATCTGGTCAAGGTAAAACAGATTGGCTAGAATTTTTCAAAGTTGTAAGCGCTTTATTTTGTCTGAAGGAGCATTTGCCGGTTGCTCGAAATTTGCAGAATATGCCAATGAAAGCATTGATGATAGAATGTTATGCAAGAAACAAGAGATATCGTTATTCTGATATATTGAAGGCATTGAATGTTAGTGTTCATGAAACTGAGGATAAGACAAAAGAATATGCGTATTATTTAATATTTATCGATTTTGAACGCTCTATTGTTCGAGTTACTTCATTCAAAAAAAATGAGGAGGGGTTGGCTTCTGAAAAATATACTGAACTAGAAGGTCATCTTAAAGATGATAAGAATGCTGCCGTCTTGGTTTCTGTTAGCAAGGTTGAAGAACTAAGGCAAGCCTATCCAAGCTATTTTTTAGATACAAAAGAATTTACTGGTAATATTGATAAGATATGCCAGAATTGCATTGATTGGAAGTTGTTGTCAAACTAATTGATTTCATATGTTATGGATACATTACAATTGACGAATTACAGAAAATTCAAAGATACAGGTGTTATACATCTAAAGCCTATTACCTTTTTGGTAGGTGCAAATAGTAGTGGCAAGAGTTCTTTTTTAAAATTTTTCCCATTGCTTAAACAAAGTTTGGGGGTAAATCGTAATGGCACATTTTTGTGGTATTCCTCCGATGTGGATTTTAAGGATTTTCTTAATACAGTTCACAATGGTGAAGGAAATATAGAGATTGGTTTTACTTTGCAATCTCAAAATTTGCGTTTACCAAGATATAGTAGACATATAAAAGCAAAGGGTATAACAGAAGAGGACATTTCTAAAGCAATTGAGATGTCTGTAAAACTTGAAATTTCAGGAAAGAAAGCACTGGGAAAAGAAAACGAGGATTTCTTTTCTTCTGTTTTAATACAATATTTGGATCAAGAGATTCTGATGAATATATCAGAAGATGAAAGAGTACAAGTTGTAATTAATGGTCATGAAATTGATGTAAATCTTCATCCAGCATTAAGCAATAATGCCTTCAACTTGATACCACGTTTATATGAGGATAGGCAGGACAGCCTATATATGGGAACTATCCGACAGGCTTTTGATTTTTTTAGAAAAAATATTGCTTCTAAAGAAAATGATGAGGCATATCCTTTAATGGATTTGCAAGAAGCGTTTTATTTGATTGACCAAAAAACAAGTTTTACCTATCTGAAGAATCTCGATATAAATGGGGAGGAATATATGCTTAATGGAATGTATATTCTTTTACATTTGAATAATATAATAGAGAGTATTAATTATTATTTATTCGATATAAGTTCTGGTATAACTTATGTGCGTCCTTTACGAGTCTCAACTGAGAGATATTACAGATATCAGAATTATGCAGTGGATGAAATTGATTCTGACGGGAAAAATTTAGCTATGTATTTGGCAAATCTTTCAGACCGCCAGATGATTAAGTTTACGGATTGGACTTCAAAGTTATTTGGCTTTTCTATTGTTGTTCTCAAGCATGAGGGGCATGTGGAATTACAAATCTTAGAAGGAAATAATGCTCCAAGAAATCTTGTAGATACAGGCTTTGGATATACACAGATGCTGCCAATTCTTACGATGATATGGAATGCAATCAAAACACCGCCCCGTCGTTCTATTTTTTATCGAAGTAATGGTAATATGTTGAAATTTATCGTTATAGAACAGCCTGAGTTGCATTTGCATCCTAGAATGCAAGCTAAGTTTGGCGCAATGTTAGCTAAAGTTATATCAAGTGAGGCTGGTAAATATATACGTTTCATTATAGAAACTCATAGTGAAGCTATATTAAATTCTGTAGGTATTGAAATAGAACAAAATAACTTGGATAACAACAAGGCAAATGTCGTTCTGTTTAATGCGGCAGCTGAAGGATATGAGAATTACATAGAAGAAGCTCGATATAATGAGCGTGGATTTATTGATCATTGGCCAACTGGATTTTTATCAGAAGATGTTTATTAAAGTAGAAAGAGATATTGTCGATGTGATTCTTAATCAGCAGCGAGATAAAAAACGAGAAAGGGCTATAGATGTTATAGTGCAACTAATGACCGCTTCACGATTGAATCATCATAAGGTTTATTTGAAGTGTCAGTTAGATGATGGGGAAGAAAAAGAATTGCAGGCAGCTTTAGACGAAAATTCCTGGAGAGAATTTTGCAGACTTCAAAAAGAACGTATAGATGTCAATGGATTGGTTGGAATGTTGGATGTATATGCTGTTATATCAATATCAAAGCATTGTTCCCGTGTAGGGAAAGAACTTCAAATCAATCCTTTTGAAGCTTCTGGTTTCTTCTTGGATGCTCCAACCTACCTCTGTACCGAAAATCAAAGAGATGGAAAATTCTACAAGATTGTTTGTAATTATTATCTTTCTCTGAAAAGAATATTAAACATGTCTTCAAGTTATAAAAAATGGAAAGGTGGTGGATCAGACTTTGGTAATGCATTAAAGGACGATAGTGTTTTAACGGATAATTTTGTCTTGGCAATAGCTGACAGTGATAAAAAATATCCTAACGGAAAAATTGGAGAAACAGCTAAAAGCATAAAGTTTCTAGCTCATAATCGTTATAATGCTGATTATTATATACTGGTTAATGTTTCTGAGATAGAAAATCTAATACCGATAAAGATGGTAAAGAAGTATAATTCCAACATTACAAACATAGAAGATACGGATCTTTCTTATTTTGATTTTAAGGAGGGGCTCAAATATCAGATTCTTTATGAGAAAGATTGCCGTGCTTATTGGAAAAGTAATTTTTCAAGAATGGATATTGATTGGGAAGAAATATTAGAGTTGGTTAAAGATAAATCTTCATCAGACTATTTTGATGTAGTTCGTGGTAAGGCACCTTTAGTGTCTGGTTGTGGTAAAAAGCTACTTGATTCTTTATTGGATGATGATGGCTGGAAGAATATTCGGGAAGAAGATTTTACTCAATCTCAGCTATCTGAATGGGAAGAAGTTGGAAAGAAAGTATTTAGTTGGACATGTTGTTCTAGAAAAAAAGTATAATATGAGTTGAATATGGTGTGGATGTTGTATGGTATAAATTTGAAGAAAGTACTATCCCCTAAAGGTGTATAGTACTTTCTTTACGGCATATAATCCATGCGGTTCCATCCCGCAAAACCTGGCGAAGACCTTTGATGGTCCGCCAACCTTAGAGCGTAGCGGTTCAGAGCACCGAGTAGGGCGGTTACATCCTCTCGTTCCTGAGGAAAGAGAGGCTTGGTGAGAAAGGTGGAGTTCTCCTTGCAGGAGAGACGGAGAGGTAGAAAAAACACCTTCTTTAATGGTAAAGAAGGACGGGATGATTTTAGAACTTTTTATTATAAGAACAAAAATTAATACGATGAATATAGTAAAAACAGAAATAGAAGGCGTTCTCATTATAGAGCCACGCCTCTTCCGTGATGCTCGTGGCTACTTCTTCGAGAGTTTCAGCGAGCGAGAGTTTGAAGAGAAAGTAACCCCAATTTTGGGGCACAGTGTTCACTTCTGCCAAGACAACGAGTCTATGAGCAGCTATGGCGTGATGCGAGGCTTACACTTCCAGCGCCCACCATATACCCAGAGTAAGTTGGTACGCTGCGTAAAGGGTAGAGTACTCGATGTAGCAGTAGATATTCGTAAAGGCTCTCCTACTTATGGCAAGCATGTAGCTGTAGAACTGACAGAAGACAATCATGTCCAGTTCTTCATTCCAAAGGGCTTTGCTCATGGTTTCGCTGTCCTCTCCGAGACTGCCGTCTTCCAGTACAAGTGTGACAACTTCTATCATCCGGAAGCCGATGGTGGCATCAGCATCCTCGATGATACCCTCGGTATTGATTGGAAGATCCCAACCGATTATGCCAACCTCTCAGAGAAAGATACGAAGCATGCGATGTTAAAAGACTTCGATTCACCTTTCGATATCAATGTAGATTTATATATATAAAAAGCTAATGATTCGTTTTTTGCAAGTATCAGACATTCATTTCCTCTATTGTAGCGAATCGGAAGATGAGTATTCACAATTAAGAATGAGGTTTAAAGAAGACTTGGAATGTCTGAAGAAAAAAGTAGGTTCAATCCCTTATCTTTTGATTTGTGGAGATGTTGCTAGTAAAGGTCAATGTGGAGAGTTTGATGCAGCTACTAATTACATTCAACAGTTATGTGAAACTTTGGAGGTGGATGGGCATAGACCAAATGTGTTTGTGGTACCAGGCAACCACGACATAGATAGAACTCCATATAAGCATACGAGAGAGCATTTTCGATCAAAGTTGCTTTGTTTTGAGAATAAGCAGAATGATTATTTTATGCAGGAGTTGAGAAAGTCTGAGCCGGATTCTCTAAAAATTCTATACTTACCTTTAAAAGCTTATACTAAATTTGCCTATGACTATTCTTCTAATGATGAACTAGCAGAAGCTTTGAATTTAGAAGAAAACTATTCTGATTTAACGAACAAGAATCTCTTTTGGAAGCGTCCTATTGGTAAATTAGGGAACTATACTATTAATATCATTGGACTGAATAGTACATTGGTGTGTGATGGCATGGAGCGTGAAAAGCCTGATTCTTCAAAGGGCGAACATACTTTATTCTTGCCGTTTATGGGATACAATGTGGTGACTCGTAGCAATGAGGTGAATATCTCAATGATTCATCATCCCATCAATTGGTTGGGAAATGAAGATAAGGTACAAAAAATATTTGATGATCGTTTTAAGATTCAGTTTTATGGGCATATGCATAAACAGTCTTCTGATTCTGGTGCGGCAATTAAGATATATTCTGGAGCCTTGCAACCTCCTTCTGGTGATGATGATTATCCACCAGTTTATAACTACATAGAGGTCGATATAAAAGATTCTAATCTTATGGTATCTATCAATTGTAGAAAGTGGGATGGTCGTAAATTTGTCAAGTATGAAGAAGAAAGTAAAAATTATACTTTACCTTTAATAAAGGAAGACTTATGGAAAGTTGATGATATGATGGATGCTCAAAAAGAACTTCAAATAGAATCTACTCCTATACCAATGCATGAGATAATTCAACTATTTAGAATTCAAACGCCAGTTGTTAAGAAACAGATTATCTTAGAAATGGAGTCAAAAGAATATAATAATCAGTTATCTTCTCATGAGCATGAATTGAATTTCTTGAAAACAATAAAAGCCACCAATCGGTTGACTGAATTGTATAATAAACTCATAAATATTTAGATATATGGATACTATTTTGTCATCAATGTTAGCTAAAGCTTTCATTGTTCCGATTTCTGATGAAGAAGTGGAAGATATCAAGCAGGTAGTCGATGGCTTCCTTGAAGATATCACTGTTGACAAACTACAAATATGTGGGGCAGTTTATTTTGAGAGAATTAGATTGGAAGAGTTTCGGTCAGCTCTTGATAAACAGGCAGAAACTTTGGAGTTAGAAAATCATCTTAACTTGTCTGATTTGGCATACATCGCATTATCCGAATACGTTCTATACCAAATGGCATGTTCTTCGTCAGTTTTGGAGGAATTCCGCTTTTTAACTTCTCTGTATATTCGAAACTTTTTGGTGTTACAAAAAAATGGGCAGAAAATGTTTTATCCTCAAGGTTTAATGAAACCATTGAAATATGCTGATGAGTATTTGACAGTCAAGGGTTCTGTTTCTAATGATGGAGAAAATATCTTTAAGCCTAATATCTTTTGGGCAGAGTCATGGAAAGACGTAATAGGTGAAGGTAACTCTGTTACTCTTAATCATTTAAAGGAGGTAAGAATTTATGCCATGAAAGCTGAAAAATATGATTTTTTACAAGAAGTCGCTTCTGTTAAGAGTATGACTTGCAAGGACTCTTTTCAGAAGGCGTTTGTGGCAGCATATAGATTATCCCAAGTTTCGTCATGGTTGCTTGTTGATTCTACCCCAAAGTTAACAGTGCAGAAAATAATGACTAATAGTAAAACAAGTAAGAAATTACAGAGTATAGATTTAGACTTGACTGCATATCCTTATATCGATATAAAAAGTAACTCTTCTTTGCTTCTTGATTATATCTATAATCCAGAGAAGCGTAATAGGGATTTAGAACAAATGGAGTTTACTCCAATGGAGTTCGCTATCTATCTATATTATGAATTTTTGTTAGAAAAATTAATGAAAAAGTATGGAAATTGATAGAAATTCGGTTTTGTTAGATGATAATACGGAAAAACAGGTTGCGTCCCATTCAGAGACTGCACCTTCTCCGACCCCAACACAAGCCTCATCTACAAGTTCTTATTATCTAGATGCTATGGATGAAACAGAAGTGAATAGGCTTGTTAGGAGTTCGCGTCCTGAGTTGATAGTCTTGTTAGGACTCAATGATTTTGGAAAAAGTACTTTTGCTGGTTCACTTTATCAGCTTTTGCGTTCTAGAGGGCGCATTGGTAACTATATCTTTATTGATTCTGAGACTTTTATCGGATGGGAACGAAGGGTTTTTCTAAGACGTATAGAAAGTGTAGGGCCTTCTACGACAAAAAGAACGATTCGTGGCGAGAATGCCTTTTTGCATTTGAAAATGCAAGAAGTTAACACAAAGGAAAACTTTGAAGTTGTCATTTCAGATAGTTCTGGTGAAGTCTATAGGGATTATATTTCAAATAATGAGCTGATAAGAAGAGATAAAACTATAGCCCAAGCAGATAAATTGTTGTTGTTTGTGGATTCTACCAAACTCTATAGTCGTTCTTTTAGAAGTTTTGCCGATGATTATACTAGTTTGATGCGTCGATTGAAAGAAAATAGCAAATTACCAAGTCATGCCATTGTCTATCTAATATTCAACAAGATAGACTTGAAAGATGCTAAAGATAAATCTCGTACTGATCATGAAGAAACTATCAAGAAGATTGTGCAGGATGCTTTTGGTGGACAGGAAATAATTGATGAGTATCTAGATTCTAAATCATTGGATAATAACCAACATTTAGAGGATTTCTTAGCTAAGGTGTTAGCTCCTAGAGAAATTCAGCAGGACGAGACTGTTATAGATTGGGTAAATAATGGAATATAAATATGGAAGACAAACATTCATGCCTAATGGTAGGGCTACCAAGTGCTGGTAAATCTACCTATTTAGCTGCCTTTTGGGCTATAGAAAAAGAAGGAAATACAGGACATTTGGTGTCTTGCCGTAGATACCCTCCTGAAACTAAGTATCTAGACGAACTTAAAAATAATTGGCTTCAACAAGAACTTGTTAAGCGAACTACGCTAGGTTCAGAGATACTATTGGAACTGATGAGTACAAAGACGGGGCAGGAAATGTCACTTCAAATTCCAGATTTTAGAGGTGAGTCTTTTCGGTCAATTCTTACAAATAATATTGATGATGCTTTGTATAACTGGGTGTTAAAGGCTAACAGTATCTTGTTTTTTATCCATCATATACCTATGGATTATCTGAAAGATGAGATTCGTGTTGATGAAGCAATACAAGAGCCAACTGCAAATCCTGCATTCTCTCTTAGTTCCGTTTCTTTGTGGATTCAGAATATCATGGTTTTAAAATATATTAGTGATGTATGTGGAAAATCGATACCTATCTCAATATGTTTTTCTGCATGGGACGAAATTGGTGTTGAAGATGAATCTGTTGAGGAATGGATAAAGAAAGAACATCCATTCTTCTATAATTTCATTATGACACATTTTTCCAAGGTTAAGTTTTTCGGGGTGAGTGCCCAAGGTAAGGCATACAACGAGGGCAAAGATGGTTTTGACGTAGAGTTAGATAATCTAACGGAAAAGAAACAGAGGGCTTATGTTTATACAGACCACAAGTCTAATGATATTACTGAGCCAATTGCCTTTCTTTTGGAATCGACATAAATTCTAGCGTTATGATTATACACCAAATGCTACATGGTTACAACCATGGACATAATTACATTCAAGGTTCTATTGTCTTGGATTCTATTCATGACATGAACAAGATAGCCATGTTGAGTGATTGGTCTGAGTATGTGAATGGAGAAGACTATTCCTACTTGACTTTTTACTCTTTAGACGAATCTAATTATTATGTCGTTGCTAAAACATGGTATGCCTCTGAGATGTCTCGCCCTGGTTGTGTCTGGACTCATAGTCTGCTGATCTGTAAAGATGACTTGGCAAATATTTCAGATTTCCTTCATCTACAAGAATATTTTATCCATCCAGCTTCTGCTGCCGATTATTCTAAAAAGATAATTTATGATGATGCTTTAGGTGTTCAGCATCGAAATATGTTAGATATTTCAGATGAAGCATTATTGTGGCAGATGTATTCATTTTTATATGAAGAAAGGATGTCTTTAACCTTACCCCTGGAACGAGATTTCAGAGTTGTTCAATATTTGTCGCTCCAATTTTTAAATAACTTGCCTGTCGGCTTGTTGAGCAAGATTAATCTTTGTACAGGAACAATTAGCGAACGTCCGTTTGGTAACAAAAATAAGACGATAGTATTTTCTCCATCAGCAGTTCAAAATATCTTTGTAATGTCTGATACAAAATTTACTTTCTTGGATAGATTGGTAACTGCTGTAATATATAAAGATGACCAAATGAGTCGCCTTATTCGCAGTTTTGATAATGAACTTGGAGATTCTTTAAATAAGTTCTCTGCATTTTTACAACTCCTAGATTTATTTAATCAAAATCTAACAGTAGAGGCTGAGAAAGAAAAGAATGAATATCTAATTATAGAACAGCTATCAAAAGGCTTCCCATTTCCATCTGAAGGATGTCGCTTGAAGCAGAGATTCCTGAGCAAAAGTGCAGCTAGTTACTTTGTGAGCGAAGAAAACTTCCTTTATATGATGTGTGTTGTGGATGTAAGAGCTTTCTACAAAGATGATATTCATTTCATGGAACGTGTACATTCTCTCTTTGATTCATCTAAAGAAAAATACGTTGCTCTTTTGGAACGGTTGATTGATAGATCTGAGAATAATGACTGGGGTGATCAGCTTCTTCGAGATTCAGTGAATCTACTGAGTTATGAAGATTGGAATAACTTGATAAAGACAAAATGGTTCGTATTCTTGAGTTTAGCCAGCATGACTCCTTCTTTGCTGAACCATACAAATTGGCAAAATGCAGGTAAACGTCAAGTAAAAGAGGTTTTGGACATTTTATCAAAAGAATCTTCTCGGCAGGGGTTTATGAAATATCAAGAGTTGCTTGATGCGATATACACCTACAATATACAGATTGATGAAGGACTAGCAAATGCCATTAGTCTTCACATGAGCGATTTTGTATGTATGATATTATCTAAGGCTAATTCGACAGGTATATTTATCGACTCACTAATGAAAGAGTGTTTGGGTAAACAAGATGAGGTGATAACATGGATGAAAAATGAGTCTCATATATCTCAGGATATTACTACTAGATTTATCATCTGTGATTTTGAGCCTAAAAGTAAAATAGTGAAAGATAGCACTTCTGCTCTTTGGCGTAAGATCATCTTTGATTCATCGATGTCTTTGGATTATTACATATTCATTTTTGTTCTTTCCTTTAACTGGTATAAGGATGTAGATGCCATTGAGTATATGAAGTATGCGTTTATGCCTATTTACAAATCAATAATTACCAGCCAAATTACTCTTAGGCAGTGGAAAAAACTGGAAAATTTGATGGAACCTTTAAAAATCTGGCAAGATTGGGATAAGGGCAAGAAGATGAGGAAAACATTGGCAAAACGCCTTAAAGAGGCAGGTTTACCCAAATCTTATGTGAGTGAATTCACACCAGACGACGAGTTGAATCATGAGATATTAAAATATTGGAAAAAATATTAATAGATTTATACTTCAGAGAAATTGTTTATACGCTATAGTTTTAAACACTAATTAAAATGTTAGCTCAAACATCAGATAACAATAAACGAATAGCGGAGAATTCGTTGCTTCTTTACTTCCGAATCATGTTCTTGATGGTGTTCTTGCCTCTACAGATTTCTCCTATCATAGTTATTTCTTTAGATTTGCTTTGATTGTGCTGATAGATGAGATATTCATGGTCTTATTTAGAAAATATGTTAGTTTGCAGAATTGATTATAGAAAGATGGCTGTGGTACTGGATGCTTCAAAGCGAGTAGATGGTAAGTAGAATATGCCGAAGGATTATTTGGTAGAGTCCTTTCATTTGCCGGAAGTTGAGGATGATACAATTTGGGAGAATGATAGAAACGAGTTTTTAAAATCAATAGAAAAGAAAAAGTAAATGTCAAATCAAACATCAGATAATAATAAACGAATAGCGAAGAATACGCTTTTCTTGTATTTTAGAATGCTTTTTATGATGGCCGTGAGTTTATATACATCACGTGTCGTTTTAGATGCATTAGGTATAGAAGATTTTGGTATTTATAATGTCGTAGGAGGTTTCGTTGCAATGTTTACATTCATAAATACATCTATGTCTTCTGCAACAGAACGTTTCTTGAATTATGAAATGGGATGTGGAAATAAAAAATCGGTTCATACTGTTTTTTGTACAAGTGTAAATATTCATTCGATTATTTCTATAGTTATATTGATTCTTGCAGAAACAGTTGGCTTGTGGTTCTTAAACACCAAAATGGTAATACCGGAAAGTCGAATGACAGCTGCATTATGGGTTTATCAGCTTTCTATATTTTCTACAGTAATTATGGTGATGAGTGTTCCTTATAATGCATTGATAATTGCACATGAAAAAATGGGAACCTTTGCCTATATTTCTGTTCTTGAAGTAATTTTGAAATTAGTGATTTTATATGTAATAATCATATCACCTTTTGATAGATTGATATTTTATGCTTTTTTGATGATGCTAACTCAAATTCTTATACGTTTTATTTACGGAAGATATTGTAGTAAGCACTTTAGTGAAAGTCATTATCAATTCATTGTGGATAAGGTAAAGTTGAAAGAAATGTTAGGCTTTGCAGGTTGGGATTTATATGGTAATATGAGTGTGATGGCTAGAACGCAAGGTGTGAACGTCTTGTTGAATTTGTTCTTTGGTCCCGTTGTCAATGCAGCATCAGGTATTGCAACAAGAGTTCAAGCTGCCATAATGGGCTTTGCTGGTAATATTATAGTAGCAGTCCGACCTCAATTAATCCAAGCTTATTCTGTTCGTGATTATCACAGGATGAATAGCCTTATGATTAAAGGTGCATTCTTTATATTCTTGTTGCTTTCAACTTTATCTTTGCCTGTAATAATAGAAACTCCTTATATATTGCAACTCTGGCTAAAGACAGTTCCTGATACAACTATAGTTTTTTGTAGATTAACTTTGTTGTTCAATTTGATAGCTGCAATATCAAGTGTCGTAATGATAGGTATACATGCGACAGGTAGAATTAAAAAATCATCTTTTATAAATGGTACCTTATATTGCATGGTTATACCGATTTCATACTTGTTTTATAAAATGGGTGGACAACCAGAATTAGCTTATCTTATAAATGTTATTGCTGTATTTATTGGAATGTCGTGTAATATAGTATATCTTCATTTGTATATACCTGAGTTTGATGTTTGGAATTTTGTCGTAAAGGTCATCGGGCGTTGTATGTCAATATTTGCTCTTAATTCATTAATATTGTATGCTCTCTCTCAAATTTTAGAAGTCTCGTTTATGCGACTATTGTATGTATGTCTCATCTCTTTAGTATTGTCTTTAAGCGAGGCATGGCTTTTTATGACTAAAAATGAACGATCATTAGTTACTGATAAAATTCTTTCTATATGGAAAAAAATGCATTGATTAGTATTTTAACACCTTCTTATAATTCTTCTAAATTTTTACCGAGGCTGCTTGACTCTGTTCTAAATCAGGACTATCCTAAGGTAGAAATGATAGTGGTTGATGACGGCTCTACCGATAATACGAAAACAATTGTAGAAAATTATAAGAAACGATTTGAGTGTAAGGGGTATCAGTTATATTATGTTTTTCAAGAAAATGGAGGTCAGTCTGTTGCTGTTAATACAGGTCTTAAGATAGTGAAAGGTGATTACTTGGTATGGCCTGATAGTGATGATTTTTATGCTTCTTCTGACGCCTTAAGTAGATTGGCCTCAGTTCTGGAAACACAACAGGTATCTGTCGTGAGATGTCAGGTCCAGAATCTGTTAGAACGTGATTTAAGTCCTACGGGAAGTTACTTCAAAACATACGATAAGGATACCATAGACAATGTATTTGATGATTGTCTTTATTGTAAAAATGGTTTTTGGTATCAACCAGGCGGATATATGGTTAGAATGACTGATGTGGACAAGTTCATCCCCAACCGGGAAATTTATACAGAAAAAAGGGCAGGACAAAATTGGCAGATGATGTTGCCTCTATTGTATAAAAACAAATGTTATACAATCAAAGACAGACTGTATAATGTTGTTGTTCGTGAGTCTTCTCATTCACATACCTCTTTTTCAAGTTTCCAAAGAGGAATAGAAATGATTGATGTTTATGAAAGGACAATATCAAATACACTCAATTCGATGCCGAATATGTCCGATTCAGATAAGCAGTATTATATAAATTCTATACATTTAAAGTATCTGAAGCAAAAATTTGATTTTGCAATAAGTAAGTTAAAAAAACGTGAAGCAAAGGCTTATTATAAAGAACTGAAGGTTTTAACCAAGGTAGCAAAGTTGGATAGTTTTAAACTGTATTCTCCTTTCCTTTATAAAATATTAAAGCATATTAAATATCGTATTTGTAAATGATATATATAACAGATAAGAAAAATTGTTGTGGATGTTCTGCTTGTGTACAGCGATGTCCTAAACAATGCATCAGATTGGAAGAGGATTCAGAAGGTTTCTTGTATCCGCAGGTGGATGAAGAGACTTGCATTAAATGTGGATTGTGCGAGAAAGTATGTCCAATCTTGAATCAAGCAGATAAACTGCCAGTACAGGAAGTGCTTGCTGTGATGAATCCTGATGAGGAGGAGCGAATGAACAGCTCTTCTGGTGGTGTTTTTCTTCCTTTAGCAAGAGAGGTTATCAATAAAGGCGGTGTCGTTTTTGGAGCAGTCTATGATGATAGTTGGGAAGTGCATCATGTCTATGCTGAAAAGATAGAGGATGTTTATCCAATGATGGGTAGCAAATATCTGCAGAGTAAGATAGAGAACAGTTATAAGGAGGCAGAACGATTCTTAAAGCAAGGACGTGAGGTTATGTTTGTGGGTAGCCCGTGCCAAATAGCAGGACTTAGGACATTTTTTCGCAATAAAGAATATCCCAATTTGTTGGCTGTTGATTTCCTATGTCATGGAGTTCCAAGCCCAGGTGTTTGGAGAAGATATTTGGCAGAGACTTATGGAGGATATGTTGCCAGAGAACAGGGTCGCCTTCAGGCGACCGCTGGAAAAAATTCCGTTTTGCTTTCTTCTCTAAACGCAACGTCCCCCATAGGGGACATTAAGTTTAGAGATAAACGTGAGAGCGGCTGGAAAAAATTCCGTTTTGTCGTCCGTCAAAAGTCCGCTTCTAAGGCGGACCAAAATACCGTCTTGTCGTCCGATATACATTACGATAATCCTTTTATGCGAGGATTCCTTTCTGACATATATTTGCGCCCTTCATGTTATGAATGCAAATGTAAGAATGGAGTAAATCATAGCGATTTAACTATAGGTGATTATTGGGCGGCAAGAGTTACAGACCAGGACTTTGATGATGACAAAGGAGTTGGCTTGGTTCTTGTTAATACTCCAAAAGGCAAGGAATACTTTGATAAGCTAAATATGATGGTTCGTAAGTCGGACCTAGATAAGGCTAATCTTTGTAATGGCGGATTCAATGAACATACTCATGCACATCCCAAACGTGCCTTGTTCTTTGCTTTGATTTATCAAGGAAAGACTATAAAAGATGCAGTTGATATCTGCTTGAAGATTTCATTGTCTTCAAGGGTAAAGAATAAAACGAAACGCCTTGTAAAGGAGGTTGTAAAGCAAGTTTTAGGTGATAAAGGAGTTGATGTTATCAAAACAGCTTTAGGTAAATAAACTTCTTCTGACATTCATGTCTCTGATCAATATTCGCCAAGTGCTAATTTTATGATGGATGAAGATTCAAGGATAAAAGCTTCTTCCAAATTCATGAGAAATTTCTATTTTCAATTACATCATAATAGATAATGGATTTCTAGAAACACTTACTCGGTGATAATTTTTTGATTATGTAGTCAATCTCAATTTGTGTGCTTATAATCACCTTATAAACATAATAGATTATGGATGAACGATTTATTAAATTCCTTAATATCTTTGATGAATTCAAGGAAGGTACTGTATTGCGTGATATCTTGAATGATGCCATACGCTGTTATCGGCATGGTATCGCCAGACCAGCACTGATGCTTTCTTACATCGCTTTTATTCAGGCTGTAAGAAATAATCTTTTGAATTCTGAAATGCCATCTGGTTTCAAGAAAGCAAGATGGGATGCGTGTATGAATAACTTGCGTAATGAAGGAAAATGGGATTCTGAAGTTGTTGATTGTATCAAGAAGAGAGCTAATGGAGCAGATGATCCTGCTTTCTTTGAATTGCCTGATACATTAAGGGATGATGTCTGTTTCTGGCGAAATCGACGCAACGACTGTGCACATTATAAGGATTCTGAGATAACTCTTTCTCATGTAGCTGCATTTTGGGTGTTCATAATGGATAATTACAACAAATTTACTCCGATTGGTAGTTTGATGCAATCTGTCAACGACTATAGGCGGCACTACAACTTATCCATAACGCCTAGAGATGCGAGTTCTGATAAAATATTTAAACGTCTGTGCTTAACCATCAAGACAGAGGATGACCTGTTGCTGTTTTTGAAAGAGACAGACTCCTGCATGCAATATGAAGAACAAGCACAGTTGCTTCACGATTTGTTGATGACAGAACGGCATAGGGCTAAGGTTATAAGTCTTTTGATAGGTAAATTGAAGCGAGTTAGAATGTATTTGGCTTTAAAACCAGCAGATGTTTCTGTTATTCTTGGTAATAATCCCGAAATGATTCGCAAATTTTGGTATGAAGATTTCATACTTTTTGCAAGTAGCACCAATGTCTATGTTGAAATGTTACGAGCAAAGATGATACCGAAGAGCGAAATTAAGGAGTCTTTAGAAATGTTCTTGAAGCATGAATATAAACGTAGTGCTTTTTATGTAGATAGTCCAGAGAATTTCAACGTGTTGAAGGAAAACGGACTATATGATATTTTTATTGAAGAATATCTCTCGAAAGACTTTATTTGTAACAATCCAAGCGAAAAATGTTATAAGACAGACTTCTACATTTCTCTAATTCATCGTGGCGGTATATCTGACAGGCTGATTAAAGCTTTATCTGAGTCAATCAAAGGTATCTTCCCTTATACATTGGAGAACAGGTTGAAAGGTGAAATATTTAAAGAAGAAGAAAACAAGAAACAATATTTTGAGTCTATTGCAAGACTTGATTTGGAAGATTTTCTGGATCTTGCATAGAGTGTAAAATTAGTGAATGAAAGAATGAGAATAGGAATATTAACATTACCTCTCCATACTAATTATGGAGGGATATTGCAGGCATATGCTTTGCAAACGGTGTTGGAACGAATGGGGCATGAAGTGGTGGTGTTTGATACACCAAATAAATGTCCACTTCCTCCATTATGGAAATTACCGCTTAGTTTCGCTAAGCGAATTTTGCTGAAGGGCATGGGGAGGATAGATAGAATATTTAAAGAAAGGTATAATAATAGGGTATACTCTGTTATTACAAAAGAGATTCAACCATTTATAGATGAAAAGATACACCGGAAGGTATTTACAAATTTTTCAAAAATAGGTGCTCGAGAATTCGATGCGATAGTAGTAGGTAGTGATCAAGTTTGGCGTTCCATCTATTTTATTCCAATGTGGCTTGGCCAACCTATGGAGAATGCCTATTTATCTTTTACCAAGGAATGGAACATCAAACGAATATCTTATGCAGCTTCTTTTGGTACAGACAAATGGGAATATAATGAGGTGCAGATGCAACATTGTAAAGTTTCTCTTCAAAAGTTTGATGCTGTATCAGTTCGAGAAGAAAATGGAGTGAAGTTGTGTAAACAATATTTTGATGTGAATGCTTTGCATGTATTAGACCCGACAATGTTGCTAGATGTAAATGATTACATCGATTTGTTCAAGCAGAAGCAAACATCAAAAAGTGATGGTACACTATTAAATTATGTCTTGGATGAAAACGATGAAATAAGAAAGTTAACACAGAAAGTAGCATCCGAGAAAAAGTTAATTCCATTTGCTGTTAACAATCCTTATGAGGGTGATGACACCAAACCTTTGAATCAAAGAATCAAACCTTCTGTTGAGGCTTGGCTTCGTGGTTTCTACGATGCAGATTTTGTGATTACAGATTCCTTCCATGCTTGTGTCTTCTCTATCATTTTCAAAAAACAATTTATAGTGATTGGAAACAAGGAGAGAGGAATGGCAAGATTCGAATCTTTTCTGAAAATGTTTGGGTTAGAAGAAAGGCTTGTTGATGAAAAAGTCGATGTAAATAATCTACACCCGATTGATTACGACAAAGTTTATAAGCTTTATGGTAAATTGAAAGAAAAATCTCTTCATTTTTTGTCGGAGAATTTGTTCTCATAATTATTTATGCATCATCATAACTAACAAAAGAACAATAAAGTAAAAATGATATGAATCCTAAAATAAGTGTGATAGTACCAGTTTACAATGCAGAGAAGTATCTTCCTCGTTGTATAGACAGCGTCCTAACCCAGGTATTTACAGACTTTGAACTTCTTCTCATTGATGATGGTAGTAAGGATGGGTCTGGCAAAATATGCGATGAATTTGCAGAGAAAGATAAACGGGTAAAGGTATTCCATAAAGTAAATGGTGGTGTAAGTTCTGCCAGAAATTTTGGTTTAGAAAAATCTAAAGGTGAGTATGTAACATTTGTAGATGCAGATGATTATCTTCTTCCTGAAACGATTACGGAACGACTTTTGTCAGGGAATTATGATCTCATACAGATACCTAGGAACAATGGCAGTTTTATGAAAACATATTCTCATGATATAATATGCAAGACTACCGAATCTTTTCGAAATTTCATATATTGCAATTACTATTTCGAATGTTGGGGCAGATTCTATAAGAGAAAAGTAATAGGAACAGTAAGGTTTCCGGAAAATTTAAAAGTTGGTGAAGATCTAATGTTTTTCTTGAGGCTCTATCGTAATGTTAGTAGCTTTAAACTATCGTCAAAAGGAGGTGGATATCACTATTCTTTTGTTCCGACATCTGCTATGCAATCAAGCGATATTCTTTCCAAGCAAGAAAAGCTGGCTATGCATGTAGCAGATTATTATCTAGAATTCAAAGATAAGCTTGCATTGATAATTATGGTGGTTTTCTTTTATGGGAATAATACCTGCAATGTCGATAAATATATTTTTAATTATTCTATATGTTCAATATTAATGCTGCCTATTAGCTTAAAACGAAAGGTAAAATACCTTTTGGCTCGATGGCATGTTTGCAAATTATAATTGTCAATTATTATGGCTTTAAATTTACTTACAGTATTCTGGGGTATTTTACTTCTTGTGAATTTCAAGAAGTTCTTTATCGTATTTATGGCGTTTGCAGTGTGGATAAGTTGTTTCTTTTCACCCACTGCATCTGTATTCCCTGCAGTATCCATGGTAGCTTTTGTGCTATTCCTCATCAATTATAAAAAAATGACGCAAAATGTCATTGTGACCAAATTCCCTATGATGTTAAGTTTCATTTTGTTATTTATATCACTTACATGTAGTAATTTCCTTACAGGCAATCCTCATTACAATGAATATGTAACTCGAATATGTGTGCAACTTTTGAATATATTCATGTTATGGTGTTTATTTGAAAATAATCCCAAGTATAGTATTCATATATTTATTAAGAGTTCCATTGTTTTTGCCATTTTATTGTGTGGATATGGCTTTTTTGAAGCATTTACTAGATCTAACCCATTTGTGAGTTTGATGGATAGTATTGGAGCATATAAGGATCCTTTTCTTATTAAAGAAATTCGTTTTGGAGTAAAACGTACACAGTCTTTGCTTTTGATGCATACAACTTTAGCTGGCATTTGTATCTCATTGTTTGCTATGTTAGTGGTATGTAGTGATAGAATAATGCAAAATTCAAAGATGAAGGCTTTGATTATAGCACTAATTATTATGACATTTTTCACTGGGTCAAGAAGTGGAATCTTAGCAATTGTAATAGCGATGGCTATGCTGATAAGGCAATTTACTCCTCAGAAATTATTGGGTGTAATTTTGGTATTTATTCTATTGGCTGTTTTTCAAAGTTATTTTGATACGATATTCCAATCTTTTACGGATACGAATAGTGTTGGTGGTAGTAGTTCTGATATGCGAGTAGTTCAGTTTGAGATAGCTTTAAGTGGCTTGATTAATCATTTCTGGTTAGGTAATGGCCTTGGATATACTTTCTCTGATGCATTTTACGTACCCGAGCTTTTGGGAGCAGAATCTTTGTGGATTCCTATAGCAGTAGATCAAGGTGTTTTGGGGTGTTTTGCTACATTGGCGTTTTTTATACAGTCTTTAGTTTATTGTATCAAGCAAGGAAAGTTTAATTACTGTTTTTATGTTCTTGCTATGTTTGTATTTTTCTCAATGACATCAGTGCCACAATATAACTTCACCAACACTTTTATTTACCTATATATAATGATTCGTGTTAATGATGTTTTTGCTAATAAAAAAATAAATTCCATAAAAATATGACATTGAAAACAAAGTTACGCAAAATATATTTTGCTTTTTCAAGACAAAGGTTAAAAAACAAATCTTTCACACTGATTTCAAACAATTGTCTTGCTGGATGTGTTCTTCATGATTTCAGTATGAGATTTGATACACCTACAATTAATTTGTTCATACCTTTTCTGATTATATCAAGTTTTTGACAGACTTGAAGTGTTATGTAAACAAAGAGATTGAGGACATAACTGCTGATTCCCCGTATCCCATTGGACTATTGGGGGGGGTAATACACTTACATTTTTTACATTATAAGTCTTTTGATGAAGCTGTGGGGGCTTGGAAAAGGCGTTGTCGTCGTATCCATTGGGACAATTTGCGCATAGTTTTGGTAGAACGCGACGGATGTACCGAAAGCGATTTGAAGGCATTTGATGAGTTGCCCTATTCTCATAAGATAGCTTTAGTTCATAAAGACTATTCTAATATAAAGAGTTCTTTTCTGATTAAAGGATTTGAAGAATGTTCTGAATTGGGCAATGTTATGACGTTTGTAAATAGTTTGGGAAGAAAACATTACGATCAGTTTAACTGGAGACAATTTTTAAATCAAAATATATAAAAAACAATGAAATCTGTATTTTTAATAATGGCACATGGCAATTTTGAAATGCTAAAATGCTTATAACAATGCTTGATTATAAGGACAATGATATCTATATCCACATTGATAAAAAATGTGGCGACTTAGATTTTGCTCAGTTTGAGCATTTAACAAAAGAATCTAGCGCCTATTTTCTAAAAAATAGAATGAAAATAACATAGGGAAGCGTTTCGCAAATTCAATTGGAGTTGAAAATGTTTGATTATGCCTTTAGGGGGGGGTAAAATATGACTATTTCCATCTTTTATCAGGTGTAGATTGTCCTTTAAAAACTAATGAGGAGATTTCTAATTTTTTAGAGAGGAACAATCACTCAGAATTTATAGGTATTGTAGGCGGACAGAATGTGATAAAACAAAGACTTGGATATTATCATCTGTATACGGAAAGAAATATTATTGGTAAGTTATATAGACATTTGTTGATACCACTACAAAGAGTGTTTCATATACATAATGTAAACGACGTTTCAGTTTATAGGATGGGGCCCAATTGGTGTTCTGTTACATACGATTTGGTGAGTGCATTGTTAAAAGAGAAAAACAATATCATAAAACGATATTGTTATAGCTTTTGTTGCGATGAAGTTTTTTTGCAGACATTTGTTTTTGAGCATAAGGAATTTTTGAATCGAATATACTGCCCTAATGATCAATATAAAAGTTGTATGAGATATATTGATTTCAAATGTGGCAACCCTTATATGTTTAATATCAAAGATATGGAGGAATTGTATAAAGCCGATCGCTTTTTTGCGAGAAAAGTGACAATGGAAGTTATGCAAAAACTTCAAAAGCACTTATTTTGATGGTTATGGGGATGTGAAGTTGTCCGTTGGAAGGGCTGATATAGCTAAGAAAATAATACAAATGATAGTGTAGACAGATAGTTATTATGGAGACGTACAACCTAGTTTGAGGGTCATAAAATCTTTGTTTTATGGGTCTATACTTGTTTGTCTGATTACTGTAGCAGCAAATAAACTGCAAATTAAAATTTGGTCAGTTTTGATGATAACAATTTCTGTGTCTGTATAGCTAGCAACTATAGAGGCTATATTGCAATAAAATAAGTAATAAAACAATATATAATGAACATATTATTATCAATAGTCATACCTATATATAAGGTAGAACCCTACATTGAAAAATGTTTGAGTAGTATATATGGGCAAATTGAGAATTTGCCCGTGGAAGTGGTTCTTGTAAATGATGGTACTCCAGACAAGAGTATGGATATTGCTCAAAAAATTGTGAATAACAGAACAGTTATTGTTGCACAAGAAAATCAAGGTCTGAGTGCTGCTCGTAATAATGGAATGAAAGCTTCGCATGGCGAATATGTTTGGTTCGTTGATAGTGATGACTGGATTGCCGAAGGGGCAATTGGAAAAGTATGCAAATGCATAGATAAAATCAGAAGCGATGTTTTTGTGGTTGGCATCAAGGCTTTTGACGATAAAAGTTCGCCGATAGACTCTTTTCATCCTATCTCCCCTGTTGATAGCATTAAGACAAAGACGGGGGCGGAGTGGATTTTGACTCCACATTTTGAACGTGGACCTATGCAGATATTTGTGATGCGTAGACAATTCTTAGAAGGGGAGCATTTAGAGTTTGTAAAAGGATTGCTTCATGAAGATTTAGAATTTGCTCCCAAGATGCTAGTGAAGGCTCATAGAGTAACATTCATACCTGAAAATGTGTATTGTTATTTAATACGATCTAGTGGCAGTATAACATCTACAGTTAATCCAAAGCGCTTCACAGACTTGTTCTTTATACTGAAAGAGCATGAGCAATTGCTTAAGGTGCTTTCTGGATCAACACAAAGAAAAGCTATAAAAACTTCACAGTGGATGTTGCTTAGAACATTAATTACATATTTAAAAAGGCAGAAATATGAAGGTATGAATCTTTGCAATCCTTCTTATAATGGTATAATAAGGAAGGTTTCATTTCGCTCGTTTTTTGTTGTTCCGAAGCTAACATATAAGATAAAATTTTTATTAACGGGAATTTATCCTAATATATACAAGTACATAAAGTGGTAAATTATGAATATACTATTTGATTTAGTTTCAACTCAAAGTACAATTAATGGTGGGGGCGAATATGTAAAGACTGTCTTCTTGGCTTTGGTGAGTAGAATAAGTAAACATCATTTGTCAGCGAAGATTTTTGCAATGTATAATTCAAAAGACAAGATGGCATTTGACGATCTTCAATTGAAAGACATAAATAAGTTTGAAAATGTTGTACTGGTTGATGTAAACAACAAATCGATTCCTCAACTTGTTGAAAAGTTGAGAATAGATGTATTCTTTATCGGTATAGCTCAAAAAATAGCGAAATTCTACAATCTGTCTGGAATAAAATGCAGGACTATTTGTGTTATTCACGATATGGCACATCAGGAAGTGCAGAATGTCGGACTTTCAAAGTATTTGGTTCAAAATAATCTGAAAGAGTGGTTTAAACAATATGCGCTTAATCGGTGGTTTGAGTCTAAACGACATGTCAATACAGATTTGTATGGAATGATAGAGTATTTGAACACTATAAATACAGAATATATTGCAGTTTCTGAGTATTCGAAATATTCGATATCTTATCTTACTGACATTTCTTCAGACAAACTTCATGTAATGTATAGTCCGTTAAAGTTTAATCAAATGTCTTCTGATATTTCCAATCAGAATTTAAAGGCTTTAATCGAAAAACATGAAGATTACTTTTTGGTAGTGAGTGCAAATAGACCATTAAAAAATGCAGTTAAGGTCATTAACGCATATAAAAAATATCAAAAGGATACAGGAAGTAATATCAAACTTGTAACGATAGGTTATCGCCAACGACCTGTATGCGATGGACATATTGTATTACCTTATCTTTCTGAGTCTGATTTGGAGAATGCCTATAAGCATTGTTATGCATTAGTTTATTCTTCTATGCTTGAAGGTTTTGGCTATCCACCTGTTGAGGCTATGAAGTTTGGCAGACCTGTGTTATCTTCTAATGTATGTTCAATGCCGGAAATACTTGGGGATGCTCCCATCTATTTTTCTCCATTTTACGAGACGGATATTTATCGTACTTTGAGAATTATAAGTGATAAGAATGTTTCAGAAGAATTGTCTTTAAAATCTTCGAAAAGGTTTGAGATGGTACAACAACGTCAGAATGATGATTTGGAGAAGCTTTTAAATTTGATTTTACAAAATTAAGGATAAAAAATATGGCTAAAGCGGCAATTGTGATTGTTTGTATGAACAATCTTAAAAATTTGTTTCCATGTTTGGATAGTATTAAGCAACAAACTACGATTTCATATGAGGTCTGGGTGGTTGCTTATCTCTTTTCTAAGGAAAATTTGACTCTTTTAAGAGAAAAATACCCGTGGGTGATTGTGGTTGAGAGTAATGAGATTCGTGGTTTTTCTGAGAACAACAATCTTGCATTGCGACAAGTGAAGACAGAATACACATTGGTGCTTAACGATGATACCTTGTTTAAAGAACCTGTCTTGGACGAACTTGTGAAGTCTATGGAGAAAACCCCAGATGCTAAAGTTATGTCACCAAAGCTTGTTAATGCTGATGGATCTTATCAAAGTTGTGGAAAGAATCCTGTTAACTGGTACTATTTCCTGCGTGAGGATTCTTTTGGATTGAACAACAATATGCGTAAGACCAAATATATTAACAAGACAGGAATATTCCAAACCTACAATATCAGTGGTGCTTGTTTTTTGATTAAGACAGAGTTCTTTAGGAACGAAGGCTTCTTTGATGAGTATTATTTCTTTTGCCCAGAAGACATTGCTCTTAGTACTAAGATCAATGAAGAGGGCGGAAAATGTTATGTAGATTCAACAATAACTTTATATCATCTTTGTGGAGGAACAAGAAAGTCTGCTGTAAAGACAGCAACCTTACCTGCACAAAGAATGGGATGTGTGCATTTCCATGGACGTAACTCTCTTTTCTTACGCGTATTTATGCGACTTTGGATTATAGCAACTTCTTTTGGAAAATTCATGATATTATCTCTGAAGAAGGATGATATTGAGAAGAAGGCTCAGTTGCATAGTGCATTAGTTATGTTTACATGTAAGACTCCAAAGGAGATATTTACCAAATATTATCTACAATTGAAGAAGGATTTGTAAATGAAACCAATAGGACTAGTAACTTGCTACTTCCATCATAATTATGGAAGTATGCTTCAGGCGTATGCCACAGAGATGATTATGCAGCAGATGGGACTTCCTTTTCAAACCATCGCTTGTAAGGCTCCAATCAACTATATGCAAGAGAATAAAATTCTCTATATCATTAAGAAATTGTTGATTGCTGACTGGAAGATGCGTTTGGGTAAGATGAAGATTGAGCGTGCTAAGAAAGATAATCCTATGTTTGCTAAAAACTGGGAGATTCGTAATAAGGCATTTGAACAATTTGCTGAAACGTTTTTCCATGTATCGCCTTATTGCAAGAATCGCGAGGAACTTACAAAGATGGCTGAAAACTATTCTGCTTTTCTGGTAGGTAGCGATCAGTTGTGGCGAACAGATAGTGTAGAACACGGTTATTATACCCTGGAATGGGTTCCTGATCATATTCGTAAGATTGCTTATTCAACAAGCATCGGTGTGAAGGAAGTGCCATGGTTCCAGGTTGAGAAGAATAAGCGATTTATGAACCGCTTTGACCATATAGCTTTGCGAGAGCAGAGTGCCTGTGATTTGGTTTATAAGTTGACAGGTAGAAAGGTTCCTGTGGTTCTTGATCCGACACTTCTCTTTACTGGTGACCAATGGTTGGAAATCCAGCAACAGGAGCCTTTAACAAATGGCAAATACATATTTTGCTATCTTTTGGGAGACAATCCTTCGCAAAGGGAATTCATTAAAAGAGTGAAGGAAAAGACAGGATACAAGATTGTCGCTCTTCAGCAATTAGATGACTATATTCCTTCGGATGAGGGATTTGCTGATGAGGCACCATACGTTGGTCCTCGTGAGTTCCTTAATTACATTCGCAATGCGGAGTATGTATTTACTGATTCTTTCCATTGTTCAGTTTTCTCTATCTTGTATAAGAAGAACTTCTTTACGTTCAGCCGGTTTGCGGAAGGTGCAAAGCAGAGTACCAATACTCGTATCGATAATTTGCTTCATATCACAGGTTTAGAAGAAAGAAGAATGACAAAGGATAAGACTGTTGAAGATGTCATAAGCTATAAAGGTTCCTTCGATGGTGTGGATGCTAGATTGAATGCCTATAGGAAGTCTTCGATGGATTATTTAAATAATGCTTTAAAGAATTTATAGTGATGATACCAAAGATTATTCATTATTGCTGGTTTGGTAATGCTCAGAAAGACTATATGACGAAAAAATGCATAGAGTCTTTTGGCAGATACGGGGGGGGTCAAGATTGTAGAATGGAATGAGACCAATTGTAGTTTTGACGAGACGGAATATGTTAAGCAGGCTTATGAGCAGCGGTCTTGGGCACATGTCAGTGATTATTATCGTTTGAAAAGGCTTTATGAATATGGTGGTATTTATATGGATACGGATATTCAGGTGAAAAAGTCTTTTCCTGATAACTTTTTTGAGGCTGATCTCGTGCTGGGATATATGTATGAGTGTGCCATTTCTACGGCTGTTATAATGGCAGCCCCTAAGCATCCATATATCAAAGGATTGCTTGATATGTATGAGACAATGGCTTTTGATCGAAGAATTCCAAACAATAGTATATTTAATGATTTTACGCTTGCCAATTACCCTAACTTTAGGTTGAACGGAAAGTTTCGGGAGTTTATACCTAATGGTTTTATATATCCGAGATACTATTTTGAAGTTCCTACTTTTGGTAAGGAAGGTGGTTATTCTGTTCATCATTTCATGGGGTCTTGGCATTGCCATAAAGACTCTTTTAAGAATGTAATTCGTAAGGTATTCAAATGGTCTAGATTTCATTGTCCTCTGCTTGACTGGTGGTATCAGAATTATTTTAGAAATAAGTTATTGCGTCGGTCTGGATATCATAAGCGGTATCTTGAAGATTTATATAGAGATTAAGAATGGTAGGTATAAAAGACAAAAGTCAATGTTGTGGTTGTTGGGCATGCTATAACGCTTGCCCCAAGCACTGCATTGAGATGATAGAGGATGAGGAAGGATTCCGCTATCCTCATGTTGATAAGGATAAGTGCATTGATTGCGGATTATGCGAAAAGGTGTGTCCTTTGCAAAAGCCGAAGATGGACGATACGTTGCCTGAGAGCTTCGTGGTACAACAAAAGAATGCAGAAGTGTTACGTACAAGTACTTCTGGCGGTTTTTTTACTGCTATATCTAAATGGGCAATAGAGCAGGAAGGTGTTGTCTTTGGAGCTGCCTTTGGTGAAGATATGGAATTGAGGCATTCTTATGCTGAAACATTGGATGGCTGTAAGAAGTTCCGTGGTTCCAAGTATGTACAAAGTCTTATTGGTGACTGTTATTCTCAAGCGAAAAATTTTCTCGCCCAAGGGCGAGTCGTTGTATTTAGTGGTACTCCTTGTCAGATTTCTGGGCTTTATCATTTTCTGCGTGGGCGGAAATATGACAACTTAGTAACAGTGGACTTAGTATGCCATGGTACACCAAGTCCACTGTTACTAAGGAAGTATTTGGCATATCACTCTTCTTTGGCTGATAGCAAAGTAGTTGACTATCGTTCGCGAGATAAGTATTATGGTTATAATTATAGTACTGCATCTATTTGGTTCTCTGATAAGAGTAAGGAGTATCATAAGGGAATGGAAATCGATATGATGCTTCGTCTTTATTTTAAGAATATATGTTCTCGCCCAAGTTGCTACCAATGTCATTTTAAAACGATTAATCGTGTGAGTGATATCACAATATTTGATTGTTGGGATGCTCCTTCTGTATCTTCAGATTTTTCATCAAAAGGGGCAACTAATGTATTTATACATACAAAGCGTGGACAGGAAATTTTTGAGATAATAAAAGGAGATTTCATTTATCATAAATCTCAAATAGATGAAATCATCAGAAGGGATGGAGTTATGATTAAAAATTTAGTTCCAGAAAATCCTCTTCGAAAGGAATTTTTTAGGGACTTAAATTCTAAATCTCTAAAGGATGTAGAAGATATATATCTAGATACTTCTTTGAAAAGACAAATTATCGCAAGAATAAAACCGTTTTTGTATAGTATTGGAATATTCTCTTTCTATATGAAATTAAAGAGAAAACTTATTCCTGCAAAGTAAACTAAAAGAAAAGTAATGAACATACTCTTTTTGATGAAAGTCTATGATGTAGGGGGCATAGAAGTGGTAGCAGCAACGCTTGCTGGGGCATTTGAACATCATGGGCATCATGTAGTTATTGCAACATTTAAAGCTCCAGATAAACTAACTGTAGCAAGAACAGACCCACGAGTAAAGATATATACTCTTGGTGACTATAAGTGCTCTTCAAAGAGTGTCTCTTCTTTGAGGAATATTCTTGTTCAGCATCAAATTCAGGTGGTTATCAACCAGTGGGGGCTGCCTTTGGTGCCTTGTAAAACATTGAACAAGGCTAAGGAAGGATTAGATATTAAAACGATTGCAGTCTATCACAACCAAATTGACACAAATGCACGCATCAAGGATGTTGAGATAGCTTTAGATTGTTGTCATAATCCTCTGAAGCGTTGTTTGTTAGAAGTTAAAAAAGCAGCTTTCAAATTGGTTACTAGTCGAAGTATGGCGTATGTGTATCGCCATACCGACTTATATCAAGTTTTATCTTCAAGCTATGTTCCTTTGTTCTCCAAGTTTACTGGCATCAAGCATCCCGATCACCTGATGGTGCAGACTAATCCTGTTACTTTGGATTCGTCTGATTTTGTATATTCTTTCCCGAAAAAGCAAAAGGAGATTATTTATTTGGGGAGAATCGACTATAACCAAAAGCGTGTATATCGTGTGATAGATACTTGGGCGAGATTAGAGAAGAAGTTCCCTGATTGGAAGCTTACAATAGTTGGTGATGGAGTGGAACGCAAGAATGTGGAGAAGCTGGTGGTTGATTATGACTTGAAACGTGTGTCGTTTGAAGGCTTCCAGCAACCTAAGCCTTATTATGAGCGAGCTTCTATCTTGCTTCTTACTTCAGAATATGAGGGCTTCCCTTTGGTTCTTGCAGAGTGCATGAGCTTTGGTGTGATTCCTGTGGTATATGATAGCTATTCTGCCGTGAGAGATATTATTGATGATGGCAAGGATGGAGTTGTGATACCTTACGAGAAGGATGGGTATGATGCGGACAAGGCGGCGGATATGCTTGCACAGATCATGCAAAACGATTCTTTGCGTGATATGATGGCTCATGCTGCCATTGAGAAAAGCAAGGCGTATTCTGTAGAAAGAATATATCAAGAATGGATGAGGACATTCGGCAAGTTACTACTTTATTAAGGTGAAGAACTTAGGATTATTGAGGTAAGTGTGCTTATTTGTAGATTATTTCGAATGAAAAAGAAATATGGATAATACTATTTATGTTGAAACAATACAAAGTATAATGAGCAGTCAATCTGTTGGTTATTCTTTCGTTAAGTCTTTTATAGATACCTTATGGAAAAACAAGGAAACTCTTTATATAAATAATTATGTCATGATTTGGGATGTTCAATATACAAGTGAATCTATGCCTCAAAAATTTATAGAGTTTTCTAATGATCAAGGGTTTGATATATCTTCATTAAAGGTGGAAGATATGATGATGTTGAAACAACCGGTAGATTCTAAAGAAAAAATGTTTCTGCGTTTTTTCATAAAAGATACTTTTAAAAATAGTCATATTATAGCAATTCCAATCAATGCCTTTAGTCATGATGCCTCCTATTTTAATACAAAAGGGGTATTATTGTTATTTGCACAACAAAGAAACATTGATATAGGGACAAATGAACTCAATAGTTTTCATATTCTTCTAAATAGTCGAAGACCATGTGTACAAAGTAATGATTCTGTTTGCGAATCGCTAAGTTATTTAGCAAAATCGGAAAGTAGGAAGGCCACAGAATATACAGAGTGCTTTCAACATATAGGCTCTTCTTTAGACTGTATCTCAAATAAAAATGGGGAAAAATCTATTATATGTGGGCTTAGGCACTTTTCTTTATGGAATTATATTCATGCTAATGTCGATTTGAAATCAAAGTCTTTCAGTAGAAATACATATAAAGATATAGCGCATAACAATACTAATACAATTATCTTGGAAGATGACAAGCATTTTATCAATAATGCATCAACATTGTACCAAAAGGAAGAAGGTGTTCAAATATTAAAGTGTTTATCTTTTAATGAGGGGAAAAGTTCTTTTAAGGATATAGAATATTTTGAAGATAATGACCTCTCAGATGCTAATACAACAATAATAGTTGCAGCTGATGGAGACGGAGACTTGGATTATAAATATCCGGATCGAATTTTAAACTTTTATATATCAAATATTATTTATACACCTTTTATCTCTATTTCTTTTATCAAGTCGTTCTCAAAAAGTATAACCAACAATATCCGTAAAAGTTTGGTTACGAGTCGGGATAGAATGCTTACTGATTTGATGAACGCTTCAATGTTCAGTTCCAAAGAATCTGATTTTTATTTCGCTGCTTCAACGATTATAAGAAAAGCAAATGAGGCTGAGGATGTATTGATATTCCTTAAAAATGAGCATAAATATGAATTTAAGAATGTAAATAATTATAAAACAAGTAAATATGGGGAATTAGAAATTCCTAATATTTACATTTCTGACAAGTCTTTTGTAGCATGGTTGAATGAGTGTATTGAAAAACATGTAAATGCTTTCTATGTAAGTACTGACAAAACTATAGTACGATCGGCAGCATATATGCAAACAAATATAGGTCAAACTGGAAGAAGTTGTGTGATATTCCTTATCAATAAACAACATCAACCGAGTACGACTTGTGTATATTATAATAACATATTTGATAAAGATAATTACTATATTACGGATCAATGTGGAGTATTTATGGTGCAATACCAAATGATGCAAGATTCTATAAGAAGTAAAAATTACCTTTTGCATAAGTTGCGTCATGAAATTCCTAGCTGTACAGAAGCTATAGATAAAGGTCTTTTTGAGATTAAGAAAAATCTGGACGACATAGATGTTTCTAGAAAGCATATATTAAATATCACAAATAATTTGGCTCTAAATAACAGTCGTGTTTTGCTATTGGCAAAGTTCTTTTCAACTGTAGATTTTGATGCTGAAAAATTTGCAAAGGATAAGATAAGAATAAATGTAGCTTCTTTTTTAAATTCGTATATAGAAATTTTTAGAACGGAAGGTAAGTATAAAGGAGTGGATGTGTATTTTTACCAAATGGATGAAGGGGCTATCTACATTAATGCAAGTAACTACTTTCAATTAGCATTAGTTAATGTTGTTACTAATGCTATCAGATATGCAGCTTCTGGTACTTGTGTGTTTATTGACATATATGATCATAAGATCGTTGTACGGGATTTAGGAATTGGTATTCCTGAAGATGAGAAAGAAATGATTTTTAAGGAGGGGTATAGAGGAAAAGAAGCAAAGAAAGTTAATGAAAAAGGAATGGGGTATGGATTGTATCTAACTCGTAAAGTTTTAGAAGCTCATAATTTTCAAATAGGTGTAGAATCAAATTTATTCTATAATAAAAACTATTTTGCAGAGTCTGCATTGTTAATCTATTTGGATACATTGAGCTTGAATGAAAGAAGAAAATTTATTCTGAATGGGCTTGATAATCCTGATATTCCAAATGCATTAGCTCTTTTTGAAGAAGTTAAAGATAGTAGAAAAATAGTGGAAATAGGTAAGGGATATGCAAATTTGAAGTTGGATACTATTATAAGTTGGATATCCTACCTCTCTGATAATAATGTCGTTTTTTATGATATGGTTTCTGAAGTATTTCAAAAACCACTTTATGAAGTTTCTTTTGTAATTCAATTCTAATTAAGGCTATGAGTAAGAAAATATTAATAATAGACGATAATCCTATTAATAATGCAAAATATATAGATACATTGAAATTGAGTTATGATGTATCTGTTGCAATTTGGATGAGATCAGCATTGCGATTATTAAAAAGTAAAAAGTGGGATGTGGTTGTCATTGATGTTATGATGCCTACACAGATTTTATCGACAGATAATGAAATGAAAGCAGGTTTTGCTTTTTATGATGCAGAGGTTAAAAAACTTGAGCTAACTTCAAAAATAATATTTTGGTCAAGGCTTTCCGATAATGTTTTTGACTCAAATAAGTATCCGGAAAGTAGAGGCTTTTACTTTGTTCATAAATCTGAAGATGCAGATCATTTAAAAAAAGTTATAGATAAACTCATATAATTATGCAATTTCTTATAGTTGATAAGCTTTCAAATGTAGCAGAGCATCATAGAAGGTCTGTAACTCTTTGGTTTTTTTATCATTTTGTTATGGTATGCCTTTGTACAATCAATATTGTATTTTTGATAGCAAACTGGGGTGAACTTCATGTGAATATTGATAGTGCAACAAATATTCTGTTAACTATCATAGGTTTTCTATTTGCTTTTGCAGGTATCAATATATATTCGATCACTAGTGTCCACTAAAAACGATTAACAATCGTTGTAAGTGGTTGATATACGACAAAATACGAGCAAAAAATGACTCTATGGGTTAGAAATGACTATCTTTGCAGAAAATTACAATCTGTAAGTTAGTTTAGACTCATGAATCAAGGTAAGTATATATTCAGTCAAATATGTGATTTCCTTCCCAAAAACCAGTTCGATTGGTTCGTAAAAAAATATCAAGGAAACAAATATGTTAAGAAGTTCACTTGTTGGAATCATTTGCTAGTGATGATATTCGCTCAGTTGACCCATCGAGAGAGTCTTCGAGACTTGATAGCTACGCTCAATGCGCATAAGACTAAGTTCAACAGGCTTGGATTTGGCACAT
>OLFZ01000662.1_pt1 | contig 35572 bp, 24 predicted proteins | sample 1604861 | NCBI WGS metagenome assembly OLFZ01 (sample SAMEA3888895, study PRJEB22519) | human gut metagenome | biome: human gut; feature: human-associated habitat; material: faeces | place: Denmark | collected 2011 | reverse complement strand
GTCCGGCCCTGCCCCAGGGGCAGGTGGTGCCCCGCAGCGCCCTGGCCGGGCCCTGCTGCGATCCCGACCGCCTGCCCGCCGGTGAGGCGCGCATCTACGGCGAGCAGGTGCGCTTCATCCCGGTCCACGCCGACCTGCTGCTGCCGCAGGGCTTCACCTGGCAGGGGGCCCTGCTGGGCCGCATGGCGGGCGGACGCCTGCATATGGCGCCCCGTCTGCGCTGCCTGCTGCCCGCCGTCCCCGACCCGGCGCACAGTCTGGTGCTGGACGACATCGGCGACATCACGGCCCTGCTCAGCGGCCAGAGCCGCCAGACAGGCCTTGCGGGCAACGAGGCCGCCCTGTGGTGGCGCGACCTGCCCCTGGCCCGGATGATGCTCAAGCAGGGCCGGGCGACCCTCAGTTTCAACTAGGCCCGGCCCAGGATGCCGGACAGGGCCGCAGGCAGGCTTGCCTCTTTACCTGCCTGCGGCTACTCTTGCCCCCACTTTCACAGCGCAAGGAACAGCGCACAGGACAAGGCCGCCGTGACGGCGGCCGTTTCATGCACGCAGAGGAGCGATCATGGCCAAGAAGAAGACTTCCCAGCAGCCCGCGCCGGTCAAGGACAAGCCCCAGGCCCCCGTACAGGAGCAGGCCCAGACGGCGGCCCCGGCCCGCGTCACCACCGTTTCCCTCACCACCTGTCTGGTCAGCGTGGTGGTGGCCCTTGCCCTGGGCCTGTGCATCGGCAGCATGCTGCCGGGCTTCATGGACAGCCGTCAGGCCCCCGCTCCCCGGCCCCAGGCCGCCGCTCCGGCCCAGCAGCCCGCCCCGCAACAGCAGGCGGCGCCCCAGCAGCAGGCCAAGGCCAGCCTTTCCCCCGAGCTGAACAGCGCCCTGCTCAAACTGCAGGAAGCCGTGGTCAAGGAACCCAACAAGGCGGAGCACTGGATCAAACTGGGCAACTTCCAGTTCGACAACCAGAACCCCTCCGCGGCCGTCACGGCCTATGAGAACGCCCTGCGCCTGCAGCCCGGCAATGCCAACGTCCTGACCGACCTGGGCATCATGTACCGCGAGCTCCACCGCTTCGAAGATGCCCTCAAGGCCTTCCGCGAGGCGGAGCGCGTCCAGCCCGGGCACCGGAACGCCCTGTTCAACCAGGGCATCGTCCTTTATTACGACCTCAAGCGCAAAGACGAGGCCGAAGCCGCCTGGCGCAGGCTGCTGGCCGCCGATCCCAACGCCCACGCCCCCGACGGGACGCCCGTCTCGGAACTGATCAAGCATCTGCACTGATCCGGATACGGCTGCCCCGCCCCAGGGCCGGGGCAGCCGGCCTTCTGTGCCTTGCCGTGGTCCGCAGACCACTGGTCCGCTCTTCCTGTCGCTGCTGCTGTCCCGGTATTTCTCGGGGCCGTCTCCCCCGTGGCGGAGATGCCCCTCAAGGTAAAAAAAGCATGACGTACCCCCTTCTTCCCGTACAGGCCGCCTGCCGCAGGCTGGCCCTAATCGTCATCCCGCTCCTGCTCGTCCTGTCCCTGGCCGCCACCTGCCCGGCGGTCCCGACACCGCCCCCGGTCCCCGCGCCCACGCCCGCCCTGCCTGCGAGCCTGTCCGCGGCGCCCCAGGCCTCCGCAACGGGCCAGCTGGGCATCCTGCCCTACCTTTCGGCTTTTCTGGATACGGACGGCGATATGAGCGTGGAAGAAGTGGCCGCGCCGGGCATGATGGCCTCCTTCCAGCCGCTGCATCCCAGGGCCCTGCCCCGCAGCAGCGGCGTGACCTGGCTGCGCCTGGAGATCCCCGCCGCCGGGACGGCACGCGCCGAGTCCCTGATGCTCGACCTCGGCCAGGGCGTCCCGGCCGGGGCCGTCCTCTACACGCCCGACATCGACCCGCTTTCCCGCCAGACCACCTGGCAGGAGAGCCAGGCCAACTGGCGCAACCTGCTGCCCCTGCCCCTGCCCGCTGAAACGCCGCAGGTCTGCTTTATCCGTCTGGACGGGCAGCCGCCCCTCTGGTTCGCGCCCACCCTGCGCAGCCTGGACAATCTGGCGAGCGCGCCGGAAAGCCTGCTCGGCCCCGGCGTCATGCTGGCCCTGGCCGTGGTGATGCTGCTGGCCCTGCTGCGCGGCATCACCGAGCGCGGCCAGTGGCGCTTCTGGACGGCCCTGTATGTGGGCGCCGCCCTGACCCATGCCGTCCTGGGCGGGCCCGATCTCGGCGCCGGCAACATCACGCCCGCCGATGCCGTCAGTGCCATGGCCCCCGGCCTGGCCCTCATGTTCCTGGCCCATCTGGCCCGGCACCTGATGCAGACCCCCAGCCATTCCCGCCTGCTGGACATCCAGTATCTGCTGCTCTCCCTGCCCGGCGCCGTGCTGGCCCTGCTGCCCCTCTGGCCCGACTTCAGCTGGATGGGCCGCTTCCTGCCGCTCTGGCCCATGCTGGCCCTGATCTTCGTGCCCACCACGCTCGGCGCCTGGCTCATGGGCGTTCCGGGCGCCCGCCGCTTCCTGCTGGGCTGCCTCGTGGCCGCCCTGGGCGCCGGTCTGGCCGTCCTCGATCTCGGGACGCTGCTCCCGCCCTTCGTCCAGGGCACCCTGCCCCTGTGGGGGACGGCCCTCAGCGCCCTGATCATCGCGGGCATGAGCGCCCCCGGCCGCGAGACGGGCTCTTCCGCCGAGGCCGCCGATCCTCTGGCACCGGGCCGTCCCGCCCAGAACCAGACCATCACGGATCCCAACCTGCGCCTGCTGGATACCGACGGCAACACCCTGCCGCTCATGACCGGCCTCAGCCAGCCCGCCCCCGCACCGGCCACGGTGGAAGCCGAAAGCGCCTCCGCCACGGCCATCCGGCGCCTAGAGCAGGCCCTTGCCGCGCCCCTGCGCGAGATCGTGGAACAGAACCGCCAGCTCGAACAGTGCGCCCTGCCCCATGATGCCCGCTCCCGTGTGGAGAGCATGGGCCGCCGTGCCCGTCAGGCCCTGCGCCTGCTGCACGATCCCGCCGGTGAGACTGCCGCGCCTGCGACGCCGGCCCCCACGGAAACGGCCCGCGCCGAAAAGCGCGTCTTCGATCTGCGCAAGACGCTGCGGCAGACCCATGAGACCTGCCGCGCGCTGGCGGAAAAAGCCGGCATCACCCTGGGCTGGCATGTCCCGGCCGACCTCGAACAGCTTTACGAAGGGCCCGCCGGGGATCTGGAAGACGTCCTGCGCCTGCTGCTGGAAGATGCCGTGCGTGCCTCCAAGGGCGGCAAGGTCCATTTTGCCGTGCGCCGTGTGCCGGACAGCAAGAATCCCGGCCATCTGCTCTTCCAGGTGCGCGACACGGGCACGGGCCTGCCCCCGGAACAGCGTTCCGCGTCGCTCCTGGCCCGCATCTGGGAACTGTCGTCGTCCCACGGCGGCTTCCTGGGCGTGGAGAGCGGCCCCCGCGGTACGTCCGTCATCTTCACCCTGCAGCTGCATCTCCCGGAAGCTTCTGACGATGAGGAGCTGCCCACGGTCCTGGTCTGCGCTCCTGACGCCGCCACCCGCCGCGAGCTGGGCGCCATGCTGCGCGACCTGCCCTGCACCTGCCACGAGACGGGCACCCTGGCGCACGGTCTGGCTGCCGGGGCCCGCAAGGGCCGGACACCGGCCGCCGTGCTGCTGATCTGCGGCCCCGAGGCCTCCGTGGAGGCCGCGCCGCTGCTGCGCCGTTATCACAGCCTTGCCGAAAGGACAGGGCCCTTCGGCGCCGTGGCCCTGACCCCCGACCAGAGCCAGTGGGATGCGCTGGCCCATGCCGGTTTCAGCCATGCCCTGACCCTGCCCGTTGCGGAAGATGCCCTGCGCGAGACCGTGCTCGAGATCCTGGGCAGCCATGACGATGTGGCCGACCTTGGCGCGCCCCTGCCCGAAAGCAGGCAGGCCGAGGCTCCCCTGCCTGACCTGTTCGGCCCTGCCGCGGCCCCCCAGGCAGACCAGGGCATGCCTGACCTGCTCCTGTCCACCGAAGATATCCCGCAGCAGACGGCTCCGGCCGCTCCTGCCGCGACAAGCGGGGATCTGCCGGATCTGTTCGCCGCTCCGGCGGCCGCTGCGGCGGATGCTGCCCAGGCGGAGCCCCTCACCCTGACGGACGACATGCGCCTTGATGCGCCCGCAGCGCAGCCTGTGGCCGACGCCGCCCAGCCGGTGGAGCCCGACGCCGCGGACAGCCCTGTGCAGGAAAAGGAAAATGCTTCCGCTGCGACCGCAGACGATGTCCCGGCCGCGCCCACGGCTCCGGCCTTCCCCTCCGTGCCGGTGGCGGAAACGCCCGCTGATGCCATGCCGGAAGCTCCGGTGGAGGCAAAAGAAGAAGCGGCCGCTCCGGCAAACGAAACGGCGCAGGATGAGGAAGAGCCCCGGCAGGAAACGACGGCGGACGCTGCCCCTGCGGCCCCGGCCGATGGCCCGGATAAAGCTGATGAAGCTCCGGCCGCCAGGGCGGATGATGCGGAAGAGCCTGTTGCCGCCGCACCGGCCCCTGCCGACGTGGCGAGCCCCGCGCAGGATGAATCCGCCGTAGCTCCCCTGAGCGCTCCGGACTCCCCGGCCCCGGCCCAGGAGGCAGAAGCCGAACAGCCCCTGCCCGGCGACGATGTGCACGCCGATGCTGCCGAAGCGCCTGCGGCCGACGATGCCCAGCCGGTGGAGCCTGCTGCCGCGGACAGCCCTGTGCAGGAAAAGGAAAATGCTCCCGATGCGACTGCGGACGAGGTCCCGGCCGCGCCCACGGCTCCGGCCTTCCCCTCCGTGCCGGTGACGGAAACGCCCGCTGATGCCATGCCGGAAGGTCCGGTGAAGGCAAAAGAAGAAGCGGCCGCTCCGGCAGACGAAACGTCTCAGGATAAGGAAGAGGCCCGGCAGGAAACGACGGCGGACGCTGCTCCTGCGGCTCCGGTCGATGGCCCGGATGACGCTGATGAAGCTCCGGCCGCCAGGGCGGATGATGCGGAAGAATCTGTTACCGCCGCACCGGCCCCTGCCGACGTGGCGAGCCCCGCACAGGAAGGATCCGCCGCAGCTCCCCTGAGCGCTCCGGCCACCCCGGCCCAGGAAGCAGAGGCCGAACAGCCCCTGCCCGGCGACGATGCACGTGCCGAAGCGCCTGTGGCCGACACCGCACAGCCGGCGGAGCCTGCCGCCACGGACAGCCCTGTGCAGGAAAACGAAAATGCTCCTGATGCGAGCGCGGACGAGGTCCCCGCCGCGCCCACGGCTCCGGCCTTCCCCTCCGTGCCGGTGGCGGAAACGCATGATGATGCCATGCCGGGAGCCCCGGTGAAGGAAAAAGAAGAAGCGGCCGCCAGCCCCCTTTCCGGTGGCTATGTGAGCCCCAGCCTGCGCCATGCCGGTGAATGGGTCGGCGAGCCCATGCCCATCGGCACACCGGTCAGCCGTCCTGCTCCCCGGCAGGAGGAAACGGCCTCCGCTCCGGTGGAGACCGTCGTCACGGTCCGTCCCCTGCGCCGGGACGTCAGCCCGGACGAGATCGCCCGCAAGCTGGGCAAGCCCAGCCTGGTACCCACGGACAGGTCGGCCCTCATCACGCCGCAGCCCCGCAAGAGCAGCAGCTCCGGCCCCGCCGCCGGAACGCAGCCTGCCTTCCCCGGCGCGCCTGTGGATGAGGCGCCCCAGGCCGTGCCCGGCAGCAAGGACGTTTCCAGCCTGCCGGACATGACGCCGGACAGCACCACCCTTCTTGCCAGCGGCCGGGAGGAGACCAGCCGGACCAGGGCCGCGGCCAATACCCTGATGCGCTTCCTTTCCCGCTTCCACACGGGCAACAGTCAGCCCCAGGACAGGGAGGAGGAAGACAAGGGCCCGCAGGCCCCTGCCGCGACCGTACAGGAACGGCAGGGCACCCCGCGCCCCATGCCCAAAAAGGAAGCTCCGCGGGAAGAGGCGACGGAAACCACGGCGGACATCCCCGTCACGACCAATCCCTGGATAGAGCGCCGGACAGCGCCCCGTCCCGTGGCCCCCACGCCGCGCATGCCCGTGCCGCCCATGCCCCAGCGGCCCCAGCCGCCGGACGATCCCGAGGATCCGTTGCCCGCCCTCATGTGGCGCATGGACAAATATCTGGCGGAGGCCGGTTATGCCCTGGAGCAGCGCCGCCTGCATCTGGTGGCCGATGCCGCCGGGCGCCTGGCCGCCGAGGCCGAAAGCTACGGCTTCCGGGTACTGGGCCGCATGGCCCGCTGTGTGGAAAGCGCCGGACGCGCCAAGGACCTGCAGGCCGTGACCGACCTGCTGCCCGAACTGGCCACGGCGGTGGAACGCCACCGCATCTCCATGGGTTCCTGATGCACATACCGGGGCCGGTCCTGCTGACCGGCCTTTTTCCGTCCCCGGGCCCGGCGCAGGCAGGAGCGGCCCTCTTGCACAAAGGGGCAAGTCGTGCCAGACTAAACCTTCAACGCCCACAAGGGCCATCTCTTATTTTATGCAAGGAGTCCACATGAGTTACGAACGTGTCCTTCTGCCCGTGAGCGGCAAGCATTCCGGAGAACGCGCCCTCAAGGCCCTGAGCCAGGCCAGGAAGCTGGATCCCAAGGAGATCATCCTGCTGCACGCCGTGGCGCCCAGCGTGGGGTCCCCCATGCCCAACATCATGCGCGACCAGCAGGACGTCACCGTCAAGGCCGAAGCCCTTCTGGCTCCTCTCGCCGCCGAACTGGACAATGCCGGCATCCCCTATCAGACCGTCATCCGTCACGGTCTGCCCGTGGAGACCATCGTCAAGGCCGCCAAGGAAATGGACGCCGAAGCCATCGTCATGTTCTCGGACGGTCGTGACGACCTGACCGACAGACTGTTCGGTTCCATCACCGAGCATGTGCTGCGCAACACCCCGCTGCCCGTGCTGGTCGTCCGCCAGTAGGCCTTTGCCGCACCCTCGTCATCAAAAAGCCTGTTCCCCGGAACGGGCTTTTTTTGATGCGACGTCCCGGCCCGGGCAGGCTTGCACAAATCGACCCGTCGTGCGACAATGCCTAGTTGAAATGCCCTCTGGGGCAATGTCATCCCAATCCAAGGAGCCCACATGATCTACCAACGTGTCCTCGTGCCCGTGAGCGGCAAAAATTCCGGCGAACGCGCTGCCAAGGCTCTGCGCCATGCCAAGACCCTGTGCTCCGGCGAGATCATCCTGCTGCATGTGACCGAAGCCCTGCCCAATCTGGTGGGCGGCGCTGCCCATACCGAACTGGAACGCTCCAATACCGCCAAAGCCGAGACCCTGCTGTCTCCGCTGGTCGAAGGGCTGAAGAAGGAAGGCGTGGCCTGCCGCTGCCTCGTGCGTGAAGGTCTGGTCGCCGACACCATCGTCACCGTGGGCCATGAAGAAGGCGTGGACATGATCGTCATGTACACCGACGGCCGTGACGGCCTGGCCGACATGCTGGTCGGTTCCATCACCGAACGCGTGCTGCGCAATACCGATATCCCGCTGCTGGCTGTCCGCCGCTAGCGATCCGCCGTGCTGACACTGGGAACTTTAGGCCTTGTGGCAGCGCACCTTCTGTCCTGGGGGGCCGTCTGCCATGCCCTGCTCCACAAGCGCGATCCGCGCTCGGCGCTGGGCTGGATCGTGACGGTCCTTTTTTTGCCCGGTGTCGGCATCGTGCTGTACTGCCTGTTCGGCATCAGCCGTGCCGAAAGCCTGGCGGCCCGCCTCATGCGCAAGATGGCCGCCATCGAACCCGACTACGCCCATCATCCCGAAGTCGTCTGCCACCGCACGGCCATCGCACCGCCGCAGGAATGGCCCCTGGAGATCCTGGGCCGCCGCCTGACGGGCCAGACCCTGTGCAGCGGCAACGGCATCCTGCCCCTGCGCAACGGCAACGAGGCCTACCCGGCCATGCTGCACGCCATCAACCGGGCCAACAAGCAGGTCTTCCTTTCCACCTACATCTTCCGTGGCGGCAGCGTGGGCGAAAGCTTTACCGAGGCCCTGTGCCATGCCGCCCGGCGCGGCGTGGACGTGCGCCTGCTGGTGGACGGCTTCGGCGGCGCCGTCTATTCGCTGCGCAAACCCTGGAAGCGCATCCCCCAAGCAGGCGGCCAGCTGGCCCGCTTTTTGCCGCCCCGCCTTTTCCCGCCCAGCCTCAGCCTGAACCTGCGCAACCACCGCAAACTGCTCATCTGCGATGATACGGCCTTTACCGGCGGCATGAACATCGCGGACAACCACGTCCTCAGCAAGCATCCCGGTTGCGTACAGGATCTGCATTTCCGCTGCGAGGGCCCCATCGTGGACCAGCTGCGCCGGGCCTTTTTGCTGGACTGGGGCTTTGCCACCGGCAAGTTCGACCAGCGCAGCCTGCCGCCCAGCAGCAACATCATGTCCGGGGACAGTTTGTGCCGCATGGTGCTGGACGGCCCCGGCACCGAGGCCGACCCGCTCAATGACCTGTACTGCGGGGTCATCGGCAGCGCCCAGCATACGGTGCGCATCATGACGCCCTATTTTTTGCCGTCGCACGAGCTCATCGCCGCGCTGCGCAGCGCGGCCCAGCGCGGGGTCAGCGTGCGCGTGGTCCTGCCCGGCAAGAACAACCTGCCCTTCGTCCACTGGGCCAGCTTCCGCCTGCTGCCCGTCCTGCTGGAAGCGGGCGTGCGCGTGTGGTTCCAGCCGCCGCCCTTTGCCCACACCAAGCTTTTGGCCGTGGACGGCTATTACTGCCAGATCGGTTCCGCCAACCTGGACGCCCGCAGCATGCGCCTGAACTTTGAGCTGAACATGGAAGTCTTCGATCCCGAATTCCATACCGCCATGGCCCTGTACATGGACATGACCATCGCCCGCAGCCGCGAAGTGACCCTGAAGGACCTGCAGGAGCGCCACCTGATCCTCAAGTTGCGTGACGCCGCCTGCTGGCTGTTCTCGCCCTATCTGTAAACGACAATACATCCTCTGCAGGCCGCCATCCGGGTCGCGCGTTGCTGTCGATGCCCGTAAGGCTCCTTCCGTCGCCAACGGGCACGGCCTCCGGCCGCCATTCGGGTCGCGCGTTGCTGTCGATGCCCGTAACTTCCTCCGTCGTAACGGGCACGGCCTCCGGCCGCCATTTGGTCGCACGTTGCTGTCGATGCCCGTAAGGCCGCAGACACGCCCTTTCCCTCCTGCCGCATGCCTGTGGGCTTTCCCTTTTCCTCATGCAACGTACTACGCATCCCCCATCCCCTGATAAAGCGCGCTGGGGAGAGGGTGGGGAGTTTGAGGGGAGGGAGAACCGCTCTCGCGCCAGCAGAGGGGTCCCCCTCCCCTCAAGCCCTTCGTGCCCAAAACGCAGAAGCCCCGGCAAGGCCGGGGCTTCGTCATCACATCGATCCATCAAGGGAACAAAGGTATCGACCTCCCGATCAGGACCGGGACTGTTCCGCCTGTTCTTCCTTTTTCTGCTGCTCCAGCAGACCGGCCGCCCGCAGGGCCTGCCGCCGCTGCCGGGCCATCTGGCGCAGGTCGGCCACGCTGTCGCTCTCGTCCATGATCTCGCTGCCGAGCATCTCTTCGAACACGTCCTCCAGCGTCACCACACCGGCAAGGCCGCCGTATTCGTCGAGCACGGCGAACAGGTGCGAGCGCGAGTGCAGCAGCTCCTTGAGCAGCTTATCCAGGGTCTGGCTCTCCAGCACGAAGTGCAGGGGCTTCATGATCTCGGAAAGCGGCGTCTCGCCCTTTTCTTCCAGCAGGCAGTGGAGGATGGTACGGCGGTCCACCAGGCCCACCAGATCCTCGTTGTCCTCGCCGTAGACGGGGATGCGGCTCACATGCCACAGGCGCGGGTTCTTGTAGGCCTCGGCGGCGGTCATGTCCTCGGGCAGGGAGAAGACCACGGTGCGCGGGGTCATGATGTCGTAGACGCGCTTCTGGTCCAGGGCCAGGATGTTGCGGATGTAGGCTTCCTCATAGGCCTTGATCTGCCCGGCCTGGCGCGACAGGCTGGTCACGGCGCGGATGTCGTCCTCGGAGATGTCCGGGCCGTTGGACGGCGGGGTCAGCAGACGGGTCAGCAGGCCCGTCAGCCAGATGACCGGGGTCAGCAGCTTGACCGCCACTTCCAGCGGCCGGGCCAGCAGCACGGCGATGGAGGTGGCATAGGCCACGCCCAGGGTCTTGGGCACGATCTCGCCGAAGGCCAGGATGAGCACCGTGAAACCGGCGGCGAACAGGGCCATGTATTCGGCGCCGAAAGCCGCCATAAAGGCCGCGCCCGCCACGGCGGAGCCCGCGGTATTGGCCACGGTGTTCAGGGTCAGGATGGCGGCGATGGGTTTTTCCACATTGCTACGCAGACGGAAGAGCACTTCCCCCACGGGCCTGCCGTCGTTGCGGATCTTCTCGATGGCCGACCAGGGCACGGCGTACAGGGCCGCCTCCGTCAGGGAACAGGTGAAGGAGATGACGACCGCGACACTGACAGCGAGAATCAGGGTGAGCATAGGTCCCTCGTGAAAAATGGAAAGCCGCCGCAAGGCATCCGGCGGCTTGCATGAACGTATCTCCGGCATATATCCTGTGCAGGCGGCCTTGGCAATGTGCCGCAGCAAAGGAGAAGCCCATATGGAACGTCTTGCGGAGGAGATCCGACGAAGGGCCGGGGAGGCCGGCCCGCGACTGACGGCCCTGCGCCGCCACCTGCACCGCCACCCTGAACCGGCCTGGGGCGAATACCTGACCGCTTCGCTGGTGGCCCGTGCCCTGCAGGATGCCGGTTTCCGGCTCACCCTGGGGGCCAATGCCCTGCGACCTTCGGCCCGTCCCCGTCAGCCCGAGGCGGCCTTCTGCGCGGCCCAGAGCGGTCGTGCCCTCAACGAGGGCGCCGACCCCACCCTGGTGGCCTGCATGGCCGGCGGCCTCACGGGCCTGTGGGGCGATCTGGACCTGGACGTCCCCGGCACCCCCGAAGACGAGCGCGGCCCGCTGGTGGCCTTCCGTTTCGATATGGATGCCAATGCCGGCATCACCGAGGCCACGGACAAGGATCACGTCCCTGCGGCGCAGGGCTTCGCCTCCTGCCATGCGGGCTGCATGCATGCCTGCGGCCATGACGGCCATGTGGCCCTGGGCGTGGAGCTGGCCCGGCTGCTGGGCGGCCTGCGGGACGAACTATCGCGCCACCTGAGCGGCCGCATCCGCCTGATCTTCCAGCCTGCCGAGGAAGAGGGCGAAGGCGCGCCCGGCATGGTGGCCGCCGGGGCCGTGGACGGCGTCCGGGCCCTGTTCGGCCTGCACCTGAGCATGCAGGCCAGCCGCAGCGGCGATCTGGTCTGCGGTACGGACAAGTTCCTGGCCACCACCAACTTCGAAGTCTTCTTCACCGGCCAGAGCGCCCATGCCGGGCTGGCCCCGCACGAAGGCCGCAACGCCCTGCTGGCCGCCTGTACGGCCGTGACCAACCTGCTGGCCATCGCCCGCCACGGCCAGGGCGCCTCGCGCATCAACGTGGGTGAGATGCACGTCAACGAGACCCCCAACATCATCCCGGCCAAGGCCTGGCTGCGCGGCGAGACCCGCGGCGAGAACGGGGACATCAACGGCTATATGCTGGCCGAGGCCCGGCGCGTGGTGGATGGCGCGGCGCGCATGCACGGCTGCCGCAGCCGCTTCCTGTGCCAGAGCCACTGCCCGGGCGCCATGTCCAGCCCCGAGCTGGTGGATCTGGTGGAACGCACGGCCCGGGACATGGGCACCTTCCACGAAGTGCGCCGCAAGGCCGATTTCTGGGCCTCGGAGGACTTTGGCTGGTTCATGAACAAGGTGCAGGAAGACGGCGGCCTGGCGGCCTATCTTCAACTGGGCGCCAACAGGCCCGACGGGCACCATACCAGCCATTTCACCTTTGACGAGAGCGTCCTGCCCCGGGGCCTGGAACTGCTGGCCCGGCTGGCCGTGGCCGCACTGGCCCGGCGCCTGGACTGAGCCCGTGCCACAGGACAGGCCCATGAGCGCCCCTTCCCCCTCCTGCCCCGATGACGCCGCGGCCCGGCGTCTGGCCCGCAGCATGGCCGTGGTCTCGGCCTTTTGCCTGACCGGCGATACCATGCTCTACATCGCCCTGCCCCTGTTCTGGCAGGAATGCGGCCTGACCGCGCTCTGGCAGGTGGGCGTGCTGCTGGCCGTCAACCGGCTGGTGCGTCTGCCGCTCAACCCGCTGGTGCGCCTGCTCTACACCCGCATCGACCAGCGCACCGGCATGGCCCTGGCCGTGGTGCTGGCCGCCTCGACCACCCTGCTGTACGGCGTGGCCCAGTCCTTTGCGCTCTGGCTGCTGCTGCGCTGCCTTTGGGGCCTGGCCTGGACGCTCCTGCGCCTCGGCTCCCTGTTCGCCCTGATGGCGGCCTCCCGCAAGGACAATCGCGGCTATCTCATGGGCAGTTACAACGGCCTCGTGCGCCTGGGCAGCCTGATGGGCATGATCGGCGGCGGCCTCCTGGCCGACCTGCTGGGCTTTTCCACCGTGGCCCTGCTCTTCGGTACCCTGACGCTGACGGGCCTGCCGCTGGCCCTGACCCGCATCCCCCGCAGCGGCCGCGCCACCGGAGCGGCGAGCCAGGCCGCCACGTCCCTGCTGGCGGGCCTGCATCTGCGCCGCCCCGACATGCGGCGTGCCTTCATCACCGGGCTGCTGGTGGCCCTGGTCTTCCAGGGCATCTACGCCGCCACCCTCAGCCGCATGGTGGCCCTGCATGTGGGCGAACTGGTCCTTGCCGGCGGCCTCGTCATCGGCTGCGCCACCCTGGCCGGTACGCTGCAGGCCCTGCGCTGGCTCTGGGAACCGTGGCTGGCGCCGTGGTTCGGCCGCCTTTCCGACGGTGCGCGCGGCCGGGGCCCGGTGCTGGCCGCCTGCCTTGGCGGCGGCGCCTGTGCGCTGGCCCTGGTGGCCCTGTACCTGCCCGCGCCCTTGTGGCTGCCGCTGCTGCTCTGCTCGCAGCTCTGCGCCACGGGCCTGGCCACCCTCTCCGATGCCGCAGCCTCGGACACGGCGGAACGGCACGGCCATCCCACGCATACGCTGGCTTCCTATGCCTTCATCGTGGATTGCGGCGCGGCCGCGGGCCCGGTGCTGGCCTACGGCGTGCAGGGTCTTTGGGGCATGGATGCGGCCTACCTTACGGCAGCGGCCCTGCTGCTCTGCCTGCTGCCGCTCTGGATGCGCAAGGAGGCGACAAACGTCCGCTCCTGAGCCCGTGCGCGGCTCTTGGGAGGCGGGTGATCCCTTTGTCCGGGCACACTGCCGGGGCCCGCGAAAAAAATTTTGCCAAAAAATGATTTTTTTGTTGACAGGCAGGTGGCTTTTGGCTAGAAAGGACTTCTCGCACGGATGACGTGCGAATGCTACCGCGTCGCGGGGTGGAGCAGCTCGGTAGCTCGTCGGGCTCATAACCCGAAGGTCGTAGGTTCAAATCCTGCCCCCGCAACCAGAAAGATCAAAGGCTTCCGATTTTCATCGGAAGCCTTTTTTCGTAAGCGGGATCTTTTCCCCTCTTCCTATCCCCAATATCCATGTTTCAGTCGCGGAACTACGCAGCTGTCGAGCTGCGGCAGTATCACCATGCGCTCTCCGGCGGAAGGCATTCGCCCTGCGCCGCTGTCCCGTATTTTTTGCCGGTGGCGCGCTCCGGCAAGCCTCATCCCCGCAAGGAGATGCCAGCCCCGGACGGCTCGCCACCACTAACAGCGTTGACGAAATACCTGCCGGCCCCCCAAAAAACAACCGGACGATCGTCCTCCATGGCGTGCCGCTTCTTTTGCCGCCGTCTACTCCTGGTCGAACAGGTCCTCGACACGTTGCAGGGTCATGCCCAGCTCAGAGGCCGCCGCGAACGCTTCCGCGACCTTGTCGCTCGATACGACCATAAAGACATATTCATCACCGCCCGTATCCCACAGCAGGATCGTCAGGCCATAGCGGTCATGCAAGACGGGGCTGCAAGCGCGGAGCACCTCCTCGGGGTACGCGTCTTCATCGTCGCAGGGGGGCAGGTGTTCCTTTGCCCCCGGCGGCAAAAGGCAGCACAGGGAGGCGAAAACTTCTTCCGGCGCTTCCTTCCAGTCCACCCAGTCCAGGCGCTTCCGGTCCCGCAGGGCCAATCGCATCAACGTAACATGCCAGCCGGTGTAGGCTTCTTCCATGTCGAACTCTTCACAAAGCTCGGCACACTGTGCCGGTGTCGTGGCGGCGGCGTGGATCTTGTCCGCCAGCGCTTCGGCATCGGCAACACCGAGCAAGGTAAAGAACGTGAGCAGGGCCGGGCGCGATATGGGCACAGGCGCCGGTATCCTGGGCTTATTCGCATCCAGGATGCATTGCCAGCGTGCGCTCCATTTTGGCTATGACGGCAGTATCCGTGACTTCGGTATCCCGTCCCACCGTCTCATACCACGGACAGTCCCAGCGTACATAGCGCAGTTCCACGGCATCACCGCAAAGCACCACGAAGTAATAATCGACGGCCCAGCCGGCGTTGACGACTTCCCCCATGCAGATGCTTTTTGGGATATAGAACGTCCCTTTCTCACACACATATTCGGAATCCGTGTCTTCCCCCATATCGATATCGCATTTGGGAAAGGCGTTAACAACGCGCAAATTTTCTGCGGAAGGGATGGTGCGCGATCTTTTTCCCTGAAAAAATGCGAACAGGTCTGTGTTTATCACGTCACTATGATAGGGCCTGCCGCGCAGTCCCTTGGTGGTATAATAGATATGCATGGCTCCCTCCTTGATGAACATTCTATCCGTGAAAACGGCGAGCCAGAAAGACAGGCAGCAAAGGAACGTCGCCGCGTCCGGAAATTCCGCCTCGCTTCCCCCAGATGCGTCCTTGCCAAAGCGACGCTCATAGAGGTGCCGCGCGCCATGCCCTTGCTACCGACTTTTTCCTTGTTGTCACCCTTCAGGGAAAGCATAGCCGAGAATGCCCGTCCTATCAAAAATGGCGGGCAGCCGTGGGGCGGCGGCATGTACGGCCAGTCTGTTTTGCGGTGCATTCTGGATACTGTCAAAGCAGGACGCCGTCCGTACCATCCGGGCGCTCATTGGCACGGATGGAGCAAAGGTGCTCCGGCTGTTCGCGGATCAACGGCGGCCTTGGCGGCCAGACGTTCAGATTCCGCCCCCGCGACTGGAATGAAAAAGCCCTTACGGCAAATGCCGTAAGGGCTTTTCGTTTGGGCTGTCCTCTTCTTCATCCTGCGGCAAGGCCCTGTGCCCTGCCGCCGCTTTCAGGCGCCCGCTCCCTGTTGCTAACGCAGCTTCAGCACGAAGCGCGTCCGGGTATCCGTCGCTGCGTCCTTTTTATAGTCAAGGACGGCCCCGATGGGCACATCCTTGTCGAAACCGAAACGCTCCTTGAGCTCCCTGACACTGCGGGAAGCGATGGCGGAAAACTCCGCCCGCGTCATCTTTCGGTCAGCCACGACGAAGACGATGTCGATGCCCTTGGCATAGGCGGCGACATCCACGGACCTGATCCCCTTGTCGGCATAACGGGCCAGCAGCTCCTCCTCAAAAGCGGTAAAACGATCACTGTCGTCCACGAACACTTCGGAATCACTGTTCTCCGTGACGGTATCCGCCTGCGGCTCCGCAGACAGGGCGATGCCGGGCAAGGCAGTGGAAAGGACGCACGCGACCACGAGCAGGCAAAAGAATTTCTTCATGGCACCTCCGGCCAGACAAGGGGGAATGGGGCTACAGGATATCGCCGCGAGCTGCGGCACAAGGGCCTTGATACGGACTGCGGGACCTTTTGGGGCATGCCCCGGCCGAGTCCTCGGCGCACCATGTCGTCGTCCGCACCAAGGATCATCACGATGACACACAGACAGGAAAAGACGCTCCATAGCGCACCAGGCGGCAAGGACGTGCCCTGCACGGTGCCAGCCTCCAGGGCATCTCGTGTACGCCCGGAACCGGAGCAATGGCCTAGAACGCCTCGTACTCCCCGATGGCGCAGCGGTCCTGCAACGCGGGCAGGGTGCGCTCCAGCAGCACGCCGTCGCTGTGGCGGGTGTCGTAGCCGTAGGTGACGCGGATGCCCAGGGTCACGAAGCGCACCGCACGCTCCAGGGCCACGGGCAGGCTGTCCCCCTGGAGGAACGCCCCCACCAGCACGCTGGAGAAGGTATCGCCCGTGCCGGGATAGAAGGCCGGGATATAGGGCGACTCCATCTTCCAGAAGCGCCCCTGCCCGCGGTCGTAGGCCACGGCCGCGCAATGGCCGGGACGGGCCGCCGGGGCGCTGGTGATGACCACCCTGTCCGGGCCCATGGCCGCCAGACGTTGCAGCTGCTCCTTGAGGCCGTCGGGCGAGATGTCCGGCCGGTAGGGCTCGTCCAGCAAAAAGGCCGCTTCGGTAAGGTTGGGCGTGATGACGTGGGCATGGCCGATGAGCTGGCGCATGGCCTCCACCATCTCCGGCGTCTGGGTGGGGTCCAGGGTGCCGTTGTCGCCCAGCACGGGATCCACCAGAGCGAAGCCGCCGGGCTTGAGGAAATGGCCGATGCAGCGGGCCGCTATCTCCAGCTGGAGCGGATTGCCCAGAAAGCCGGAATAGACGGCGTCGAAGCGCAGGCCCAGCTGCTGCCAGTGATCCAGCATGGGGCCCATCTCGGCGGTCAGGTCATGGAAGGTGAAGCCCTCCACGCCGGAGGTCTGGGAAGACAAGACCGCCGTGGGCAGGGGGCAGGTCTGGACGCCCATGCTGGCAAGGATGGGGATGACCACAGTCAGCGAGGCACGCCCGAAACCGGAAAGGTCATGGATGGCGGCCACACGTTGCAGGGGGATCTCGTGCATGGGTACCTCGGCGGGAAGGGGGTTGGGAGACTGGCGCCTAGATCTTCTCCAGCGCCAGCCGGAAGGCGAAACAGATGAAGATGAGCCCCGTGAGCCGGTGCAGCCAGGCCTGGAAAGCGGGCCGGGCGAACACGCGACGGATGCGGTGCAGCAGGCTGGCCAGCAGCACGAACCAGCCCAGACAGAAAAAGGCCATGATGCCGCCCAGCTCCAGGAATTGCGGCCACAGGGCGGCATGCGGGTCCAGGAACTGCGGCAGCATGGTCAGGAAAAAGACCACGGCCTTGGGGTTGAGGGCATTGGTCAAAAAGCCCTGCCGGAAGGCCCGGCGCCGCAGGCCGCGGACAGGCGGCGCCTCCGCTTCCTGCCCGCCGTGGCGCACCACGGCGGCCGTGACCTCACGTCCGGCCCGCAGGGCATGGATGCCCATCCAGAACAGATAGGCGGCCCCGGCATAGCGCAACAGCGTGAACAGGGTGACGGACTGGGCGATGACCGCGCTGATGCCCAGCATGGCAGCCGAGGTATGGACCATGATGCCCAGCGCCACGCCGCAGGCCGCGGCCTGGCCGGAAGACCGTCCCTCCGTCAGGGACGTGCGGACGATGAGGGCAAAATCCGGGCCGGGCAGCATGACCAGCAGCGCCGCCAGCGGGATGTAGAGGAGCAGGTTTTCCAGCGAGACCATGCGTCGTTCCTGTAGGGCACCCGTGGGCACGGGGCGGGAAACAAAGGGAGGAAGGGCCCTTCCCGCAGGGATGCGCCCTTCCTCCCGGATGTACGAAGATCGTGCGAAATGATGCGTCCGCCTACAGGCAGGCGCCGATGATCTCGCCGAATTCCTGGCAGCCCACCACGCGGGCGCCTTCCACCTGGGCGGCCAGGTCCACGGTGACGGCGCGGCCGGCGATGGCCTTGCTCATGGCGTTGCGGATGCGTTCGGCAGCCGCGGGCACGCCCATCTGCTCCAGCATCAGGGCGCCGCACAGGATCACACTGCCGGGGTTGGCCTTGTCCTGACCGGCGATGGTGGGAGCGGTGCCGTGGGTGGCCTCATAGAAGGCCAGGGAGTCGGACATGTTGACGCCCGGGGCCAGGCCCAGACCGCCCACCTGCGCGGCCAGGGCATCGGAGATGTAGTCGCCGTTGAGGTTGGGGGTGGCCAGGATCTGGTACTGCTCGGGACGCAGCAGGGCTTCCTGGAACATGGCGTCGGCGATGCGGTCCTTGACCACCAGGCGGCCTTCCACGGGTTCCTTCTCGGTGCAGGTCAGGTCGCCGAATTCCTGGGCGGCCACATCGTAGCCCCACTGGCGGAAGCCGCCTTCGGTGAACTTCATGATGTTGCCCTTGTGCACCAGGGTCAGGCTCTTGCTGCCGGTATCCAGGGCAAAGCGCAGGGCGCGGCGCACCAGACGCTTGGAGCCGAACTCGCTCATGGGCTTGATGCCCACGGCGGCTTCCTCGCGGATCTTGGTCACACCGAACTCTTCACGCAGGAAGGCGATGAGCTTCTTGGCTTCCGGGGTCTGGGCGGCGTATTCGATGCCCGCGTACACGTCTTCGGTGTTCTCGCGGAAGATGACCATGTTCACGCGCTCGGGATGCTTGACCGGCGTTTCCAGGCCTTCGAAATGACGCACGGGACGGATGCAGGCGTACAGGTCCAGCGTCTGGCGCAGGGCCACGTTGAGGCTGCGGATGCCGGTGCCCACGGGGGTGCCCAGGGGGCCCTTCATGGCGAAATCGGCGGTGCGCAGGGCGTTCATGGTCTCCTCGGGCAGGGGGGAGCCGGTCTCGGCCGTGGCCTTTTCACCGGCCAGCAGTTCCACCCACTCGATGCGCATGTCCGATTCCTTGGCCAGCGCGGCGTCGATGACAGGGCGGGCGGCGCGCCAGATTTCGGGGCCGATGCCGTCGCCTTCGATCCAGTAAACTCGTTTGCTGCTCATTGTCTGCATCCTTTTCTGTATTCCTGATTGCGGCCGCCACGGGGCGGGCCTGTAGGCAAAAAACGGCGCACCGGGGACACCGGCGCGCCGTCATGCGTCTAGTCTTCGGCTGCGCGGGCTTCCTGCTGCAGGGCCTGCGAGCGCTTGAGCAGCTGCTCAAGCTGGATGTCCACACCGATGACGCCCACGATGTTGTCGTCATCGTCCGTCACCGGGCAGGACACGGTGATGACCAGCTTGCCCGTGAACTGGGACTGGTACACGTCCATGATGTGCATGTCGCCGGTCTGCATGGGCATCTTGAACCATTCGCGCTGCGAGAAGTCGAAGCCGATGGGCAGGGCCTCGTACTTTTCACGGTAGGCGGGGTCGGTGATGGCCGCGCACTTGAGGCTGCCCTGGGTATCCGTGAGGTAGAGGTACTGGATGAAGGGGTACTCGCGCGAGAAGCTGTCCAGACGGGCGCAGGCGTTCTTGCCGAAGTCCCGCAGGTCCGCGTTCTGCGCCAGACGGGCGATGAGGTGGGCGGCCAGTTCGTCGGCCAGTTCCTTCATGTGGTCGAACTCGGTCTCGAACAGTTCCGGCATGTAGCGCTGCACCAGGGCCGCCATCTCGTCGTGCGACAGGTGCGTGGTGCGGCCGGTGTCGTAGATGGCCACGATGGCCTCGTAGATCTGGCCCACGGCGGGGTGCTTCTTGGAGATCTGCTTGCCCTCGGGCAGCTTGAGGTTGACGTTGATCCAGTAGGCCACCCCGGCACGGCCGGTCTTGTCGGTGATGATGATGGGCACGGGACGGCCCAGCAGGTGGTTGGTGTCGAAGATGTTGTAGATCTCTTCGTTCTTGGCCAGGCCGTCGGCATGCACGCCGGCGCTGGTGGCGTTGAAGTCGCGGCCCACGAAGGGATAGTTGTAGGGGATGTTGTAGTGCAGTTCCTTTTCGAAGAACTCGGCCACCTCGCTCAGGATGGTGGTGTCGGCGGCGGCATCGTCACCGGTGAGCGAGATGTATTCGATGATCAGGGCTTCCAGCGGCGTGTTGCCCGTGCGCTCGCCAAAGCCGAACAGCGTGCTGTTGACCGCGCCGCAGCCGTTGAGCCAGGCCGTGACGCCGTTGACCAGCACCTTGTGGAAGTCGTTGTGGCCGTGCCATTCCAGCCATTCGCCGGGCACGCCGGCCTCGTCGGTGAAGGCCCGCACGATGCGCTGCACCGAGCGGGGCAGGGCCGCGCCGGGATAGGGCACGCCGTAGCCCATGGTGTCGCACAGGCGGATCTTGACCGGCATGCCGCTCTGCTGGCTCAGCTCCATGAGCTTCTGGGCAAAGGGCAGGCAGAAGCCGTAGATGTCGGCGCGGGTGACGTCCTCGAAATGGCAGCGCGGGATGATGCCCCATTCCAGGGCCTGCCGGGCCAGGTCCAGATACATGTCCATGGCCTGCTGGCGGGTCTTGCCCAGCTTGAGATAGATATGGTAGTCCGACACGCTGGTCAGCATGCCGGTCTCGTCGAACTCCATGTCCCGGGCCAGCTTGAGGTCTTCCTTGTTGGCGCGGATCCAGGCGGTCACGCGCGGGAAGCGGTAGCCGCGCGCCCGGCAGACGTCGATGCACTTGCGGTCCTTGGCCGAGTACAGGAAGAACTCCGACGCCGTGATGAGGCCCGTCTTGCCGCCCATGCGGTGCAGGAAGTCGAACATCTTGGCCACCTGCTTGACCGTATACGGCGGCCGGGCCTGCTGGCCGTCACGGAAGGTGGTGTCCGTGATGCGCATCTGTTCGGCAGGACGCGGGGCAAGGAGCACCTCGTCGAAAGTCGTGCGACAGATGCTGGTGTAAGGAAAAAGCTCGCGGTACAGCTGGGGCTGTTCCCGTTCCTGAAGCGAAAGCGGGCGAACGCTGCCCGTCTGATGGATGATGCTGCTCATGGAACTCCGTCCGGCCTGAAAAGTGACGTACAAGGTAAGGAACATACCCTGTTAGCGACGGCGCGTCAAAGGGCCGGTTGGACGGCGCTCCGGCCTTCGGACGCATCAGGGGACATGCCGCCGGGACTTGCCAGAACAGGCAAAATGACGGATTGTACCGCCTATCGGAGCCCATCCTCCGGTTGAAGGAGCTTTTATGTCGGTTTGTGTGCAGTACCCCTCGGCGGGCTGCATTGTGGAATATCTTGAAGGCAATGCCATCCAGATCGCACTGGTCACCGAAGAATCCGGCGGCAAACTGCGTCTTTTGCTGCCCAACCGGCGCGAGACGCGTCTCACAACGTCGCGCCTGCTGCCCTGGGCCGGGCCCGCGCTGGGCTCCGTGCCCGGCAAGGACGAATCCGCCCGCGTGCTGGAGCAGCACCGCGCCCGCCGCGAGGAACTGGCCGCGGCCCTGCCCGTGCTGGAACTGTGGGAGATGAGCCAGGGCGAAGTTCCGGAAGCCTCGGCCCAGTGGTTCGCCGAACTGGCCGGTCAGGCCGGGGACGCCGACAGCGTCGCCGCCTGCGGGCGTGCCCTGCTGGCCTGCAAGAGCCACTTCCGCTTCCAGCCGCCCGTCTTCCAGATCTTTTCCGCCGAGATGGTGGAGAAACGCCTCAAGGAACAGCAGGAACGCGCCGCCCGCGAGGCCCTGGTGCTGGGCGGCAACAGCTTTTTCCGCCTGCTCTGGGACGTGGCCTGCAAAAAGCGCGCGCTGCCGCCCCAGCCCGGCGAGGACAGCCGGGGCATCTCCGAATGGCCGGCCCCCGAAGTGGCCGAACGCCTGAAGCAGATCCTGTTCGCCCGCATGGCCGACCCCGAGAGCCAGGAATACGACGAACTGTGGCGCATGCTCTCCAAGGGCCTGCCCGACGTGCCGCACCTGCCCGTGCAGCTGCTCATGGCCTGGGAGCAGGTGCCCGCCCATTACAATTTCTGGTATGACCGCGCGGGCTACGCCCCCGGCGACGACTGGTGGCAGCCCCTGGCCCCGGCCGTGGAGGCCCTGCAGCAGGCCGCCCGCGAGGTGGAACTGCCCGTCTGCGACCTGCCCTTCATCAGTATCGACAGCGCCACCACCCGCGACGTAGACGATGCGTTCCACATCCTGCCCACGGATGACGGCGGCTTCGACCTCACCCTGGCCCTGGCCTGCCCGGCCGCCTGCTGGCCTTTCGGCGAGGCCCTGGACAAGGCCGTGTTCCGTCGCGGCACCAGCATCTACCTGCCCGAAGGCGACAGCCACATGATGCCCGAGGCCCTGGGCACGGACGCCTTCTCCCTGCTGGCCGGCCAGGACCGCCCGGCCTTCTGCGTGCGGACGCGCATCTCGGCCGCGGGCGAGATCCTTTCCTGCGAGCCCTGGGCCGCGCGGGTGCGCCTGGCCGCCAACCTGACCTACGACGACACCCAGGCCGTCCTCGACGCCCTGGCCGCCGGTGAGGCCCCGCAGGCGGACAATCCTGCCGCGCCCTGGGCCGCCATGCTGGCCTGCGGCAACGACTTTGCCCGCGTCTGGCAAAAGGCCCGCATCGCGCGCGGGGCCGTCATCATGGACCGGCCCGAACCGTCCATCGTGCTGGAAGGCGAAGGCGCGCAGACGCGCGTGTCCATCGAGCCCGGCCACGAGACCCCGGACTCCCAGCCCCTGGTGGCCGAGATGATGATCCTGGCCAGCGCCGCCGTGGCCCAGTGGGCCGCGGAACGCGAGATCCCCATGCTGCACCGCACCCAGGACGTGGCCCTGCCCAAGGAATATGCCGGTGTCTGGAAGGAGCCCCAGGACATGACGCGCATCATGCGCGCCCTGATCCCTTCCAGCCTCGAAGTGCAGGCCCGGCCGCACGCCGCCCTGGGCCTGGCGCGCTATACGCCCATGACCTCGCCCCTGCGCCGCTATCCCGACCTCATCAACGAGGCCCAGCTGCTGCACTGGCTCACCCACGGCACGCCCCGCTGGGACAGCGAGGCCCTGTCCACCCTGCTGGTCAGCCTCAATGCCGTGCTGGACGCCGCCGGACAGGTACAGCGTTTCCGTCCGCGTTACTGGAAGCTGCTCTACTTCCGCCAGCAGGGCGACAAGGTCTGGTGGGACGGCGTGGTCACCGAAGAGAACGACATGTTCGTCAATGTGAGCCTGCCCGCACAGGGCATGTACGTGCGCGGCAAACGCCGCATGTTCGACGAACGTACCTGCCCCGGCATGGCCGTGCAGGTCCGCATCGGCCGCGTGCATCCGCTGTACAACGAGATCCAGATCCTCGAAGCCGTCAGCATGGACGGCTGATGCGGGGATCCTGGGGATATGTTTCCGGGGGGAAGGGACCCCCTTTAACCAGCGCCCAAAGGGGGTCCCTTCCCCCCAGGCCCCCCATCCTCCCCCAAATGCGCTTCATCAGGGGAAAAGGGCCGTACGGGAACGGGACACTGACAGGGATAAACAACGCCATGGCAGCCGCTGTGGCGGGGCAAGGCCAGCCCCGGTTCAAGGAGGAGGAATATGACGGCCTTTTTGTGTATCGTTCTGGGTTATGTGCTGGGTTCCGCCCCGTGGGGGCTGGTCATCGCCCGCACCTTCTGCGGCATCGATCCCCGCAATGACGGCAGCCGCAACACCGGCGCCACCAACGTGGCCCGCCTGTGCGGTTTCCGCTGGGGCGTGCTGACCCTGGCCTGTGACCTGGGCAAGGGCGCCCTGCCCGTGGCCCTGGCCCTGTGGCTGGGCCTTTCGCCCCTGCTGGTGACCTGCGTGGCCCTGGCCTGCGTGCTGGGCCATGTGTTCTCCTGCTTCATGGGCTTCCGCGGCGGCAAGGCCGTGGCCACCAGCATCGGCGTGTTCCTGCCGCTGGCCTTCTTCCCCCTGCTCTTCTCCTGCGCGGCCTGCGTGCTGGTCATCTGGCGCAGCGGCTTCGTCTCGCTGGGCTCCCTGACCCTGGTCACGGTACTGCCCTTCGCCCTGCTGGCCGCCACCAAGTACGCTTGGGTGCCCCTGTCGCTGTGCATCTGGGCCCTGGTGGTCTGGAAGCACAAGGAGAACATCGCCCGCCTGCGCGCCGGTACCGAAAAGAGCTGGCTCAAGAGCCGCCAGAAGTAAGGCGACGCCACACGACAGCAAAAGGCCTCTTTCCCCTGCGGGAAAGAGGCCTTTTTTCATATCTCATTGCACAGGGCTTTGCCCCGCCAATCCTGCCCGGCACACACGTCCCGGAAAGATGGGGCTCCCCCTGCCGTACGCCTGTCCCAAGGACAAGGGGCCTGCCTCGCTACATTCTTCCTCTCAGCATAAAGCGCGTTTGGGGGAAGAAGGGGACCGGGGGGAAGGAACCCCCTTTTGGCGCTGGCAGCGACCGGATGGCGGCCCGCAGGGCCGTGCTCGAGCATCGACAGCAGAGCAAGGGGGGTCCTTCCCCCCAAAAAACTTTCCTTCCTAACGGCCTAACAGCCCCCGGATGGCGCCGCCGGCGTCGCGCACGGCACCGCCGATGCTGCTGCCCGCGTCACGGGCCGTATCGCCGGCCGCGCTGCCCGCCTTCTTGCCGCCTTCCAGCAGGTTGTTGCCGAGGCCCTTGACCGCGTCCAGAGCGAACTTGGAGTCCAGCGAGAACGAGAGGTTGTCGAAGGGACCTTCGTAGTTCACGGGGATGTTCAGGCCCAGCGTGGTGATGGTGGCCGTGCCCTTGAGATGCTGGCGCGGCAGGCTGGCGTGGGCCTGGCCCTTGGCCTGGAGCTTGGGCGAGGTGGCCGTCATGGGCGCCAGGTCGGCTTCGCCCTTGCGCAGCACGAAGGGCACATGCACCTGCTCGAAGGTATCGGAAACGGCCCCCTTGAGGCCGGGCACCGAATGCAGCAGGGAGGTCAGGGCCGGGATGTGCATGTTGCGCAGCCGCAGATCGCCCGAACCGGACAGAGCGGCCATCAGGGCATCAGCACTTGTGCCGCTCGTGGTGCAGGAGGCCTTGAGGGCCGCCAGACCTTCCACGGAGCGGGGCTTTTCCAGAGATTCCTGCAAGGGGCCCAGGGCCACTTCGGCCGCATCCAGATCCAGCGCATACTTGTGGGACCGGAGCTCGGCACGGCCGCCGGCGGACAGGCGGCCGCCGCTTTCCAGCACGCCCTGGAAGGAGGTCAGGCGGTAATCGCCCTTGCTGCCGCTCAGGGCCAGGGAGATGTCACGCAGATGCATCTTCTTCCAGCCCAGGGACGACATGGCCAGCCGCAGATTGACCGTAGGCCAGCTGGTGGCGTCCTCCTTGTCCGCGGTGGTCACGGCCTTGCCTTCCCTGGCCCTGGCCGCGCCCTTGCCGCTTTCGGGCAGGGGCAGATATTCGTCCAGTTGCAGCTTGCCCAGGCTCAGGGAGCCTTCCATGGCGAGCACGTCCCGGAAGTGCAGGCGCAGTTCCGCCCGCAGGGGCGTGGCGTCCAGCTTGCCCTTGCACTGGGAAAGCGCCAGCGTGTCGCCTTCCCAGGCCACGGAGCCCTTGAACAGCAGCGTGTCCTGCGCATGGGGCTTCAGTTCCACGCCCAGGGCCGAGGCCAGCTTGCGCGGCGAGCCTTCCAGCAGGGCCGAGCCCGTGAAGGTCGGGCCGTCCAGGCCCAGCGTGCCCGTGAGCCCCACGCGGCCGTGCGGCACGGAAAGGCTCAGACGCGACAGATGCAGCTGCCGGGCCGTCGTATCCAGCGAGGCATCGCCCTGCAATTGCACGGGCCCGAGGCCCGCGGGCAGGAGGCCCCGGCGGGAGGGTGTGATGGTCAGGGAAAGGTTCTGCACACGGGGGGCCATGCCGAAGAGCCCGGCCTGGGCATCCAGGGCCAGGGTCCCGGCCAGCGTGCGCCCGGCGGTGAGCAGATCGTAGGTGAAATCGCAGCGCAGGACGGCATCCTGGCCGTTGCGCAGGTTCTCCACGGAAAGATTGATGTCGCGCAGATCGTAGCGCTCGCCGCCCTTCTCCACATGCAGGCTGCCCTTGCTCAGGGTCAGGCGGCCCAGCTCCAGCGGCAGGAGAACCTCGCTGCCGGGCGTGTTGCCGGCAGCCTTGCCGGAGGCCGCACCCGCAGGCGCGGCGGCCTTGCCTTCCGGCAGCAGCAGGCTCAGCGAGGGGCTGTCCAGACGGACTTCCCCGATGACCAGCTCGCCGTGCAGCAGCGGTTCCAGCTCCAGATGGGCCTCGCCGCCCCTGGCCGTGAAGCGCATGCCCTGCCCGTCCTGCACGCCGTCCCAGCTGACGGAGGCGAATTTGGCACCGGGGGGCAGCAGGGAAAGCTCGGGCGGACTGGCGAAGCGCACGGGCGTGCCTGTGGCTTTTTCCACCGCGGCCGAGATCTGGCCGCTGATGAATTCCGTATCCAGCTGACTGATCACGATGGCCAGTACCGCCGCCAGTACCAGAACGATACCTCCGATCCAGCAAAGTACGCGCTTCATGTCTGCCTCCGATGGCCTGTCTGTCCTGTGGTCGGGCTACAGGACAACTGTAGGGCATCGCCAGTCCCGAGGCAAGCCGGGCCACCGCCGTCGCAGGCTCCCCGTCTGCGGGAGGGGGGCGCCCCGCGGGAAGGCAGACCGTACCCCATGTTGCCCCGCGGACGCAAAAAGGGGGAGCCTTGCGGCTCCCCCTTCCTATTCGCAAACCGGTCCGTGAGGACTAGTTGTTTTCCTGAGCGGCCTTCAGCAGGTCGCCGAGGCTCTGACCGGCTTCCTGGGGACCAGCGTGGAATTCTTTGGGCTTGCGGCGGTCTTCGTCGTCCTTGATCTGCTTGATGGACAGACCCAGGCGGCGTTCTTCGGCGCTCACGTGGATGACCTTGGCCTGGATTTCCTGACCTTCCTTGTAGAGCTCGGCAGGGCTCTTGATCTTCTTGCTGGAAAGTTCGGAAACGTGCACCAGACCTTCGATGCCTTCTTCCACTTCCACGAACAGACCGAAGTCGGTGATGTTGGTCACCACGCCCTTCACGGTGCAGCCCACGGGGTAGGTGCTGGGCACGTGGCCCCACGGATCATCGACCAGCTGCTTGATGCCCAGGGTGAACTTTTCGTTTTCCTGGTCAACGGTCAGCACCTTGGCCTGCACGGTGTCGCCCACCTTGTAGATCTCGTTGGGATGACGCACCTTCTTGGTCCAGCTGATGTCGGACACGTGGATGAGGCCGTCGATGCCGTCTTCGATACCGATGAACATACCGAATTCGGTGATGTTCTTGATGACGCCTTCGAGGATGGTGCCTTCAGGATACTTTTCGGCCACCAGTTCCCAGGGATTGGGACGGACCTGCTTCATGCCCAGGCTGATGCGCTTCTTCTCGCCGTCCACACCCAGGATGACGACTTCGACTTCGTCACCGGTGTGCACCATCTGGGAAGGATGACGCAGCTTGCGGGTCCAGGACATTTCGGAGATGTGCACCAGGCCTTCCACGCCGGGTTCCAGTTCCACGAACGCACCGTAGTCCACCAGGTTGGTGACCTTGCCGGTGCACTTGGCACCTTCGGGGAAGCGGGCGGAGATGTCCTGCCACGGATCGGGCACCAGCTGCTTGAGGCCCAGGGAGACCTTGTTGTTCTCGCGGTCGAAGGAGAGCACCTTCAGGGTCAGGTCCTGACCCATGGTGATCATTTCCTTGGGATGGCGGATGCGCTTCCAGCTCATGTCGGTGATGTGCAGCAGGCCGTCCAGACCGCCCAGGTCCACGAACACGCCGTATTCGGTGATGTTCTTGGCCTTGCCGTGCACGATCTGGCCTTCTTCCAGGGTGCGCAGCAGATCCTGACGCTTGGAATCACGCTCTTCTTCCAGCAGCACGCGGCGGGAAACGATCACGTTGCTGCGGCGGCGGTTGATCTTCAGCACGCGGAATTCAAATTCCTGGTTGACCAGAGCGTCCATGTCGGGCACGGGACGCAGGTCCACATGCGAGCCAGGCAGAAAAGCTTCAACCCCGCCGATGTCCACGGTGTAGCCGCCCTTGATGCGACGCACGATGTGGCCCTTGATGACCCGGTTGTTTTCCTGCACGTCTTCGAGCTGGTCAAAGACCTGCATGCGCTTGGCCTTCTCAAAGGACAGCGTGATGGTGCCTTCCATTTCGTTCTTGCGAACGACGTAGACATCCACACGGTCGCCCACGCTGACGGTCATGTTGCCGGCGGCGTCACGGAACTCGCTGGCCGGGATCTGGCCTTCGGACTTGAAGTTCACGTCCACCAGAACATTGTCGTCATCCACGCGAACGATCTCGCCCTTGGTGATAGAGCCTTCTTCGAGGTCGCCGAAGTCGGGATTGAGATAGTTTTCAAGGGCGCTTTCGAAACTCATTTCGTTTTCGTGCCCGGTTTCCTTGTCTGCCATGCTTGACATGCCTCCAAACATAATTTGTCCCCTGTGCGGGGGTGAAAGAAAGTAGCAAAAGGAAAGGCAAAGCACAAGGCGAAAATGGCCCGGACACGTGTCAGGGCACGCGAAACGGCCTTTTCCCCGTCATGGACGGCAAACGGAACATCGTGAAAGGACAGGGAAAAGAGCCCACCTTTCCTGACAATGGTTCCTGAAAAGAAAAAGGGATGCAGCACCCGGCAACGCAGGGCCCATCGTCCCGGACGGCCGGGCCGGACAAGGAGCCCCTTCCCGCCTGTCCATCGCGGCCTGCAGGCCGCAAGAAGGCCGGAAAAACGAAAAGCGGGCACACCGTCCGGCGACGGCATGCCCGCATCATGGCGATGGTAAGGCTGGCCTAGTCGGCCAGCTTCACGAAGGTCAGCTCGTGCTTGTTGCAGGAAAGATGCAGCAGGCGGCCCCCCGGGATGGCCGCGAAGGCCCGCGCCGTCTCGTGGTCGGTCTGGGCCTGGAACTTGAGCGTGCAGACCACGTTGCGGCAGGCATCGGCCGCCAGCCATTCCTGCACGGTCTCCAACAGACGGTCGGGATAGCAGATCATGTCCGAGAACAGCCAGTCCACCTGGCCCACATGGCGCGGCTCAAGGCCGAAGCCGCTGCCCAGACAGTGGTTGACACCGGGCATGGCCGCCACCTGGGGCGCCAGCTCGGCCTTGTCCACGCTGAACACGCGGCAGCCCAGCCGCCCCAGCACCCAGGTCCAGCCGCCCGGAGCGGCGCCCAGGTCGATGCACAGTTCCCCCGGCGCGGGCGTGCGCCCGGTCAGGGTGAAGACCTCCCACAGCTTGAGGTAGGCGCGGCCCGGCGGATCCTCGCGGTTCTCCACGAACTGCACTTCCCCGTCGGCAAAGGGCGAGGTGGTGCGCGGCGAGGCCAGCATCAGGTCTTTTTCCCACAGGGTGAAGGCCCCCAGCGGCGCGGACGGGGCGGGCGTGCCGAAATGCAGGGGCCGTGCCGCCACATAGGGCAGCTGCTCCTGCATGAGGCGCAGACGCCGCACATGCCCGCCGAGAGTGGGGATATGCGCCCGCCAGTTGCGTTGCAGGGCCGAGAGCTGCCGCGCCCCGCTGCCGATGGAAGTGATGGGAATCCAGCGCGGTTCCGTCCAGACGTTCTGGGCCCAGGCCGCGGGCTCCGTGCCCCGGGCCAGCACCAGACGCCCGCGCACGGTGATGACGCGGTCCCCCAGCTCTTCCAGCAGGGGCTGCATGTAGTCACGCGCCGCCACCTGCACGCTGAAATCTTCTTTGGGCAGGGCCGAACGGGGCAGGTCGGGCCAGCGACGGGCCAGAAACACCTGCTCCTGCTGCCGGGCCTCGCGCCGCTGTTCCCGGCGCTCCTGCCGCCAGCGGGGCAGGGCATGGGCCTCCCCGGCGGCATGTTCCGGCTGTTCCGCCTTCTTGCCCCGGCCCGTTTTGGCCCGGGCGGGAGCCTGCGCTGCCGGCTCCCCGGAAACACGACGCCCGGAACGGCGGGACGGGCCTTGCCTGTCCGCGCCCTGCTCCGGGCTGGCCTTGCCCCCGCTGCGACGGCGGGGCGCTGAACGTTTTTTCTCTTCCCTGTCGGCTTCCTGCGGGGCCTGCTCCTCATGGAGGGCGCCACGTCGGGGCGCGGGAAATGATCGGCTGTGCGTACTCATGCGGCCAGCATAGCCCAAAGCCCGGCCAAGGCCAAGCGTCCGCCTGCCTCCCCCGATGCCCGGGGATGGTGCGTCCGGCGAAAAAAGATAAAAACCGCGCGCCCTGCGGACCTGCACAGCCTGCGCCGCGACGGCCCGCCTGCCTCCCGGAGGTTCCCCGCGTGTCCCCTGCCCCGCCATGCCAACCGCCCGGCTTGACTTTTGTGCCCCAAACCGTTTCTGATGGCCCATCCATGCGGGGAATTCCGTGTGAATCGGAAACAGTCGCGCTGCGGTAAGAGGGTACGGAGCTTCTTTGGCGACACGCCACGACAGCCAGCCGTCACGGTGAAGGCGAAGCAAAGGCCCGGAGGCATGCCTCCCCATTCCCTCAAGTCCGAATACCCGCCCCATCCCCAACCTTTCAACGCGTCATTGAGGAGGTTCCATGCGTCACATCCCCACAACACCCCTGCGCTCCACGCTGCTGGCCCTGCTGCTCACCCTCTGCCTGGCCCTGCCTGCCCTGGCGGCCCAGAAGGAAGGCCTGCTGCTGGTGGCTTTCGGCACCAGCGTGCCCGAGGCCCAGCCGGCCCTGACCGCCATCGACAAGGAATTCAAGGCCGCCTTCCCCCACAGTCCCGTGATCTGGGCCTATACCTCCAGCATCATCCGGGCCAAACTGGAAAAGAGGGGCGTGCACATCGGTGACGTGGCCGCCGGTCTGGAAGAGCTGGCCCGGCAAAAGGTGGACGTGGTGCGCGTCCAGTCCCTGCACGTGGTGGCCGGTGAGGAATTCAGCGAGATGGAGCGCCTGCTCGTCAGCTGGCTGGCCCGTCACCCCGACACGTTCAAGGCCGTCTATCTGGGCCGCCCGCTGCTGGAATCCCGGCAGGACGCCGAAGATGTCTGCCGCGCCGTCCTCGGCGCCACCGAAGGCAAGCGCAAGCCCGGCGAGCTGCTGGCCCTCATGGGCCACGGCCAGAGCCACGGCCGGGGCGACATGGTCATCGAAGGCATGCGTTCCACCCTCTCTTTTGCCGACAACCTGGCCGTGCTGGCCACGGTGGAAGGCTCGCACGGTTTCGATCAGGTGCTTGCCGCCATCAAGACCAGCCGCGCGTCCGTCATCTGGCTCCAGCCCTTCATGGTGGTGGCCGGGGACCACGCCCGCAACGACCTGGCCGGTGACGAGCCCGACTCCTGGGCCTCGCAGATCCGCGCCCTGGGCCTCACCCCCCGCCCCGTGCTCACCGGTCTGGGCGAGCTGCCCGGCGTGCGCGCCGTCTTCGTGCGCCATGCCCGCGACAGCCGGGACGATCTGCTGAAGCAGTAAGAGAAGATGCCGCCAGGGGGAGAAGGGGCCCCTTTTGGAAAAGGGTCTCCCTTCTCCCCCCTGGAACCCCCTCTTCCCCCCTAAAACTTTTTCTCCGGTTCGGCCGGATGGTCCCCGTCGCTGTCTGAAGGCCAGGCCATCCGGCACGGGACAGGCATCCCGCCCCCGCCAGCCGGACGGCCGCAGGTGCGGCATCACATCTTTCAGCCAGCAAAAAAGGACGCCACGCGTGGCGTCCTTTTTTGCTGACCTTGTTCCGGTGTCCCAAAACTGTACGTCCGTTTCCCCCTGAAGGCCGCTCCTTCCTCTTGATACCGAAAAGCAGCCGCTCACCACTCCGCCCACTTGCCGCCCTTCTTCCGTGCGACCGGGGGACGGACGCACGAAGAGAGCCCGCCGGGATCGGGCGGGCCGTCACTGATCCGAATAAAAGTTTTTGGGAGGGATGGGGGGAGCTTGAGGGGGGAAGGGGCGACCTTTTTTCAAAAAGGGCCCCCTTCCCCCCTCAAAAAAACGACCACCGCCTAGCGCAGGTCGGTGACGCGCTTGGACTTGCTGAAGGTACGGGGCAGGCTGGCGTGGTCGGCGAGCTTCACGGCCACACGGGCCAGCAGGGACTTGTGCAGACGCTGCTCCAGCGCGGCCACCAGCTGGGCATCGCCGCCGGAGGTGGCGCCCTGGGCACGTTCCACGGTCAGGGTCATGTGGTCCAGCGAGCGGTCGTCGCGGGTCAGTTCCACATGATATTCGCCGCCCAGCTCGGGGAAGGCGCCGATGACGTCCATGATCTGGCCGGGGTAGATGTTGACGCCGCGGTAGATGATCATGTCGTCGGAGCGGCCGAGGATGCGGTCATGGCGGGGCATGCTGAGGCCGCAGGGGCAGTCGCCGGGCAGCAGGCGGGAAAGGTCATGGGTGCGGTAACGCAGCAGGGGCACGGCCTCCTTGCGCAGGCTGGTGACCACCATCTCGCCCACTTCGCCTTCGGGCACGGGCTGCAGGGTCTCGGGATCGAGGATCTCTATGATGAACATGTCGGCCCAGTAGTGCAGGCCGTTGTGCTCGTCGCAGTCGATGGCCGTACCGGGGCCGTACATTTCGGTCATGCCCGCGATGTCATAGCTGCTTTCCAGACCCAGTTTGCTCTCGATGGCCAGGCGCATCTTTTCGCTGCGGATCTCCGAGCCGCAGATGACCTTGCGCAGCTTGAGCTTGTCGCGGATACCGGCGCGCTCCACTTCTTCGGCCAGCAGCAGGGCCATGGAGGCCGTGGCGCCGAAACAGGTGGAGCCCATGTCGCGCAAAAGCTGCAGATGCATCTCCAGGTTGCCGGGGCCCACGGGGATGGTGAGCATGCCGAAGCGCTCGCTGCCCAGCTGGAAGCCCGCACCGGCCGTCCACAGGCCGTAGCCCACGGCCACCTGCATGCGGTCCATGGGGGTCAGGCCCGCCATCTCGTAGCAGCGGGCCATCTGCAGGGTGAAGTTGTTCACGTCATTGGCCGTGTAGGCCAGGATCTTGCGCTTGCCCGTGGTGCCGCTGGAGGCATGGATGCGCACCACTTCCTCTTCGGGCACGCAGAGCAGGGGCAGGGGATAGCCTTCGCGCAGGTCTTCCACGTCCACGGTAGGCAGACGGCGCAGATCGTCCAGCGAGGTGATGTCGTCGGGCGTGACGCCGCAGGCTTCCAGACGTTTGCGGTACTGGGGGGACTTGAAGGCCTGACGCACGGTGAAACGCAGGCCTTCCAGCTGCTGGCGGGCGATCTCTTCGGGAGAAAGCCGGGGGATGAAACGGTGAGTCATGGAACTGTCTCCTTGAGATCATGGACCGGGGCAACAGGCACCACAGGGAGCCGCCGGGACACATCGCCGCAAGACGGTATCTGCCCTGTGCCGGGAACGGCAACCGGCTGAGCGTTTTCCAGCCGGAAAGGCCGAAAGCGCCCGCCACAGTTCGCCGCCCGCCATTGTGCGCGTTTTTGCCCCAATGGGCAACAGGGAGGAACAGGCGAAGGGAAGGGGCGCTCACGCTCCGTCGGGTGCGCCATAGGGATGAGCCCCGCGTCCCTCTCCATCGGATCCCCCGGCAGAAGGACATCACAGCCCGGCGGGACGGGGCGCCACGGGCAGCAGGCCTTCCAGCTCGATACCGGCAGGGCTCACCGAGGCGCGGTAAGGATAGATCTCCACCCCGGCATCCAGCGCCTCATAGAACAGGGCCGCATAGGCGGGGTCCACCACGTCCGCCGGACCGAAGCAATGGCCGTCCGGACGCTGCACCAGATAGAACATGGCCGCGCGTTCGCCGCAGCGCACGATGTCCATGAGCTCGCGCAGATGCTTCTGGCCGCGCTCCGTGGCCGCATCGGGGAAGCAGGCCACGCCGTCTTCCACCATGGTCACGTTCTTGCATTCCACCCACAGCGGCGGCAGGTCCGGCCCGGTGAGGCAGGCATCCAGGCGGCTCTCGCCGCGTTTGGCCTCCCGGCGGCATTGCGTATATCCGGCGGCAAAGTCCAGCCGCCCGGCATGGAAGGCAGCTTCTATCATGCGGTTGGGCACGCTGGTGTTGACGCCCACCCAAAAGCCCCGGCCCGGGGCGGGCCCGTCCGTGTCATCCTCCCCGCCGGGCAGGGGCGGCACGGCCCGCTCGGCCAGCCAGACGGCTTCCTGCGTATAGGGCAGTTTGCGCGCCGGATTGGCCGCGGGCGAGGCCAGCAGCGGGGCCCCGGCCAAAGTCAGGCCCAGCATGCTGCCGGAATTGTTGCTGTGCACCCAGACGTTCTGGCCGTCCAGCAGCATCTCCACACTGAAGCGCTTGTAACGCCTGATGAAACGCCCCACCACACAGCCTTGGGGAAGGGGCAGCAACGGTGTTTTTTCCATGGACCATCCTTGAAAGGGATACGGGGCCGCGAAGAAGGGCCCTCGTTTACAGTCAGATATGAACCTGATACGCTATTGCGCCGTGACCGGAGCGGGCGCGCCGCAGTCCGGCCACTCCTATTCCAGGCAAGGAGCACCCTATGCAGATTTCCGAACGTGTGCGCACCATGAAGCCCTCGCTGACCCTCAGCGTCAACACCCGCGCCATGGAGTTGCGGGCCCAGGGCATACAAGTCACCAGCCTGGCCGTGGGCGAGCCGGACTTCCCCACCCCCAAGCATATCTGTGAGGCCGCCAAGGCCGCCATCGACGCCAACTTCTGCCGCTACACGGCCGTGCCCGGCATCCCCGAGCTGCGGGCCGCGGTGGGCGGTTACTTCAAAAAATTCTACGGCGAGGACGTCGCCCCCGAATGCACCATCGTTTCCGCCGGCGGCAAGCATGCCCTGTACAACTTCATGCAGGCCTCCATCAACCCCGGTGACGAAGTGCTGCTGCCCGCCCCCTACTGGGTCAGCTATCCCTACACCATCCAGCTGGCCGGCGGCGTGCCCGTCATCGTACAGGCCTCGCTGGAGCAGGGCTTCAAGGTCACGCCCGAGATGCTGGACGCCAAGTGCACCGACAAGACCAAGCTGCTGGTTCTCAACACGCCCAGCAACCCCACGGGTGCCGTCTACAATGCCGAGGAACTGGCTGCCATCCTGGACTGGGCCGACAGCCGCGACGTCTACGTGCTGACCGACGAGATCTATGACCAGCTGGTCTTCGCCCCGGCCAAGATGGCCAGCGCCGTGCACCACTTCGCCAAGAATCCCGAAAAGGTGGCCATCCTCAACGGCGTTTCCAAGAGCTTCGCCATGACCGGCTGGCGCGTGGGCTATGTGGTGGCCCATCCCGAGATCATCAAGAAGATGTCCAGCATGCAGGGCCACTGCACGTCCAACATCTGCTCCATCTCGCAAAAGGCCGCCCTGGCCGGCCTTACCGGCCCTCTGGATTTCCTGGGCGAGATGCGTAGCGCCTTCCAGCGCCGCCGCGACCTGGCCATGGACATCATCAACGGCTGGGATTTCGCCTCCTGCCCCTGCCCGGACGGCGCCTTCTATCTGTTCGTGGACGTGCGCAAATGCTTCGGCGGCACGGTCAAGAACTCCACCGAGCTCTGCACCTGGCTGCTGGACAAGGCCCGCGTGGCCGTGGTGCCCGGCGCCGCCTTCGGTGACGACAACTGCATCCGCTTCTCCTACGCCGTCAGCGACGACACCCTGCGCGACGCCCTGCAGCGCATCGGCGACGCCCTGTCCCAGCTGCGCTAGAGGATGTTTCTTGAGGGGAGGGGGAACCCCTCGCCTAGCGCGAGAGGGGTTCCCCCTCCCCTCAAACTCCCCTCCCTTTCCCCAGCGCGCTTTATTTGAAGGAGGTCTGCCCTCCCGGCAAAAAGCGCCCCGATGAAAGTCCGGCTGTACCCGCCAAACGGGTAGCAGCCATCCCACAACGGAGGGCTCCTGCAGGAGCTCCTCCGTTTCCATTTTTCATACCACTCAGACTCTTTTGCCCTTCCTGCCGGGGACCGGCAACGGGGC
>OLFZ01000655.1_pt1 | contig 35757 bp, 47 predicted proteins | sample 1604861 | NCBI WGS metagenome assembly OLFZ01 (sample SAMEA3888895, study PRJEB22519) | human gut metagenome | biome: human gut; feature: human-associated habitat; material: faeces | place: Denmark | collected 2011 | reverse complement strand
TTTCTTAAATAATAGATATAATTAACTTATCATCCAATGAAAGGGGTTATATTTATTATGAAACATTTGTATATGATGTTCGAATTGGCTTGTTTCCTAGGTTTTTTACCCCTTGTTACTGATTTGTTACTATTTTAGCACCTACTTAGTGGCGCATCATATAATTTTAACGCTTATTATAGACAATATTGAAAAAGCAAAAAAGGACCAGAGCAATTAAGCCCTGGTCTTTTCTATGCTTTAAATTGTTATGTAGTCGAGATTTAGTCGAAATTAAGTCGAGTTTAGTCAACATCTTTAAGAAGATACTTAGAATAAAAGTAGAATTAGACTTTTTTCAAATACTTTCTAGCAACCCAACCACTAGGAATCTTTGCCCAATCGCCATCGAATTTAGACACCGTAACACGAGTACCATAATTAATACAGCCATCTTTATCGTAATCGTGAGCCTTAGCATCCTTAGTTAATTCGTTGTGTGTCTTGACTCTATATTTCATTCCTGGTCCTGTACGGACCTTTAAGTCGCTAGCAGTAATCATATAAGTACCTAAAGTGCTAGATGCGTTACTCTGTGGCTTAGGTGTAGGAGTTTCAACGTGTTCATTGACACTCTTATTTAATATACCTTCTACAATTGCCTTTGCGCACTTGTCAGCGTTCCAATGAGCCTTATCTGTGGCATTGTCAACAAAGCAGCACTCAACAAGTAGTGCTGGAGAATTAGTCTTTCTAATTACATAAAGGTTTTTAGAAACCTTAACACCTCTATTTCTAATACCTAGGGTGTTAGAAATGTTCTTGGCGATTCTTTCAGCTTCATCTTTGGCTTTTGATTTGTCGCTATAGACATATACCTCTGTACCTGTTCCGCCTCCAGCGTTGAGATGAATAGAAACATCTAAGTTAACCTTATGATCATTACACTTACTTACAATTGCTTTAAGATTTGAATTCTGGTCTTTTCCGTTATCATCTGTACAGTCATAGACTGTGTGTCCTTCATTTCTTAATAATTCAATGACCTTGTTCTTGACTGCTCTGTCTTCGTTGACCTCGTCAAGTAAGCCACTTGCTCCACGACATTTTAAACTATGTCCACCATGTACGTTAAAATTCATACTTTATACCTTCTTTCTTATAATTCAATTCCTTCGATTTCCGCTCTAATCTTAAGAGTGCGAATATAATTTCCTAAATGCTTCTTTTGCTCCTTGAGTAACTCAAGCGAACATCTAGGAATGAATGTCAAAGTACGCGCTTCGTACTTAACGGTCATATCATCTAATTTGTCATATCTGATTTTGGCTTGATAGTATTCCGCTTTAAATCTATCCTTATAATCCGAACTGTTCATAAGTTCTACAGTGTCTTGTAATTCCATTGTTTAATCCTCCACCTTAATACATCTGTTTTCTAATTTATGATAGGCATCAAAGTATAATTCTTTTTTGTCTCCATTATAAGTTGCTTCAAAATACATACCGTCTGAAAGTGTAGTTGATAACAGCACCTTGTTGTTTTGAAGTGTCTTGCACACCCACACAACATAGATATCGAAATCCTGTGGATCTTCTAGATGTTCTTTTGTATATCTTCTTACTTCTTCAACTGCAATCTTTAGAAATTCGTCATTACCCATTGTTATTCTCCTTGTTGATAGCGTTTTCTGCTACTTCTAAGCCTTTAGTTAAAACAGATGGTACATTGTCACCTGCTTCAACGAAGTTTTCGATGATGCTTCTTAATTCATTGATAATGAGAGAAGCAAGAGTGAACCATCCCACATAAGTTGTGATAGTCAAATCGATGTTAATTGTCTGTCCAATTTCAATGAAGATTGCTGATGCGAGAAAAGCAACGAGTACCATTAACCAGTACCCTAACTTTTTCCATACGCCTCTCACTCCTTTCGCAGAATTTTCTTTGCCTGTTAATCTAGACTTTCTAATTCCTGTGATGTAGTCGATGATGTTTAATGTTAAAAAGCCTACGAATAAAAACCAATGTGTGCCTAATGCAGTAGTCAATACTGCCACAATAGTGCCTCCGATTGCGTTAATCGCATCCATGTATTTTAATGATGTATCATATAATTTCATATTTCCTTCTCCTTTTTAAGCATATGAGTACGTATAAAAACCACAAATATAAACGTTGTTTATGGTGTTTCTTAGTGAAGTCAAAGTAAAATTGCCTTTTGTCATATCGTTGGTTGCAGGATAATATCTGATGACTAGCCCAGCGTCTGCGGCAGAGTTTGGTACAGGAATAAACATGTTGCCTTTTGGCTTTTTGTCAGCAGGAAATCCTGTCCACATGTACCCCATCGAATTTCCTCCAATTGCGGCGTTTACTACACCATCCCAGTTTAATTCACATAACCTCAAGGCGCTATTATATCTGTATTGCAACTTGACACCACATGCATTAGTTCCACAAGAGATCCAATCAGACCAGCCAATATACTTATGCTGTATTTTCCCATTCTTAAGAACAAGAATCCATGTATCAGTCTGATTTTCTGTATCGAAATCAAATACATACCCATTAAATGACTGCGCTTCAAGAGGCATATCTACCTTTAACTTACCACTCTCTGCCTTGCATCCAACTCCAATTCCTCTGCCATCTGCTGAAAAATCAAGCAGCTTGAATGAAGGAGCGATAGCAGCATAAGATGCAACACCATCTGTAGTGAAGTAATCCTTCACAAGCACTCTGAACGAGTAGGCATTATCCGTATTGAACTTGCCAGCAGATGATATATACACCTTGTTCTCGCCACTGTATGAATCTGTATAAGTTGCAAGGGTTGTCCATGCCTCACCATCCTTATATTGAATTATGACAGTCTTATCGTTTTTGTTTGCAATAGGTGCAATTGAAAACGAATAAGTAATCTTTACTGCCGTGCCGTCATCATCTGCCTTGTTAGTCGATACATTCCAACGCTGTGCACTCACATTTTTAACAGTCGGTGAATACCACTCTGTAACACCAATATTCTTGGAGAGTGTAGCCTTCTGCCCTCTCGAGTCCGTAACTGTTGTTTTAAGCACAACTGTACCAGAGGACTTAAATGGTTGAGTGATGAACCATGTATTAGGTCCTTGAGCAATCTGTCCATCGACCTCATTGTAATAGTAAGTGATTTTTGCACCGTTCTTCGTTGAAGTAGAGACATTGAATTTAACTTTCGAAATGCCTTGAATAATTGTTGATGCACCGAATCTGTTCGCAATGGCTGTATCATCATTTGCGTATGTGATTCCTGTGATAGTAGGCTCATATCCCGATGGCATCAACAAATCTAATCGACAGTAGTTAGTGCCGATGTACTTTCCGGCGCGATTATACGTATCAACCTTAAAAGTAAGATAAGACTGTGATGCATTAGTCATCTTATCAATAAGCGAAACCGGAACTGTCCACTTGAATTCATCATTCCACTGATTGTCCGCAATCTGTACGTTCGTATCATAATAGCTGTACGAGATTACATGTCCAAAATCAGAGGACGCTCTAGGTGTCTTGATTGTGACACTATTACCGAAATATACGGATGCTGGAGAGCAGTATGGCTTGGTTGCTCTAGGAATGACATCGCAGTTGATGCCACCCGAAGCAGACACACTGCCTACATAGTGGCCCGAAAGAGTTACCTTCAGTTCCTGTGAGAATGAGAAATCAAAATGCTTTCCCCCATTGTTATCATGGGGAATCTTGATATTCGTGACTGTCGCAAGAGTCTTAGTTCCACCACTCATGCCGACACTTACACCACCCGACCAGATAAGGACACCATTAGCCCACATAGAGCCATATTTTGTAGCACTGGAATTGATATTCCACTTATAGTACATTGTCAGTTTAGCAGTCCACAAATCATAGTTGCCATCCACATTGACACTTGTTCGTGTCATTGTCATTGTGACATTGCCATTTCCACTCGAAAACGAAGCGGAGCATGATGAAGATGTTGCCATTAGTCACCACCTACTTTCTTGAAAGTCAGTGATCCATCGCCGTTAACAATGAATCCGAAGTTTCCAATCCTTAAAGAACTAGAAACTTCGATGTTTGAGTTATACATTCGGTTATTAGCAAAGTATGCTACTTCATCATTGTTCTGAAGTATCGAATATTTGCTATTTGTCTGTTTTGTCTTGAATTCAGATTCCTGTTTACCAATCTCAATGCCTTCTGCGTTGAATCTGATATAAGTGTTCAATTGAGTCTGATTGCTTGATACTGTATCAGAAAGAGAACTAAAGTCTTCTTTCTTGACAAAATCCATCTGAATACTCTCTGTTGTCTGCTGAATAGTAGATACAGTAGAAGCGAGGTTTGTGCCATCTGAAGCACTATAATAATTCTCTGATACAGTCTGCAAAATGGATGTCTTAGTCTGTTCTATGGATGAAGAAGCATCCTTGGTTGCCTGCTGCAGCTGACTGTTCATATTGTTGATTCTGTTATCATAGTCATCAATGATTGATTTCAAGTCATTTGCAAGTGTCGGTGTAGTTGTTGTATAAGTTCCATCATCCCATAGTATTCTTGATCTCACCCAGTAATAGTGCTTATCAATATAGTCATCCGGAACACTTTTCCATCCGTCACTGTTTTCATCAGGCATTTGTGTTGAAGAGTCAGACAAGTAATATTCTGGAGTGATTGAACGGATGCCCTGTCCGTCTTCACCATCGTTTACTTGCACAAGTGTTGTGCTTGCAGATGCTTTAATCATATAATTAACCTTCTAACTGTGCGCTGAACGTTGCTTTGTTAGTAACATCTCCTGCGCTGATTGTATATGTAGACCCCGTTGCCACCGAAGCAGTTCCTCCATCCTTGTACCATTTGATAGTTCCTAAACTAGATAAAGCAGCACCAGTAACTTCCACTCCGCCTTTATAAACATGAGCGGTTAAAGTTGTAGCAATAGCGGTATTCTTGAAGATTGTTCCACTACTCGAAGTAATTGCCATCGTGATAGCATCTAAGCCATCCTTCCCGTTCGTTCCATTTGTGCCTTTGTAAGATACAGAATATGATTCAGTAGACTTACCATCCGAATACTTAACAACTGTTTTTGTCCATAGATACTGACCATTTGCCACATTAGGAACTGTTGGACTCCATGTTCCTGTCGGAGGAGTTGTGCCACTTGTACCTGTTTGATATGTTACAGATGTTGAACTTACAGTGACACTTGTGCCGTTTGAACCATTAGTTCCATTTGTACCTTTATATGAAACTGAATAAGCTTCTGTTGATTTACCGTCAGAATACTTGACTACTGTCTTAGTCCAAAGGAACTGACCATTCGGTACATTTGGAACAGTAGCACTCCATTCCCCTGTTGGCTTATTGGTACCGCTTGCCCCGACCTGGTAAGTAACAGAAGTTGAACTTACGGTAACACTTGTACCATTCTGACCTGTCTGCCCCTTGAATGCGATTGAGTAACTAAATGTCTTGTTGATAGTAATATCACCATCAACGACGATAGGAATAGTAATAGTACCACTCTTAGTTAATGCAGATGTTGCAGTAACTGTGATTGTTGGCATTGGTGACTTACCATCAGAAACTGCTGATATTCCTGTAGGGCATGTGATAGTTCCTACCGTACACGGAACCTGTTCACTCCCGCACAATGCCATCACCTGTGTAGTTGTTGTCTGTGTACCGCTCACTGAATTAGTAGTACCTAAGAATGTATAGTTATCATTCGTCAATACCACCGAATATCCATCAGTTAAGTCGATAACGTCAACTTGGCTGACTGCCTTAATTCCCATATTTTTCCTCCTATACGTTTAATTCGCAGTTGAAAACTGCCTTGAATTTAATGTCTTTTGCTGAAATAGTAAACATGAACCCGTTATCATTGAGCCTTGAATCATCTAACGGGATCTTGCTGAATTCTGTCTCTCCATGCCTTTTAATGAACCACTGCAGATAGGCATTATCTCCAAATGTTTCTCTCAGTTTTGAAGAGTTATCAATCACTACTCCACCCACATAGATGTTCACTGTGAATATAGTTGCCACATCACTGTTCTTGAATGTCGTGCCATTTGATGATTCTATACACAACAATATAGAATCCTCACCTTTTGCACCTGTTATACATACTGGCGTACTGTATGTGACAGTATTGTTGATCGTCGTGGCTGTTCTCTGCCATATATAGAATCCAGGACGCCATGTCGGTGCAGTCTCTGACCACCCTGTTTCGGGAGGTGTAACTCCATCGCTCGAACTAGCATACTCACATACGAATTTCTTAACAGAGCCCTGTGCCTGTTTGATTGCTTCTCCAGCCTTTTCTTCAACTTCTGAAACCCTTAGTGATATCTTCTCATTGGACAGGCTTAATTGCGCCATCTTGTCATTGATGCCTTCCTGTTCCTTTGCGATTATATCCAGTTTCAATGATTCCTGGTCCTGTTGTACCTGCAGCTTTCTGGTTCGTGTTGTATTAGATACACGATTCACTGTCTTTTCTTCGTTCTTTGTTGTAACACTGCCATCAACTGTAGACATAGAGAACTGTCCACCCTTGTAATTGACAGTTAGATCCGATACAAAGAAAGTGAATTCATTGCTGTTATAATTGACTAGAGCACCAGGAAGAAGATTATCAATTGATATCATCGTGACATTCTTCACCTGATTGAAAGCCAATCCTTTAAGTCTGTCATAGATGCTGTCTATAATGCTCTTTTCATCTGCATATAGATTTGCTGAATCAATAAACAGCGTATTGCCTGTCTCATCACCCTTAGAAAGAGGATTGAGACCATTTTCAGCATATACTCTTGTGAGTGTATACACCTCATTCTTCTCATAATCTGTTAAATCCTGTGTAGTTGCAAATGCAGTCTTTTCAATGGGAACAAATCTAATAGAATCAATCCCCTCTGCATAGACATTTGCTGCAAACAGTTCAGCAATCCATCCGAGATAGTTTCTTATCACAATCGTGTTATCGTACCATGATACGCTCTTATCGAGAACGTACTGCGGTATTCCTTCACGAATAATAGAAAGACCAGTCAGACTTTCAATCTCGTCTAGCTGGTCTTTTATAGTGGCAGGATAAGACAGTTTAGTATCGTATGCCTTGTCAAGAGAATAGTTGTTGTCATACATCTTGAGAGTAAGTTCCTTGGTGTACTTCTCCGGCTGATCATACACCTTGAAGTATCTTGTATCAGATGCATCATTCTCCTTGACTTCCCAGTACCTGCTGATGTCGATATTGTCAAGAATGCCGTCATAGTTATCGAACTTCATTGTCAGTTCAATCGATGGCACATTGCCTATCATACGGCAGTCAGCAAAAGAGACAGACATCTTATAATCAAGAAGTCTGTCCGTTACATTTGTCTCTCCATATTTTATAAGCATATGATCACACCTCAATCAGAGAGAAAGAGAATGAATCTGCCTTTAGACCAGACTGCACTCTCTTATAATTGTACTTCTTATTTGAAGCATACATCTTCTTGGTTCCTCTGATACCATGATCAGGAATGTAGAGTTCTGCTGTGAACTCTGCCGGAGTGAGTACCTTTAGAATATTCATTACATCTGTGAATGTATTCAGTTTATACGTACATGTGATTTTTAACATGTTAGAACGTATTCTATTTCTTCTTAATATGCCTGTTGATACAGGTCTGACACTATCCGAATCTAAATCATTGATTTCTACGCTAATCTCTGAAGGAGTCGGAATAAGTGTTCCGTTTATCTTGATTTTCGCTTCATCTGCCATTTATTCCACCTCCTAATAGTCAAATACAGGCTTGCCTGTGCGTGCTTCATAGTCCTTGATATTGTCAATCACCATCTTAGTGATTACTCTGCCGTCATCAAGCACTAATTTAATGACGTAGGTAGCACCTGTGCCGTCATTCTGAGAAAGTGATAATCTTTCTGAAATCTTTTCAGCAATCATATCAAGTCCCTGTGTGTTTCTCTGTAATGGTATTACTGCTTCTGTTCCTGCTTCACCAATATTGGCAATAGTGGATGCACTTACGATACCACCTTTTGCTAGTCTAGGGATCCTAGGGATTGAGAATCCTTTTCCACCGACTCCAGGAACCCAGTCAGGAATCTTTATCTTGCCGATACCACTTAAGAATTTGTTAATTCCATCAATCATGAAATTCAATGGAGCCTTGAAGATGTGGCTTAATCCAGAAACAATACTTTCAAATATCTGTCTGACACCAAACCACGCTCTTCTCCAGTTGCCTGAGAATACACCACTGATAAAGCTAGTAAGACCCAAGAAAACAACTTCCAATGAATTAATGATAGGACCCACGTAGTCTCTGAACGCCTTGACGGCATTCTTAACCGTTTCAAACACGTTCTTCCATTTGAAGCCAAAAGTTCCTTCCATCCATTCACCTAGATTACGGAAGAATTCTCTGATATTGTTGACTCTTTCGCAGATTGTTTTGTCTGCGCGTTCAATAATTCCTCTGATTGCAGCAAATACCATATCAAATACACCTCTCAATAGTGTTAAGGCCAATTTGAATATAGGTCCTAGAATATCAAGAATTGTGCTGAATATAGGTGTGGCGAACTTTAGAAAATCACTTAATAATCCCATTATGCTCTGGAATACATTCTCCCATGCGTTCCACAACGGTTTGAGAACATCGCCCACAAAATCCATGATAATTTCACCAACTGTATCAATGATAGGTGCCACAATATTTAGAAATACCTTCTGAACAATAGTAGCAATATTTCCTAGAATGCTTACTATATCATCTCTAAAGTCCTCGCTCTTTTTCCATAGATCTGCCACCATAGCAATGACTGCCCCTATGATGACATTTACAGGATTCACAGCCATTACAATAGATGCGAATATCTGTGGAAGAATTCCAAATGCACCACTCAATGCAGTTGCAAGTGATGCCCAACCTGAAAATACTCCCACTGCAATCTGTATCTGTGTGATGACAGTGCCAAGAATTCCGGCAAGAGTAGAAAATAATGATAATCCCGCAATAACTGAAAGTATGCCAAGAATACGACCTACATTATCTGCTATGAAAGAGAATAACCCATCAATGATAATAAGAACCACATCCACTGCACCTAATACAGCAGTCCAGTCAATCGCTTTAGTAACATCTCTCACAATTTTCAGAATCTCATTGATGATCTTCAATATAGAGTTAAATATATTCCATAAATGCTGGATGATTGAATCACCTAGGCCTGCAGTGTTCCATGCATCGGCCAGTCCTTGAGAGATATTGCCAATTATCTTGAAGATGTTAGTGAATATCTTCAAGATCAGTTCGACAGTCTTTGCACCTGTGCCATTTTCCCACACTGTATACATTGACTTGCCGATTTCCATAAGAAGATTCTTGACACCATTAAATGCATATACTGCAGCTGCAATCATCGGCGCACCAAACTTATCCCATGACTGCTTTAAAGGCTGGAAGAATTCCGCAACCTTCTTCTTGATTTCTTCTAACTGCTTGTCTACTTCTTCAAGAAGCCCTTTCTGTTCTTCTGCACCACTGTCATCCATGCTGAATCCGCCGATATCACCACCGGAACCACCAGCACCGCCTGAGCCATCTGAGCCACCTGAAGACGGATCACTTGAACTATTGCTTGAATTGATGTTATTGATTGCATCGAATCCAGCAAGAGCTCCTTTCAATTCCTTCTTGAGTTTAGAAGCATTACCTGCTGCCTTTTTTAATCCGCTTCCTGTTCCACCTGCACCTTTAGAAAGCTTCTGCGAACTATTGGAAGCATCGTTCATATTCTTTGCAAGAGCCCCTGTGTTTCCTGCTGCCTTCTTAGCATTGTTTGACACTCCGCCAAAAGAAGAACTCAACTTCTTTGACTTGCCGCCAAACAGTGCCGTCAGATACCCAACGGCAACCATAACAACTTTAGTGAATGCAACAACATATGGGACGCAGGAATTAATTGCCTTTGCAATATTGGTAAAGAATCCAGCAATATTAGACTGTCCAATTGTGTTCATTACATCTGACATACATCTAACAATAGCTGTTCTCATATTAGCGATTGATGTAGCAATTCCACCTGTTGCATTTCTTGCCTGTTCCTCGAATGACTGATAGCCGTTAATGCCCTGTGTATTTAACTTCATAATTGTATCCATGAACTGGTCCATTGATACCGTTCCGTTTCTTAAAGCCTCGCCTAGTGCTGAAGCATTTACAAAGCCCATGGCCTCAGCCACCTGTTTCATCTGTGCAGGCATTGCAGTCATCGCTGAACGCCATTCGAACATATCCGGTTTACCCTTGGCATATGACTGTGACAACTGTTCTAAGGCTGATTTCTGTATTTCTGAACTTGCACCGCCGGCTAGAATAGCATTATTTAGTGCAAGGAACATATCTGTTGATCTAGAGATGTTACTGTTCACTGATGTGAATCTCTGTACTGCGCCTGATGCATCGTCTAGGGTTGTTGGGAGCCCAATAAGCTTATTGCTTAGTTTCTGTACAGATGCATTCGCTTGAACGCTTCCAACGCCTAGATTCGACATCACACGGCTATAATTGCTAAGAGTATCAACTCTCTTGATTGCAGCATCAACATTACCTAATATTGTTGATTTAATCAGAGAAGCAATACCAAGACCCGCCACAATATTGCGGATACTCTTGAATGAATTGCCAATTGATCCTGTGACCTTATCAACATGATTCTTTAGGCCGGTGACTTCATTCTTCACGCTGTTCAGTTCTGATTTCGCTGATTTCGTCTGAGCAGATATTACTATCTGCAGTTCCTCTACCGTCATTCTGCATCACCGCCTTTCTTTTTCTTAGTGCTTCATTATGTCTTCTACTGAAGGCAATACGAGAAGATCTAGCGCTTGCAATCTCTTTTCTTTCCTTCTCTTTTTCAAACTCTTTCCTATCCTCTTCAAAAAGTGAAGGATAGAAGTCCCACAATTGTGCAGGAGTGAATGAATCATCCTTGCCATTAAGGACAGCAGAAATACAATCCCTTATCTGAAGGGCCTGTATCTGAAGAGATATCGCTTCCTGTCGCACCATTTCTTTTTTCTTTCTTTCATATGCTGAAATAATATCGTATAGCTCATCTAACGAATAATTCCAAAATGAAAAGGGGTCTACTCCAGCATCAAGCGCTGGATCATAGACCGCCTTGTATATGTAATCTGTAATCAGGATATCTTCTAGAGATTCTTCTTGGCTTCCGCCATTTCCTTTTCCATTTTCGTTTCGAGAGCCCCAGAGAAAAAACCCGATACCTGGAACAATGGAATAAGAACATCACTAAGGAACTCTGTCTGTGAGCCACCTTCATCGATATATCTATCAAACATATCATTCACATCGCTTCTGTCGATGTTGCTGTTGAATTTCTGAAGACCACCATGGGTGATGTCTAACATAGTGCATAATGGTGTCATGCCAGTTTCTGTATTAAGAAGGTTGATAAGACTTCCACCATACATCTGTTCTAGTCTAGAGATTTCTCCTGTTGTCAGTTTTAATTTGTATTCTTCTTCACCAATCTTCCAAAGGATGAACGGTTTTCTTTTTGCTTTTTCTGCCATTTATCTATATCTTCCTTTCTATGCTGCTACTTCTGTTGGATCAGTAATAGTGAGTTCAGACTGTAATGCGATTGCAACAGTGAATTCAATAGCATCATTGACACCACCGCCCGCTCTTTTAACAGTGACCTGTCCTGAGAATGTAGTTGTAGTGCCGTCCTTCAATGTTTCCTTGAACATTGCGGTAGCCCCTGTTTTTTCTAGTTCCCTCATTAATCTGTATGAAGATGTTGCTTTGCTGTTATCATACTTGAATGTATATTCAAGGTCTCCAGGGTCTCCGATACCAAACTCATAGACCTTAACTGCATCATCAAGTGAAGAGTTTTCAACTTTTTCTTTTTCAATACCCATGTCAGGAATCTTCTTCAACCCTGGAAGGTCAGTAAAAGAAGTTCCCTTGTTTGTCTTGTCATAAGATAATTTAGCGCCATTTGCTAGCATTATATAATTCCTCCTTATCATTTACATACCATGATAGATGTAATCACTATCATAATATGCTTCATAACTCATTTTCTTGTGTCTAAGTCCTGATGCATCATCAATATCTCTGCATGATACTCTCTTTAGCCCCATTGCTGATAATGCCTTATCAACTTTTAAGGCTGTACCCGATGTACTCTTAGTATCCCAGATTTCGATTCTGTAAAGGACATGTGATGTCTGCTCCTTGTCATCCGTCCATTCTGCCACGCTGTTATCTTCCTCAACATACTGAACTGCTGGAAGCTTTGCCCAGTCCTTAGGATAGATATCAGTGACTTCAAGGCCTTCATCTGTCAGAGCCTTATATACTTTGTCTTTAATGTTGATCATATGCTTTTAATCCTTTTCAATTAACTGGCTGATTACAATACCAGCATCCTTCACTGCTTTCTTTTCAGTCTTCTTTGCTCCCTGGTACATGAATGGCTGTGCAGGCTGTCCATCCGACCTGTAATATCTCTTGCCATTTACTTCGATTACTACCCAATGATAGTTCTCTATCGCACCCTCAGATAGCTTATCTTCAGGAATCCACCAAGGCTCCATAGTATAAGAAGGATGTGCATATGGAGATATTCCAGCATGGTCTGCAGCACCTTTTCGACCTGTTCCGAATTCGACATATTGGGCATATGCCTTATTTGTATAAACATATCCCTTGTCTCCTTCAACACGTGTCTTAATGGAGTTTCTTAATTCACCGCCATTCTTCTCTTCAACCGGACATTCAAGAACGCACCCACTTCTTATGGTTTCTGCAGCCTTTCCAAGAACCTGTTCAGGATTCTCAAGAACTGCATCTATAGCGCGAAGCGTTCTAAATAGCTCATTAGCACCATTGAGACTCATTTAATAATCTTCTCCAGTTCATAGAGGTAATGCCTGTTATATTCCTTCATGCTGATGATTCTATAATCCGGTTCATCGATTGACTGATTATAGACATTCACTCCCCACTTTTCAGTGAGTCTGAAATCATCATCCTCATTCTTAGGAAGAATCATATTAAGAATGTAGTTCAGTCTCTCTCCGTACATTTCAGCCTGTAACTTTCCGGATGCAGGCCATATCTCAAGAAGCATTGATTTTCTCTTGATCCACTTTTCAGTAGTGACACCTTCACCATCTTTTTCGATGACAGGCTCATATACAGAATAGTTTTTAAGTGCTGAAAGTCTCATTGGTTCTCCTCCGGCTTCTTTTCGTGAACAATTCCTCCTGCACGAATCAGTCTCAAGTTGTTGAGAGTTGAGAGAATATCTTCATAGGTGGAAGACTGAAAAGTAGATGTGATGCCACCTTCTGAATGTGATGATTCTCCGACCATGCCCTCTCTGAAGTACATGGCACATGCTAGATCAGCCACACAGAAATCCATTGCAGTGATGTATACAGTGCGGTTTGTATGTGCAAGAGCACGCTGTTTTGCCATTTCAACATAGATTTTTGCACGCCCCTGACTCGTTCCTGTTCTTTCAGCAACAATCTCAACTAGATCCATAGATTACTCCTCCTGCATCTTAGTGAGAACTGCGACCAATTCCTTTTTAACAAGACTAGAATATCCGCTAACGCCCTTTTCTTTTGCAATAGTCTTTAACTGGTCAACAGTCATATCGTTGAGGTCCGTCACTTCATTGTTTTCTACAGGAGTATCTTCATCGTTCTTCTTGTCTTCAATGACACGATATCCCTGGTCAAGATAACGCTGAAGGTCATCCTCATGGATGGCCCTTTCAACGTTGATTCTTTTTACAATGATCATTATGCATCAGCTGAGACGTTAGCAATGATTAGGTCAAGCATGTTGTCCTTTTCCCAGCAGTCATGATATCTTCTATAGTCAAACTGCCAAGCATTTGCATCCTGGTTAGTATCAGGGTCAAATACTCTTACTTTATCCTGTTTAGTAACACCGATAACACTATTAATTGGCGCCATTAAGAAGTTTACATTCTTAGCAGTTTCACCTTTTGTATATCCACCTGCGTCTTTTGTTGCTCCAGCATCAACCTTGATTGCTGAATACATTCTATTCTTTGGTGTAGGAATGAATGTGATTTCATCTAGCTTATAGATGTCTAATGTGATATTTCCAATAGTTAACTTACCTGATGTAAGGTTGCTGTTTACCATCTTTTCCTTTAATAATCTTAAAGTATCATATGTAATATGACAGATGATATCGCCCTGATATCCTTTATCACGGATAGTATCCGCTGCCTTTTCTAATTCAGAAAGAATATTCTGTTCAGTCAATGCAGTTGTTAGGATGTTGGCTGATTTCTTTTCTGTAACATCAGAAACAACCTTAGAAATACGGTAAGCATCTACTTCAGGGGCAACATGTAAACGCTGGAATTCTCCCATGACAGTGCCAGCAGATGCCACAAAGTTAGTTTCGTTTACATCCATTGCATCAAGAAGGAACTTTCTTCCACGGTCCTGTGTCATTTTGAATGTTTCATATTCAAGAGTAACAGCACCCTGTTTATATCCTTCATCTCTGTTATAGTCTCCTAAGCCCACTAATGACATCTTAGGGATTTTTACCTCTGCACCACCGTCATACTTAATCTGTCCGGCATTGGCATCCATCCATGATGTAAGAGTGAGATGCTCCATCTGTTTATCTAGTTCAGTCTGAAAAATAGTTGAATACTGTAATGTGTTAATTGCCATGTTCTATACCTCTTTTCTAAAATTTAAGTGCATTTGCGAATGCCTTTCTTGCATTCTCTTCTTCAGCAGTCAATACATTGTTTTTTGCCTTGTCTAAAGGTGCTTTCCCTTTTAATCGGTCATCAACAGACTGCTGAACCGCTCCCTTGAATGCTTTAGAGAGTCTCTTGACAGATTCATTTACGGAATCAGCATCAGTGTAGTCAATGAAGTCAGCCATATCTGCTGGAACTCCTGCAGCATTAAGCTGTTCCTTGGCAACTGCAGTCAGTTCTCTACGAGTAATTGCTGCTTCTCTATTGTCAAGATCTTCTTTTCTCTTGTCTTCCTCATACTGCTTCTTTTCATCATCTGTCATCTTTTGAAGCCTTTCGGCTTCCGTATGATCCTTATCCCACTTCTTTCTTGCACGGGCAAGTCTCTTCTGGACGATTCTGTCCACATCGTCTTCTGTGAGGGTTGTTACTTTGGCTTTACTATCTTCAGGTTCACCTGACTGCGCATTATCGGGATTCCCTTCATCGCCTTTATCTTCTTCCCCCTCTTCCCCTTCTTCCGCAAAAAGCTGAAGGTTCAAAGGCATCATATTCTTAATGTATTCCATAACTTAATTCCTCCGTTTATAGTCCGTATGACTGTTATATCCATGCACCTTTTAGTGTCATATGCACGTTAACAGAAAAAAAGAAGAACATCAATCGCTCTTCTGTCTGCTTCTGTATTTCATCAATGCTTTAGGTTTTCTTTCCTTGGGAGGCGGGCAGTACTCCTCATATGTCTCGTGAGAGAGTTTTCCGCATATCATGCACATATATGTCACCTTCTTGACAATCACGTGCCTACGGCTGTCAAAATGACTTTTACAGTCATACTCAAAGTACTGGTGATGATGTGGTTTCAATCCTTCAGCCATATGATTCTCCTTTCTTGAAATTGAGTAAAATAAAAACCGACTAAACAGTCGGCTTATACAAACGGTATTATGTCTTTCAGGTCCTTCATGAATCTCTTGGCTTTTTCAATAGTTGAATTATCAGTAAGGTATTCTATGCCTTTTGGTGTAATCTCACACTTATCAAGATTGTATATATCTATGTTTTCGTCTATATCCTGGTCAATTACTATCCCACTGATATATCCATCATTCAACAGATTCACAATGACATAAGTCCAGTACTTTCTGTTGATCTGCAGATATTTACTGTCATGTCTTATGAGCGATGCATCAATATCCTTCCCATGCTTTAGCTGCATATACAGGTAGGATAGAATCTGATAAACAATTACATGATAATCATCTCTTGCCATGTTGTTCTCCTTCATTGAGATTGTATAAAATAAAAACCGACATATCGTCGGTTATCATTTGATATACCCTAGTTTTTTGCTTACTATTAAAAATTTTTCTTTGATTTCTTGAGGTGCGTCATCCTTAACTTTTTTGCTTTCAGTTTCCATATCGAAATAAAGCCATGGAGAAAGTTCATCATAATAAATATCTAGCAATTTTAATCTTTCTTTAGACGGATTAATCATCATAATTAAGTACCTCCAATACCAGTTTTGTAAGATTTTCGTCTTTCATTTTATTTTGTGAATAAAGAACAAATACATCCGCAATACTTTCATTTAACTGTTTATTGTTGTCAAAGTTATCGGAAGCATTCTTACTAACAAATCTCTTCAAATATATTGTATCACTACTTTGTTGATTTATTACATATTTTCTTAAATTTTCCTCCAAACTTTCTTTGGCTCGGTCAATACTTAGATTATAAAGCTCCTGATATCTCTTAATTGCGTCCCAATGTTTTTTATGCCCACCAAGTTCATGGTTTAAAATATCCTCCACATTTTTTGAGGGGAAATATTCAGACGAAACTAAAGATTTAAACAGTTTAGAGTCTATCAGCTCTTCACTGATGTATAGATCGTTATTTACATGATCATATCCAGCAATTGCTCGTAATGAATTGTTCTTTACAATAATAATATGGTCTAGCTCTCCGTATCTATCCTCTATATTTACCTTTTCATTTATAAATTCGCTCATTTTCTGAGCGTTACGTGTGTTTGTTTGGCAATAGATATTTTTGTACTTATCATTTTTATATACGATAAAATGGCGTTTTTCTTCGTTGAAACTTAAATCAAACGTGCTTTTTCTGCCCATTTTATCCATTTCTTTTATTTCTCTTCCACTGGATACAAGTCTTTCTTTTGTCCATACGTTTGAAGCTTCAGCACCATGCTTTTCAACCATTCTCTTATGCCACTCTTTATAAGTCTCATCAGCTGGAACCTTCATTCTTTCACCTGTGACAGGGTCCCTTGCAAATCTTTCTAGATTATGCATAGTTTCATCGTCAAGATTCATAATAGTAGTAGAACGGCACCATGGGTGCATTGGAGGGGCGTTTACACCTATCTTCTTATCATTAACCCTGTATACACTTCCGTCCCTCTCACGGCAAATTTGGGACGTTCTAAGGTCTAGTGTTGCAACAAATCTATACTCCTCTATACCATAATCCTTGTAAGCCTGGAAGTGCGCTTCATTGTGAATGTATGATGATTCGGTTCTTACCAATCTTCTAGCATTGTTTCTACCTGAAAGGAACTGTTCGTTGATTGAGTCGGTCATTTCCTTCTCTGTCTTGCCTGTGAGGGCTCCTATCATGAACTCCTCTTTTAGTGCATCGGCCACCTTCTGAGTATTGTTCCATACTCTTTCGGAATAGTTCTGTCCTGACCATTTCTTTTTCAGAATGGTTTCAAGAGCGCCTTCATCAATAGGTCCTGTCTGAAGATCTAGGCCGCTCATTCTTGCAGCTTCATATACTGCATGGTGATAACTGCTTTCATAGACCTTTCGCATTGTCTTGTCTATTGCATCTCTTTCCTTGGATGCAACCGCATTGATTAGCCTGTTTATTGACTTATCAATATCATCAAGCCTCTTCATACGGTTCTTGTATGCTGGGGCTTCCAATTCTGCTAGCACCTCTCTTTTTTGGGCGCCTGTCTTATTCTTGTATGCTTCAAGCAGTTTTTCGAAATCTTTACTGTCAGCCTCTGAAAGAAGATTAATTGCCTCGTCTCTTGTCAGATGATGTTTTGAAGCGAATCTATTGAAAATCCCCTCAATCTGTTTGGCAGTGTAGATTGCAGCCTTGCTATAGATTACGCTCAACTCTTTGGCGCAGTCCTCAGCTAACTGCATATCCTTGTACATGTTCCTTGCTTCTCGCATCTCCCAGTACTTTATATTTTTGATGTTAGTCATAACAGAGCACTATTATTCCTTGTCTTCGTCATCATCATTATCATCGTTCTCATGCTCCTCTGTTTCTTCTTCTGGAGGAGTGTTCTGATTTTCGGTATCAAATAACTGCTTCTGTGTTTCAAGTGCTTCCTGTTTTTCTTTTTTGACTTCTTTCATTTCATCATCAACGTTTGAAACAAAGTCAAGCAGTGCAAGAAGTGTCTTAGTTGATACAACACCTTTAAGATTCGCAATAATCTGTGATAATTCAAGACGGTTCTGTGGTAATCCCCTTGTAAATACAGGCTCAATCATTGACTGATCAGCAGCAATTGCCTTTAGATTGAGGTAAGTACAGAACATTCTTATACGCTTCTTAAGCCCTTTCTTGTAATATCTCTCTTTTGTCTTGGTGAGAGTCTCAAGTGCTAGAAGCTTATATTGAATGGCAATGCCTGAACTGTTGCCAGCAAAGTTTTCATCTGTCAGATTAGGAACATGAGAAAGTGAATAGATATCTTCCTTTATTGAGCGCTTGAGTGTTTCCACCGCATTCTCGTCAAAAGTTCTAGTTAGATATTCAGAGCGTGCATCACTAGGAAGTTCCATAACACCGTTCTTACGGATAGCCTGGAGCGCTTTTGTTGCTTCTTCATCGTCATCACCTAAAAGAGCACCATAGACAACAAGCACTGCGTCAATGAACTGCTCCTTATCGTTGATTCTGTCAGAGCATAATGTATTGTATGCGTCAATTAGAGAAATCTGCTGTTCATAGTCTCCAATGCAGTCCATGTTGTTTCTATACTCAATGATAGGGTCCTCACCTAAGAAATGTGGGTAAGGCTCACCTAGTTCTGAAAACTCGCCTTTTTCGAATTCCTCATTGCAAGTGATTCCGATTCTTGTGACATAGTTCTCACTTGTAACTGTCGCAATGATATTGAACCTGTCAGTAGAATCATCTTTTTCAATCGAATAATAAACACTAAATAGTTCATGCTGTTCAATTGAAGCATCGAAAACCTTGAATGTTGACAATGGGTCAAGTGTCTTGGTCATCAGCTTGCTTTCATGCTCACATAAGTAAACATACTCATAAGCGACACCAGCACGTGACATATTGATAGCATTGCATGAATCTGTATCATCTGTTTCTGCATCAACAAAAGCACCTGTCAGCTTGTCAATATTGCCGTCTTCTGTATTCTTCTTGAATGTGATAGGGTTTGAAAGAAAATAGCCCGTTGCTGTATCTGATATATCTTTAGCATGATTTACCATGATCTTATTGTTCGGCTGGTTCTTGAACTTCTTTTCCCTGTTCATGATGGCATGCTTACCAAAGTAATAGCCGACATTCTTCAATATCTCAGGAGCACGAATACTATAATGCTTAGCAATGAGACGAAGAATCATGTTTCTGTCTATGTTTGTCTCGTCAAAGTTTTCTCGTGGAATCGTGAAAGTATAATACATCTTTTAAAATCTCCTCTTTCCTGCTCTTGCCTTCTTCATAAGGATTTCATTTTCTATAGCATATCTAACCGCATCTATAGTGTGGTTGTTTCTGTCGGGGAACTCCCCTCTAAGGTTGCCGTCTCTATCCATTTCAATTTCATAGTCATTGAATTCACGTGCAGCATTGGGGCATCTAACAGGATCTATAATTATCTTGTCTAAGTCCTGAAGGAACTTTATTCCATTGTCCACACTGTCAGCGCCTTTCTTTGCACCGATGATATTGAGACCTAATAACTTGAATTCATTAATGGTTCTTGGTTCAGCTGAATCGGCAGTAACCAGCTTATTGAGTGGGTTGATCTCCTTGATAAGTTTGACGGCCTTGGCATTTGATAGTCTAGTTCCATATACTTCACCAAAAATAAAAAGACGCCTGCGCGTCTTATCATAGTTTGCTTTGACGTATGCTAATGGGTCACCAGCATAACCAAAGTCCAATCCGTTTTTTAATCTATCGAATACCTGTATTTCCTCGTCGGTTATCTCACGTATATCTAGGTTTGTGAAAACCTCTCCGCCTGTACCAGTAACTTCACCTAAATAATCATGACAGTATTTTTCAGGCTTAACTTTTTTCATATGTTCAGCTTCAATTAAAAACTGTTCTCCAAGCCATTCCTTCGGTGCTTGAAGATAAGTAGTGTGAGATACGAATGTATCATCCCTTTTTACTAAAACTTCTTTGTTGCACCAATTTCTTTGGCTTTCAGGAGGGTTAAAAGAGTAGAACACACAATATTCAGGACCACCACGAAGCAAAGACTGATTGATATTGGTGATCTTGTCATGACTTTCAAACTCATCACATTCTTCAAACCAAACATATTTTATATAACCTACAAACACCTTTGTTGATTTCAACTTTTTAGGATTGTCAGCACCTTTAAATATGATGACTTGTCCTGTTGGCTTGTAAGTCATCTGCAGTTTTGAGTCAGGCATCTCCCATTCATTTTCAACTTTCATCATGTAAATAGCCCATTTGATTTGTTCATATACTGAACCTCTCAATGTATCTTTTACACGTCTGATAACAACTGCATTGCTCATCAGTCCCTTTTGTGCATCCCTCATGATGCCTAAAGGAATTTCAGTACCAATGAATGAAGACTTCAATGATCCACGGCCACCTTTTAACCAATAGTGCGTGTAATCATTGTTTTTGATATGCTTATGAACATCATAGAAAGCAGGACCAATAATGGACTTTAAACTAACTTTCATCTATATCATCCACGATTACTGTCTTGCCGTTCGATGTAACATCTACATTTTCCGTAAACATACCAAAACGCTTGCCTAATAATTCAGCAGCTTTAAGCCTCTCTTTCTCGTCCGGAGGCTTCTGTATGACCTTCTGCATACCGTTACCGTTCATGATCATTACATATGATTCCGATTTAGCGCGCATAACAGATGTAAGATATTCGACTACTTCTTGAATGTCGGCTGTGTTCTCGTTGTGAATTTCTTCCATCTTTTCAGAGATATACTTTTGTATCTCTTCTTTTTTTAAAAGCTTTGAAGCAAGAGGTGCTGCACTGGTGGCACTTTTACAATTATCATATACTGCTAGATATGCTCTTGTAGCATTAGTATCTTTTAGATACTCATCACAAAATAGTTTCTGCTTTTCTGTCATAGTCGCACCCCTTTCTTATCATGTAACAAAAAAGAGGCTTTATTATGCCTCTCTGCTTAATTTGCCTCTTTTTACCATTATATAACATATAAATGCGCAGTGTTGCGCCGTTTAACGTTTATAGCCGTGTATTCACGCTAATCTAGAATAACAATCATCTTTTCAATTGCATCATGTATGTACTTCTCCGCTGTTCTCTGTGACACATGCAGCATGTCAGCAGTATCATAGATGCTCATTAATTCGATGTATCGATAAAAGAGTACATCCCTATGATTGATATCATCTAGTTTGTCTATATTTTGACGTATGAGAGCCATTTCTTCTAAACACCTATCCTTCATCATGATGTAATCGTTCTGAGTCTTGGGCTCTGAATATGAACCTGTTGGACTGTCTCTATATGAGATGGCTTTAACATTGATTAACTTATTCTGTAGATAGTCTGCTTTGTCTTTAAGATTTCTATATGATTTTAAATATGTTCTGACTTCTTCGGCTGTCATACGTTACCTCCTGATTACTCAAAAATAAAAAATAAATAAATCACTATCACCAATACAAATAGAATAAAAAACAATTTAATTTCACTCCTCCTTATCTTTTAAAGTATATACATAATATTTTCTTGGGGCAGTGCTAGGATGCCTTGCGTTGTATTTATCGCTGTGCTGATTGCTTGCCTTGCAGTAAAAACTAGCTAATCCAATGGATAGCCTATTAGCGCATTCTTCAGCAGTGCCTGCAATAATTACATTGTCATTCATGTCATAGACAACATAGAACTGCCTATCTTCATAGCTTGCTCTTTTCTTTTCTTTCTTGTGTACTTTTCTATGAGCATATATATTTGCCATATATTCCTCATTATCGTATGCACTCCCTATTTTAATAGGTATTTCATTTGAAAATACACTTTCATGCTTATATATACGTTGCCATCTATGTTTTAGAGCTAATTGAGTAGCATCAACATACTGACTTATCTTTTCTATTGATCCAGTTATATCGGTTCTTTTTCCGTTACGATATAAAACAAAGTTTCCCATTTAACCTCCTTTCTGGAAGAGAGAAAGAAGTCCTTTACTCTGGATTTTCAATTCATTCTTTCTGTCTTCCCAGTAGCATCATAACTTAGTTGGATAGTAGCAAAATTAACGCTTCTTACTCTTATTCTTTGCAAAGTAAGGTGAAGAGATGGAAGCAAAGCCATGACACTGCTGTTGTTGTTAGGTTTTAAGAATATGTTAGGGCATCAAGTCCATGTGAGGATCTTGCTTTTAGAAACAAATCTATTAAGAGTAATCCATATAGATTTTCTTATTTTAATTTTCTTATGAGTTAAATATAAAGAACTCAATGCCCTGTGTAGTTATCTTATGAATTCATGCTGAATAAATGAGAGTAAATCTAAATAATGGGCACGATCTGTCTTAGATGTCTGTACTCCGTCTAGAGACTGAATCAGATTATTACCATTTTTTAGTCGTGTAACATATACTATTCTTCCGATATCATCATAATAGTTATTATCATACCAAAAAGCACCCAGCTCTCTTTTAGCGGCAAATTCTTGTAAATATTTGATACGTTGCTCTGCTAGTTTCTTAGAATAATAATATTCTTTATGCAGTAAAGTGGTGGAATTACTATTTGTGTAAAATGATATTTTAAAAGGGTACTCATTTTCTTTTGCTGTTCGCAGTTTAAAATAAACTCGATTTAAATCAATGATAGAAAAATGTGTTCTCATGTATTCTTTTTCTTCTTCTGTTTTTGGCTCTTTAAATACATCGAACACTTCAACAAAGTTACATAGCAATCTTCTGCTTCGTTTAGTTTTAACTTTTCCTGATACAACTTTAATTATTGGTTCAACATCTTCAATAATTCCATCTATTCTTTTAAATTTCAGGAGATTATCAGTATTACGTGACGCGTATAGACTGCCATTCTCTGCATATTTTTTAAGCGTTCTTGGTGTAATCTCAAACAACTCTGATATTTTTGCTAAGCTGCCACATCCTACGAGTTCATCTGTATATGCATCATAGACATAGTACGTGTCTGTTCTTTTACCTCGCATTTTATATACCTCCCTTGTCATTTCTTGTCAGTTATTATTTTCTTTATCTTCTTCTATGCCATTCACAATCACCGACATAACAATTAAAATTGCAACAGCAATCACAGATAACACAATAAAAATTCCAATGATCAGCATGACAATAGCAAATATAGAAAATACATTTTCTAATACCTGTAATAAAATCATCTATATCATTCCCTTCTTAACTATTACATATATTTATCATGTGAGTATTTAACGTTCTTGGTATCAGTCTTCGCATAGATCATAGTCGTATCAATCTGCTCGTGACCTAACATCAACTGTACCTGTTCAATTGGCATACCTTTTCTTAAAGCGGTAGTTGCTGCAGTTCTTCTGAACCTATGAGGATGTATATTTTCGAATCCACATTCTCTGCCGAGTCTTCTGATAGCTATTTCTACACCGCTTATTTTCAATCTTTGATGTTTTCCTTTAGTTTTATCAACAGCAACGAATATATATTCATTCTCTATATTTTTTCTAGCATCAAGCCACTGCTGCATCCTGAGCACACTTAAAGTGTTTAAATAACATACTCTTTCTTTAGCACCTTTGCCGAAGACTTTAATTTCTTTACGCTCTAGATCTAAGTCTTTTAATTTAGCAGTTGTCAGTTCTCCTATACGACAGCCAGTCGTAAGAAGAAATTCAAAAATTGCTTGATCTCTCACTACCTTCAGCCACATTTTCGTTCCTACTTCATTAGCGCTCTTCTTTTCTGCGAGCTTATCTCGCATAACTTCAATCTGATCATCAGGAATAGGTTCTTTAATCACTTTATCTACTTTTATTTTCTTCATGGCTTTCATCGGATTGCCATTTCTTAGATACCCTTCATCCATGAGCCATGTAAAGAAGGACGAGAAGTTTCTCCTGTCATTGTTTATAGTCACTTTAGAAACATCAGGATAATCAATCATTCTTCTTGCAAAGTGCATTCTTACATCGTCTCTAGTCCACTCGAGAACGCTTTTTTTGATGTAGAAGTGAAGCCACTTTTCAAGAGTGACTCTATAGTAATCAATAGTTCTTTCCGATAATCCATCAATTTTCTTTTGAACAAGAAATCTCTGAATCAGTTCATTGTCATCCAATATATCTGTAGATATTTCATTCTTGCTCCTGACCAATTCAACTCCATCAAGTGCCACAAGCAGCACCCCTCGCAAGATTGTGAGTTCTTCTCCATTCAGCATCTTCATAGAGCATATTACTCTATTGATTATTTCGTCCTTTAACACTTAAACCACCTCTCATTACGTACATTGGAGTATGCAGCACAACATTATGTTTCCCTTCAAGGCTGTTACCTTGAACAACTTCTGCATTTACTCCAGCCAGTGAAAGCTGCACATATGTCATGTATACACACTTATAATCCAAGTCCTGTGCTTTCACCTCCAATAACTGCTGATAGTTATATCCTTTTTCTTTCATCACTTTTGCGTATGCAAGTATGTTTGCACCGCCACCAGAAGAGGGCTCATTAAGATATTCAGTTCCTCCATCATAATCAGCTAACGCAACGCCTGCCATCATTTTGCAAATATGAAATGGAGTGAAGAACTGACCTGTATGACTGTTTCCTGAACTTAATTCCATGTAGATCTTCCCAAGATAATCATCTAGATTGTTCTCTAGAAGAGAAGAAAGACGTCCTAACATGCATCCAAGTATTAAGAAATCATCTTTACTGTACTTTATAGCGATGTTGAAGAACGCCTTTTCGCGTTCTTCATCTGGTTCGATACTCTGTGCAATTGATAATGCTGACATTTCAACCCAGTCAGCGAAGACCTGGTGAGGAGTATACTTTCCAGCCATTCTATTGATATTGTCAATTATATATTTCACAAGACATCCCCCTTAACTATTTTTCTATTAGCCATCTTCATAACTCTATTCATTGGATTACCTCACAATTATTTAGGATATCAGCAATTACTATAGGTTCTTCATCTTCGCACTTGACGAACTTAAATAATTTAGTGATTGCCTGGATTAACTCTGCGCATTCTTCCGTTGCAATGGTAAGTGTTAAACCTTCGCCATTGATATGTGCTACTTTATCTAAATCAAGGATTTTATTTTGTGGATATTTCAATAATTCTGTAACTCTTCCGATTTCTTTAAACATTCTTTTAATCCTCCGAAACGAAAGTAATGACAATTGCTCCTAAAGTATTAGCAATACTTTCAGCTTCTACTACATTTTTGAATACTTTCGCTTTCTCTACTGTTTCATCCAATTTAATAGATGTTAGTGATGCACTTGTAACATACATATTTCCTAACTTTACCAGATATAATTTTTCCATTTTTTCTCTGCCTCTTTTCGCTTACTTTTCGACTAGCTGAACATCTGCAGCGTTTTCTTGAGATTTAACAGTGTAGCCGATAACGTAATATTTCTTTTTTAATTCTTCCAGTTCGTTCAAAAACTGCTGATAAGTGAAGTAGACCACTTTTTTAGTTAAATAATCATTCATTCTTAAGTCTCCTTTATGGTTGTTTTGAACTTATATTCAAACAATTTCTTCTTGATTGCGTAAACATCTGTTTTTCTGCCTTTTACATCTTCATAGACTGTTGTTCCGTTGACTTCATAGACAAAATCACAGATGTATCGCATTGCTCTTCTTTTTCTCTTCTTTCCATCAACCACAATTTCAAAAGATGGTACCAATTCAACAGGAACCTGAAGACGAAGATTCTTTATTTCTCCATCCTGTTCCATCTGCTTGAGTACTAAATACCTTCTGGCTTCTTTCTTGGAATCGAATGTGATTCCATCAACTGTTGTTTTTCTTGAATTATACTTGCTCATTCAGACATTCCTTTTCTTTCTCCTAAAGAGCAAACAGCGCAATCACAAGCACTACAAGAATAAATGATAGTACTATGATGATTTTGCAGTCTCTTTTGATTTTCTTGTCTTCCCTGATAGTTTCTTCAAGGATGCTTTTCAAAGAAGAAACATATTTATTATTTCTAATTCTGAAATCTGCATATTCCTGTTTGAGGTCTTCATGCTCCTCCTGCAAATAAGAATATTCTTCTTCTAGCTTTTTATATTTTTCTTCCGCATCCTGAAGAGCTTCAAGATGTTGTTCCATTGTTATTCTCATTTTTTTCACCTTCGTTCTTTCAAAATTCATAGTTACTATGATGACGCGTAACGTATATATATGGGGGAATCTCAAATTCCCCATATATTAATACGTACGCAGTCAGCAACTATGTTCTTAGCGTCCATGCGTCCATACATATATTTATATATGTTCGGACGCGGACGCGGACACTATATTTTTTCTATTGTTCCCTTTGCATATTTGAACCCTTCAAGAGAACCATCTTTCATAGCTCTATTGAAAAAATTTCTTAATGCGCTTTCTGTTTTTCCAAGCATTAATCCAGATTCAGCTAATGCTTTAACTGTTGTCTTTCCATCAATATTTATTTTTTCAAAAGCATTAATGAATAGTTCTATATTTTCCTCTTTCTGCTTTTTCTTTGAATCAATACGTTTTTCATTAGGACTTTTATTCTTTCTTTCAGGACTGCAGCCCTTAAGCAGATTATTGTTATCAAGATAATGAAGAGGATATTTAAAGAACACATTGATAGGATCAAATGAAGCGAATTCTCTTAATGTTCCGCTGATCTGCAGAGCACTCATATGATCGACATTGTATAGCTGCTTCTCTTTCAGAATCTCCAGTTCAGTCATCTGATCAAAATCAAGCATCTCTGCACAGTAGTTATTCATTGCTTCTATATCATTCTCATCTGTCTTGAGCGTTTTATAAATGTATGTTCTCCAGTTAGGTACTGCTTTATCAAGCACTGCCTTGATTGTCTCCACTTCTGCTTCTTTTCTGAACCTGTCTTTCACTTCCTTAGGAATATCAAGTTCTATCATATCTAATAAAGCATCAGGGTCTCTTGCGAATACTCCAGAGCCGGAAGCTCTGTCCATTGACTTCTTAGAACCCTGCGCACCTTTAGAATGATGATGTGCATATATGACAGATGCGCCTGTTGCTTCTGCAATCTTGTCAAACTGGTTGCAGAAGTTAGCCATCTCTGAGGCGCTGTTTTCATCTCCTGTTATTACCTTGTAAATAGGATCTATCACAACTGCTCTATAGTTTCTTTTCTTAGCTCTTCTTATAAGTTTTGGAACAAGCTTATCAAGTGTTAATGTCTTACCTCTCAGATTCCATGTGTACAGATTTTTTGAATGTCTTTTGCCTTCGGGTATTCCAAGTGAATTATAGACATCCTCGAATCTGTGAAGGCATGAAGGCCTGTCTAATTCGAAGTTCACATAAAGCACATTTCCTTGCTTGCATTTTCTTCCAATCCATTCAGTGCCTTCGGTGATTGCAATACATAATTCAATAAGTGCAAATGATTTACCTGACTTGGAAGGACCAACGAGAAGCATCTTATGTCCCTGTCTTAATATTCCAGGGATAAGCTCTTCTGCATAATCGGGTATGTCCTTTAATGAATCAGCAAGACATTCCTCATCCGGAAGATCATCATCAATTGATTCAATCCATTCTACCCATTCATCATATGATTCTTTACCTGTATTAGTTTCAATGATGAACTGCTTATGTTCTCCTCTGATAACACCGGGCATTCTCGATAATCTTGATGGGTTCTTGTTCTGACCATCAACCTCAAGGCCGTTTTTATCACATATCTTGTAAAGATATGCCACACGTTCTTTATATTCTTTTGAATCATTAGCCTCTATTTTTACGATTGCATGTATTGACTTAGAACCACTGTATACAACAGCTGCAACAGGAAGCTCAATCTGATGGATTATAGATAGCTGTTTTCCGATATCGATAGAATCAGATTCTACTAATGCATATTTGAATGATGCGATATCTGCATTTCTAACACCCTCACCATTTAGAGGATTGAATCTGATCCATGCTCCTGCCTCCTGATTGTAGTCTCCAAGAACCTCTCCGATATCATCATTACACTTATGAAGCTTTTCAATCAGTTCTCCAGCAGTCATCTTATATATTCCTCGATTACCAGGAATATATTTTCCTTTATCATTCTCCATAGACTGCATTACGAAGCCTACGTAATCATCAGTTTCGAATAATGTAGATAGGTATCTGATTAATTCATTTGATGGATGCCAGTCATTATCAGAAGGTTCTTGTAGTTCTATCGAATCGACAGAATCTGTATCAATAATGCTGCCTATCTCATCGTCCCAATCAATTGCACCATCTTTATACTTTTCTTTGACTGGTGGATGCCATCCACCTTTTTTAGCATATTCAAATATTGTTCCGCCGGTTACAATGGCACCAGCTTCTTCATTGAATGAATTCCATTTAGTGAAGCATTCACCTTTTTTGTATCTGGAATCTGCACTGCTCCATGAATCCCATTCCTCTGCACTATATCCTTCATGCTTGAGTGCCATTCCCACATTGCACCATTCCTGATAGGAAAGAGAGGAAGGATCTATATATTCAAGAAGTTCTTTTAAATCATATTTTGTCATTTCGGTCCTTCCTTTCTAGAAATTATTGTGGAACATATTCTTTTGGATTCAGTCCGTTAGGCAATTTCCAATTGTTGGATGCAATTCTTGAAATCATGCTAGAAGCAGCTTTAAATGGCCAGTTCCCTACATGCTCGAAATTATATCTTTCAAGAAGTCTGATCTGCTTTGGTGTTGCAAGATGTGCCTTTCTTCTCATATCGAGCTTTTCAATTAATTTAGATGCATATCCAGCATTAGGAATTTCTTGAGAGAATATTCCTTCGCTTTCCAATAGTTTTAATTGCTTTTCAGTTGGAGGAGTACATTCCCATCCGAATGAAGGAACATAATCCTGTAGATCTTCAGCTTCTATGCTCATTGCATACTGAATAGGATCAACAAGTTTTCTTTTCTTGTGCTTCATCTCTTCAAGCTGTTTCTGCAGTGCCTCTTCTCTTTCTTTGATAATGTCTTTCTTGGCTTCTTCCTCAGCATCCTGTATATCGAATTCTTCTCCAGCTTTCTCTTCCATCTTTTTTGTCATTCTTTTAGCAACTTCTTCACTTTCACAGATAAGATTTGCTGGATGACAAAGTTCATGTCTTTCTGAATGCCAAAGAAAATCTAATAGAAGTAAATCTTTCTTGCCTGTTTGAGGCGATAATCTAGTTCCTCTTCCGACCATCTGCGAATAGAGACTTCTCACTTTTGTTGGTCTTAATACAATTACACAGTCAACATCAGGACAGTCCCATCCTTCAGTCAGAAGCATCGAATTGCATAGGACATTGTACTTATTCTCTGCAAAGTCTTTTGTAACTTCTTCTCTGTCTTTTGATGAACCGTTTACTTCTGCAGCCTTAAATCCATTTTCATTTAATAGTTTTGTAAACTTTTTAGATGTAGCCACAAGGGGAAGAAAGACAACTGTCTTTCTATCCTTGCAGTACTTTTTCATTTCATTGATAATACCCATCAGATAAGGGTCTAATGCACTTCCTACATCACTTGCCTTGAAGTCCCCAGCACTCATTGATACACTGCTCAGATCTAATTCAAGAGGAATAGTCAGTGCTTTGATTGGCACTAGATATCCTTCTTTGATTGCTTCTGGCAATGTGTATTCATAAGATAATGTTTCAAAGTATCTGCCTAGGTTCTTCTTGTCACCTCTATCCGGTGTAGCAGTTACTCCAAGTACTCTTGCATCAAAGTGATCAAGTACTTTCTGATAGCTTGATGAAAGCACATGATGCGCTTCATCAATAATGATTGTGTCAAAATAATCCTTTGGGAACTTAGATAATCTTTTTGTTCCCTGAAGCGTCTGTACGCTTCCGACAACGATTCTGTTCCAGGAACCCATGCATGTTTGTTCTGCCTTTTCTACAGAACATTCTAGCCCTGTCATTTTCTTGATTTTGTCAGCAGCCTGTTCGAGTAGTTCGCCTCTATGTGCCATGATCAGGACCTTGTTTCCTTCTTTTACGCAGTCTTCTGCAACTTTGGCAAATACAATCGTCTTGCCACATCCAGTAGGAAGAACAAGAAGGGTCTTTTTGATGCCCTTCTTTTCCCATTCATTGAAAATAGAATCGTGTGCTTCCTGCTGATATTTTCTCAGCTGCATTATTTATTCCAGTTTCCCCACTGCTGCTGAGCATTTGACTGAGGCTGAGCATTATCTAAAGAAGGAACGATAAACTCTTTTACATCATTGTATGTATTGCCGTTATATTCTCTTGGTGCAATCTTGACCTTTCCTGTTTTTCCAATGATTTCATTCCATGCCATTCTGCATGGTTCTCCTCTTCTTTTAAGACCGATTGCTTCGAAGAACTGAGAAATCTTCCATTCAAGACTTCTGTGTAAAATTAAATTAGTTGATACGTCAACTTCCTTGCCTTCATAATTGATAGTTAATGTAATAACTGCTTTGTTGCATACCGGAAGCTTTCCCTGTCCGGAAGTCTTCTGTCTTTCAAATGGCTTCTTGATGATGAAATCATAGATTCCTTCTGGAAGTGTGACAAATTCACTATCCTTTACAATTTCTTCATCCCATCCCATTGCTCCATCATTCTGATTGTTCTGATAATTATTCTGATAACTCATATTTATGTTCTCCTTATTTAAAATTGCATTTCATTTTCTACTAGTGCACCTAGGAATTCATTCCATGTACTGATAAGATATGACCAGAAATCGCTAGGTATGTTTTCAACAGGTGTATCTTTTGGAAAGATTCCTTTAGCAAATACTGCATCCATCATTCTTTCAATGCTTATTTCATTCTGCTTCATAAGATCCACAAGCTGAGAAGGAAGCTTCTTATATTCATCTGATTCAAAATCAATAGCACTTACAGAAGGTGAGTATGTTTCTGCTCCGATAGGTTCAGCTGTTGGTTCCTCTTTTGATGTATTATCTATAGGTTCAGCGATTGCTTTTTCAATAAGTGGTTTGATTACCTGATAATCAAAATCGCACATTTCTGGGAGACCGTCTCTGTTCTTAGCGTCCCAGCAAGCATTATGCACTGTGTACATCACTCTTCTGTTTCCTGATACTTTTGTCTTTCCCTTCTCGTCTTTTGTCACGAATGTCTGATAGTTTGCGAAAAGAACCATATCTGCCCACTCCTTTACAAGAGGTGCAGTCTGTGAAGCAGTCTTCTTACCCAGTTTCAGTTCATATCTGTCAAAAGCACCGCTTTCATCTGGTTTTTCAAATTTTCTGATCTGCGCATGTGCTGTAAGAACAACATTCACACCTTTTTCAATTACATCTTCTAATCTGTTAAGAAGTCTTCCGAACTCTTCCTTTGTGTAGACATAACCATTTCCATATCCGAAATCTTCAATGCCTTTCTTCTGATACTTATCGCATATATGCTGAACGATAAGAGCTTCACCCCAGTCAATCGAATCAATGACTAGTGTTCTGCAGATGGATGTATTCTTCTCAATGATGTAATCAATTTCCTGTTTAAGCATTTCATAAGAAGTCGGTTTAGGAAGTCTCTTGATATCCAATGATCTAGTAGATCCTTCTGTATCGATAAATAAAGGGTCAGGGAAATGAGAAGCAAAGGTTGACTTACCAATTCCCTCAGGACCATATACAACTACTTTATAAGGTTTCTGGACTGTTCCTTTTGTGATTTCAAAATCCATTACCATTTCACTCCTTTCCATTTATTTTCAGTTGGTTCTTCTTTTTTGATGTATCCATCCTCAATGATTACAGAACATTCATCACCTTGAGATACTCTTGTAGCAATCGCCTGTAATCCTTCTTTTTCAAGCCAAGCACCAAATTCTTTTAAAGTTTTCAAATCCATCTGTTCCAACTTATCTAATAAGACAAATCCACATTTAGGATTGATTTTTCTGCAGATAGCAGTTGCCACTTTTAACTGTTGGCTTCCGCTCATGTTATCCCACTCCTGATTTAGATAGGTGATTTTTCCATCTTCAATCCCTAATCCTTCAAGGGGAAGATCAGCATTATTTAATAAACTAGCCTTTTCTTTTCTGATATCTTCTAACTCCTGAGACTTAGAAGCATATTCCTTTTTGAGGTCATTGGCTTCTTGCTCTGCTTTTTTCTTTTCTAGGTTCGTACGGACCTTGATGTTTATATCATCAATCTCCTTGATGCTTCTTTCAATTTCATCTGTAGGATTATCTACTAGACTAGATACTTCAACAGTTGCCTTGTCTCTTTCTTTAATGACTTTCAAATATTCTTCATTAAGTGCTTTTAACTGCTTATCTAAATCGTTCATCTTTTCTTCAATGGCTTTTGACTTAGATTTACATTCAGCAAGATACGCTCTTTTTCTTTCATTGCTTCCATTGATTGCAAGCATTTCCTGCTGCTTAGCGATTAATTCAGAAGCTGAAACAATCTTATCTGGAACATTGTCATAATGGGCCATCTCTTTAGCGTGCTTTAGTTTCTGATCAGCGATTCTTCCGATTGCTAGGCGGTCATTGTAAACTGCCTTTTCTTTTAAATCTAACTTTGTTAACTCGTCGCCAATCCCAATAATATGAAGTAATGTGTCAGCTTTTTCTTTTTCTGAGCTGTTCATAAACTTCGGAAGATTTAAAGCCAATTCACTAATAAATGAATCTAATAGGCTCTGACCTGCTTTCATTCCTGTTGGATCAGTGACCTTCAAGGCTGAATTCTTACCTTTTCTTTCAACCACAATACCATTTGAAAGAGTCACTTTTAGTGATGCTGGAACATAACTTCCTTCTCTAGTTGGCTTAGAGGGCTTGTATTTATTGCCACCTAAGCACCAAGTGATGGCATCCAATACAGAAGTCTTTCCGTTGTTGTTATTACCACCAATGATGGTTAAGCCATTTTCAGATGGTTCAATCTGTACTGCCTTAATTCTCTTGACGTTTTCTAATTCAAGAGAATTGATTTTAATCTTATCCATTTAATTATTCTCCTTTTCATTTTTGAATCCTTCAAATAAAGAATCCAAATCACTATCAATGCCGATAATTTTGATAAGTGCTCTTGATGCGTCTTTTGGTCTCTTCCAAATAAACTCAACAATTTGTTTGAACGTATCGTTCTTTGGATCATCCTCATTTGTTAATTGACCTTTTTTAAATGCGTCAATTAAAAGTGACATCATCAATAGCGTTTGATAATTAGTACCACCGTTTTGAATGTGAACCCCTCCATCGAATGTTTCAACTTTAATAAATGCTTTCTTTTCCATACTTTTTTTCTCCTTTATTTATTTCTGATAACAACTAGCATGTACTCAACCACTAATAAGTTCATGCTTAATGATGCAACACTTAGAACTCTCATTCCTGTAGAATTCCAGTTATTGCCACTTACAACTCCTGAAATGAAACTGATTAAAATAATTAAATTAGATACGATGATGATTCCTTTTTCAAATCTATTCATACCCCATCACCTTCATTCTTAATTTTTGATACTTTCTAGTTCTACGAATTCTAGGAAATCCGTATTTTCTCCACATTCTTTTTAAGAACGGGATTTTCTTTCTTGGTTTTCTTCTTTCCATAGAAAACTCTCCTTTTCTGTGCTAAAATAAGCACGTGGTTTTGATATTTTTTAAGGGCACACGATGGCTGTCGTGTGTTCTTTTTTTTGCGCTCATAAGCACTTAGCGCTAGGAGACCGTATACGTATCAGTAATTCAGTCAATTAGGAGAAATATCAAAAAATTATGTATTGCAGTTCATTCTACGAATTATTATTTGTCTCCTAGCCTTAGGTGCCTACGAGCAACTAAAGCTACTTATTCAATTGTCTTTCTTTTAGTGAGCTCCTCTACCACTGCTGCAATCAACTTATCCGAAGGAGCTCTATAATAATTGTTCATGTAATCCATGAAAGCCTTTCTAGGGATGTAAGTACTTCTTTTACCAGAGTCATGTTTTACTACTGACCCAGGCATTACGCCCTGTTCTATAGCGTTTAGGATGAAGTCTCTACTTTTCTTAGTGATTCTCATGACTTCCTCAACGCTGATACTCCATTCATCCATGATGATCACCCTCCTATTGAAGGAACTTGTTAATGAAATACTGCTGACCCTTGCCAGTAACCTTAGGCGTCTTAGTAGTGATATTCACTCCTGATCCGTTGACGTAAGAGCCTTCCTTGATTTCAAACAGACCGAGGTCCATAGCCTTCTGTGTAGGCATGTTGTAATCAGTGCCCTGGCGCTTGATCAGATAGCCTTTTTCTCTGAGCCATGCAAATAAACGCTTCTGACCCATGTCAATGCCATTCTGCTTTAAGATTTTGGCAAGTTCACCAACGAGGATAGATGTATGGCTAGTTGCTACTGCATCAGCAAATACCACCTTAGGCTTCATCTCCTCGATTACTTTATCCTTAGCAGCTAGAACGCTTTGAGCCTCGATTAATGCCTTAGCCATTAATTCCTGTCCACTTAACTCCTTCACTTGGTACTGCCCTGTTTTTCTTAATGCTGGTAAAACTTCAGATGTTACCCAACGTTTGAACTTCTTGGCTGATGGTAATTTGCTTGAGAGGATAAGACTGTAAAGACCAGATTCGTTGATAAACCACCCACCACGTTGTCCTAAACTCAACGCTGTTTTGTCGTTGAGTTTATCATCTTCATCAACATGCATCGCAATAGCTTTATTGGTGTCTACGTACCCAAGAATCTTTGCCACATCTTTTCCGACGAACCAAGGTTCATCATTAAGAGTTAGAGTTCTTACTGAGCCAAACTCTTGATTATTAAATACTTGTAATTCATTCATTTTGATTCTCCTTCTTTGATTTTAATTCTACTATTAGTAGAGTAACAAGGTAAAAAAATACAATCCAAAGGGATTCCGTATAATTGTGACATTTTATGCATTGAAGGAATTCCAGGGATGGTTTTTCCATTTTCCCAGTTAATTATAGTAGATCTTGAAACTCCTAAATTAGAAGCAGCTTGCTCTTGCGTGTAGCCTGCATTAACTCTAGCTGCTTCTAAAGTGATATTAATTTTTTCCAACAGTATTACCTCCTACTTCTTTAATAAGCTAATTAAACAAACAATAATTACGATATTTAGTACAATTTGTAATGTATCAAACATAATTTGCATAATATTATCTCCTTTCGTCTCTGATATATATTGACAACAGCGAAACAAAAAGTTAGTATCAATCAGAGAGAGGAAGAACCTCTCCCCAACCGTTATTTCATAATATCTTTTATCAAGTTGATTATTGAAATAATAAGGTTGATGATTGATGTAGCAAGTGCGATGCGGGCCAAATGCAATTCGTGCTTGCTTTTTCTTTTACGCTTTTTCTTCACTGATATGTCCTCCTTTCTA
>OLFZ01000654.1_pt1 | contig 35798 bp, 29 predicted proteins | sample 1604861 | NCBI WGS metagenome assembly OLFZ01 (sample SAMEA3888895, study PRJEB22519) | human gut metagenome | biome: human gut; feature: human-associated habitat; material: faeces | place: Denmark | collected 2011 | reverse complement strand
AAAGAGCCTTACAGGCGCATATGAAGAACCACCGGCTTTGCCGGTGGGTCACTTTATGGCCTTTATCCTTGCATCCCACGGTGCGAAAGGAAAGACCATCCACTATGCGGATGCTCTTGCTCCCCAAGACGTCATTTCTTCACTCCCCGGAAAAGATACCATCCTGTCTCGCATGTCCTTCCATACGAAACATACCAATGTACTTGCCTTTCGCCATATTCCCGGGGGACAAGGGCATTGCGCGGAGCCTGTCGCGTTACTCCATCCTGCCATGAATCAGAGCAAAAGTTTTTGGGAGAGGATGGGGGAGTTTGAGGGGGAAGGGGAAGACTTTTTTCAAAAAGTCTTCCCCTTCCCCCTCAACACATACTTGCCTCAGATAGTCCCATCCGGCGGGTCCTGCCAGCGGCGGCACAGCTGGTGGGACAGCCCCAGCTGATCGAAGATGCGGCCGCAGAACTGGCCCATGAGCCCTTCGAGCGTATCCTCCCCGCTGTAGAAAACGGGCATGAAGGGCATGATGACGGCCCCGGCCTCACTGGCCCAGAGCATGTTGCGCAGATGGATGCGGCTCAGGGGGCTTTCCCGGGGGACGAGGATCAGGGGACGGCGTTCCTTGAGGGTCACGTCGGCGGCGCGGTGCAGCAGGTTGGTTCCGGCACCGGTGGCGATGCTGGCCAGGCTGCTCATGGAGCAGGGGCAGACCACCATGCCGTCGTGCTGCCAGGAGCCGCTGGCCGGGGCGGCCCCCAGGCAGGCCGCGTCGTGGCTGACGTCGGCCAGGGCGTGCAGGGCGGACGGAGCAAGGCCGCATTCCGCTTCCAGCACGGCATGGGCGCCGGGAGAAAGGATGAGATGGCTCTCCACGGCGGGCAGGGCGGTCAGATGGCGCAGCAGGCACAGGGCCAGAGGCATACCGCTGGCGCCGCTGACGCCTACGATGATTCGTTTCATAAAAGCTCCTTGGCCGTATCCGTCCCGGAAGGGGGACGCTGCCGCAGGCAGCGGAAGGCCGCCCGCATGACGTGATGGCAGGAAAGCGGTCGGGGACGGGATGCTGAGGATACGGTGGGAGGGGGGAAAAGAAAAGTCCCCCCTGCCACACGGACAGGGGGGACAAAGCGACAAATCGCGCGGAACCTAGCCCAGGTTCACGATGGATTCTTCGCCGGTCTCAGCGTGCAGCACGTGCACGGCACAGCCCAGTCACGGGTCGAAGGCGCGGATGGTGCGCCCAACATTGACGGGGTTGTTGATATCCGGGACCTGCACACCGATGAGGGCTTCTTCCAGAGGACCACGGCGGCCCTTGTCGTCGCGGGGCGAGCAGTTCCACAGCGTGGCGGAGATGATCTGGTAGCTGTCGATCTTCTGGTCCTTCACACGGATGTAGTGGACCAGAGAACCGCGGGGCGCTTCGGAGCAGCCATAGCCTTCGGCGCTCTGCGGGATCTCGAAGGGAGTGAAGGTCTCGCCGTCGGGCTTGACTTCCTTCAGCCAGCCTTCCACGGCATTGGCGATGAGCAGGGCTTCTTCGGCGCGGGCCACGTGACGGCCCATGATGGAGAAGACCTTGTCCCAGCCCAGGTCGCGGATGGTGCGGGCTTCGATGCCGAACTTTTCCTTCAGCATCTTCACGCCCACTTCGGACAGCGGCGCGTTGGCCACCCACATGCGGGCGGCGGGGCCCACTTCGATGACTTCGCCGTCGTAGCGGGGAGCCTTGACGAAGGAGTATGCGTCCTTCTTGTCCAGGTTGGGGTTGGTCTCGGCGCCGTCGGCACCCTTGCCGGTGGTGGCGTCGTCGTACCAGGCGTACTTGAGGTCTTCGGTGATCTTCTTGGGATCGAATTCCACGTCACGGCCATTGAGGAAGACACCGGCCTTGAGCAGGTGGGTCTTGCCGTCGTCGGTCATGGGGAACACGCCGAAGCAGGAGCAGCCGTGCACGCCCTGGCCCTGTTCGAACAGGTCCTTGTACACGGAACCCACGATGTAGGTGATGGGCAGGTATTTTTCGACGATGAACTGGCGCACCTTCTTGAAGCGGGCCGCGTATTCCAGCAGGGCTTCCTTGGTGGGCATTTCAGTGGCACCGCCAGGCACGATGCCCTGCACATGGGGCATACGGCCACCGAAGAGGGCGACCATCTCATGGGCGATGCGGCGCACTTCCAGGGCTTCCAGATACTGGTCCACGCCCACCTTGTTGGCTTCGGGGGGCAGACGCAGGTCGGGCTGGGCGAAACGCGGCACGAAGGGCGCGGTATCGGGGCCGGCCACGAAGTCCAGAGCGGCCAGATGGTAGAAGTGCAGGATGTGCGACTGCAGGTAGTTGGCGCCCAGGATCAGGTTACGGGTGATGCGGCCGTTGCCGGTCACCTTGATGTTGAAGGCGTCTTCCTGCGCCAGGGCGGAAGCCATGGCATGGGAGGTGGGGCACACGCCGCAGATGCGCTGCACGATCTGGGTGGAGTCACGCGGGTCGCGCCCTTTCAAAATCTGTTCAAAACCGCGGAACATCCCACCGGTGAGGTGAGCGTCCACAACCTTGCCGTTCTCCACCACCACTTGGGCCTTGAGATGGCCCTCGATTCTGGTGACGGGATCGATGGCGATAGTGGCCTTGGCCATAAAGCTCTCCTTTGAACGTCAGAAAAAATGGAAAAGCCGGGCCGCTTCTAGTTGCTGTAGAAGGGGCTCTGTCCGTCGGGGAACGAGGGCTCGGTGCAGCCGATGCAGATGGCGTTGGCCACGCACCAGTTGACGCCGTTCCATTTACGTTCAAACGAGTCGCAATACGCACCGGGGCCCTTGCAGCCCAGGTCGTAGCGGCAGCCGTCCTTCTCGGTGAAGGTGGCGGAGAACTTGCCTTCGTCGTACTTGCCCAGATAGGGGCAGTTCTCGTGCACGTTGCGACCGTAGAAAGGCAGCGGACGGCCTTCGCTGTCCAGCAGGGAGACCACTTCGGCCAGACCGGCTTCCAGGCCCTTTTCCTTGATCTTCTGGAGGGCCAGGGCGATGGTGCCCACGATCCAGTCAGGCTGGGGCGGGCAACCGGGGATGTTGACCACGGGGGTCTTGATGCCGGCCTGCTTGAGCAGGGCACCGGTACCCATGGCTTCGGTCACGGAACCCTTGGCAGCGGGGATGCCGCCGTAGGCAGCGCAGGTACCCAGGGCCAGCACGGCGGCGGCGTCGGGAGCCAGCTTTTTGACCAGGTCGGCCATGGTGATCTCGGTGTGGCCCTCTTCGGCCACCACGCAGTAGCGACCATCCTTGGCCAGCGGGATGGAACCTTCGATGGCCAGGAAGAACTTGCCCTTGAAGTTCTTGGCAATGTTCAGCATGTGGGTGTAGGCGTCGTGGCCTTCACCGCCCATGACGGTAGGATGGTACTCGAGGCTGATGATCTTCAGCAGCACATCAGCGATGGAGGGGTTGACGTTGTTCAGCAGCGACACTGAACAACCGGTACAGCCCTGTCCCTGCAGCCAGATGACAGGGGGGCGTTCGCCAGTCAACGTGCCGGCCAGGGCCTCGCGCACCGCAGGATGGAACATCTGCGCAACGCCGAAACCCGCCACTGTGCCGGTGCACAGTTTGACGAAATCACGCCTGTTGAGACTCATGCATGCCTCCTCATGTTGGCGTAGTGAAAAAAAACGGCAGTCGGGTTATGCCAAACGACATAAGTAATATGGATGTACCAAGGCCGGAAGATTGTGTCAACGTAACAATCCGAAGAAACAGGCTTAGGACAAGGGATTCCGAGCTCTTTGCTTGTTTTTTCGACGGGCCTTTCAGCAGCTGAAGATACGCAGTCCGGCATAGCCCACGACGTGTTCCGTGTCGTGCGAAACAGCGGCGGACGTCTCGTGCATGACCAGGGAGGCGCGCACTGTGGCATCGGGCGTCCAGGCGTGCAGGGCATAGAACGCCAGAGCCAGCGGCGCGGCCCCGCACATGCTGATGCCCGCCCGGGCCACGGTGGCCAGCAGGGCGTCGGCATCGCCTTTAAGGGCTGCTTCCAGGGCCAGGTCGTCCTTGCGCAGGGTGGTCTGCTGGTCTTCGTAGTGGTTCATGTCCGAGCTGACCAGCAGCAGGGGGCGCTGGCCGTCGCGGTCCCGGCAGCGTTCCAGCACCCGGGCCAGACGCTGACCGGCCGTGCGCAGCACGGGGGCCTGTCCGGTACCCACGCAGACCGGCACCACATGCAGGGGAGCATCGCCCGCGCAGACCTGGAGGAAGGGCAGCAGGACCTCGATGCTGTGTTCCCGTACGTGCCCCATGACATCGGCGCTGAAATCCTCGTCGGCCTCGCAGAGCAGGCGGGCCATCTCGCCGTCCACGGGCACGGGCCCCAGCGGGGTCTGCCAGGCCCCGGCGGGCCAGACGGACAGGGGCGTGCCCAGGCCGGTGTGGTTGGGGCAGAGCAGGAAGACCGTGCGCGGCAAGCGCACATGGGCCAGGGTGGCGCCGATGACCCGGCCGCTGTAGACATGCCCGGCATGGGGGAGCATGAGGCCCGCCAGGTGGGCCGCATCCCCGGCGGCAAGGGCCGAAGCGGGCAGCGCCGCCCCTTGTTTCAGGAACGACTCCACTTCGGCACGCAGATCGGCCGGGACATCGGTATAAAAACGGCCTGCGACAGCGGGCTGGCGAAGATGCATGGCGGTATCCTCCCGAAAAGATCTTGGACTGGAAGGAGCATAGCGCCGGCGGCGGACAAAGACCAGCAACACCGGGGCAGCTTTCCCGACCGGGAAAGACAAATATGGGCAGAAGTGCGGTGAGGGAAGGGGCTGTGAGGCTGCGCCGGTGCGCCTTTTTCCAGACCCGTGTCCGGCGTCTGATCCTGAAGTACACACTCCCCCGACGGCTGGCTTTGGGGATGCGCGGCAGCCCGTGGCCATGGTAAGAGAAAAAGGCACCTTTGTATCTCAACGGTGCCTTTCTGCATCATTTCTATTGTGCAGACTCCTGCGGGGCCGCTCCTGAAACGTTTGTCACAGTCCCATCAGACGGGTCGCTGGCATGATCTCACTGAGCGCATCCTGTGCGGCCAGCCAATGGGGCAGATCGGCAGATCGAAAAGAAAATGCGGATGACCCGGAGCAGATGTACTGCCTCGGGCAAGCCCTGGCACAGCATCAACAGGCGGCCATATGGGCGGCCGCCAGCCACAGCATGCTCAGACAGAAATGCGCCAGCAGCAACTTTCGTCTGGATGACCATCGGCACAAGCAAAGCCCTATTCCGGACAAAAACCAAACAGTCAGACTCGCAAGGTGGAGCAAATAGAGACCTTCCGAAGCATAGTACCACAGTTGGGCCACGGGCCCTTCGCCGCCCCACAAGTAGGCGTATTTCTCTGGTCCTGTTTTGACGCTCCACAGTTCACTTGCCCATAATATGGTCATGAAGCAGCAAAACAGCAGCCATATAAATTCCCATGAAAAAAGCTTCATGAATGAGAATTTATTATTCATTGTGAATTTTGAGGGTACCTAACTTTCAGAAGTATGGTTTTATGATGATCTCTCAAAGGCTTGCCAACTGCTTTCATGGCATGGCCGAGATCTATATGCGCACAAGCTCCGGGGAAGCCGGAGGTGGTCAAGCGGTACGGCTTTTTTCAGGGACGGCTTCGCCTGTCCTGAACTGGGGCAAAGGGAAAAGTTCTGTATGCCCGTTCGAGAAGGGTGGGGCCCCGCGTTCGCGCGCGACCGAAGGCGGCCGCAGACCGTGACCGTTGCGACACAGGAAACTGCGGGCATCGACAGCGGTGAGAAAAGAATCCCTTCTTCCCATCCGACGAAAAAATGCCATGCCCGTTGGCGGTAAAGACGCCGTACGGGCATGGCACACTGTCAAAGTTACCGGGCTTTTTCCTGTTTTTTAGAACAGCTGCACGCCGCCCAGCCAGTGATGACGGACGCGGCCCTGCATCTCCTTGCCCAGGAAGGGGGTGTTGTAGCTCTTGGAGTACAGGGTCTCGCGGCTGACGGTCCACTTTTCTTCAGGGTCGAAGAGGAAGAAGTCCGCCGGATCGCCGGGCTCGAAGCGGTTGAGGGGCAGCTTGAAGATCTCGGCCGGGCGCACGCTCCAGAGGCGGTGCAGGTCGGCTTCGCTGATGACGCCCTCGCGCACCAGCTGCCAGGTCAGGGTCAGGGCCAGATCCATGCCCGTGAAGCCGCAGGGGGCCTCGTCCAGGGTACGCTCCTTTTCATGGGCGGCGTGGGGGGCGTGGTCGGTGGCCAGGATATCGATGGTGCCGTCCTTGATGGCCCGGCGCAGGGCCTCGCGGTCTTCGGGGCGGCGCAGCGGCGGGCTGACCTTGGCGTTGGTGTTGTAGCCGTCCAGCGCGGATTCATCCAGCGTCAGGTAGTGGGGGCAGGTCTCGGCCGTGACCTTGACGCCGCGGGCCTTGCCCCAGGCGATGATGTCCACGGTCAGGGCGCTGGAGACGTGGGCGATGTGCACGGGCAGGTTCAGGTATTCGGCCAGCATGATGTCGCGGGCGGCCTGCACGGCCTCGCCCACCGGGGGCTGGCCCTTGACGCCCAGGCTGCCGCTGAGGGGGCCTTCGTTCATGACCCAGCCGCGGGCCAGGGTGCTGTCCTCGCAGTGGTCGATGAAGGTCAGGCCCAGGTCGGCGCCGTATTCCATGACGCGGCGCAGCAGCTCGGTGCCGGGCATGGGGCGGCCGTCGTTGGAGATGGCCACGCAACCGGCGTCCTTGAGCTCCTGCAGGGGGGCCATCTCTTCACCGGCCAGGCCCACGGTGGCGGCGGCGATGGGGCAGAGGCGCGGGCCGTGGGGGTGGGTCTGGGCGGCGCGGTCCAGCATGAAGCGGGTGACGCTGGCGTTGTCGTTGACGGGCTTGGTGTTGGCCATGCACATGACCGAACCGAAACCGCCGCGGGCGGCGGCCTCCAGACCGGTATTGATGTCTTCCTTGTATTCGAAGCCGGGCTCACGCAGATGGACGTGGGCATCCACCATGCTGGGCATGAGGATCAGGCCGCGGGCGTCCACGATCTGGCTGCCTTCGGGCGCGGCGTGATGGCCGGCGGGGGTCATGGTCACGATCTTGCCGTCCCGCACCAGCAGGTCAACGGGGGCGTCCAGGTGACGGGCGTTCTTGATGCACAGGGTCATTTAGCAACCTCCATCGTTACGGGTGGCCAGCAGGTAGAGGACGGCCATGCGGGTGGCCACACCGGACGCCACCTGATCGAGGACCAGGCTGCGCGGGTCGTCGGCCACATCGTTGGAAATCTCCAGCCCGCGGTTCATGGGGCCGGGATGCAGGACCTTCACGCCGGGGTGGGTGAGTTCCAGATGACGTTCGGTCAGGCAGAAGCGGCGGGAATATTCGGCCAGGTCGGGCAGCAGGCCCGCCTGCTGGCGTTCCAGCTGCAGGCGCAGGCACATGACGGCGTCGGTGTCGCGCACGGCCTGGTTGAGGTCGCCGTACACGTCCACGGGCCAGGATTCCACACCGGCGGGCAGCAGGGTGCGCGGCGCGCACAGACGCACCTTGGCGCCCAGCATGGTGAGCAGGTGCACGTTGGAGCGGGCCACGCGGCTGTGGGCGATGTCGCCCAGGATGAGCACCTGCTTGCCGGCAAAGGCATCGCCCCAGACCTGCCGCAGGGCGAAGCTGTCCAGCAGGGCCTGGGTGGGGTGGGCATGCCAGCCGTCGCCGCCGTTGACGATGCCGCAGGAGACGCGCTCGGCCAGGAACTGGGCCGCGCCGCTGCTGGGATGACGGATGACGATGACGTCAGGCCCCATGGCCTGCAGGGTCAGGGCCGTGTCCTTGAGGCTCTCGCCCTTGTTGAGGCTGGAACCGGACTTGGCCAGGGAGTAGGTGTCGGCGGAAAGGCGCTTGCCGGCCACATCGAAAGACGTCTTGGTGCGGGTACTGTTCTCCACGAAGAAGAGCACCACGGTCTTGCCCTTGAGGGTGGGCACCTTTTTGACGGGTCTCAGGTTGATTTCCTGGAAACTGGCGGCCACGTTCAGCAGATGACGCACGTCCTGTGCGTCGAGCTGGGTGACGTCCAGCAGGTCTTTGTGCGGCCAGCGGTACGTAGTATCTGTAGTCATGGCGTCGTGGGGTTGCAGGATTAAAAAAAAGCCCGCTCAACGGCGGGACAAAAGAAAAACCGGGCAGAACCCCTGCGAACGGCGTTCACAGGGCGCAGATCACCGCGGTACGTTGCCAGACATTTCATGGGGGCAAACCTAGACGCTGCCGGGCGCTTTGTAAAGCAAAAAGTCAGTTGACGCTTTGGGGGGCTTTGTCTACTTTCTTGAGGTATTGCGCCGGACCAGCGGCAGGTGTCCGGTGTCTGTCCCGAGGGCGTGACGGGGCCCGTGGCCCCACGCCTTTTTGTTTTTTCTGCCGTTTCTACGCGATCGCGCCTCCGGGCACGACCTGCGCTGTGTCATGGAAGGGAGGTCGTCATGCTCGTTTCAATTTTTGTCTATTTGTGCTGCGGCGCCGTGGCCGGTGTGCTTGCCGGTCTGCTGGGCGTGGGCGGCGGTATCGTCATCGTGCCCATGATGGTGGCGGTCTTCCCCAGTCAGGGCGTCCCCGCCGAATATGTGCAGCAGCTGGCCCTGGGCACCTCGCTGGCCAGCATCATGGTCACGTCCATCTCCAGCAGCCGTGCCCACCACAAGCGCGGTGCCGTCCACTGGGACATCTTCCGCAACATCACGCCCGGCATCCTGCTGGGCACCTTCCTGGGCGGTCTAGTGGCCACCCACATGCCGACCCTGTTCCTGAAGGCGTTCTTCATCTGCTTTTTGGGCTTCGTGTCCCTGCAGATGCTGTCCAACTATCGTCCTCCGGCCAGCCGTGAGATGCCCGGAGCCCTGGGCACCGCCGGTGTGGGCGGTATCATCGGCCTCATCTCCAGCTTTGTGGGCATCGGCGGCGGGACGCTTTCCGTGCCGTTCATGAGTTTCTGCAACGTGCCCCTGCATCATGCCGTGGGCACCTCGGCCGCCATCGGCTTCCCCATCGCCGTGGCCGGTACGCTGGGCTACATCGTGGGTGGTTGGAACACGCCCGGCCTGCCCGCCGACTGTCTGGGCTTCGTGAACCTGACGGCCTTCTTCGGCATCGCCGCCGCCAGTTTCATGACGGCGCCCATCGGTGCCAGGCTTTCCCATTCCCTGCCCACGGACAAGCTCAAGAAGGGCTTTGCCGTCTTCCTCATCATCGTGGCCCTGCGCATGCTGCTGGGCCTGTTCTAGGACCATCCCCGGGCGGACCGGGATCGTCACCGTTTCGGGGCCTCGCGTCCCTGCCGAGGCCGTCGTGCTCTTTTGCGGAGCGCGGCGGCCTTGGACGGAACGGGCCTGTCCGTCCCTGTTTCAAGGCTGGCACGCGGCCTTCCACCGTAACCATTTCGAACCGGGAGACCCATGAAGCTGAAAACATACAATAACAGGCTCGCTGAGTCCGTCTGGTGGAACCTGCTCTGGCTGACCATCGGCGCCTTTTTCGTCACCGTATGCGTCAAGAGCGTGGTGGCCTCGCACGCCATGCTGGCGGGCGGTGTCCTGGGCATGGCCCTGCTGGTGTTCTACAATACCGGTCTGCTGACGCCCCTGATCTGGTACCTGCTGCTCTCCATCCCCATCTGGGTCTGGGGCTGGTTCTTCGTGGGGCGCCGCTTCTTGCTCTATACGGCCTACGGCACCATCTGCACCACCATCTTCGGCATGTTCGTGGACTTCCAGATCCCCATCAACAACGAAGTCTACGCCGCCGTGGTGGCCGGTGTGCTGCACGGCACCGGCGTGGGCATGATGCTGCGCACCCTGGGCAGCGGCGGCGGTACGGACATCATCGCCGTGGCCCTGAAGCAGCGCTGGAACATCCCCATCGGGCAGTTCAGCTTTGCGGTCAACATCTGCATCTTCCTGGTGGGTGCGTTCAGCCTGTCGCTGGACATCATCATCGCGTCCACCATCATGATGTTCATCTCGGCCAATACGCTGGAATATGTGGTGGGCCTGTTCAACCACCGCAAGCTGGTGATGATCATTTCCGAGAAGGGCGAGGAGGTCAGCGAGGCCATCCTGGCCAGCGAGCGCTTCGGCGTGGCCCTGATCCGGGGCAAGGGCGCCTATTCCGGCGGCGACAGGGAGATCCTGCTCACCGTCACCAACAACGTGGCCCTCAAGCGTCTGGAGAACCTGGTCTTCATGGTGGATCCCAAGGCCCTGTTCGTGGTGGAGAACACCTTTTACGTGTCCGGCGGACAATTCTCGCGCCGGAATTGATGCCCTATGCTGCAAGAACATGACGACCGGCTCCGCATCATCCGCGCCCGGACCATCCTGGATATGCTCGGGGAGCGCCCCGCCACGGGCCGCGACCTTTTCCGCCCCCTCAAGGGCCTGGACAATGCGGCGTTGCTGGTACGCGGCGGGCGCGTCCTGGACGTGCTGCCCTGGAAGAGCGTGCGCGTGCCCGCCGGGACCCCGGTGACGGACATGGGCGACGTGACCCTGATGCCCGGCAGCATCAATGCCCACTGCCATCTGCAACTGTCGCATACGGCGGGCCGGACGCTGTTCGGCGCGGGCTTCACGGCCTGGCTGCGCAGCCTCATCGCCCTGTTGCGCGAAGAGCACGACGGCACTGCCCTGGCCTTGGCCTGCCGGGACATGGCCGAAGCCGGCACGGCCCACGTGGGCGATTACGCCGGGGACGGCCTGCTGGCGGTGGATGCCGCCGTGCGGGCGGAAGGCATGGGCGTGACCCATTTTTGCGAGTGGTTCGGCGGTCAGGCCCCCTTCATCGACGACGGGCGCCCCTGGCCGCCGCGCTGCCGTGCCCTGCTGGAGCGGCAGCCCGAGGTGGCCGCGCGCTGTGCCCCGGCCGGGCACGCCCTGTATTCCACGGATGCCCGCGTGCTGCAGGATGCGCGGCAGTGGTGCCGCCTGAAGGGGCGCCCCTTCGCGCTGCATCTGGCGGAATCCGAGGACGAGACGCGCCTGCTGCTTGACGGCGAGGGCCCCCTGTGGGACTGCTACCGGGGCATGGTGCTGCCGGAAGACTGGGCCGTGCCGCATCTGCGCCCTGTGGCCTATGCCCGGCGTCTCGATCTGCTGGGCCCGGGCACGCTGGCCGTGCACGGCGTGCAGCTGGAGCCCGCCGAAGTGACGGCGCTGGCCGCCAGCGGCAGCGCCCTGTGCCTGTGCCCCCGTTCCAACGAATATCTGGCCGTGGGCACGGCGCCCGTGGCCGCGTTGCTGGAGTCCGGCCTGCTGTGCTGTCTGGGCACGGACGGCCTCAGCTCCAACACGGATCTGGATGTGCGTCAGGAAGCTGTTTTTTTGCGCGAAAGGCTGGACGTTGCCCCGCAGGCCCTGATACGGTGCCTCACTGTGAACGGGGCCGCCGCACTGGGCCTTGCCGGATACGGGCGCCTCGAGCCCGGGAGCAGGGCCGTTTTCAGCGTGCTGCCTGAAAGCCTCTCCATCTGATCCCATGCTATTTCGGCCGGTATGTCTCCGGCCTTCCACGACAGTTGTCCTTCATATTCACCGAATCATCAGAACGAGCAATAACGGGAAAGGTTATGAGCGAAGCAATCCTTGACTGGAAGGAAGCCATGGCGCGCGTGGATACCACGCGCGGGCTCTATGTGAAGCTGCTGCGAAACTTCATCGAGACGGAACGGGACACCCCCGTCAAGGTCTCGGTAGCGCTGAAGAACGGTCAGCAGGAAGAAGCCCGCGCCATGGTCCATGCCACGCGTGAAGCTGCCGCCGAACTGGGCGGCAAGGCGCTGGCGGCGGTCGCGCTGGAGCTTGAGATGGCCATCAAGGCCGGTGCGGACACCACGGTGGCCCTGCACCGTTTTGACAGCATCACCACGGATACCCTGGTGGCCATGGCCACGGTGGCCGCACAATAAACAGATGTTTTTCCGCCCGTCCCCCGCATCCCCGATGCCGGGAAGGGCAAAAAAAGTCCTTTTTTTTCCATCGTTGCAACTGTCGTGGAAGGCCCTTTCCGCCCCGGACGGGGAAAGAGGAAAGGGCTTTTTCTTTTGTACGTTTTGGGATATGCTGTCCGCTTGCAACAACTCGTACCTTTGGGAGAGTACCTTATGAAAAAGCTCGGGCTTTTGCTGGGAGTGGTAGCCTTGCTTGTGCCTTCGCTGGTTCTGGCGGGCGACATCAAGATCGGTCTGATGTGTCCGTTGACGGGCAAATGGGCCTCCGAAGGGCAGGACATGAAAAACATCGTGAGCCTGCTCGTGGATGAAACCAATGCCAAGGGCGGCATCAACGGCAGCAAGGTGGAACTGGTGGTGGAAGACGACGCCGGTGACCCGCGCACCGCTGCCCTGGCGGCCCAGAAGCTGGCTTCCGCCGGTGTGGTGGCCGTCATCGGCACCTACGGCTCCGCCGTGACCGAAGCCACCCAGAACATCCTGGCCGAATCCGAGCTGGTGCAGATCGGTACCGGCTCCACCAGCGTGCGCCTGACCGAGAAGGGCCTGCCGCTCTTCTTCCGCACCTGCCCGCGTGACGACGCCCAGGGCAAGGCCGCTGCCGCCGCCATCATCAAGGCCGGCTACAAGAAGGTGGCCCTGCTGCACGACAACTCTTCCTATGCCAAGGGCCTGGCCGAAGAAAGCCAGGCGGCCCTGGAAAAGGCCGGCGTGAAGATCCTCTTCTACGATGCCCTGACCCCCGGCGAACGTGACTACACCGCCATCCTGACCAAGCTGAAGGCCGCCAACCCCGACCTGATCTTCTTCACCGGCTACTATCCCGAAACGGGCATGCTGCTGCGCCAGAAGAAGGAAATGGGCTGGGACGTGCCCATGATGGGCGGTGACGCCGCCAACCATCAGGACCTGGTCAAGATCGCCGGTCCCGAAGCCGCTGCCGGTTACTTCTTCGTGAGCCCGCCGCTGCCGCAGGACATGGATACCGACGAGGCCAAGAACTTCCTGAAGGCCTTCAAGGACCGTTACAAGACCGTGCCCGTCTCCGTGTGGGCCGTGCTGGCCGGTGACGCCTACAAGGTGCTCGAGGCCGCCATCGCCAAGGGCAACGACGATCCCGAAAAGATCGCCGAATGGCTCAAGCAGCTCAAGGAGCTGCCCACCCTGTCCGGCAAGATGGGCTTTGACGAAAAGGGCGACCGCGTGGGTGATTTCTACCGCATCTACAAGGTGAACAACGCAGGCAAGTTCGAGCTCCAGGCTCGATAGAAAAGTCATCCGAAGCGGGGCGGCGGGCAGTGAACGCCGCCCCGCAAACTGCGCCGTGGGGCGCATGACCGAGACATGGAACAGTTTTTTCAACAACTTTTGAACGGCCTTGCCGTGGGCGGCATCTACGCGCTGGTGGCCCTGGGCTACACCATGGTCTATGGCGTGCTCAAGCTCATCAACTTCGCGCATGGCGACCTGTTCACCATCGGCGCCTATCTGGGCCTGACCCTGCTGGTGAGCTGCAACCTGGCGGGCGTGCTGCCGCCGGTGGTGGCCGTGCTGGCGGTCTTCATCATGGTGGGCATCATGGTGGCCATCATCGGCTGCCTGCTGGAACGCGCCGCCTATCGCCCCCTGCGCAAGGCCGGGCGCCTTTCGGCCGTGGTGTCCGCCCTGGGCGCCTCCATCTTTTTCCAGAACGCCGTCATGCTGGTCTACGGCGCGCGCTTTTACGTCTATCCCGACTGGCTGCGCCCGGACTTCACCGTTGACCTCTTCGGCATCGCCGTGCCCGGCGTGCGCCTGATGGTCATCGCGGCCAGCGTGATCCTGATGCTGGCCCTGTGGGCCTTCATCCAGCGCACCCGCATCGGCGCGGCCGTGCGTGCCGTGGCCATCGACCAGGGCGCGGCCCGCCTCATGGGCATCAATGTGGACCGCATCATCTCCCTGGTCTTCTTCATCGGTCCCGGCCTGGGCGGCGCCGCGGGTCTCATGGTGGGCATCTACTACGGCCAGATCGACTTCACCATGGGCTGGTCCTACGGCCTCAAGGCCTTCACCGCCGCCATCCTGGGCGGCATCGGCAACATCCCCGGTGCCATGATCGGCGGTCTGCTGCTGGGCGTCATCGAAGCCCTGGCCGCCGGTTACATCGCCATCGCCTGGAAGGACGCCATCGCCTTCACGGTGCTGATCCTCATCCTGATCATCCGTCCCACGGGCATCCTGGGCGAAAGGACGGCCGACAAGCTATGAACCGCACCATCGTCATCGTCGGGCTGGCGGCGGCCCTGCTGGTCCTGCCGCTGTTCACCAATCCCTACTGGACGGACGTGTGCGTCAGCATCGGCCTGTATGCCCTGCTGGCCCTTTCGCTCAACGTCATCCTGGGCCAGGCCGGCATCTTCCATATGGGACATGCCGCCTTCTTCGCCGTAGGGGCGTACAGCACGGCCATCCTGAACACCATGTACCACTGGCCCATCTTCCTGACCATGCCGGTGGCAGGCTGTGCGGCGGCCCTGTTCGCCCTGGTGGTGGCGCGGCCCATCATCCACCTGCGCGGTGACTATCTGCTCATCGTGACCATCGGTATCGTGGAGATCGTGCGCATCGCGCTTATCAATGACGTGGGCGGTCTGACCGGCGGTTCCAACGGCATCTTCGGCATCAGCCGTCCCGTGTTCTTCGGTTTCCGCATCTTCAAGCCCCTGCATTTCTACTATCTGGTCTGGGGCATGGTGGGCGTCAGCCTGCTGCTGTTCTATGGCCTGTGGCGTTCGCGCATCGGCCGCGCCCTCAACTGCATCAAGGAAGATGACGTGGCCGCCGAAGGCTGCGGCATCAACGTGACCCACTACAAGCTCATGGCCTTCGTGCTGGGCGCCTTCTGGGCCGGTATGGCCGGCACCCTCTATGCCGCCAAGATGACCACCATCGCGCCGGAATCCTTCAACTTCATGGAGTCCGTCATCATCTTCGCCGTGGTCATCCTCTCGGGCGGCAGCCAGCTGGGCGTGCTGGTGAGCGCCTTCCTGTTCATCGGGCTGCCCGAACTGCTGCGCGAGTTCTCCGGCGCGCGCATGCTCATCTTCGGTCTGGCCATGATGCTGATGATGATCTGGCGTCCCCAGGGCCTCATGCCGCCCAAGAGCCGCCGTTACGGCGTGGCGGCACTGCTGGAGGCCATCAAGGCCCGCGCCTGTGCCGCCGCCGACGGCAACGCGGTACGCCTGGCGGAAGGTGCCCGCACTGCCGAGAAGGAAGGAGGCCGCGCATGAGCCTGCTGGAACTGCATGAGATCAGCAAGATCTTCGGTGGCCTGATCGCCATCAACGAGCTGTCCTTCTCGGTGGAGCAGGGCAGCGTGGTGGGCCTCATCGGCCCCAACGGGGCGGGCAAGACCACGGTCTTCAACTGCATCACGGGCAACTACAAGCCTGAGCACGGCAGCATCTCGTTCGGCGGCCGTGACATCACCGGCAAGCGCCCGCACAATATCGTGGAGATGGGCATCGCCCGCACCTTCCAGAGCATCCGCCTGTTCGGCAAGCTGCCCGCACTGGAGAACGTGCTGGCCGGCCGTCACTGCCGCCTGAAGTCCGGCTTTTTGTCCTCCATGCTGCACACGCCCTGGCAGCGCCGCGAGGAAAAGGCCGCCGTGGAACGCTGCATGGAAGAGCTGGAGTTCGTGGGCCTGGCCGATCATTACGCCGAGGCCGCCAGCAGCCTTTCCTACGGCAACCAGCGCCTGCTGGAGATCGCCCGCGCCCTGGCCTCCGACCCCCGGCTGCTGATCCTGGACGAGCCTGCGGGCGGCATGAACGACCAGGAGACCGTGGCCCTGGTGGATACCATCGCGGCCATCCGCGACCGTGGCATCACTGTGCTGCTCATCGAGCACGACATGCGCCTGGTCATGCAGATCTGTGAACACCTTGTGGTGCTGGAGAACGGCACCCTCATCGCCCAGGGCACGCCCGACCATGTCCGCAACCATCCTGCGGTCATCGAGGCCTATCTGGGTTCCGACGATTCCGAGACGTGGTAATATGGCACTGCTGACGCTATCCAACATACATGTCCGTTACGGCAGCGTGGAAGTGCTGCACGGTATCGACCTGCACGTGGACGAAGGGGAGATCGTGACCATCCTGGGCGCCAACGGCGCGGGCAAGAGCACGACCCTGCTGTCCATCAGCGGTCTGGTGCGGCCCTGCGAAGGGGAAATCATCTTTGACGGCAAGCCCCTGCTCAAATATCCCAGCCACGAAGTGGTGAACCTGGGCATCGCCCAGTCGCCCGAAGGCCGCCGGGTCTTCGGCACCATGAGCGTGCTGGAGAACCTGCGCCTGGGGGCCTTCTGCATCCGCGACAAGGAACGCAGCGAGCGGACCCTGGAGTGGATCTTTGAGCTGTTCCCGCGCCTGTTCGAGCGCAAGCAGCAGCTGGCGGGCACGCTTTCGGGCGGCGAGCAGCAGATGCTGGCCATCGGGCGCGCCCTCATGGCCGAGCCGCGCCTGCTCCTGCTGGACGAACCGTCGCTGGGCCTGGCTCCGCTTCTGGTGCGTTCCATCTTCGAGACCGTGCGCGCCATCAACCAGAAGGGCGTCACCGTGCTGCTGGTGGAGCAGAACGCCCGTGCGGCCCTCAAGCTGGCCTCGCGCGGCTATGTGCTGGAAGTGGGCAACGTGGCCATGGAGAACACGGCCGCCAACCTGCTGGCCGACGCCAGCGTGCGCGAAGCCTATCTGGGCGGCTAACCCTCCGTCCGACACATGCGATAAAAAAGAGCCCCTGCCTGATGCGGGGGCTCTTTTTGTTATGACTCAAGCTGTGCGGATGTCGTGCAGGCCAGGAGCAGGAACGAACATGCTGCGGACGGTTCCAGCCTGCGGACAGTTGGGCTGCCAGGATGGCAGCGGCCCGTGCGGCAAAAGGTCATCCTGCACGGTGGACATGAGCCGCAAGCCGGGCGTTATGTCCTGCCTGCCCCGTGTCCTCCTTTGCTCTTTGTTCATCCCAGTCTGCCTACCGTGCGGGCCCGCCGTAACGGGGATTCCCCTCCGGTCTTACTTGTCGATCTGGCTTTCCGTGAAGGCGTCCGCACGGTGCCCCATGAGTGTGATCTTGGCGTATTCCCGTTCGAATTCTTCCAGTTCCGCAGGTGTCAGACTCACGGCGGCACCGCCGAGGAAGTCGTCGAGATGGTCCGGGTTGGTCGTACCGGGGATGGGGGCGATCCAGGGGGCCTGGGCCAGGAGCCAGGCGATGGCGAACTGGGACATGGTGCACTGCTTGCGTTCGGCCCAGGCGCGGATCAGATGGGGAAGGGGCATGTTGTGTTTCAGGGCTTCCGGGGTGAACTGCGGCAGGGTGGACAGGCGCCCTGTGGTGAAGCGGCTGTTCTCGTCGATGGCGCCGGTCAGGAAGCCCCGCCCCAGAGGGCAGTAGGGGACAAGGCCGATGCCCAGTTCTCGCAGGGTGGGGAATATCTTGGTCTCCGGTTCGCGCCACAGAAGGGAGTATTCGCTCTGCACGGCGCTGACGGGCTGGACGGCATGGGCCCGCCGGATGGAGGCCGCGCTGGCCTCGGAGAGACCGAAGTGCAGGACCTTGCCTTCCCGGATGAGGTCTTTCACCGTTCCGGCCACGTCTTCCATGGGGACCTTGGGGTCCACGCGATGCTGGTACAGCAGATCGATGTGGTCGGTACGCAAGCGCCGCAGGGAACCTTCCACGGCCCGCCGGATGTGGTCGGGGCGGCTGTTGAGGGCCGTGGGGCGGCCTTCTTCGACGCCAAAACCGAATTTGGTGGCGATGACCACCTTGTCGCGCACCGGGGCCAGCGCTTCGCCGACCCATTCCTCACTGGTGTAGGGGCCGTAGACCTCGGCCGTATCGAAGAAGGTCACACCGTTGTCATATGCCCGCCGGATCAGGGCGACCATGTCCTTCTTGGCATAGGTGCCGCCGTAGTATCCCACCATGGGCAGACAGCCCAGGCCGATGGCAGAGACCTGCAGCGAGCCGAGACGGCGTTGCGGCAGGGAGTGGGGCAGCTGCGTGCTTTTCGCGGTGGACGGGGCGGACGGTGTCGCGGCATGGCCCATGCCGCACAGGGGGGAAGACAGAAGGGCGGCCGCTCCGACGGCCAGGCCACCGGCAAGGAAGCGGCGGCGGGCAAGCTGGTTTTCTTTCGTGATCGTATTCATGACGTACCTCCGTCAGCATCTGGCTGTCTTCCCTGTATAGGCAGGGGACACGGAGGAAGAAAGAAACGATCTTTGCAATTAGTTGCCTGTTTTGGGCGATGGCGTCAGACCCGGTCGGATGTCGGCAGGATGTTGATGGCCCCATCACCGCAGGCCAGCCATGAGGACCTGCATCCCGCCCCAAAGAAAGGTTTTGATGGGCATAGAGAAAGGGGCGCTTTTTCCAAAACGCCCCTTCTCCCGCAAAAAAAGAACAGTCCTATCTGCCCGCGAACAGGGCCAGGGCCCGCCCGGCGGCCATGCCGCTGGCCCAGGCCCAGTGCAGGTTGTAGCCGCCCAGCAGGCCGGTGACATCCAGCAGCTCGCCCACGATCCAGAGGTTTTCCCGCACCGTGCTTTGCAGGCTGTAGGGATCCACCTGCCGGGTGTCCACGCCGCCGCGGCAGGCCTCGGCTTTTTTTAGTCCGGCCAGACCGGCGGGGACCGTACGGAAGTCATGGATGCGGGCACAGATCTGCTGCCGGGCGGCACGGGAAAGCTCGGCGATCTTGCGCCCCGCCGTCTCCGGCGGCAGCAGAGCGTCCACCAGACGCTGGGGCAGCAGGCGGCGCAGCAGCCCGCGCGGCGTCTGTTTGCCCTGTCCGGGGCCGTCCAGCAGGGCTGCCAGATCGCTGCCGGGCAAAAAGTCCAGAGCTATCTCCTGCCCCGGTCGCCAGAACAGGGAGGCCTTGAGGCTGGCCGGGCCGCTGATGCCGTCATGGGTGAAGAGCAGGTCGTCCTGCCAGACGGGATCCGCGGCCAGAGAGGGGGAAAGCCCGGCCTGCGGCAGGCTGATGCGCACCGGCAGGCTGATGCCCGCCAGATTGTCGTCCAGCCAGCCGGGCGCCATGCGGAAGGGGGCCAGTGCCGGAGCGTGTTCCACAAGGCGGTGCCCCAGTGCCTGGGCCAGGCGGAAGCCGCTGCCCGTGGCCCCGCACTGCGGCCAGGCGGGACTGCCCAGGGCCAGCACCAGACGGCGGCAGCGCCAGAGGCCTTGCGACGTGCCCACCTCGAAGCCCGCGCCATCGGGCAGGGGCGCCACGTCATGCACGTCGGTCTGGCAGTGGAAAGTGCAGCCCTGACGACGGCAATCCTGTACCAGGGCATCCAGCAAACGTTTGGCCGGGACAGTCAGGAACAGCTGGCCGTGGGCGCGTTCCTCCATGGGCAGGCCCCAGCCGTGCACCAGTCGCTCCATGTCCTGCGGCGTGAAGGCGTCCAGCGCGGGCTCGCAAAAGGCGGGATCGGCGCTGGCATAGTGATGGGCCGCCAGACGGCGGTTGGTGAAATTGGCCTTGCCGCCGCCGCTGATGCACAGCTTGCGGCCGGGGGAGGGGGCACGTTCCAGCAGGGCCACGTCCAGGCCGTGGGCCGAGGCTTCGCGGGCGCACATGAGGCCCGCCGCGCCTGCCCCCAGGATAAGGACGTCCGTTTTCCGGGGAGCGGCGTTTGACAGGGCCTTTCTGACAGGTCTAGGATGAAAATTTGCTTGCATCCCACCGTTCTTACACGAGGCCTGCCGTCATGCCAATACTGCCCAGCCGTTACTGCGCGCCGCTCTGGCTGCGCAATGCCCATGTCAACACCATCTGGTCCGCCAAATGCCGCCGTCTGGACTTTCCCGATGCGGCACAGGCAGCCCGCTGCCGAAGGGTGCGCCTGGATACGCCGGACGGGGATTTTCTGGACGTGGATGTCTATACGCCCCCGTCGGGCCTGCCGGAACGCGGAGTGGCCATCCTGTCGCACGGTCTGGAAGGGCACAGCCGCCGCCGGTATATCCTGGGCCTGGCGCGCGTGCTGCTGGAAGAAGGTTTCCGGGTGCTGGCCTGGAACATGCGCGGCTGCTCCGGCGAGCCCAACCGGACGGACCGCCTGTACCACATGGGCGTGACGATGGATCTGGCCACGGTGGTGCGCTATGCCGAGCAGTGGGATCTGCCCATCCTGCTGGCCGGGTTCAGCATGGGCGGCAACCAGACCTGCATGTATCTGGCCAAGGAACAGGTCTCGCCGCTGGTGCGTGCTGCTGCCGTGGTCTCCGTGCCCTGCGACCTGGTGGGCGCGGCCAAAGTCATGGACGGGCCCGGCTGCCGCATCTATTTGCGCTATTTCTTGCGGACCATGTGCCCCAAGGTGCGTGAAAAAGCGGCCCGGTTCCCCAATTATCCTTCGGTGGAGGGCATCGAGAAGTTCCGTACCTTTGCGGAATTCGACGGCCGCTTCACAGCGCCGCTCTACGGCTATGCCAGCGCCCAGGACTACTGGCGCGAGAACAGCTCGTTGCCCTGGCTGCCGTCCATCCGTGTGCCGCTCTACATGCTGCTGGCCAAGGACGATCCCTTCTGCTCGCCTTCCTGCTACCCCGTGGACATGGCGGCCCAAAGCGGGACCCTGCATCTGGAAGTGGCCCCGCACGGCGGGCATGTGGGCTTTGCCCAGCCCGGTAGGGACTATTACAGCGAAGAACGCATACGCGATTTCGTGCGCTCACTGTGGTGAGTCAGGGGAGTGGAGAGATGGATTTGAGGGGGAAGGGTCCTTTTTCTGGCGGAAAAAAGGGCCCTTCCCCCTCAAACTCCCCCATCTCCCAAAAAACGCTCATATGTTTTTTTGACAGTGACGCGTGGTGCGGTGGGCAGCCGTCACTGTCGGTCCCCCGGTGGGCATGATGGAGCCGGAGGGGAGAGGTTGCTTTAGGGACGGCCTTCCCGGAAGCGCTATGGCCGGGAAGATAGGTATGGCGTACTGCTGGATATTGCCCGGAAGGGCGGATGCGCTGAGGGCGTTGTGCCGAGAGATGCTCCCGGCGGAGCCCGCTTTTGTTTCCCCGGAAGCGGGAAAGGATCCGTGCTCTAAAAGGCAGATAGGGCGTTGAAGGGAGCGCACGGGTATCGCGTGTCTTTGGCCATACGACCGGCACATGCTGCATCCCTCCGGTTTTCAGGCACACGCTTTTTTCTGTTTTTTGGTGTGCCGGGGGACTGTTAGCGAAGGGCGTCCCTTTGTTTGCCCGCAGCTTCCATCTTCCTGAACAAAGCGCGTTTGGGGAGGGGAAGGGGGTTGGGGAAGGGGGACCCCTTTGTGCGCTAGCCAAAGGGGTCCCCCTTCCCCAAAAAACGACCTATTTGACGCGGGCCAGCTGGCGGTTGGTGCGGGCCGTGGCCTGGGCGGTCAGCGGGTCATCGGGCCAGGGATGGCGCGGATAGCGGCCGCGCATCTCGGCACGTACCTGCGGGTAGCCGTTGCGCCAGAAGTGGCCGAGGTCGCGCGTGATCTGCAGGGGACGCCCGGCAGGCGAGAGCAGGTGCAGGGTCAGGGGCACGCGCCCGTCGGCGATGTGGGGCGTGTCCTCGCAGCCGAAGAATTCCTGCAGCTTGGCGGCCACGAAGGGCCCGCCTTCGGCATCATACACGATGGGATGGAATCTGCCGGAAGGGGCCTGCCATTGCGCGGGGGCCAGCTGTTCGAGGCGTCGCGGCAGAGGATAGGGCAGCAGGCAGTGCAGGGCATCGGCCAGTCGCGCGGGGGAAAGCTGGCGCAGGTCGGTGCAATTGCCCAGATGGGGCGCCAGCCAGTTTTCCAGCTCGTCCCGCAGCCAGTCTTCGGAGAGATCGGGCCAGGGGTCGCCCCATGTCTGGTGCAGCAGACGCACACGGGCCAGCCATTGCCGTGCGGGCTCGTCCCAGGGCAGGACACGCAGCCCCTGATCGCGGATGAACGCGCACAGGGCCAGGGCGCAGGCGTCGCCATCGGGACGGGGCAGCGGGGCATCGTCCAGCAGCAGGGCCCCCAGGCGGCGGCGACGGCGGGCATTGACCTGTCCTTCCGGGCTGACGTTCAGGTCTTCGCTTTCGGTGATCTCTGCGCGGAAAAGTTTTTCCAGCACGCCATGGTCCAGCGCCGCGGCCAGACGGATGCGACCGCGCGTGCCCGCATCCACGGCGGCCACGGCCAGCACCTCCTGCCGGGCCAGACTGTCCGTCAGGGGCAGGACGGCCGCCTTGCCGTTACGCATGAGATACTGGGCCATGCCGTTGTTCTCGCCACTGCGCAGGGCCACCCGCTCGGGATAGGCCAGAGCCACGACCTCGCCCAGATGGGGCAGCTGCTGCCGCGCCGTACGCAGCAGGGAAGCCCCGGAAGCATCCGGGGCGTTGCCGGTGGGGATGTCCGCCAGTCGGGCCATGCGCTCCGCCCATTGTCGCAGGCGGCGGAAGGAACCGTGGCCGTCGTCGGGAGAACAGAAGCGGTCCAGGCGCAGGGCCAGCGACGCATCCGCCAGCGGCAGGGGATCGCGCTCATCCAGCAGGGAGGCCACACAGGCCGCCAGAGCGCCGTAGCCGTGTTCCCGGGCGCGCAGCAGCAGGCAGGCCAGCCGGGGCGGCAGGGGCAATTTCACCAGCTGCCGGCCCAGGGGCGTGGGCAGCAGTTCCTCCGTGCCGGGCGTGATGGCCCCCAGCCCGGCCAGCTGTTCCCGGGCCACGGCCAGATGGGCCTTGGGAGGCAGATCCAGCCAGGGCAGGTCTTCGGGCCTGCGTGCGCCCCATACGGCCAGTTGCAGGCAGAACGGGGCAAGGTCCGCGTCCAGGATCTCCGGGCGCTGCTGGGGGCGGAAGCCGTGTTCTTCGGCCTGCTGCCACAGGCGGCAGCAGATGCCGGGCTCCAGGCGTCCGGCGCGACCGGCCCGCTGCCGGGCCCCGGCCAGCGAGACGCGCACGGTCTCCAGACGGGAAAGTCCGCTGGCCGGATCGAAACGGCTCTCGCGGGAAAGTCCCGCGTCCACCACCAGACGGATGCCTTCGATGGTCAGGGAGGTCTCGGCGATGGCCGTGGCCAGGACGACCTTGCGTTCGCCCGCGGCCGCCGGGGCGATGGCCGCGTCCTGCTCCTGCGGGCTCAGCATCCCGTAAAGAGGGTAAAGGCGGGTATCCGCGGGCAGGCGTCCCTCCAGCAGCTCGGCCACACGGCGGATCTCGACCGTGCCGGGCAGGAAGGCCAGCAGACTGCCGGATTCCTGACGCATGAGGGCGGCGATGACATCGGCCATGTGCGGCCACAGGGCCTGGGGGCCGCTGTGGGCCGCGGCGGGCGGCAGCGGCAGATAGCGTTCTTCCACAGGGAACTGGCGTCCCTCGCAGGCGATGACCGGCGCATCCTCCAGAAGGGCGGCCACCTTGTGGCTGTCCAGTGTGGCGGACATGACCAGCAGGCGCAGGTCGGGCCGGAGCACGGCCCGGCTCTCCAGGCAAAGGGCCAGCCCCATGTCGGCATGCAGGGAACGCTCGTGGAATTCGTCGAAGATGACGCAGCCCACGCCGGAGAGTTCGGGATCGGCCAGCAGGCGGCGGGTCAGCACGCCCTCGGTGATGATCTCCAGCCGGGTCCGGGCCGAGACGGCGCTTTCCTGCCGCATGCGGTAGCCCACGGTCTGGCCCACGTCCTCGCCCAGAAGGCGGGCGGCGTAACGTGCCAGGGCACGGGCAGCCACCCGGCGCGGCTCCAGCAGCAGGATCTTCCTGCCCTCCAGCCAGGGGGCCTCCAGCAGCCACAGGGGCACGCGGCTGCTCTTCCCGGCGCCGGGAGGGGCGCTCAGGACGGCATTGCCGTGCTCCAGGGCATCAGCAAGTTCCGCACGGACGGCATCCACGGGAGCGGAGGGAAGGTCGGGGCAACGGTAAGGCCGGGCAGCGGCAGAGGAATCTTTCATGTCGGTCGCGCGAAAGGGGAGATGCATCCCTGTTTTTTTACTGGAAATTGATGGTCTGTCAGTGTATTGACAGTGTAAAGGCCATGAGCGTGGAGAGTATTCATGGAGCTCAAGAGCAATGGAATCATCGGGCAAAGCGCCAGCCTGGCCGGTGTGTTCAAGATCCTGGGCAAAGTGGCGCCCACGGACAGCACTGTGCTTGTAACCGGGGAATCGGGAACAGGCAAGGAGTTGCTGGTGCGGGCCCTGCATGCCGCCAGTCCCAGGGCTGACAGACCCTTCGTGCCCGTCAACTGCGGCGCCATCCCCCGCGATCTTCTGGAAAGTGAACTTTTCGGCCATGAAAAGGGCGCCTTCACGCACGCCCTGCGTTCCCGTCCCGGCCGTTTCGAACTGGCGGACGGGGGCACCATCTTCCTGGACGAGATAGGCGAGATGGAGCCCGGTCTGCAGGTCAAGATCCTGCGCGTGCTGCAGGAAAAAGAGATCGAACGCGTGGGCGGCACGGGTTGCCGCAAGGTGGACGTCCGCATCGTGGCGGCCACCAACCGGGATCTGGAAGCCGCCGTGGCCGCGGGCACCTTCCGCGAAGATCTTTATTACCGTCTCAACGTCATCCCCATCCATCTGCCGCCCCTGCGCGAACGGGGGCAGGACGTCCTGCTGCTGGCCCGGCATTTCCTGGGCCGCTTCTGCCGCAAGAAAGAACGGCCGCCGCTGGAGCTTTCGCCCGTCGTGCAGCGCATCCTGCTGGCCTATGCCTGGCCGGGCAATGTCCGTGAGCTGGAGAACGTCATGGAGCGCCTGAGCGTGCTGGTCGACGGCCATATCGTGGCCCCGGAGGATCTGCCCGCACGCCTGCTCCAGAGCGTGGGGGATATTGCGTTGTTGCCGGAAGTGGAAGAATATGCCCCTGAGGCTGATGTCCTTTCCGGGGCCGGGAACGGCGAGCCCGCGGTGGCTGCCGGCAGTCCGCCTTCCGGTTTTGTCTGGCCGGATCTCCGGATCCTGGAGGCCCAGGGGATGGGACTGAAAGAATTCCTGGATGCCGTGGAGATGCATCTTATCGAAGAAGCCCTGCAGCGGACCGACGGGGTCAAGAACCAGGCTGCGGAGCTTTTGGGCATCAAGCGGACGACCCTCATCGAAAAGCTGAAGAAAAAAGGCCTGTAGCCGGTACGACCGGCGGCTTTTGACTGCGGGCCTGCCCGCAGGTTTGCCTGCCCTTGCGGCAGGAGGAGGCTATCATGAACATGAAAATGGCAAGTATCCTTTGTCTGGTCATCATGCTGGCCGGCTGTGTGGCCGGGCAGCAGCGCGGTCTGGTGGGTGATACCTATGTTTCGTCGTCCCAGCCCGCCCTTGCCCTCAAAGCCCGGGAGCTGCCCCTGATGGGCAGCACGATGGGGGCCTCGCGCCTGACAAGTTCCGGCGCCATGGGCGGGCTCATCGTGGACAGCTGGATCACGGTCTACGGCAAGGGCGACGGCGCGTCGCCGCTGGCCATCGTGGCCCATGGCGAATTGCCTGACGGCTGGTACTGGGACGGCATCATGCGCCACCCGTTCAGCATCAATGAAGGTGTGGAGACCATCGGCGGCGTGAGCTTCCAGGCCTGCACCTATGTCACCAGCGAAAAGCGTGACGCCTTCCTGCCCCTGGAAGACCCCGAAGGGGCCCGCATCCTCGCGCAGGACGGCCAGCCGCCCCGCCGCTGGCTGGCGCGCATGTTCGCCAACCGTTTCGATTTCGACAGCGACAAGATCGTGCTGGAATACCGCGAGCCCCTGCCCGAGGACATCACCTCCATCACGGCCCTGCCGCTGGGCCGCGCAGACTATATCGCCGCTTTTGAGCAGCGTGCCCGCGAAGCCTTCGCGGTCGAGACCGCCGCTGTCCCTGCCGCAGGCATCATGCAGCAGCACAACATCGGTACATTGCAGTGGCGTTACATGGATGAAACGTTCTGGGGTACGGTCTCTCCCTATGACCGCATGAACTGGCGTTAGCCCATCCTGGCGAAAAATATACGATTTTGCGTCTCGCCTCTGTTGACGAAACGCTGTCGTCTATTGTACCCAATAAAAAGTTGCTGAAATCGGTGCAACATGGGGATGCAATTCCACTGTTGCAAGACATACGCATGAGGTACACCATGGATGATTATTTGAAAGAAGCACTGGAGATTGCCAGGGCGCAGGCCAGCGTGCGCGTCATGTCGGAAGAAGAAATCACTTCGTTTATCCAGAAAGTGGCTGCCGGTATCCGTACCGTTGCCGAAGGCGAAATGCCTGTGGAGCTGGATTCCGCCGACATGCAGCAGGATGCCCGCAAGTCCATCAAGGAAAAATCTGTAACGTGTCTTGAATGCGGCAAGACCTTCAAGATCCTCACCAAGCGCCATCTGGCCATGCACGGCATGGATGCCGCGGCCTACCGCGAAAAGTGGGGCTTCAAGAAAGATACGCCTCTGGTGTGCAAGGCGCTGCAGCGCGAGCGTCGCCGCAAGATGAAAGACATGAAGCTGTGGGAAAAGCGTCGCAAGGCCCAATAGCACAAACACCCGCCGCCCGGCGGGTTTTTTCTTTTACCGGAACCGCATATGCTGCCCTGGTGCAGGGCCATATGCTCTTCCGGGTGAGCAGACCGCTCCCCATCCCTCCGGACAGGCATCTGCCCGGCGCCTGTCTCCTTCGTTCCAAGCATTCCCCCCAAGGATCCATCGCATGAACCATCCTGTTTTTTCCGTACCCGCCACGCCCGCCGAGGCGGCCCGTCTTCTTGACGAGCCGCTGGAAGCCCTGCTGGACAGCGCCGCTGCCCTGCGCGAGCAGCATCACGGCAAGTGCATCAGCCTGTGCGCCATCATCAATGCCCGCAGCGGCGATTGCGGCATGGACTGCCGCTTCTGCTCCCAGAGCAGCCACAACCATACGCCCATCGCCCATTTCCCCTTCCTGGAGGCCGGTGAACTGCGTGAACGCATCCTGCGGCTGGCTGCCTGGCCCGTGCGCCGTATCGGCATCGTGACCAGCGGCGGCGCCCTGGAGGAACAGGAACTGCATTGCCTGCTGGCCGTGGTGCGCGATCTTCCTGAAGACGTACGCCGTCGGGTGTGCACTTCACTGGGGCGGCTGCCGGAAAAGCATCTGCGTGAACTGGAACAGGCCGGTGTGCGCCGTTACCATCATAACCTGGAGACCTCGCGTGCTTACTACCCCCGTATCTGTACCACCCAGCTCTGGGACCAGCGGCGGGATACGGTGCTGCGTGCGCAGGCAGCGGGCCTTTCGGTCTGTGCCGGTGGCTTGTTCGGCCTAGGCGAGAGCTGGGAGGACAGGGTGGACTTTGCCTTCAGCCTGCGGGAGCTGGGCGTGCGCCATGTGCCCATGAATTTCCTGCATCCCCATCCGCAGACGCCGCTGGCCGGCCAGCCCCTGCTGGAGCCGGAGGAGGCCCTGCGCATCATCGCCCTGTTCCGGCATATCCTGCCCGAAGCCAGCCTGCGCATCTGCGGCGGGCGGCCCGAGACCTTGCGGGAGCGCCAGAGCGACATGTTCCGGGCCGGGGCCGATGCCCTGATGACCGGTGATTACCTGACCACGCAGGGCATGGGCGTGGAAGACGACATCCGCATGATCGAAGCCGCGGGGCTGGAGGTGGCACGTCCATGAGCGCTGGAAAGATGACAGCGGGCATCCCCGGCGGCAGGGGGCCCGTGCAGGGATTTTTTGTGACCGGCACCGGGACGGACGTGGGCAAGACCGCGTTCACGGCGGCCTTGCTGCGGGCCCTGCGTGGCAGGGGCGTGGCGGCCCAGGCCCTCAAGCCCGTCCAGACCGGCGTGCGGCCGGAGCAGCTGGCGACGTCCGTTCTGGCCGACGGCGTGGCCTATACGCGTGCCGTGGCCGATCTTCCGCCTCTGGTCCCGGCTCCTGCGGCGACCCTGCATTGTTTCTGTTTGCCCGCCTCGCCGCATCTGGCGGCAGGGGAGGAGGGCCGGCGCCTGACGGTGGCCGGCTTGGCCGCGGACGTCCGGGCCCACTGGCAGGAGACGGAGGCCTCCCTGCTGCTGGTGGAAGGGGCGGGCGGCATGGCTGTGCCCATCAATGAGGAAGAAGACACGCTGGACTTCATGGCGGCCCTGGATCTGCCTGTCCTGCTGGTGGGCAGCAATTGCCTGGGCGCGCTCAACCATGTGCTGCTTTCCCTGCAGGCCCTGCGCCTGAAGGGGCTGCATCCGGCGGCGGTGATCCTGATGGCGCCGGAGGAGCCGGAAGGCCTGAGCGCCGGGGAACGTCATGACCGGGAACGCGTCCTGGCCGACAACCCGGAATTTTTGCGGCGCCGTCTGGAGGCCTGGGGCGAGGATGCGCCGGTGGTCGTCCTGCCCCGCGTGGCCCGGCTGGACGCGGCGGGATGGCAGGAGCTGGCCGATGCCTGCGCCGTGCTGCTGCCCGCGCTGGCCCGGCATGTACCGTCCGTGACAGGTCAGGCTGCAGCTGCGGGCACGGAAGAGCCCCTGCCGCTGCGGGACAGACGCATCCTCTGGCATCCGTACACGTCCGTGGTGGATCCTCTGCCGGTCTTCGCGGCCTCGCGCAGCCATCATAACCGCATCGTGCTGGACGACGGCCGGGAGCTGGTGGACGGCATGTCCTCGTGGTGGACGGCCATCCACGGTTACAATCATCCGCGTCTGGTGGCCGCGGCCCAGCGTCAGGCCGGGAGGATGCCGCATGTGATGTTCGGCGGCCTGACCCATGCACCCGCCGTGGAACTGGGCGAACGCCTGCTGGCCATGCTGCCGCAGGGCCTTGCGCGCGTCTTTCTGGCGGATTCCGGTTCCGTTTCGGTGGAGGTGGCGCTGAAGATGGCCCTGCAATACCAGCAGGGCATCGGCCAGAAACAGCGCACCTGCTTCCTCACGCCCCGGGGCGGCTATCACGGCGATACCACCGGCGCCATGTCGGTCTGCGATCCCGTGACCGGCATGCACTGCCTGTTCACGCATATGCTGCCGCGCCAGATCTTCATGGAGCGGCCTTTCTGCCGTTTCGACCAGCCCTTCGACCCGGCCAGCCTGGACGATGCCCGTCGCATCTTCGCGGAGCAGGGCGAGCGCATCGCGGCGGTCATCCTTGAGCCGCTGGTGCAGGGCGCGGGCGGCATGTGGTTCTATCATCCCGACTATTTGCGCGGCATGGCACGTCTGTGCCGTGAGCACGGGGCCCTGCTGGTCTTCGACGAGATCGCCACGGGCTTTGGCCGTACCGGGACGCTGTTCGCCGCGGAGCGGGCCGGTGTCTGCCCGGACATCCTGTGCTGCGGCAAGGCTCTGACAGGCGGCGTCATGACGCTGGCCGCCACGGCCTGTACGGAAGAAGTGGCCCAGGGCATCTGTCGGGACGGCATGGTCTTCATGCACGGGCCCACCTTCATGGGCAATGCCCTGGCCTGTGCCGTGGCCTGCGCCAGTCTGGACATCCTGGCGGAGGGCCGCTGGCGCGAACAGGTGCCCATGCTGGAAACGGCCCTGACAGCGGGCCTTGCTCCCTGTCGGGAGCTGCCGCAGGTGGCGGACGTGCGTGTGCTGGGCAGCATCGGTGTGGTGGAGACCACCCGGCCGGTGAACATGGCCGCCATGCAGGACTTTTTCGTGCGGCGGGGCGTCTGGATCCGGCCCTTCAACCGGCTGGTCTATGTGATGCCGCCTTATGTGAGCCCCCGCGAGGACGTGGAACGTCTTTGTGCGGCCATGTACGATGTCCTGACCCTGCCCGGCATGCTGGAGTAGGGCAGGATTGCCGGGAAGGGATGTTTTTTGGGGAGGGAGGCCCTGGCAACCAAAGAGGACCCTCCCTCTAAGCCTTCATCCTTCCAGCAAGGGCTTTATTCAGGAGGCCGGAAAAGCGGAGCTGCGTTATAGCCCCGCCTGTCTGCTGCTCTCCGTCGCAGGGCAGGAAAGGGCGCCCCTCTGACCATATCCTGACCATAGCGAAGGCCCTGTCTGCCGTTGGCAGGCGGGGCCTTCGCGAGTAAAGCGCGCTGGGGAGGGGAATGGGAGTTTGAGGGGAGGGGGGACCCCTCTCGCGCCAGGCGAGGGGGCTCCCCTCCCCTCAACGACATTTCTTTGCTACTTCTCTCCGCCTTCCTCTTGCGGCGCGGCTCCCGCACCGGCCAGCAGGCCTATCTGGCCACGGAAGATGACCTTGGTGGCCGTCTCGTCGGCTAGTTCGGCCACATCCATGAATTTTTCCAGCAGCTCCAGCAGGTAATAGCGGTCGTTCTCGCAGCCGTCCTTGAAATCTGTTTCCAGTTCGCCGGAGCGCATGTAGTTCTCAAATTCTTCAAGATCTTTCACTGTCAGCATGGTCGTTCTCCTGTAGCCTCCGGAGACGGCGCAGGCCGCAGGCGCCCAGCATGCGGGCCAGGGCCAGGACTGAGTCGATCTCCTCGCGGCTGATATGGTCATAGTGGATGCCCGCGCTGACGCATACCGTGGACTTCAGCGCACGGCAGTAGTCCCGGGCCAGCGGCAGGGCGGCCTTGTCGTCGTGGTGCCCTGTGCGGCGCAGGACATGCAGGCGCACGTCATCTTTCGTCCCGGAAGAGGCGGTATCGGGCGTGACGCCCGGTCGTGCCTCGTTTCCAGCGGTCAGGGCGGGCGGGGCCTCCGAAACATCCGGGAGGATGGCTTCCGCAGGCTCGGCCAGGATCACGGCGCCGATGTGGGCATCGCCGCCGGTCAGCAGCAATTGCCAGTCCTGCCCGGCGGGCAGCAGGCGCAGTTCCAGAGCCAGTCGGCCGTGCGTGCAACGCAAAAGGAAGGGCTGGGGGTTCTCCATTCGCAAAGCATGCTGCAGATGGCATGCAAAGGCAAGCCGAAGGCAGGCATCCGCTTGACCCAAAGCCCTGTAAAAGGGTAAGTAACAGGCAAACAAAAAAGGAGAAGCCATGGCTCTTGATCCCACCAAGCACCCTGACTGGCAGATCGCCCAGGATGCCGAAAAATCTATGAAAACTGTGGAAACCCTGGCTGCCGAGCTGGGGCTTGAGAAGGACGAGCTGCTGCCTTACGGCCACTATATGGGCAAGATCGAGCAACAGGCGGTGCTGCGCCGTCTGGCTGACAGGCCCAATGGCAAGTATGTGGACGTGACCGCCATCACGCCGACCCCGCTGGGCGAAGGCAAGTCCACCACCACCATCGGTCTGGTGCAGGGCCTCTCCAAGCGTGGTGTCAAGACCACGGCGGCCATCCGCCAGCCTTCGGGCGGCCCCACCATGGGCATGAAGGGCTCCGCCGCGGGCGGCGGTCTGGCCCAGTGCATCCCGCTGACCCCGTATTCCCTGAATTTCACCGGCGATATCCACGCCATCACCTCGGCCCACAACCTGGCCATGGTGGCCCTGACCTCGCGCATGCAGCACGAGCGCAACTATGACGACGAAAAGCTGGAACGCCTGTCCGGCATGCGTCGCCTCAACATCGACCCCACCCGCGTGGGCATGGGCTGGGCCATGGACTTCTGCTGCCAGGCCCTGCGCAACGTCATCATCGGCATCGAAGGCGACGGCCGCCGCAACGACGGTTTCATGATGCGCTCGCGCTTCGACATCACGGCCGCCTCGGAGATTATGTCCATCATGTCCCTGGCCCGTGACCTGCCCGACCTGCGCAAGCGCCTGTCGCGCGTGGTGCTGGCCTTTGACCGCGCCGGCAATCCCGTGACCACCGCCGATCTGGAAGTGGACGGCGCCATGATGGCCTGGCTGCTGGAAGCCAGCAAACCCAACCTGATCCAGACCATCGAAGGCCAGCCCGTGCTGGTGCACGCCGGTCCCTTCGGCAACATCGCCCTGGGCCAGAGCTCCATCATCGCCGACCGCGTGGCCCTCAAGCTCAGCGACATCCATGTGACGGAATCCGGCTTCGGTTCCGAGATCGGTTACGAAAAGTTCTGGAACGTCAAGTGCCACATGAGCGGCCTCAAGCCCGATGCCGCCGTCATCGTGGCCACGGTGCGCGCCCTCAAGAACCACGGCGGCGCCCAGCCTCCCATGCCCGGCCGCCCGCTGCCCGAGCCCTATACCCGCGAAGATGTGGGCCTGGTGGAAGCCGGCTGCGTGAACCTGCTGCGTCACATCGGCATCGTGCGCCGTTCCGGCGTGTCGCCCGTGGTCTGCATCAACGCCTTCGCCACCGACAGCAAGAACGAGATCGCCGCCATTCGCCGCATCTGTGAAGAAGCCGGTGCCCGCGTGGCCCTGTCCGAGCATTGGCTCAAGGGCGGCGACGGTGCCCTGGAACTGGCCGATGCCGTCATGGACGCCTGCAACGAACCCAACAACTTCGCCCCCCTGTACGACTGGTCCATGCCCTTCGAGCAGCGCATCGAGACCATCGCCAAGGAAGTCTACGGCGCCGACGGCGTGGAATTCTCCTCGCTGGCCAAGCAGCGCATCAAGGAACTGCAGGCCCGTCCCGATGCCGAAGAGCTGGGCATCTGCATGGTCAAGACCCAGTACTCCCTGTCCGACAATCCGGCCCTCAAGGGGGCGCCCACGGGCTGGCGCCTGCATGTGCGCGACTGCCTGTTCTATGGCGGTGCGGGCCTGGTGGTGCCGGTGGCCGGCGACATCAGCCTCATGCCCGGTACGGGTTCGCGTCCTGCCTTCCGCAATGTGGACGTGGATCTGGAATCCGGCCAGGTGACCGGTCTGTTCTAGGCCTGTCCTGACAGTATAACGCTGTGATACATGGAGACCTTCCTGCCCCACTAGGGCCGGGAGGTCTCCTTTTTTTGTCGTGCCCCTTGGAGAGGAGCGTCAGGGAAGGGGAGGGAAGGGATCTCACAGCATGCGGGACAGGATGTGCCGGCGGGGAACGCTGTCTCTCTATCGAGAGGCAGATATTGACAGGGGTATCAAAAAATAGTATTTATTCGCAACTGGCTGTCATTGATGGATAGCCTGCAGCGTTCCTGCCTGATTCCAGGGATTTGCGTCATCGTGTGCCTTACTGGGGCAACGTCTATGCAATTATCTGGCGTGGCAGGATTTTTTTATGTCTTCCCCCTGTCTGGCGCCGGACGCTCCCTGAGCGTGCCTTGCAAAGCCGAGCCCTGTCCCGAACCCTTTCGGTACGGGGCTTTTGGCGTTTTCATATTTTTTGACAGATCACACTATTTTTTCTTCGGGGGTCCCTCATGGCCGATATCCGTCTTGCCAAGCCTGCCGCTGGTACCACACAGACCGTCCCCAGCACTCCTAATGGGCGCTTCATCTTCGATTTTCCCGCGGATGCGGCGACGCTGACCCGCAATGGCGACGATCTTGTCCTGACTTTTGAGGATGGCTCTTCCATCCAGTTGCAGGGCTTCTACACCACCTATTCCAAGGAAGAGATGCCTTCCTTCCAGGTGGAAGGTGTGGAGATCAGCGGGCAGGATTTCTTCGCGGCCCTTGGCGAAGACCTGATGCCCGCCGCCGGCCCTGCCGCCAGCAGTGCCTCGCGCAGCGGCCGCTATAACGAGTACGGCGGCAGCGATCTGCTGGACGGCATCGATCATCTGGGGCGTCTGGATATCGGTTTCGACGGCGGCACGCAGCTTGCTACGGATACCGTGGAGCCCAGCGCTCCAGAAGTCGATATCGACTACGATGTGACCATCGCTGCCGGCCCTGAAGCGGGTGCGGTCGATCTGACGGTGTATGAAGGCGGCTTGGCGGGCGGTTCTCAGGCGGGTCAGGCCGCTACGCCCACTACGGCCAGCGGCTCCCTGAACATCAACGCCCCCGACGGCGTGGCCTCCATCGTCATCGGCGACGTGGTGGTTTACGAAAACGGCAAGCTGACCGGCAACGTTGTGACCACAGATGAAGGCACCCTGGCCGTGACGGGCTATGACCCTGTCACGGGCAAGCTGGATTTCAGCTATACGCTTGACAGGAACACCACGGAACACGACAAAAGCGATCCGGCTACGGACACGCAGATCTCTCTCATGATCTGACCGTGACGGTGACGGATACGGACGGCGACAGCGACAGTACGACCATCACGGTGAACGTGGTGGACGACGTACCGACCATCGGGAGCTTCTCGCATGAAATGTCGGAAGGGGACGCCGTCCCCGTCGTCGGTAACGCGCTCACGGGTGCGGTAGCCGGCGCGGACGGTGCGAATTTTGCCTGGGATGCGAACCAGAACGGGCATTTTGGTACGATCACCCTGAATGCCGACGGTACCTACAGCTACAGGCTGGACAACGACAACGCGACGGTGAAGGAACTGACGGACGGCGAAACGCTGACGGAAGAGTTCACCTACACCTATACGGACGCGGACGGTGATATCGCCGAAGGCAAGGTGACCATCACCATCAACGGCAAGGATAACGGCATCATCATCGAACCTACCGATCCTGCTGCCGGTTCGGATACGGTGACGGTGTACGAATCCGGCCTGGCGGATGGTTCCCAGGCTGGGCAGGACGATGCGCCCACCACGGCCAGCGGCTCCCTGATCATCACGGCCCCCGACGGCGTGGCCTCCATCGTGATCGGCGGTATTGTGGTGTTCGAGAAGGGCGGGCTCACGGGCAATACCGTGTCCACGGATGAAGGCACGCTGACGGTAACGGGCTTCGATCCGGTCACGGGCGAGCTGAAGTTTACCTACGAACTGAGCGGCAACACCACGGAGCATAGCGGCTCCGGCATGGATGATATCTCCCATGACCTGACCGTGATGGTGACGGATATGGACGGCACCGAGGTCGACAGTACCATCACGGTGAACGTGGTGGACGACGTGCCGATGATTGGGAGCTTCTCGCATGATGTGACGGAAGGGGATACCTCTGTCATCAACGGGGATGCCCTGGAAGGCTCTGCGGCCGGTGCGGACGGCGCGAATTTTGCCTGGACGGACCCCGCACAGCAGGGAAAGTACGGCTCCATTACTCTGAATCCTGACGGCAGCTACAGCTATGTGCTCAATAATGACAACGCGGCGGTGAAGGAGCTCTCCGATGGCGAGACGCTGACGGAAGAGTTCACCTACACCTATACGGACGCGGACGGTGATATCGCCGAAGGTAAGGTGACCATCACCATCAACGGCAAGGATAACGGCATCGTCATCGAACCTTCCGATCCTGCTGCCGGTTCGGATACGGTGACGGTGTACGAATCCGGTCTTGCGGATGGCTCCCAGGCTAGACAGGAAGGTGCGCCCACCACGGCATCGGGTTCGCTGGATATCACGGCTCCCGACGGTGTGAAGAGCATCACGCTCACGTTTGGTTCCGAGAGCGTGGTAGTGCCCCTGGACGGCACGGAAGTGACTCTGGACATGCATGGTGAAGGCTCCCTCAGCGCCAGCTATGCCGATGGCAAGTTGAGCTACACCTACACGTTGGGCGACAATACGCTGGAGCACGGCCCCGGAGACAACGATGCCAACAGCATCGGCCATGAGATCGGTGTGATGGTGACGGATACGGACGACACGACGGAGAGCGGGACCATCACGGTGAACATCGTGGACGACGTACCGACTATCGAGAGCTTCTCGCATGAGATGTCGGAAGGGGATGCCATCCCCGCCGTCGGTAACGCGCTCGCGGGTGCGGTAGCCGGCGCGGACGGTGAGAAATTTGCCTGGGATGCGAACCAGCACGGGCATTTTGGCACTATCACCCTGAATGCCGACGGTACCTACAGCTACAGGCTGGACAACGACAACGCGACGGTGAAGGAACTGACGGACGGCGAAACGCTGACGGAAGAGTTCACCTACACCTATACGGACGCGGACGGTGATATCGCCGAAGG
>OLFZ01000643.1_pt1 | contig 36211 bp, 27 predicted proteins | sample 1604861 | NCBI WGS metagenome assembly OLFZ01 (sample SAMEA3888895, study PRJEB22519) | human gut metagenome | biome: human gut; feature: human-associated habitat; material: faeces | place: Denmark | collected 2011 | reverse complement strand
AGAATCAAAAAAAGCTTATCTGATAGAAAGGAGAACGTGCTAACCAACAGGCAAGTCGGTGGGTTTCCGCACGATAGATTTTATAACTGGGGAATCGAAATTCGTCGAGTTGAGCTGAAAACCCTGACTCCATCTATAGAAATCCAAGAAGCAATGGAACAGCAGAAGAAAGCTTCTATCAAAAAGGACGCTGAAATTCTCGAAGCAGAAGGTCATAAGCAAGCTGACATCTTAAAGTCTGAGGGGCATAAAGCATCCACTATTCTTAACGCTGAAGCAGAAAAACAAAAGAAGATTTTAGAAGCCGAAGCCGAAGAACAGGGTCGAATTCACAAAGCCAGAGGTGAAGCAGAAGCTATCCGTATGGTTAAAGAAGCTGAAGCAGAAGGTATCAAATCTTTGAAGCAGGCTGAGCCAACTCAGGAAGTGCTGACACTTAAAAAGTATGATACATTAGCAAAAGTTGCGGATGGTCAGGCTACAAAAATTCTTATTCCAACAGATTTAGCAGATCTCTCAAAAGATGTAATCGTTAAAGGTGAGCTGTTTAAATCGGGAATGAGTGAAGCTTCTGTAAGTGCTGCATACAGCAGAAATACTGCTTCAAAAAGTACTTCAACATTATCTGGTACATCAAGCTACAAGAATTCTGCAAGAACATCAAATAATGCAGTACATTCAGAATGTGAAACAAATCGGTCTTACAGTTCCAAAATTCATTCATGTCCGAACGATGAAATCCATAACAAATCCGTGGCAGAACCTAAATAATCATTCAATCCATTTCTGAGAGCTTCTCAGAACTTCTGAGCAAAACGCAAAAAAAAAGGACGTAATCAATTTGACTACATCCTCTTTTTTTATGCGACTCGAGTGATTCCTCTCATTGAAGGTTTGATAACTATACTACCAAACTCGGAGAAGACGGGGCAATCTGTGTTATACACATATGCCTCACAAAGATATGTTCCATCAGTTCGTTTTTCTAACTCGCTTAGCCACATATCTGTTTCATTCGATACGTATAATAAAGAAACATAAGGTCCAATAATTTGTATATGATATACAACCAAGTCTTTATATTCCTCGTAAAATTCCTTAACAATATTATTAACAGTATCGTCAGGAATCTTTGTTATAGCATCAAGTACATTGTTCGAATAATACGAAATTAATACTTGACCCTTTTGAAAATCAGAAATGATTTTAGGGTCCATTCGCAGTTCTTTCATTCTACGAACAGCTTCTTCCTGAAGTGCTTTTTTGACATCTTTATTCATCTTAAAAGCCCTCCTTAATCATCCCGTATTTAGCAAGAACATCTCTGACAGAACCCATAGGATCCATTAATCTGCCTTGCCATGTTCCGAATTTCAATACACAATATGCATACATATTAAGTGTATCTAAATCAGAATTTGAAAGGTTTTTTACCCCTTTCAATTTGAACATACTATGTTCATCCCATTTAGAACGAACACTTTCGATGTCTTTGATTAGTTTTTCAGGAGTCATAATTACACCTCCTGACTGTAACCACATCGTGTACAGTTTGTTGAGAATTCATATCCAGAATCCCCATAGAAACGTCTATGCGTTTCTAAATCTCCACCACATTCAGGGCAAAGACCTCTTGCCTTAAGCTCTTTTTCAATTCTTGAAATTAAGAGCCCAAGGCTGAACAATACTTCTTTTTTAGAAGCATCGTTAGGCATAAATGATTCTTCATCTAATGCCTTTAATGTTGCTGTATCTCCTACAATGCATGCTAAGGATACAGCTTCATCAAACAATGGATAGTTGCCATTATTTGAATTAACAAGATAATCTTTTACCTCGCTATAATCTGCTTCTATGGCAGATTGTTTTGATTGTTGAACATCTTTATAGATGCGTTCAGCTACATCTTTTAATTCTACTAAAGTCGATAACATTTCTTTTTCCTCCTTCGTTAAATACGACCTTTTTTGTTAAGCATTGCTTAACTGTTTTAGTTAGCAGATTTCTATCTGCAGTAAGAAGTTCATTCACATCATTGAATCCATGCAGATTCATTCTTCTTGATGTGAGCCCCATCTTTTTAAGAGTTTCTTCAAGACCTCTGGCACATTTTTCACCAGCTTTGTCGTTATCAAAACAGATAACAATCGTCTTTTTAAACTCAGCATTTGTTGCTATAAAACGAGTAAATCGTTTCCATTGCCCAACCCCAGGCAGTGCTACAACAAGTGTGGATGGATTAACTTCTTTAATACTCAACGCATCTACGACACCTTCTGTAATGAATAGAAATTCACCATCAGAATTAATGTCTTTACGATTCCAGATAGGGATAGATTTGGGTGTTATTTGAAACGTAACTTCTTTTTGGCGTAAGTTTTTCGCCCAGTTACTTCTCAACAGTACCCTGTCAACAAGTCCTTCTTCGTTATAAAAAGGAATCACTATATCTCGTGTTTGATACAGGTAATTCTTCTCTAAAATTGAAGCCGGAATTGTCGATTTCATCTGTTCCATAAAAGTCTGCCAGCCCTTTGGCCAGCTGCTTTTACACAGATAAGCAACCCTGTATTCTTTTAGAATCTGCTCTGAAATCCCTCGCCACGGAGCAAACTTTTCATAGTCTTTTAAACATCCGTATGACGTTGAATTTGTTAAAGCTGTAATGCGTTGCTGTGCATCTAACGTTGGATAAAGTTTTTCTGTATCGGCTTCATCCAATGTTGTGTTCATGGTTAAAGATTTTTCATCCCAGAACACGTCTTGATAAGTTGTCGTTTTACCACAGTTATTCAATCTGTGGCAGTGTACTTTTACTGTATGTGTACTGCCATCTTTGACAGCATTCAGAACATCTTTATAGATATATCCTTCATGTCTGCCACATTCTGGACAGATTACAGAAAAGTACGTTCCTTTGTCTCTAGCACAAAGGTTTGACAACAAATCAGAAAGTAATACTTTCTCCATATATTCTTTCCTTTCTAGCTTATTTGAAAATAAACAAGCAACTTATCAGCACACATACAGTGAGCCAGTTTTTTTAAGGAATGAACTCAAAATTGCGTAAAAAAAAGGAGCAGAGAAACTGCGTTACAAGGTTGATTTCTTGTGTACAGCAACTCGTACTCCTTGTTTTTTTAATTCATAGGAACAGCTTTCAAGGTCGATTTCCCACGGAACTTTCTCAAGTGTTTCCACTTTTTCTCCTTTAAAATTCATAACATAGAACAGTGAATTTCCAGGATATTTTCGACTTTCGTTTAGGATGTTTTCCTTTTCTTCGGATGTATCATACTGAACAAATAAAGACTGTTTCTTTAATGTCACAAAATCAATATCATTTACATAGATTTGGTATCCGACTTCTCCTGCTTCTTCTTTTTTCTTGTCAACAACAAGCTTTCCGATAATCTTGACCGGCGTTGTATCTTCAAGCTTTGTGAATACGTCTTTCAATACTCGATAGCATTTTGGAAATACAATTGCAGGAACCGAGCCGTATTCATCATCTAGTGTGAATGTTGCCATGACGTTGTTTTGTCTTGTTGTGAATGGCCTTAAATTCAAAACACATCCTAAAATAGACACATTTTCACCAACCATATCATCATTGATTTTTGATGTATCAAATACGATTCCTGTCTGCTTTCGAACGGCAGAAACTGGATGATCACTAAGACAAACCTGCAAGCAGTTCTTTTCTTCTTTTAGTCTCTGAATCTTTGAAAGTGTTTCGTTTCCAACTGGAAATTCAATATCAGAAACAAGAATTGAACATGTATCAGGGTTTTCTTTTTCCCATTCTGAATACTTCTTTTTAGCCATTAAAGAAGGCTCTAAATTATTTACCATGCCAAGTCTTGTATTCCCTGTGTAATCAAAAGCTCCTGCATAAATCAGAGCTGTAAGCTGTCGTTTATTGATGTTTTCCATTGAAATATTTTTGATTACTGATTGGAAAGTTGATTTATCTGGAACATTTAAAACAGCTTTTGCAGAATCTTCTCGGATAGATGTAATAGCAGGTAAAGACATACGCAAGGCATAACGATACGTTTCATTTTCACATGGTTCAAGAGAAAATGTTGTGTATGATTTTCTTAAATCAGGTGCTAGAATTGGAAGTTTCATTTCCAGAACTTCATGGATACAGCTTAGAAGTTTTACGGAATCTGTACTGGCAATTGTACAGTTTGCTGCCATGAAATGTTCTGGATAATGGCATTTTAACCAAGCACACCAGTAAGCTACTAAAGCGTATGCGTCACTGTGGCTTTTATTGAATCCGTAGTTGGCAAATTTTTCAATCGTAGCATAGATTTCACGTGCTGTTTTCTCATCTGCTGTACCTAATTTTTTGCATCCAGCAATGAAATTCTCACGTCCTTCATCAATATAATGCTTGATTTTTTTACCAATTCCACGTCTTAAAATATCGGCTTCACCAAGAGTAAATCCCGCCATCGCCTGTACGATTTGCATAACCTGTTCCTGATAGAAAAGGATTCCTTTGGTTTCTTCGGCAATCGTTTCATATTCTTTAGTTGGGTATTTTACGTTTTCAGGATGATTTCTTCCATCAATGAAATCGTCAATAAACTGCATTGGTCCAGGACGATATGCGGCGTTTGCAGCACATAAATCTGCAAGACATGTTGGCTTCATACGAATCAAAAGCTTTTTCATTCCAGGAGATTCAAACTGGAACACCTTGCCTGTGTTTCCATTTTGGAAAATCTCTTTATAAACCTTTTCATCATCTACTGGAATATCATTGAAGTTGATAGAAATTCCTTCTGTTTTACGAATCAGTTTTCTTGTTTCCATTAAGATATCAAGCGTTTGAAGTCCAAGAAAATCCATTTTCAACATTCCTATATCTTCTGCAGCTCGCTTTTCAAACTGTGAAACCATAACACCTTCAACTTCCATCAAAGGCATATAATTCATCAAACTTTTGCGTCCAATAATAACTCCAGCAGCATGCTTCCCTGTTGTAGAAGGCAGACCTTCAAGAACTTTTCCGGCTTCAAAAAGCTTTGCTACTGTTTCATTTGATGCAATTTCATGCTTAAAGAATTCGTATTTTTCAAGCTGTGAAAGAAGCTCAACTTTCTTTTCAACTTCTTCTAAAACGCCATCTTTATTTAATTCTTCAACACATTCTGTATCAGGAACTTCCTTAGTCATTCTGTCTGTTTCTTCATAGGACATGCCAAGAGATTTTCCAAGTGATTTAATGATAGATTTAACACCTAATGTTTGGAATGTGGCAATCTGGCAGACTTTTTCATATCCATATTTTGCTTGCACATATTCCACGACATCATAACGATATTTGTTAGGGAAATCGACGTCAATATCTGGCATAGAAACACGTTCAACATTCAAAAATCGTTCAAATAACAATCCATCTTTAATTGGATCTAGGTTTGTGATTTTTAAGCAATAGCATAATAAACTACCTGCGGCGGAGCCTCGTCCTGGTCCTACCAGAATCTCATAATTCTTTTTCCATACTTTTTCTGGAAGTGCATTTAAGTCTGGATAATGATCTTCTGGAAAATATTTTCTCGGATGTTTGTATACTTCTGGGTCTTTCGCCCATTGAATAAAATCGGCTGTAATCGTGTGATAATCCATGAATCCCATCTTCTTAATAACATCGAATTCATATTCAAATCGCTTTCGATATACATCTAAATCAATGTCAGTACGTCCATCAAATCTTTCGTGAAAACCTTCTTCACATAGCTTTCTAAAATAAGATTCTTCCGTATATCCTTCTGGAATTGGGAATTCTGGAAGAGCTTCTTCTTTTGGAATTGTTGCCTTACATTCATCAGCAATTCGTATCGTATTCGATAAAATATCTGGATATTTTCCAAGCCAAGGAGCAAACAGCTCTGTCATTTCCTCTGCTGATTTCAAATACCATTCATCATTTGAACTTACCATCGCTGATGTAATAGCAACGCTGTTATCATAATAAGGATATTTCTTTGACTCAGGAATCATTTTCAAAGCGAGCGAGCGATGATATGAATATTCTTTTTTTAGATAATATACGTCATTCGTTGCGACCGGTTTGATGTTCAGTCTTGTCATGATATTGTATAAATCATGCGAATTAAGAAGGTCAATTTCTTCTTGAAGCTTATGATTCTGGAATTCAAGATATACGTTTTCATATCCATATATATCCGTCAATTCTTTTAATACATTGATTGATTCCTGCCAGTTTCCAGTATTCCTATATAAGGTAAAAGGCAATCCACAAGTTCCACCAGTCAAACAAATAAGGTCTTTTTTATATTTGTGTAAATCACTCAATTTTAAGCATGCGAATTCTTTTTCTGCACTGAAATTTGTATTTGCCAGAGTACTCAAAGCAACAAGATTTCGATATCCTTCTCTTGTTTTTGCAAGCAATTCGATGTTTCCATAAACACTTCCATAAGAGATATTGAAGGTGCATCCAATAATAGAATGTACCTTCGGGTTCATATTTTTTGCCTGTGTTTGATAGTGCCAAGCGTTGTACATAACATTGATATCCGTCACAGCAATTGCGGGCATTTCATGTTCACTGCAGAATTTAAGCAAATCTTTTGTCTTTAAAATCGAGTTTAAAAGAGAATATTCACTCTTAACATTCAAGTGAATAAAAGGTTGTGCAACTGTCATAAAATCCTCCTTTCAATCCGTTTTAATTAAGATTATTGCCAGTCAGGAGTTGTGTCTAAATAATATGTAGCTTCCCCGTCCGCCATATGAAGTGCAAATGCCAATGGGTACATTTCGAATGATTTTCCAACATTGCTTGCGTTTTCTGTACCCGAAAATCCCATATGGTAGCGAATTGCAAAAGCTTCTTCACGACTTAATTTCATGTATTCTGAAATCATAAATACAGACTTCTCACCATGTCCAAAAGGTAAAGAATCATCAAATTCATAGTATGGAACCTGAATCCATGTTCCGTTTACTTTCTTGTTTCGTACAGATGTTTTATATACATTCACTTTGCAGATATCATGCAATAAAGCTACTAAAGCAATCGTTTCATCTGTTGGATTACATCCAGTCATTTCCCTAAAATCATCATTCAAAATTGCTTTTAATCGGTCGTATACATGAAGGCTATGTTCTAATAAGCCTCCGACATAACTTCCGTGGAATCTTGTAGATGCCGGTGCTTTAAAGAAATCGCTGAATTCTGAATCAAGAAAATCCAATAAATCTTCAGCTCCATCTCTCGTAATCAATGTCTTATAGATGTCTAAAAATCGTTCTTTATTTTCATCATTTGTCATAGTTTTTTCTCCTTTTCATATACTTTTATCATCTATATTATACCATATCACTACTTTAAATCCGACTCACATTCCCGTCACACCATAAAAAAAAGAACAGGAATTAATCACTCCTGCTCTGTAATTTAGCCGTTATTCGATTTCAGAAAGCTTCTGTTCAAGGCTCATCAACGACATGCGGGTTTCGTTTATCAGTCTTTTGATTTCTACTTTTTGTTCTTCTGAAGGTCTGTCAGTAATAACATTATCTTTGATTTTGTCATATTCGGACTTTTGTTTACGAAGTGTACTCATTACTTTTTTAGTTGTAAATTCATAGATTTTACGAGATGTTCCATTATCATTTTTATATGACTCAAACTCTTCTTTATCGTCCTGAGCAAGTTTAAGAAGTTCATCCTGTTTCTTTCTTTCAACAAAATCTTTGTTTTGGATTACAATCCAGTAGATGTCTTTTTGGTTAACTGCACTATCTTCAGGATGTGTAAAAAGCTCAATGGCTTTATCACTTCCATAAAAATACACGTTCAAAAACTTTGACGTTTTTGTGTTTTTCCAATCTTGAAATCCAATCTTTCGCATTTCATCCTGCACCATTTTAACAAGAATATTGATACTCTTTGTCGTTTCCTTGAAATGTACAAATTCTTCTTTCGTTGTTGGTCTTGAAGGTAAGCAAGAGAAGCTTTCAATGACTTTGAAGCAATCTTCGACAGTCATGTGACGTGATAACATGTTTGTCTGATTATAGATATCTTCTACATCCTCATCACTGCTTCCCATTGGAATTAATAAGGCTGGAATTGTTTTGAAGCTTGCCAGAATCAATTCTTTATTTCCAGGATAACTGCCTTCTTCAGCGTGTTTGATAAGCTGTTTGATAGCTCTTGTACGTCTGTGCCCTGACTGAATTTTGTATTTAACCTTCATTGTATTTGGGTCCATAACTGGAATTACAACGATTGGCTGTAGCAATCCTAATTTGAAAATACTCTTTTCAAGCTCGTTGATTCCCTCTTGGTCCATGCTGTACTGATTGTCTCTTTCAACTAAATCTTCAACATTTACGTTGATGTTTTCATAACGGTAGCAATACGTAATCTGTTCATCAAGAGTCTCTGTTACATCACGAATTACGTTTTCTACACCTGTTTGTTTATTTTCCGAAACAGTCTTCTTAATCTTATTTAATTCATCTTCACTGATGTTTGATGGAAGAACAAGTGCTGAAACATTGATTCGCCCTGCGTCTAAAAGAATTTTGATTCTTTTATGTCCATCAACGATTTCATAACGTCCTGTAGGTGAATTATATGTTCTCCCGCCTCTTGTTTTCTGCTCACATACTGGCATTAAAATGACAGGTTGAATCACTCTTTCTTCCACTGATTTTCGAAGTGCATTTGGAATTTCGAAAGCTGTGTCTGCATTATCAATTGATGCAATATCCACCACTCTGTATTGGTAGCCTTCGCCTGCTTCTGGAGCTGAAGTATTTCCTCCCGTCTGTAATCCTGCTTGATATGGAGATTGGTTTCCAAACAAAGTACGACCTGTTGCCGTACCTTGTCTAGCCATGATTTCTTCCGATTTTGATAGTTTCTTTGACATGATTTATCATCCTTTCTTCATCCATTTATTCTATATAAACACTCTCTGAATATGTCCATGAGCATTCTCTTTTTCTTTGATTCTCTGTTCAATTTCATTACATAATCCAATATACGCATCACGGAAAGGTGCATAAGATTTGTCTCTTTTGCATACCGGAATGATACCCTCATTTATACTCTTTGAGACCTTTGTATTTACATCTGGAATCTTTGATTCAAAAGGTTCGAACACTGTATTATTTAAGATAACCTTGTCTAATGTTCTGTTTCCAGAAAACTTCTGATATAAAATTCCCAATGGCTCAAAGTATGGAAATACAAGATTTAATTCTTCTAATCTTGCAAAAATTGCAGAGATTCCATTGATACTTTCAGGTGTCATTGTAGTTGGTACAATCAAATAATCTGAAGCAAATAAAGCGTTAATTGCATGAGCACTTAAGCTTGGGTTTGAGTCGATAATAATGTAATCATAGTCGCATTCCTGAATGATTGTATCCACAATCATCTTCAGCATAAGGAATGATTGGTTCACGTTTTTGTATACCCAATTATCTGGATTATGCAGTGCTAATTCAGCAACAGAAAGGTCAACGCCACGCACTGGAAGAATATCAAAATCATATTCTCGTACATCCGATTTCCATCCGAACTCCCCTTTTTTCTGATATTTATGTTCGTATGTTCCTCGTGTTACACTGTCTAAAATTTCTTCAATCGAAGGTCTGTATCCATCAACAGCGATACTTGACATCAATGTTCCAATGCTTGGTTTCGAGTCGTCCCAAGTTTCAATTCCCGCCATTAAAGAAGCGCTCCCCTGCGAATCGAAGTCAATTAATAATACGTTTTTATGAAGAACTTCGCCTAAAATCTGGGCACAGCACACGCTCCCAGAAGTTTTTCCTACCCCACCTTTTTGATTATAAAAGGCAATACATTTTGCTCTGTTTTGAGCTGTATTTTGTGTTTCATTCATGTAATTTTCCCCTCATTTCTATATAGTTTTTCCTTACATTTGCATAGATGTTTAACATCCTATTCAAGTATAGCATAAACGTGTAAATCATGCGATGTTTCTTGTCCGTCATGACTCTTTTTATGTGTAAATTCAAGACAATTTCAGGTTAATTTTCGGAATCATTAGTTAATCATAAAAGGTTAATAAATAAAACCAAAATCATATCGTTTCAGCGTCTAAAAATGCCTTAAAAAAGTTCTGTTCAAAAGCTCCTTAAAATCATGTCATTTTTGACTTTGATGACTTGGATTTACCCATATCCAAAACACAGGCTCTCCTTAAGAAAGATAATACTAGTCTTTTAAAAAAGTCAAAAAAGTTCTTAAAAAAATCAGATTATTTCAGGTTTTTAAAGGTTTGTTTCGTGAATTCAAAAAAACTAAATTATTCCTAGAAAAGTTCAGGAAAATCACGATTATTGAATTTACGTAAAAATCAGCCCTGAAACGAAGGTGATGGGATGGTTTCGAGAGATTTCCTGTCATAACATGACAAAATCTCTTAAAAAAGATAATCTTTTTATAAGGTTAAGAATTAACCTAAAAAGTTTCTTGAAAAGGTCGTAAGAGCTTCAAGATAAAAGCGAATCAAATCCCATTAAAACAAACAGCTAAACAAAACTAATCAAGACGGTAACAGGTAAGTCTTATTAAGGATATGAAGTTTACTGTGAGGAGGTTCTTTCGAATCTTCCACGGGGCAAGCAAGTTCACCGTTTGTCATTTGCTACGGCATTAAAGTAATAGTTTAATATAGAAAAGCACCGTTCTTCGAAACATTTTCAATATAAAAACGCAACAATATTCCGATTACTGTCAGGAGATTCCTTAGAAGTTTCCGTTGGGATATCTAAGTTCACCGTTTGCCTTGAAAAGTTCTTTGTCGTTAATAAGGTAAAATCTTCTCAACACCATCCAGTCAATCTCCCGTCAATCTTTTTAATCTTGTTCATAGTAATATTCTTTTTCATTCCCTCACAGTTTCTTTCGTGTCTTTAAAGCAATCCCGAAATTTCCCAGATAATGTCACGAGGAATATTTCTCTTAAGTGCAATCTTCGCTTCATCCAAGAAATCTTCTTGAAACTGTCCAGAAATTTGCCATCTCCTTGTAAAAATAAATTCATCTCCTTAAAAAAGTCATCACATTTCGTTCAGGAAATCATCCAAACATTTTCCAGAAAGTTTTCTTCAGAAAATAAAGACTGATGTTTTGAACGTTACTGGAAGGTTGACCTTCTCAATGTCATTTGATTCTCCTTCTTAATAATTTCCAATCAATTCTCATCATCATTGCTTTAACTTTTTTTCAAAGCAATTCTTTCCTTAACAGTATCCACTCATCATCTTAACAACATCACACTATCTCTCCTTACATTTCCAGTCACTTCAAAAAACTTCTCATTAAGCACGACAGCTTTCTTTGTTTAAGTAGATCAGGTCTACTTGTGCAGATTAACTTTTTCTTAAAGAAAATTAGTCCTTTAACATATTCAAATCAGTTTCCCGTCATTAACAGAATTAGTCTTCTCAACAACTTCCAATCTACTTCCAAAAATCTTCTTATCAAAATCCTGTAGTCTCGCAAAAGCACCCAGTCATCTTCTTAAAAAAAGACCATCTATTTTCCAGATAATCTCCTTATTTTAACTAACATTCTGTTCTGAATATTTTCCTGACTATATTCTTATTCATTTTCCATTTAAATTCTTAGCATGAGCTTATTCAGGAATTAAACCATTGCTTTATTTTAAAACAACCTGTTCAATTTCAGGACATACCAGAAAATATGCTAAGTTTTACCTTAGAATTCTTTTTAGATTCTAATTACGCACAAGCCATTGTGCCAGCAGACCAACTTAATATGTGAATTTTATCACATGTATATTTACAGAGTCTCTCGGCAATATCGAGTTTATTCATCCGGTTATCAAAACATCTCTCTATGAAATCTCCAGTTACTTCACAGCTTTTTAGAAAGTCCACGACATCTTCCAAGTATTAAACGAGATTGTTTTCCCGTTTTAAATGCAACTGATTTCCCTGTTTTGTTCTGAATATTTCTCTGACAGTTTCTAAATGTAGTCGAATAATCCAGACAGGGTATGATGAGATTATCTTCCCAATTTAATCTTGTTAGCTTCAAAACAGTACAACCCGAATTCACAATAAACAGTTAGTCGTATCTAACTTTTATCCGTCTAAAACTCATTAGTGACGGGGACTCTACGATTTTCGTGTGGCGTAATATGGTATAATATAGTTGAGTGAAAGCGGGTGATTCAAATGAGTACACATCTAAACATCAAACAGTTTGGCGTCACATTCCTGTTGACGACTACACTTGCTGGTGGCATGACATTTACATTGTTTCACCCTTCTAAAATACTTGCGTATATGGATCAGAGAAATGCGGAGGTATCCATCCGAAAAGAAGCTGACACAGCAATTGCTACACAAATGGAAACAACGATGGAAGTATTAAAAAACATTTCCAGTCAGGTTCAGGCAATCAACGCATTGCCTTCGGAACAGCAGGAGTATGAGAAGCGAATCAGAGAAACCTCTGAGGAGATTCCTTTGTGTGCCTATGGCATCTACACAAAAAGCTATATGGATGCAGACACTGTTACTGATGAAGACTCTTTGCAGTACAAGCTCCTGTCGCAGATGCACATCAATGAAAAAGGGCTGTATGAAACCGATGATGGCTATGTAGCCATCGCGCTTGGTTCCTACTACGGAGGAGTTGGAACAAAATACCTGATTACTCTGGATACAGGTGTAACCTTCAAAGCTATCAAAGCAGATGAAAAAGCCGATGAACATGTATATGACGGATGTATCCATAAAGTAGACGGCTCCATGATGGAATTCATTCTGGATACAGACAAAGCATCTCAGTACTTTGGGCTTTCCAATGGATACGTTGCTGGAGGCAATCTGAACAATTCAAATGATTATCGCGGCGACATCGTAGAAATCAGATGTGTTACCCAATAGTCAGCCTATGACTTTAGTCGTTGGGTGGAATGCTGGCTTTGTTCTTAGAATCAGTGTGATATATGTGATATAATATAGTTATCAAAGAAAGGAGTATCTGTATGGGAAAGTCAACTACGTCAAGTTTTGTAGTCAGCCTGCGTCTTCTTACAACAAAGGAAGATGAGCAGGAACTGGAGTACCGTTTTCGTGCAGGTGCTCATCTTTACAATCTCTGTGTCAAAGAAGCTCAAAAGCGAGTGCATAAGCTTCTGAAAGATGCAGAATATAAGGCTCGCAGAAAAGCGTATTCCGGCACAAAGGAAGAGCAAGAAGTTCTGTTTGAAATTCGTGCTCGATATGGCTTAGCAGGAAGTTATTCCTTGGAACCTTATATTAAAGAAGGACGAAAGAAGTTTGCAAAACATTTGGATTCAAGTACATGTGCTAAGATTTCACAAGCTGTGTGGAGGGCGACAGCTGACTTTTTGTTCAAAGATGGAGAACGAATTCATTTCAAAAAAGTCAGAGATTTTCGTTCAATGGAAAGCAAGGACAACATACAGGGTATTCGTTTTAGAGAAAATCGTGTCAAATGGCTTGGATTGTGTATCCATGTTCGAGTACGCAAGAAGGATATTTATGCCAAGCAATGCCTTCAGAATTACAGAATCAAATACTGCCGTATCCACAGAAAGTGGCATAAACATAAATGGCGTTACTACGTGGAACTGGTTATGGAAGGAATTCCTCCTTTAAAAGAACGCAGGATGGGGAAAGGCAGAGTCGGAATCGACATTGGTACAAGTACGATTGCTGCTGTATCTGAAGCCGATATTCTTTTCAAGGAACTGAACGATGGAATCGAACCTATTGATAGAGAAATTAAACGTCTGAATCGAAAAGCCGACCGTCAGCGGCGTACCAACAATCCAGACAACTATAATGAAAATGGCACAATCAAAAAGAACAGTCGGAACTTCCATAAAAGATGGAAGGTATCCCATAATCAGAAGCTGACGTATGATAAAATCAAAGAGCTCTATCAAAAGCGTTCAAACAAACTCTCACAGTTCCAGAATCAGCTTGCCAACGAAATCATAGCTATAGGAGATGAAATCGTTATCGAGACGATGAACTTTCAGGCTCTACAAAAGAAGGCAAAGAAAACGGAAAAGTCAAAGAAGACTGGTCGCTATAAAAAGAAGAAACGATTTGGAAAATCCATCTCCATTCATGCTCCATCTCAGCTGGTTGGAAAGGTCCAACGGCGTTTAGCCTATTTTGGAGGCACTCTGCTGGAAATCAAGACAACGAAGATGAGAGCCAGCCAGTATAACCATATTACAGGAGAATACATGTCTTCGGATTTAAATAAACGTTGGAAAGAGCTGATTCCTAATCTTTGCGTTCAGCGTGATTTATATTCTGCGTTTCTTCTATTCAACGTAAAAGATGAAGAAACAATTGATGATGAACTTTGTATGCAGACGTTTGACAATTTCTATGACAGTCATAACCGTCTGATCAGTGAATTAAAACAACAGAAAAAGGAAGGAAAACATTTTCCTTCCTGTATGGGCATCTAGCTCGATTACAATATAAGGCTGTCGACTCCAGCCTTGATGCTTAAATCTTCCAAAAGGAAGTAAAGACTCGTTCTGGCATCAGAATCGTTCTCAGAGTACTGGAAACATATCCATATTCCCTCTGTCCGATGGGAGACCGTCGGTTATTGCCTATGGTGGACTTCCTGATAGTGCTCGTCAATGAGAACCCCGTGACTTCGGTCATATGAGCAGTCGGGCGTTACCATTTAGAAAGAGAGATTTTTTTATGCAGAATAAACAAAACAGTTTCACATCAAGAGCCTGTAAGGAGCTCTCTGAAGCATATCCGGATATAAGTTTCTATACAGACGGAAAAACAATCTGTGCTATGCGAGAAAACTTCCGAGATTTTCCATTTTCGCTGACAGAGGAATTCGTAAAAAATTCCAGTAACAATCCCGACAAAGGAATTGAAGATATCAAAGAAATCATCGACACATTGACTGAGGTACGTGAAGAGAATCTAAACAATTTTTCATCAAGTCTGACCCCTTCTGACCTTCGAGTTATTATCCGACCAAAAGGAAGTATAAAAGACTCAAGAGTATACAAGAGAAAGTTTCTGGATTTTGATGTCATGTTTTACAATCTGAATCCATCTGTAAAGCTTTGTGTAGAACATGCTTTTCTAACAAAGAAAGCGGCTAGCTTCTTGAAAAAGAAATTCAATATGACTGATAAGGATATTTTGAAGGAGGCTGTTGAAAATTCCTTCAAGGAAGAGAATAATCAAATCGGCAGAATTACAATGAATACCGGTGCTGGAATCAGTGTAGAAGGATATATGGTTAAGTCTGAATTCGGTGGCGGAGAATTCTTTTTAAAGAATGAGTTTCTCCAAAAGTTGTGTGACAAAAATGAGCTTGATTATCTTGTTCTGTACCCTTTCTCGAATCTTTCATGGGCAATTCTTGAAGTCGATTATCTGGAAGATTTATTTGCCGTATCTTCCGAGTTTCATTACAGAAATGATTTGATAAGAGAGCAGGATTCTCCATTCACAGGCTTTATAGTTGATAAGCTTTATGTTTACGACTATGAATCAGATGCTGTCTGGAGTCTTGACAAGTATTTAAATGAAATGATGTTTGCATTCAACAAGAACATCAAAGCCTAAATTGTATAAGAGGAGCCGTTCTGACTCCTTTTCTTATTCGTTTTGTGCCTAGATTTATTTCTAGGCTTGTCCTATTTTTTGTTTTAATTGTGGTTCACTAATACAAGAATAAATAGACAACTGCAATTAGAAGTTGAAGTCAAAAATGAAAGGAGGCGTGAGCCATGAAAATTACAAAAGCATTGAAAATGAGAATCTATCCAAACAAAGAACAGGCTTTGAAAATTGATAAAACTATTAGCTCATGCCGATATGTTTATAACCATATGCTTGCTCGTAATAATAAGATATATACACGTCGTAATGAACACTTGTCGTATTATGACATGCAGAATCTTTTACCAAACATGAAAGAATATCTTCCGTGGCTAAAGGAGGTAGACTCACAAGCTTTGAAACATGCTTGTCGTCAGCTGAATACAGCCTATGACCGTTTCTTCAAGAAGAAATCTGGCTTTCCCAAGTTTCACAGTAAGCGAATGAATCGGCAAGCATATACAACGACAAATAAGTGTCAGATTGCCTACGATTCAGGGAATCGTGAAGTCAAACTTCCTTTTCTTGGCCGGATGCGATGTTCAGACAATCGGATTCTTTCGAATCCGGATTTCAAGTATGCAACCGTATCCAGACAGAATGGGAAATATTATGTATCCATCACATACGGTATCGAAAAGGTAGTACATCCTGTAGCCGTGAGTGAAAACCAAGCTCTCGGACTGGATTACAAGTCAGACGGGCTGTATGTAGACAGCAACGGTAATATGGCGGGTATGCCAAAATGGTTTCGAGACAGCCAAGCTAAGCTAAAAAGGGAACAACGGAAGCTGAGAAACAAAGTGGGCTCTCAAAAGGGAGAAACAAAATCTCATGGTTATTTGAAACAGCTTCAGAAGGTTCGAAACCTGCATGAGCATATTGCCAATCAGCGATTGGATTATCTTCAGAAAGAAAGCACAAGACTGGCAGACCGGTACGACGCTATTCTGATTGAAGATTTAGATATGAAAGCAATTGCAAATAAAGGATTCGGCAACGGTAAAGCCACTTTCGATAACGGATGGGGTATGTTTACCACGATGCTGGATTATAAGATGACAGAACGTGGCAAATGTCTGCAGAAGATTGACAGATGGTATCCATCTTCACAGACATGCAGTGTTTGCAGATGCGTAAACTCTGAAACAAAAAATCTAAGTATCCGTAAATGGACATGTCCACACTGTGGTGCAGAGCATAATCGAGATGTCAATGCTGCTATCAATATTAAACGGGAAGGACTTCGCCTTTTGAACGAAGCTAGTTAGTCTATATAAAAAATGTACGGTGAGGCACATCGGAACAGGCGAAAGCCGAACGCATGTGGAGACAGGAACTTCGGGCATACAGCTTATATAGCGTATGTAGATGTCTGTCGAGGAAGCATGAACCACAGGAAGAGATTGAAAATCAGTTTTGGCTGACACTGGTGAAAGCGGTGCTTTCAACCTCAGATTACGGATAGCCGAACAAATCTAGAAAGGATCTAAAAAAAATGCATGAAAGAATTCATCTACGTCCTGTCTGCAAACGGTGAAAAATGCCTGTATGGAACAAAACAGGAAATGCTGGATACAGCTTTGAAATTCCAAAAGAAATTCCCGTCATATACATTTCAAATTGAAAAGTACAAAAGCAGGAGATTTACTACGCCGTTGGAAATAATTAAACTTCCAAACAAGTGAAAAGCATATTAGTTCACTTTGTTAACTTTCACACTATATTGTCAGAGCTGTCTAAACAACATTCAAATTACCTTTCAAGGCATACTTTTCTAGGTTACAACTTAGAATTGATATGTCTTTTTTATTTTATTTGAATCAAGTAGCTGGCTTGTCGCTCAGGTTGTATCTCGAGACTTTTCTGATGACCTCAGAAATGATTCGAAGTATTTCGTTTGATTTTAAAGAGATGTCCAGAAGTGACGGAAATCATACATAGAATAAAAAGTGTTATATGTTATTATATATGTATATACGTGACTTAAGGAGGAATCTAAATTGGAAGTAAAACAACAAACCAGAAAGTCAACTAATAAACCAGCTGTAAAACCTAAAATGGTATTTGCCATTGATCCGGGATGTGCTTCAAGTGGCTTTGCCGTGTACGATGGAACTAAGAAGACAAAAGACCATACGCCAAAATTCAGTCTTTCTGTAGAAACTTTCCTTGAAGGAGAATCTGCAAAAAACAGAAGAACATCCCGTTCAGCAAGAAAGATGGGAACAAGAAAAGACGGAAGACGTGACAACATCAAAAAAGCATTCGATGAATTCGGATTGATTCCGTTGAAAGAATCTACAAAAGAAAATTATCTTCTATATAAGGGCGAAACAAAAACAGGTCAAACCATCTATTCTCTAAGAGCCAAAGGATTGACCGAACAATTAAGCTATAAAGAACTTATGCAATGCCTTGTTCATCTGAGCAAGAACCGTGGACATTTTCTAATGGAAGATATCGACTTTGTAAACTCAAAAGGAATTTCAAAACAGGATTTGGAAAAAGAACTTACCAATATCATCACAGCCTATGTAGAACTTGATAGAACAGATATGGATAAATTCAAGAAAGATATCATTGACGAAATCATCGAACCAGATACCACCTGTGAATTTTCTTTGAAAAAGGCAGATATGAAAAATTATGTGGCAGATAAAAAAGATAAGAACGCCTGCTACTGGAGGATTCTTCCGAGGCATTTGAGTTCATTAACCGAAATTTAACAGATACAAACTGGATTACCAAAGAATTTGTTGGATTTGTAAAAGCCTATAACAAATTAAAAGGCTACGATATTACAGTTGTCTGTATGTCTTCATCCTTTACATCTTTAGCAAGACGAACCTTCAATTTCAGCAAGAACCGCAGCACAGGAAAACAGCACCACGCTTATGATGCGGCTATGCTTATCATCATGGACGGGTGTCTACAGGAATTCTTTTCAGGTTATGAAAATGGTCATGGAAATATTCAGGCGTATAAAGAGTTCTATGCTAAGGTTTTGAAAGATTCTACTTTTAAGAATACAAAGTCGGAATCAGATGAAACACGCACCTTCATCCGAAAAGCCTTTGCGTATCACTTCGGAACGCCTTATACATTTGAATCTGATAATTCATTGATTCATGACATCAAGAATACAATTCCGTACATGTTCAGAAAGAAAGAGCTTAAAACTTCAGGAGGATTATTCAATCAGACTTTGGACTCGCCTTCAAAAAGAAAGAATCCTGTTCTTTTACAGGATCTACTTGGAATCAATAAAGGACATGCTCTTTATACCCACCTTGCAACATGTGGTGTCGATATCTATCGTTGGAAAGATAAAAAAGGAAAGACGAACCAATGCCTTGTTCAGATTCCTAAATGTATCACAGATGGAAACGGTAAAATTGACGAGGTAAAATACCGTCTTGTTGCGGATTTTCTTTCTATGACCCCTGCACAGCAGATTGCTTTTTATGATGAGTTTACTGCCAACGGAAAAGATATGTCGGATTTATCAGTATACAAGACAAAAGGAAGTCTGATTGACGAGAACGGCAAAATTCGACAGAACGTCGAAAAAATTCATTTATTGAATGGTGATATTGTTTACGATACTATTTCGAAATCATTGTCGTACTATTCTGGAGGAAGTATTGTCAAAAAAAAGATTTACCTTTATTCATTAGACGGTTTCAATCAGTTCGAAATTGATAAGAGAGCCTCAAAATACAAACGAGCAGTCAGTGAGCATTTCAATTTCTACATTCATGGCATTTCTCCAAAAGACGGAACATACCAGACTTTTAACGATGTTGATATTCGAGAAATAGTCGAGTATGCAATTCAGAATCTTCTTTACGTCAAAAGACGTGTTGTCGTATGCGAAAAGGATTCTCCAGAAAAAAGAGAACAGGCTTATCAGGCTGTTTGTAAAAATATCCGAGAAGTTTTCTACCATTACAACAAAAGTGGGGATTTGATCATAACCTGTACAGGATTCAAGGACTTCGTAGAAAAGCTTGCCTACAATTCCCTTCGTCTGAATTTAAAGGAAACTCCGCAGAGTATGGAATCAAAACGCATCTTAAGTGCAACAACTAAAGATTCTAATGGGAAAATTCAGCCGTCTGGTATCAGATGGCTTTTTCGTGCTATGCGATAATGTATTTTTTACTCCGATTTTAGAAATTCAAGGTTCAATATAGGTGTTCATATATGTTGCTACTGAAATATGTAGCTAGAAAGAGGAGGAAAAATATATGGAAAAAAATCAATTAAAAGAGGTGTTCTTCATTGGTGAAGAACAGGAAGTCGACTCATTTTTGGAGGGGTTGGCAGCAAGATGTTTGAATAAATCAAACAAGCTAATGACTTATCCAGACGGGCACATCGGAAAACTTATCGAGTATAAGAAGGGTAACAACCCAACGATTTATATTGGTGCTTATATGGACCAGTATAGAGAGTGTCCAAAATGTGGAAAATTGACGCCAATTGACGATTTAATGGAGGTTCAAATCCATCATGATCAAAGACGTCGTGAAGCTGGCGAGCGTTATTTCCAAAACACTGAAACAATGTGTAAGGAATGCATCGAATCAAAACAGTATGTTGTGCCTGAATATGGCACTGATAAGTACTTATATGTAGACGATGCACGCACACGCGTACTTCGTTTAACCGTAGACGAGGTAGTTTACATTAACCACACTGCTGGTGATTATCGTTATAGTCGTGCGAGTCGTGTCGACGCTGATGGTTCATTTATTGGCACCACCGAGCTATATGCAGATGTTAAATACGTCTGGAAAGACGGAGCTCAGCACTGTGTATTTGCAGGTGATGTTGATGCTCATCCAGAAAACTGGTTGACATGCTCGACTTGTCAGAGAATCTTCTGGCATGAAGAGATTCAGGACGGTAAGTGTGAAACTTGTCGATGCCCAAACGTGATTATTCATGGATATCATGGATATCATGGGACATTGAATTTCTTGAAGTTGGATAATGAAGTAGACCAAAAAAGATTCTTCGGAACTGAGGTAGAAACGCAGGCAGATACAGAAGATATGAACAATCGGAATAAAAACCTGATTGCACCATATCAGGATGTATGGCACCTTGAACGTGACGGCTCTTTACCTAGTGGTCGTAGTTTTGAGATGATCTCTCAGCCAATGACATTGGCATGGGTGAAAGCTCACTATGACGACTTTGCTACGATGTTCAAGAGTTTAATCGACGGTGGTCAGGAAAGCCACGAAGCACGAGATTGTGGATTCCATATCCATGTATCACGTGCTGCATTTAACGATGATGTCGCTATTAAGCGTGCAATTGCCATCGTGCATGGACTTGCCGAAGAAATGGGCAAGTTTGGTCGTCGTGCAAACGGGGAATATTTCCGTTTCGACGCAAATTTCCGCCGTCTCACTTGTTTCAGTGAGAATGATATCGACAGAATCCCGCACGAAGATCACTATTGTGCGGTAAACGTCCACTATGATGGAGACCGTACAAAAACGGTCGAATTCAGATTTCCAAAAGGAACTTTAAATGTAACTACTTATATGGCTACGTTGGAGTTCATTAACAATATCGTCACTGCAGCAAACAGCGATAAAGATGTTGTTAAATTTGGAGATTTGTTGGACGGAGATTATATCCCTGCCTACATCGTGGCTCGAAACGGCTACGGCGTACACTTTGACCTAGAAGCAAAGGTTGTGTTCAAATATATGAACACAGAACGTGCTGTTAAAGCATTCTGTACTAATCCTACAGAGCAAACGACAGCTGACCTTTGTGCTCAATTAAGCGAGTTGTCAGGAAGTCAGGTAGTATTCTGTACAGTTCCAGATAATCAAAGCGAAACAGTTCCTAGCGAAACTACCCCAGAAGGAGAAATTGCTATGGAAGGAGGTGCAGCATAATGTGTGTAATTGCTGTTAAACCTCGTAACAAAAAAATGTTTTCAGACGAATTAATCTGTGAAATGTTCAGGGCAAATCCTGATGGAGCAGGCTTGATGTATCCAGATGATAAAGGGGTACGAATCAAGAAGGGTTTCATGCATGTGGACCAAGTATTAAACTTTGTCCACTCCCGTAATTGGGAAGATGTTCCCGTTGTGATGCATTTTCGCATCGGCACGGCTGGTCCAAATGACAAGTACAATTGTCATCCGTATGCCGTTGGTAAGAAAAACATCATTAACGGACATTGTGAGTTAGGAATGGCTCATAATGGTATTCTTCACAAATACAATCCAACCTCTAGAAGCTCAAAAATCAATGATACGCAGATTTTTCTGCACACGTTCATTGATAATCTAGCTCCTGGATTCTTGAAAAAACCGCAAATGAGACGCCTAATTAAACAGGAATCTTTGGGTAATCGTTTATGCTTCATGGATACTAAAGGAAAAATCTATAAGTTTGGAGACTGGTCTACTTATCAAGGCTACAGTTTTTCAAACTTGAGATTCCTTCCTTATCAGTATCAGTATTCATACTTAACAAATAAAAGCTGGTTATCGCCTTCTTATGGCATGACAAGTAATAATTTGCCAAAGTATGAATCAAGGTCTTTGTTTGATTATGACCCTTGCTGTTCTGATTCTAGCATCGGAGATAATGACTTCGAAGGTTTCGACAGTGCTGAAATCGGTAACGGTTTATCTTTTGATAAGCTGTTCGAAAGCAGTGCCTACGGCTATGATGTTATTGAATGTAGTTCATTGACAGAGTTCGAGGCCTACCAAGAGGAAGCTGAGGAAGCTCCTGGAAGTCAGTGTGTTGATGACGGGTTATATCAAATCGGAGATTTTCTATACAGTTTCGACACATTCAGTGCAACTGTTGAAAGAAGTCCAGTATTTGAAGAGCCGGAAGTCGATGATAACGAGCTCAACCTTTAGATTTTTTAGAGAATGGTGATGAACCGTTCTCTTTTTTTGTGACGAAAATGAGACTTGCAAAACGTATATACATTGTATATACTTAAGGTGAAATAAGAAATGGAGGTTCTAATTATGTTTATTGCTTTTGAACGAATGGCTGAAGTGCCAACGGATGTATTCGAAAAGTGTCTTCATGCAGAAGGTGCAGGGGAAATCATCACTATTGACTCAAGAGGTCAGGATTTCTTAAACGGAGACGTTGTTGAATTGCGAGAGAAGTCTGGAAAAGAAGGTATTGGCAGAACTGCAAAATTCGAAATCAACGGAAAGACCTTCTATAATAAAGAAACTTCTCAATATACAGTTCGTTTGCGTCCAGTCGAAGTATTCTCTTTCGATTAAGCTCTGAGGTTTTCTCAGAGTTTTTTTTGTTTCCATCTTTGGAAAAATAAGGTTCACTATCCTTGTATGATATGTTTCAGAAGAAAAGATGAAGAATATATAGATAGATTAAATTTGCTTCTCTTTTCCAAACATGACGTGAGTTATGTTTGATACTCTACCTCTCATAGTATATACTATGTATATACAGGAGGCCTTTGTATGAGTATCAAAGTTAAACTTTCGAAATGGGGCAACTCAAATGGAATCCGTATTCCAAAGGTTGTTTCTGAAATGTTAGATCTTGCTGAAGGTGATGAGTTGTTCCTTGATGCAGATGCAAAATCAGGTAGAATCGTGTTAATACCTGTGCATCCATCAGAAGATAAGCTTCAATACTTAAGTGAGTTATATCATAAAAGTTTAAGCCAAGAAGATAAAGACTGGCTTAACATGAAAGATATCGGAAAAGAGGTAATCAAATAGGTTGCCTCTTTTTCTATGCTACGTACAAAGGAGGAGATTAAAATGAGTAGCAAATTCAGTGAGGTCTGTTCAGGCCTCAATTATAAAGAATTAGAAAAGGCGACACGTGATAACCGTCGCCGACGTGTTTTAGAACCAGGAGACGTTTTACTTATTCGTTTAACGTCTGAAGGAACTGAAACGCATGGAGAGCGTCCGTGTGTTGTTGTATCATCCAAGGAATACAATCGTATTACTGGCAATGCGATTGTATGTCCCATCACAAGCAAGTATCATGAAGGGTACTTGGGGACGATTGAAATCCCCAACGGTCAATATAAGACCTATGGTTGGATTTTGACAACGCAAATCCGAACAATCGACGTAAGAGCACGACGTGCCCAGTTGTTGGACCACTTGGGTAAAGACGTTATGCGTCGCGTCTTGCATCAAGTCGACGCTCTAATGAAATTCTGTTAAATTCTAAACCATTGCTTTAAATTTTTGCAATAGAATAGAAAAAGAGTCACATATTCATGTGGCTTTTTTGTTGTCCTTTTAGAAGAATAAATGGTTCAATGAAAGTGGATTCTTATGTGACAAGTCTTTAGTATGGCTTGCTAAAAGGAAAAAATATAAAGGACCGTCCAGACATTTTCTGGACACAAGACATGATAACGAACAACATTCGTAAGAATCCTAGACAAAGCAATGCATTTGCTAGGAGGAGTTTTTAATGTCTAAAAAAAATCAAAGAAAGAAAAAGAAACAAACAAAACAAGCTGCAGTAAACGTCGAAGTGAACAAGAGCAAATCTAATAAGTCTCTTGAAAGCTTCGCAAAAGCTTCATTAGGAGCACTCTTATCGTTTGAAATCACAGGTTTAGCATGCACAGCCAACCTTAGCTTCAACTTTGGAGACAATATATCCGAAACATCTTCTGAAAAGAGTTCAGAAAACGCATCTGAAGGGTGTCAGAAAAAATACTTCAGTGAACTACTTGGCAACAAGTTACCGAGCTTCCTGCTTCACCCACTACTGCATTGGCCGCGATGTTACGCAGCTCAATGTCTTACGCAATGTCCACAGGCGTATAAGTTTGGGCTATTCCATCCCTACTGTATATGTTTTGTTTATGCTACTTCACTAAGCAGACGTAACCCTTCGTTTCGAATGTTGATGGCAGCATTTTGGTCTCGGTCAATATGCAAACCACAGTCACAATCCATAACACGGATTTTAAGGTCTTTCATCTCAGGATGCTGGCTGCCACACTTATGACATATCTGACTTGATGGAAACCATTTGTCGACCTTGACAAAATATTTGCCCCTGTCCGCAAGTTTATATTCCAACATTTTTAGAAACATCCCATATCCGTTATCTAGAGTAGCTTTGCCGTTGCCAAAGCCTTTGTTTGACATAGAACGCATATTTAAGGATTCCACACAAACAACATCATACTGATTGGCTATCTCAGTAGATATTTTATGCAGATTGTCCAAACGCTGGTTTGCAATATGTCTATGAATTTTGTTTACTTTACGTAACTGTTTCCAATAATTGTTAGACTTCTCCTCTCCTTTTCTGGAGCCTTGCATATGGGAAAGTTTACGCTGTGCTTTGGCAAGTTTATCATGGCTTTCACGGTAGTACTTATGATTCGTACCCACATTACCGTTATTGTCCACATACAAGCCATCAGAAGCGTAATCTAATCCAATGGCGTTAGTTTTATCGGCTATATAAGTATTTTCAGCTTCATCAAACTCAAAAAGCACAGAAACATAATACTTTCCATCTGATTCCTGTGATACAGTAGCCGATTTGATAATCCAATTATCATTAGGAATGCGATGGATAACAGCCTTCACCTTACCAGCTTTAGGAAGCTTTATATATCTGTTGTCTATAATAGCTACTGTGCCCTTTTGATTGTTTGTCGTGTAAGACTTACGGCTGCGCTTTGCAGATTTGAACTTAGGGAAGCCGTTCTTCTTTTTACGAGACTTACTAAAACAGTTGCGAAATGCGCTTTGCAAGTCCATCTGCTTATTTGCAAGTGCAAGACTATCTACTTCTTTAAGATATGGATAATCTTTTTTATATTTTGCAGGCGTTAAGGCAGGAAATTTTCCAGTTGCTTTATATCCCTCGATCTTATCAGAAAGCATGAGATTATAGACCTTACGGCAACAGCCAAAGGTCTTGGCGAACAGTATGCGTTGTTCAGTTGTAGGATATACTCTGTACTTAATTGCCTTATTCATAGTTGACAGTCCTTTTGCCTTTCTATATAGCGAAGAATATTTTCTTCCGATGTAGAGCCAATAGTTTCACAGAAATACGAGCCATTCCATAGCTGACCTTTCCATAGAGACTTGCGAAGCTGTGGGTACTCTCTGAATAGTTGGTTACCCGAGATACCCTTCAGATATTTGACTATCTGAGTAACAGATATCTTTGGCGGGGCTGATACGAAACAATGAACGTGGTCGTTCTCACCGACTTTGCATTCAACTACGCTAAAACCTTTTTCATTGCCAACAGCCTTGAGTAGTTCGATAAGTCTATTGCTTATATCAGCAGATAAAACCTTTCTGCGATACTTGACGCACCATACTATATGATAATTGATGTTGTATACGCATGTTCTTGCGTGAGTGTATTTATTTTCCATACATATAGTATAACGAATAACGCCATATAATACAAGTAAATGATACATTTATATTATACATATAGTGTATCTAAACTACCTTACAGACGGGCTTTCATCTCAGCTACAAGTAACCGAGAATTCCCGCCTGATTTCTTAAAACTAAAACAAAAAATGGATATGTAATTGTTTGTTCGGATGATAGGGTAAACATTCACTCAGATGGTTCAGTTTCTTTTTCTAAGGAGAGTTGATCGCAGCTCTCTTTTTTTATGGCTTTAAATACAATGATAAAAGTTTACGCCGGCGTAAACTATTGGTTCTATACCCTGCCCTATTGCGATTGCATCGGGATTTTGTTTGCGTTCTGGCAAAAACTAAAAAAGCAGATATCCAAACAATATCTACTCATATTCTATTCATCCAAATCCAAACATTTTCCCGACTGCATCAAAACATTCCAATCCAAACATTTTCCTTACATTCCAAAATACAGTTCTTCAAATATCCTGCGTTCAGATTCAATATCTTCTTCAAGAGATTTTCGGTTTTCTTCTGGAACAAATTCTGTGTATCGTTTTGTCTTTTCCAGAATTTCTGCGTAATATCTTTTTTCATAATCTGAAGCTACATTGTTTTTGATTCGAAGAGAAAGTCTGTAATGTTCATTGCACCATAATGTATAATGGAAAAACAGTTTTAACCCCATAACAGTATCCTGTTCAGATTCTGGCACAAAGCCCCAAGCTGTATCAGAAAGAGCCAGAGGACATTTGTTGATACGCATGCAGTCGGAACAACCCGAACAAATTCTCGGCAGTCCCAGAGCACACTCGAAATTTTGTTTGTTTTTAACTTTCTTGATTTGAATCTGTTGCTTTGCAAGATCCTCGTTTTCCGTTCTCACAATTGTAAACCGAACAGCGTCTCCCCTGCCCTTCGTGATAACTGAAATTTTGTAATCTGTGTATTCATTGATTTCTTCAACAGCGGGCTGCCAGACTCTTCTTCTGAAATTTGAATTCTGTCCTTTGTACTGCGTTGACTCGATTTTGAATAGAGCCTTGAATTCCGAAAGACCAATGTTGGAAATCATTTTCTTTTCACCCCACATCTGGTCCTTTAAAAACTGGTAGAGATAGACGGTATAACGACATTTGAATTTCTCAATACTCTGCATGCCAAGCTGAAGAAAACGTTTCTGCTCTCCCAGTGCTGGTAAGAACTTGTCATTGAAAGCAAATTCAAAAACAGACTTGTCATATGAAATGTATGAAAAAGCGTTCATGAACAGAAGTTTTTCTGTATCATCATTATAGATATCTATCCCGAAACTTCTTAGAATCTTCAGATGAGATTTGATATCCTTGTATGATCCAAAATCTACCCCAAAAGCTTCATTCAGCTCCTGCTTTGTAAAGCTTACAGTATTCTGATTGTGCTGAATCTTGTAGATACTGTAGAAAAGAATTCTTTGGGCTATGATTGGAAGCTGTACAGCATTTTCCGAATTTAATGTATTTGGACGTACTGTGATAACTTCTGTATTTGTTACCCCGTATTTTGACCTGTTGTCTTTGGGGATTTTGTTTGTTTTTATAGTTTTCGTCTTAGTATTTTCCATTTTGTATCCTTAATATGTTCTTTACTACTAAATCATATCATATAACGGACCAAAAAGGTTGTAAAACAGAACAAATTCTTTATTCTCTCTTTATAATATTCATATCTATTTACTTTATGGATGTGCAGAATATCCACTGTACAAAGGCTTTGTGCGTTGTAATCCAAACAATTCCCCGTCATATCCAAACAAAATCCCGATAAAGACAAACAAATTCCTTGAAAACACAAACAAAATCTCTGTACAAGCAAACAAATTCTTTGTCACATCAAGTTATCCCCTGTACAAGTTTCCATACTGTCTTTTTTTAAGTGAATTCCCCGTATTTTTTAAGATAATCGTATTTCAGTTGAAGCAATAAATCCATATCTTCTTTAAACAATCCAAACAAAATCCAGTTAGATTCGATTTGTCTAGCTATAACCAGAGCCGACGCTATCCAAACATTAATTAAAAGCAAACAAAACCCCGCCCAGTATATAGATACCAGAATCGTCTTCAAGGAAAATGTTTGGATTTATTCAGAGATAATGAGAGGATTGTTTAAAAGTACCGAGAAAATGTTTGGATTGCTGTTTGTCTGCAGTTAGATTGCAGATGTTTTCAATTCAGTGAAGTAATGACAAGAAATGCTTTAGAGACGAACGAGAAATTGTTTGCTTTAAGAGGAAGTGGAAATGTGGGGAAAATATTTGGATAACGTATTTAGTCTAAGTCAAGCATCTACTAAATATTATCAATATGGTTGTTTTACCTTTAGATTATTACTCTGGTAAGTCATCAGCAAAAAGTTTACGCCGGCGTAAACTTTTGCAAGAATATCAGGAAAGTGACGGGGATGGCGGGTAGATGAAAGCTTATAATAATCGTAAAATAATAGGTGTGAATAGAAAGACAAAACAAAAAATAAGCTTTTTGATGTTTCCCGTGAAACATCCGTGAAACATTGTCAATCAAAAAAAATCTTGTCTAAAACTTTCGGTTCATCATCTAAAATACATGGTTCACTACTATTGTTCATATATGTCGTGGTTAAATAGTAGATACCACTAGATAGGAGGAAATATATATGGCTTTTGAAAACGCTTATGCTGGAACAAACCAGCAACAATTTGGAGGTAACACACAACCTTCATTTGGAGCACCGCAATATGGAGCTCCACAACAAATGGGGTATGGTCAAGCACCAGCTCCACAAGTGGGATATGGACAGCCTATTCCACAGCAAGCAGGAGCGCCTGTTCCTGCACAAGCACAGCCTCAAGCTGTACCAACACAGGTTCAACCTGTACAGCAACAGGTTCGGGCACAAGCTCAACCGCAAGTACCGGCTTCATACGGTACTACAGTTGATAGAGTTGTTGTCAACAAGCAGTGGGCATCTGGTTCAAAGAGCTGGATGGCTGTGGTAGACATTACCACAGATGCTGAACTGTTCTTGAACGGACTAAACGCATGGGTTAACCCTGATGGTGTAAATATCGTCTATCCAGGAGAAAGTCGCATGCAAAACGGCCAGCCTGTTGTAAATCAACAGGGAAAAAAGGTGGTAAACCATTATTACACGCCTTTGTATGTAAAGGATGGCTATAATGGTTATGCTGAAATGTCAAAAATCTTAGCACCATTGGCACAATCCGCCGTTCAGACTGGACAAGGTGTATCAGACAACCCATCTGACATGGGACACTCTAATAAGATGTTCCCAGCACCTCAGACTGGACAAGGAGCACCTAGAGCGTATGGTTCTGCATACGTAAAAGGCATGCCGACTCGTATCTATGGTGTCTTTGTGATGCCTGTATACGATGAAAACGGTACATGTACTTGCCGTTTAGCCTTGCCTTCTCGTCCTAAGACGAAGAATGGGCAACCTGTCATGAAAGATGGGAAACAGGAGTACACTCAGTTTGTAATCCTTGGTAAATCTTCTCGAGAAGAAGTTACCAACATCGTGGGACAAGCTGTGTACGACGCTCTTGTAAAAGCTCAGCAACAGGCTCAATAGCTTGAAAATTGAAGGACTCATTACGAGTTCTTCTTTTTTTTGTGCCATTTTGAATTCTGGTTAACTGTATATTGAAACACATAAGGAGGAACCTGCCTATGCAGAATGTAATTAAATCAATCACAGAACATCCAGAAATGTTTCTGATCATTGCTGGTGTTATCTTATTAATCATTCTTGTTCTTCTGGTTAGAAAGCTATTCAGAAAGCCTAAGCATAACGTTGAAGAATATCAAGACACAATCGAATCAGATTCTAATCAGGAAAGCGAAGAATTATCCGAAAATGAAAACAAGGAAGAATACGAACAAATTTCCGATGAGCAGTCTCGTCAGAATCACATCAAAGACTATGATGAAGATGATTCCGTAGAAGATACTCGTGAATACCGTGCAGATGAACTTAATGAAAAAAACGATTCAGAGCCTTTGAAAGACTCTCAAGAAGATGACGATGTATCTATGCAGATGCATGCAAAACACCGTGAGCCTAGAGAATGGGAAAAGCAGACCGAAGAACCATCTGAAGAAAAAGTTGGAAAACACGGAATGCCTCTGGATTACTATATTTCAGAAAACAAACCTGTCACCCCAGAAAATTATCAGTATCGTCATGGAATGTACGAAAAGAAGGAAAACGACGAATTAAATCCTGGAGACAGAACATTTGAAAGAGACCCTGACGAAAAAGAAGAATTCCAGAAAGCAGTCAAGGAATTAACAACATCTTTAAATGAAGTAAAGCTCTCTCAGAATCATCTGGAAAATAAACTAGATGAAATCGGGAAAATGTTTGCTTTGATGCAGGAAAACATTTCACAAAATACATCTGATATTCTAAACAAAATGGATATGTCTAAACAGGATGTTATCAGTGAAATCAGTGAGAACTGTGACGCACAGAACCGTGCTGTTGTCGAAAGCATTAAATCAGCTATTCCAGAACCTGCTGAAGTATCAGCTCATGAAACTGTAGATTATACAGAACAGCTTGCTGGATTGAAAAAAGATATCGAAGATTTGAAGCCTTTTGTAGAAAATGCAATTGCACTTCGTGTTCCGGTCATCCCTAAAAACCTTGTTACAGACATGGAAATGATGACAACGGAAGACAACATTTCTGGAAAGATTGATGAAATTGGAAAGAAATGTGATGAAATCGTAACTCGTGTAAATGATGTTAAATCTTTACAGGTTTCTCAAAACAAACAAAATCCCGACGCAAAGAAACAGACTGTTAAACAGGACAATCTAAAAAAGTCACAACCTGAAAAGAAATCTCAAAAACAGTCAGAGCCAAAGAAAGAGGATGCTAAACCACAAAACAAACAGCCTAAGAAGGAACAAACAGTTGTAAAGCAGGAATCTAAATCTGTAGAAAAGCAGAAACCTGTTAAAGAAACGACAAATGTCAAAGAAGCAGAAACTGTTAAAGAAGCATCTGTTCAAAATCAAAAACAGGAAACAGCCGATCTGGAAGACGGTACAAAAAAAGTATCAAAACCTAGACAGCTGATGCCTCAGTCTGAAAAAGAGATTGATAAAAAGATTTCTGAATCAGCTCTTCCAATTGTTGAAACTGTTGCTTCATTTCAGGACGGAACAAAGCCTGACTCAGAACATTTAGATTCATTCAAGGAAAGACACGAACAAAGACGTCTTCAACGTGAGCAGGCAGCAAGAGAACGTGCGGAGGCACAAAACAAACAAAATCCCGTTGAAAGAAACAATCAGAATCTTGTAAACAATACTCCTGTAAACCAGTCGCAGAATTCAAAATACGAAAGAACAACCGGCAGAGGATATTCGCATTCAGTCCGTCCGACACGTCCTGAATCCTCAAGCTATATTGCTAGATCAGAACATGGTGTTCGTTAAAGTTAAACAAGAAGCTTTGTAACAGAGGCTTCTTTTTTGTGTGACGTAACCCCGTGTTTCAACAAAAAATCAACATATGATACAATGTATGTGAGTAAATAATGGAGATAAGGAGAAAGCAAAATGAGTGAAAACAAGAAACCTTCATTGAAGAATCTTGGCAAAAAAGAGAAAGCTATTGTAGCAGGCCTTGCAGCTTTAGCATGCTGTATTCCACTTGGCGCAGTCGCTTTAAATTCACAGCCAGATACTTCCAATGAGAATTCAGAAAAAAATACAAGTAATATCGTGTTAGGAACAAAAACAAAAGAGTCAGTCAAAGTTCATTTCAACAACGATTCAGAAAAAGTAATCAAGTCAATTCGATTAAAGAAGTCTAATGAAAAATCATGGTCGGATAATTTACTGAAATCTTCTGAGAAGATTAAAAAGAATTCTGATTTCGATTTGTACGCAGAACCTTACAAGAAATCTTTTGATATTGAGCTGAAGTTTATGGATGGTTCTGTATCTATATTTAAAAAAGTCGGAACTTCTGTAGAAGGCTCAATCAGTATCGCAACAAGAAATGACAAAATATTCCTGCAGTATGTTGAAAAGGACTCAAATGAATGGATAGAACTAAGCGATTCTAAGAAGTTGTCTTCAGATAAAGATGATAAGAAATCTTCAGATAAAAACAAGAAAGATTCAAATAAAAAGGAATCTAACAAGAAAGATTCCAAGGATGAAAAAGAATCCAAGTCAAAGACGGAAAAGAAAACAGATTCTAAGAACAAGTCTGGAAACAGTAAAGATACAAACAAAGACGCAGACAAGAGTGGTTCTACATCCGAAAGCACTTCAAAGCCAAATAGCAGTTCTAAGCCTAGCAGGAATGAGGGTTCTTCGGAAAATAAGCCGAATGATAACAAGAAGCCCACAGAATCAACGGGAAGTTCTTCTGGTAAGAATGACAAACCTTGCACGCCAAAGTATGAATATGTCACGATTCCTGCTGTGACGCATGTTGAGAAGGTTTTGGTAAGAGACGCTTGGACAGAGCCTGGAATCACGAAATGGATGTGTCAAGGATGTGAACAACTGTTCGATACAGAAGATGCTATTGAACAGCACCAACAAACAGCAATCATGCAGAGTGATTATTCTCACGTAGGGTCTTCAACAATAACAATTAAAGCACCTACTTATCACCCAGCCGAATACAAAGATGAAATCGTCACTGATATTCCAGAGCGAAAAGAAAAACGTCAGGTAGGCTGTGAATAAATATTCATTTGTCAAAAATAGTGGTTCACTATTTAGTGAATTTAAAAGAAAAGGAGATTAGGCATGAATCAAAGAAACATTTTTAAATCATTTGGAATGTCAGCTATGGCAATCGCAATGATGATGTCTGCTGGAAATATTGTAAGTCCTGTTCTAGCTACAGAGACGGGAACAATCACAATTAATGCAACAACAGGAGACTCTTTAGCTGGCAAATCCTTTAAATTGTATAAGCTGATGAATCTTGAAAAAGGAAGTGGGAATTCGTACAGCTATACAGTCAATTCCAAATATTCAAGTGCTTTAAAAAAAGCGACGGGGAAAACTACAGATGCTCAGGTTATTGATTACATCAGTGGATTAGACGAGACTGGAATGCGTCAGTTTTCAAAGAAAATTTTAAAAGAAGTAAAATCTGCAAACCTTTCTGCTGATACAACAAAAAATATTCCAGCATCCACAACAAAATGGATGTGTCAAGGATGTGAACAACTATTTGACACGGAAGAAGCTTATGAAGAACATCAACAAGCGGCGATGATACGTGGTGATTACACTCATACTGGTTCATCCACAATTTCTGGCGTATCCAATATCCCATCCGCAACAATTTCTGTTGACAGTTCTGGATATTACATGGTAGAAGATGCAACGTCTGTAAATGGAAAGAAAACAACAGCATCTCTTGTAATGCTGAATTCCGCAGAACCAAACGCAACAATCACTTTGAAAAATTCATCAATCCCGACAATCTCTAAAAAGGTTCAGGAAGATGATAACAATATTGGATGGAATGATATTGGTGATTACAATATTGGGCAAACAATCCCATTCAAATACGAAACAAAAGTTCCAAACATGGATGGATACGATACATATAAATTTGTATTCCATGATAAAGCAGACTCGGCTATCACAGTAGATAAAAATTCAATTAAAGTAACTATTGGCGGAAAAACTGTAGACTATTCTAAATATTCTACAAACGCAACAGATGGTGATACATTCGATATCACATTCAATGATTTAAAAACTGCTGTCACTGGAATTGCACAAGGACAAGCCATTGTTGTAACATATAATGGACAAATCAATGAAAATGCTGCAAAGCAGTTTGCAGGCAAAGACGGATATAAGAACCGTGTTCATCTAACATTCTCAAACAATGCAAATGACACGTCATCAATGGGAACGACAGAAGAAGACAGTATTACAGTGTTTACTTATAAAATTCAAGGAAGCAAGGTAAGTACAGATCAAACAAAACTGAAAGGTGCTAAATTTAAACTGTATACTGACCAAAACTGTACACAGGAATTAAAAGTAAAATCGGTTTCTGGTGTGTATGTTGCAGGTGGTACAACAGGTACTGACATTGTTTCTGGGAACAATGGTGAATTTACAATTGCTGGATTAGATTCAGGAACTTATTATCTAAAAGAAACAGAAGCTCCATCAGGCTATAAAAAGCTAGACAATCCTATCAAAATTGTTTTAACAGCAAATTACAAAGGTGATAGACAGGCTTACGCTGAAGAACAGAATCCTTTAACAAGTTTTACAGCAACTGCAGATAGCAAGAACCTTTCTACGAATGTTGACCAGAACACCGCTTCATTAACAATTACAAACAGCAAAGGTTCTAAACTTCCTTCTACAGGTAGTGCAATGACAATGGTTACTGTTTGTGCTGGAGCTGTAATCGTAGCCGTAGCCAATAAAAAGCGTAAAGATTAGGATTAATCAGATATTTTCAGGCAGAAGACTAAGAAAAAGTTCTTCTGTCTTTTTATGAGTTAGAGTCAGAACACTCGTGACTTTAGTCGTGAAATGAATGACATGAGTGACGGGAGTATTCTCGTTTTAAATGAGTGATTCATGATATAATATATGTATAGAATACATGCATAGAAAGGAGACTTCGATATGTACACAGTACGCTTTCAATTAGAATTAAACACATCTGAAAAGCGATTTCTGTCGAAGTCTTTTTTCTATGCAAACCAGATGCACAATCAGTTGGTTCGATATGCGACAAACTGTCTAAATGCGTTGTTTCATGATAAAGACTATCTGGAAGCTCGTAAAACTTATGGTGAAGCCGGCTTTTCTAAAAAGAAAGCAGATGAACTTTCGACTTCCGAAAAGAAGAAGAAAAAAGAACTATCATCCATCATGAACAGCAAGCAAAAAGAATATAAGCTGACAAAAGGAGCTTTGTACAAATTTGTATCCAAGGAGCAGAAGAAGTACAAAAACTATATCAACTCTCATCAGGCACAGGCAGAAGCGGACGCTGTCTACAATGGGGTTGAGAAAGTTCTTTTTGAAGACGGACATCATCTTCATTATCACAGATACAACAGTTTTGACTGCATCAAGCAGAAGTGTGCGGCAACAGGGGTACATCTTCCAAGATGGGATACTATCCGCTTCATGAAGCACTATTTCAAAGTTCATATTCCAGAAGATGAATATATCCAGTCTGCCCTTTCTTCTTCAGACTTGAAAAAGGATGTCGTCTATTCCTTTTTAAAGAGAATCGAGTTCAACAGTGGATTCAAATACTATGTTGTGATCACACTTCGAGGTGATGCGCCAAAACGAATCAGATTGTCAGAAGACGGCGGACATCGTACAGGTGTCGACTTTGGAACATCGACGATTGCAACAGCATCAAATAATGAAGTCCATCTGGAAGAACTGGCTCCAGAATCAGCCAAATATGAAAAGGAAATCCGTCACAAGCAGAATCTGGAGGATGTCTCTATGCGAAAGCACAATCCAGATAACTACAACAAGAACGGTACAGTCAAAAAAGGAAAACATACATGGAAGACGACAAGAAGATGCAAACGCCTAAAACGGCAGATTCGAGTCCTCTATCGAAAACAGACTGCCTACATCAAGACTTCACATCATACCTTCATTAATAAGATTGTTCAAAATACAAGTGAATTCATCCTGGAACCGATGAACTTCAAGGCTCTGCAGAAGAAGTCGAAGAATACAGAACGACAGGATGAAGCAGCACCTGTAAAGCAAAAAGACGGTTCTTCAAAGATGGTGTGCAAATATAAACGCAAGAAGCGTTATGGACATTCTATCAAGAACCGTTCTCCAGGTCTTATGCAGGCAGACTTAAAAACAAAGGCAACGCAGTATGGAATACCATACTACGAAATAGATATTCATCAATACCGTGCTTCTCAACTTCACCATGATACGGGTGAATATATTAAACCTACTTTAAACGAAAGATTTAAAACGATTGAAGGATGTAAAGTACAAAGAGATTTGTATTCTGCTTTTCTAATTTGTCATACTGACGATACA
>OLFZ01000639.1_pt1 | contig 36268 bp, 34 predicted proteins | sample 1604861 | NCBI WGS metagenome assembly OLFZ01 (sample SAMEA3888895, study PRJEB22519) | human gut metagenome | biome: human gut; feature: human-associated habitat; material: faeces | place: Denmark | collected 2011 | reverse complement strand
GCAGAAAATTTCAGTAATTTTGTCCTTGCTAATCATTAGTAATTTGTTTTTTGTTTCACTATAAAGTTACTAATAATCAATGAATTAGCAAAGGGTAAAGCGAACTATTTTGGCTCGTTTTACCCTAATTTTTTACGCAATCCTTATCCCGAACTCGCGTTGACAGCAATAATTAGCAAGCAAACCCCTGTTTGCGCAAGGTGTCGAGCAATGTTTGGGACATGGCACGGCAATCGGCAGCAGTATAACGAATGTCGGTAAATATTTGCGCCAATGTTTCGGTGCCGTTTACTTGTACAAACTCTTTGTTTTCGGGTAAAGCCTCTTTTGCTGCGTAATCGCGGTTTATTGTATCGGGCGTAAAAGGCTGATATGTTTCGTCGTGACGAATGGCGGTGAGCGGCAAACGATCGCTTACCGGCGGATTTTCGTCGGGCCAGCCAAGCGTAATGGTGGCCACAGGCATTACCAAACGCGGCAGTTTGAGTACATCGACAATAAGTTGCGGCTGATAAATGGTTGTACCAAGAAAGCACAAGCCAAGACCTGCAGCCTCAGCCAAATCGCAAAAACGCTGACAATAGAGCAGTGCATCGGTTGCCGCATTTTGGTATGAAAGGAAGTTGTCGTAACCGGGGTGCCCCTTGCGCTGCAATCCCCATTGTGTCGTGCGGTTATAGTCGGCACAGAATGTGAGCACAACAGGAGCCTGCGTCACCATGGGCTGATTGAAATGTGCTGGTGCGAGTTTTTGCTTCATTTCGCTGCTACGTGTCACCACCACCGAATACAACTGCAAGTTGCCCATGGTTTGAGTATGTTCGGCCTCGGCAAGCAGGCTGTTGAGTAACGCATCATCTACATCACGTGTACTATATTTGCGTATTGAACGTCTTGTCATAATTTGTTTTGTTTGGGTTTGAACACAAAGGTAACGATATATTCCGATACATAGAGTGGCGCGGGGCTGCTTTTTGTGTAAGATACAATCACTGCAACAATTCATATCCAACCTACCTAACAACGCAAACTGCCCGTCCATACTGTGTGAGAACAGCGGACGGGCAGTAAAACTTTATAAATACTACGCGGTGTATCGGAACGTTGAATTACTTCATGATGACACCAGTGCTTACCTTGCCAAACTTAGGCAGACGACCAGCCTGAGGCATGGTTACGGTGAAGTTGTGACGCTGACGAGCTACAAAGCCTGTCTTGGCATTAGCCTTCATGGCAGGTGCAGCGGCCGGTGCAGTGGCAGAAGGAGTAGTGAAACGCTTAACGCAAACTGTACCCCACTCGCCATTGGCATTCTTGGCAGCAGCTACTGCTACAGCCTCGGTGTTAGGATCGATTTGGAAATCGGTTGTTATAGGCTCATAGAAGAACCATTTAGCCACGGGCATGGGAGGATCCTGAGCTACGTAGCTGTTTGCACCTTCGGGATCGGCATCATATTGCTCAGCCTTGTACACATTGAAACGGTAAACGCTTGTCTGATCGTTGGGAGTGAAGGTGATAAACTGGCTGTACTTTTGCTCACCTTCCCAATCGGTCAACCTGTAATCGCCAAGAGCGATGTCAACCGAAGCTGCGCCCTGGCCACCCTTTGTCTGTGTGGTAATGGTGATGGTGTCGCAAGGTGTGAAGTTGTCGTTGGCGTCCCATGCCTGAATAAATACTTCGTATTCGGTGCCGGGATCCATAGATGTCCAAGTATCCTTTACAGGCTTCCACGTTGTTTGACCTTCCTCCAATGTGTGGCTAAAGCCCCAGCCTTTCACCATTTCGCCAAAGTTTTTGTAACCAAACATGGGAGCGAACTGCTTGTACTGCTTCTGGATAGAACCTTTCTCGCCAGCAAGGAGTGCATAGCCCTTGACGTCGGCATTGGCCAAAGTACCAATTGAGAACTCGCGCTGACCTATCACTGTGCTGTCGGCCACAGTCTCAACCTTGGGGTCGCCAACCAACACTGCAGGCAGTGTTTGGAAGTTGGCACGACTTACGCCACAGGGTGTGCCATATTGGTCGAGACCTACGGTGATAGCAGTATAGTCGGTAAGTGGTGTGGCACCAAAACTTGCCAACTCTACCTTGCCATTGGTAAAGTCCATTGAGTAAACAGTCTTGTTATTTTTGTCAACATAGGCAGCTGCTGCGGCATCGCTCAGCATGTCGGCAGTGGTTGTGGGCAGAATGTCGAGTTTGAAGTTCATACAGAAGTCGTTACGTGTTACGACAAACGTTACACTGTCGCGGTCAATGCCCTTGACCGTAATAGCTGCACTTGCTTCGCCATCAACAGTAGGGAAAGTGATTTGCTGAATGCGGTCTACGGCAAAGGGGTAAGTGTTGCCTGCTGCATCGAAAATGACCATACGGTCGTTTGACAAAGTTTGTGCAAATGCACTACCGGCAAAGAGGGCCGAAAGAAGGGTGATGTATACTTTTTTCATAGACTGATTATACTTTTTATACCTGTGCGCCGCTACATATGTGCGGTGACACTTGGGTGAATGTGTTTTTAGTTACTTGCTGAACTTGAATGTTTGGTTGCCTACCTTTGCAATATAGACGCCCGGGGTGAGTGTGGCAATATTGATGTCACCTCCATGCCATGTGCCATAATTCTGTATGGTCTGGCCTGTAGCAGCCACAATAGTCAAACGGGTGGCCGGGCCCGAATAGCCCTTTACACGCAGTGTGTTACCCATTACCACGGCACGCAACTTTGCTGCAGAACTTGCTACTACGGACTTGACGGCTGTGGGATCATCGACAAAGGTGATTTTTTCGATACCCTTCAGGTCGATGGCCTTGAGAGTGGTTGTAGTTTCGCCTTCATCGGCCCCAAAACTGATTTGGCCATTGAGGAAAGTGGCAGCCGAAATCTTGCTCAATGCGCAAGACCAGTTATCGGCACTGTCCTGCATTTCCACTACCATCAGTTTTTGTGCTTGTGCACTACCACCGAAGGCCATGGCGCACAGGGCGACTCCTAACCATTTGTGTGTTTTTTTCATAAACAAATAGGTGTTATGTTAGGTTGATAATTCTAAGATACAAGTAAAACAAATGACGACATACGCTGTGTGTTAGGTATGTGACGCGTTATTTTAGTTGTGTAATCTTGTTTCGCTGACAAAAGTAGACATATTTCTCTAAACGGCAAACATTTTGCTATATTATTTCTGCATAAAATTACTTTTCGTGCACAAAACAAGCATATTCTACAATGAATGAGTGTCGATATGTTAGTAATATGAGTTGACAGGTAACAGGTAGGATAGTCAAATTCATTGAAGTCATGATAGCAAGTTCATTGAAAATATTAAACCACAAACAGCCCTTGACATCACTGCCAAGGGCTGTTTGCGGTTTAGGTTAGCAGATGCCATTTTCACACTGAAAGCACCTGCCTATGTTTGTTTGCCTTATTCTGCCCTACTCTACGCCATCATCGCCCGTAGTGTCTTGGTTGGTATCGCGCACAATGCTTGAGGCACTGCCATCGAGGGGGATTTCGACACAGAAGGCCGGACCCTCTTCAATGCCAACCTGGCCAACTTGTGCACCAAGGCGTATGGCATGCCCGTCACTTTTGGCACTGTCGTATGCCATGCCAAGCAAAATGGTGCCTTGTGTTTCGGACTTTGTTGTCAGGAACGAGGCAAAAGCCTCTTTGGTGTATGACTTTGAGAAGAATGGCTGGCCGTTGCAAGTAATGGTTACCTCAACGCGGTTGTCGTAGAAACTCTTTCCCAAATCGTCTGTTACGGTGGGCAGTGATTTGTCGGCCGCACGTTTGATGGTGATAACAAAGTCCTTTCCACCTAACTTGGCATTGTACGAATTCTCTTGCGACGGATCGGCATAAGGCGCATTGCTGTTGGGGGCAGTTTGCACGGTATCCTGCTGTGAAGCGGCATCAGATGTTTTTTGGCCTCCACAAGCTGGGAGCAATGTGAGCATGCCTGCCGCACAAGCCATTATCAGTATCTTTTTCATTGATAGTATTTGTTTTGTAGGAGCAAAATAACAAAACTTTATGCACAAAAGCAAGAAATGAGAAGAAAGAAGTACGACAGACGCAAAGTTTTTCCTTACTTTTCTTTACTTTTGCACGTAAATCACAGCATAAAGCACACACAAGTGAAGTTGCACATTTCATCATCATACGTCAAAGTCTGCCTTTGCACACTGCCGCTGTTACCCATTGTGACAGCGTGCCATGACAATGCCACTAACGATGAGCCCGACAAGGCGCCCGTGCGCCGCACTGTGCTGATATATATGGCTGCACAGAATTCGCTGCATAAAAACGCACAAAGCGACTCGGCGGAGATTATGAACGGCCGTCAGTACATTGCCGACAACGACCAGTTGCTCATGTTTGTTGATGACGAAAGAGCCCCGCGCCTTTACCGCGTGACACGGCGCTGCAAGGAGCCCGTACTGCTGAGGCGATGGGATAAGGACATTTGCTCTACCGACCCGGAACAACTGCGTGAAGTGCTCTCGATGGTGCGACACGACTATGAAGCCCAGGAATATGGGTTGGTTATGTGGTCACATGCCACGGGCTGGGTGCCATCAACCAATAGCAACTATAATGTATATAATGTGTGCAGTGCCAAGCGCCCATCGGCATTTGGCATTGACGACGGGCCAGGAGTTGTTAACGACCATGGCGCGCAAATGGACATTGACGATATGGCGCAAGCCATGCGGCAAGCCGGCTGGCATAGCAAATACATACTGTTTGACGCCTGCTTGATGCAGAACGTGGAAGTGGCGTACGCCCTGCGGCAAGTGACTGACTATGTGGTGGCCTCGCCCATGTCGATACCATCGGCTGGGGCTTATTACACACATCAGTTACAAAACGGCTTGTTTGCCAACGACCCGGGCACTATTGCCCGCACCTACTACGAGGACGTGTCGAACCCCCAAATGGCCAACACCATGTTTGCCGGCATGGGCATAGCCATATCTTGCGTGCGAACCGACTTGCTGCAACCTTTGGCTGATGCGCTCAAAACGGTGTGGGCACGGTATGACGCACGCAACAGGCTAAGCAACAACTGGCCAGACATGACAGATGTGCTGCCATATCAAGCCTACACAGCCATCTACGACTACCGGCCACATAATTATGACGCGCAACAGGTGTTGCAACGAATTCTGCCAAAGGAAGACTTTCAGACTATTCAACCTTTGCTGGCCAAAGCTGTGGTGTGCCACTATGCCACAAACCGCATTTATGTGGGGCCTGGCTACAACACTTTTCAAAGCATACCGCGCGACGCCTCGAACTATTGCTGCATGAGCATGTTTGTGCCACAACAAGTGTACGAGGCAAATGCCAGTTCTTGCTCCTATGGCAATTTGAATGCAGCCTTTGGCCAAACGGCATGGTACAAGGCTTGTGGCATGAGCAACCTGGGCTGGTAAAGCCACCCCACTACGATTTTCCGTAATAACTCAAGTTTCGGATTTAGACGGGTATGGCCTTGCACGATGATTCAGGCCGTGCGAACCTAAATCCGAAACTTCAGTAATAATATTTATATCACCACATGATGCTAAACGAGACTGAAGACTTTGTCGAAGCTATGGAACAGTTTGTTAAGGCGGAACTGCGTGCAAGCATGGAGCCCGCCGACTACAACAACGAGGCCATCGAGATTATTGATGCCCGCAATCATCTGTTTCGGAATGTGGGACGGCAAACTACCGACGAGGAGTTGAACATTTATGCCATTCGCGACTTATGTTGCGTGGATGAGGCTACAATGGAGACCATACCCAATCGTATGAAATTCAAGGCGATTGCCAAAGGTTACTTTGGATAACGGGGTAACAGCTTTACGGAATTAACGATTGTATATGAGTAGGTACCCCATGCGGGAACGGCACCTGCTGATTACGTAACTTATCTTTGAACACCAACTTTTTATATGGAAAACTTACAAACCGCGCAGACAAGTGATGAGGTTTACCACCACAGTCTGCCCATACAAATACGCTTTAACGACGTGGACCGCTATGGGCATGTTAACAACAATGCCTACTTTGCATACTACGACCTTGGCAAAGAAGAGTACCTGCGCAATGTGCTAAAGGTTGATTACCGACGGGCCGATGTGGTTCCGGTCATCGCCAACATCAATGCCGACTTTATATTGCCCATTTTTTATGGCGACAACATCGTAATTGAGACGCGTGTGTCGCACATCGGACATAAAAGCTTTACGCTCAAACAGCGGGCCATCAATCAAAAGACGGGACTTGAGGTGTGCCAATGCAGCACTGTGATGGTGTGTTTCAACCTCAAAACCCAACAGTCGGCCGAACTGCCCGAAGCCTACCGCAAGGCCTTTGAAGCCTACGAAAACAGTAGCAAGTAGGTGTTCACCAACTCGTATCAACTAAATTCGAGCACCTGCTTTCTTAAATAGTTTACGTATCATGCAACAATAGTTTACGTATCATGCAACAAATCATATTTTCAAAAGACATTACCACCGAACTTGACCGCCTTTGCAGCGAGAGCGGTGCAGACCGCATATTTTTGCTCACCGACCAAACGACAGAAGAACTTTGCCGTCCGTTGGTACAAAGCTGCAAGGCCGTAGTTGGCGCACAAGGCATTGTGATTGGAGCTACCGATGTGTACAAAACACTCGACACCTTGGCCTCGGTGTGGAAGGCGCTTAGCGATGGCAAAGCCTCACGCCGTTCACTGCTGATAAATCTTGGCGGCGGCATGGTGACAGACCTTGGCGGTTTTGCCGCAGCCACGTTCAAACGCGGTATCGACTTTATCAACATTCCTACTACCCTGCTGTCGATGGTTGACGCGGCCGTAGGTGGCAAGACTGGCATAAACTTTAATGGATTAAAGAACGAAATCGGTGCGTTTCAAGAAAGTCGTGCCGTTATTATCGACACCGAATTTCTGCGCACACTTGACGAGCAAAATCTGCGTTCGGGCTATGCCGAAATGCTGAAACACGCCTTGCTCGAAAACGAGGCTATGTGGAGCGACCACCTGAAGTTTGACCTTGACGCACCCGACTATGCCCATCTGCAGCAACTTGTTGAACAAAGCATTCGATGCAAGGAACGTATCGTGACGGAAGACCCACACGAGCATGGCATACGCAAGGCGCTCAATTTGGGACACACCGTAGGTCACGCCTTTGAAAGTTTTGCCCTTGAACAGGAGCGCCCCATTCTGCATGGCTATGCCGTGGCCTATGGCCTGCTGTGCGAACTGTTCCTCAGCGCAGCACATACAGGTTTTCCCACACAACAAATGCGCCAAACGGTGCAGTTCATACGTCAAAACTATGGTATGTTTGCCTTTACATGCGACGATTACGAGCATCTATACAACTTGATGTTGCACGACAAGAAGAATGTGAACGGGGTTATCAACTTCACCCTGATGGGCGGCATTGGAGACATCAAACTCAACCAACACCTTACAAAGGAGGACGTATTTGAGAGTTTCGACTTTATGCGCGAAGGATAACTGACTCAAGTTTCGGATTTAGCAAGGGCGGGCTGAATCATCGTACAAGGCGAATGCAATCAAGCTTGCTTGAATTGCTGAGCCGCAGCCGATGATGTCAAGAAAGGCCCTAGTATTTACTTAGCCCAGGGCAACGCCCTGGGTGAAATTGAGCAAGGTCGTGACGCCCTGTAAGGGCAGAAGTAAAGCCACTTCATCATACTTTTGCCCTTACAGGGCGTAACGTTCCTTCTTGCGGACGACCCAGGGCGTTGCCCCGGGCTATGGATTACATTGGGCTTTCAGCCCGCCCTTGTTAAATCCGAAACTTCAGTAACTAACTTCCCCGTCAACCCACCAACCTATGACATTTATGCGTAAGAATTAAAAGGTCTGCGATTATGAATATCAAACACTTTATGCCCTACATCATAAAGCATCTCGAACACGTGGTGTCGCTACTCGTTGTCTTTTTGATGCTTGTGGCAACCGCACTATGGTCTGGCAAACTATTTGGCCACGACATTGGTAGCAATGCCACCCCCGACAACAATGCTAAGACCACCTTGGTGCGCCCCGACAACGAACAGATGCGCACATTGGGACTGCCGGCCAACAATGATTGCGAACTGACCCAACGTGACAGCGCCTCGTGGACGGTTACCGCCCAAGACGGCACCGACCTCGGCGTTGTGGTGAGCACTGCGCCATACGCACGCCACATAAAGGGCTTTGCCGGCACCACCCCACTCTATCTATACATCAACACCCAGGGACATATTTCGCAGATTGCTGCTGCCGAAAATGCCGAAACACCCGATTTTTTCAAACGCGCCTTTGAAGGCACAACCCCTCAATGGACGGGGAAATCTGTGGCCGATGCGTCACACGCCAATGTTGATGCCGTAAGCGGTGCCACCTATTCGAGCAAGGCCATCATAGCCAATGTGCAAAATACCCTGGCGGCACGCAGCAGGGCTGAGAGCGCGGCAGCCCCCATACCGGCTATTGGCTGGGCACGCACCATTATTGTGGCCCTGGTGCTGCTCACAGGCATACTTATCACCTTTAAGTGGCGCGGACACAAATGGCTGCGCATGGTGCAGCTGCTGCTCAATGTAGGCATATTGGGCTTTTGGTGCGGGCAATTTTTGTCACTATCATTGCTTCGCGGTTGGGTGGCTAACGGACTTGACCCTGTAGCCAGCCTGCCAACACTGCTGGTGCTGGGAGTGGCTGTAATCATGCCATTCATTAAACGTCCGCACCACTACTGCTCATGGGTATGCCCCTACGGCAGTCTGCAAGAGCTGGCAGGCCGACTGCCTTTCCCCAAAGTGCATTGCTCGCCCAAAGTGTATAAAGCAATGAGCCGCATACGCATCACCGTTTTTGCCATCATCATGCTGCTGCTCTGGACCGCGTTTTGGGACATTCAGGTGCTCAATTACGAACCATTCAGCGCATTCATGGTAAATTCTGCCGCACCAATAGTCATGGTGCTCGCCTGCGTGTTTGTAGTAGCAAGTTGCTTTGTGCCAAACGTGTGGTGCAAATGTCTGTGTCCCATGGGACAATTACTCAACCTGTCCGAAAAATAGCTGTTGCACACACCTATGGTGCAATGCAATATTAAAGGGTGGTTCTAAAAATTCTGTTTTTAGAGTTCTGCTATTCTGAAATGTGATTTGCACGCTCTCGAAAGTGTCTTTTTGAAAGTTTGTTCGGTCACATAGCCCGCTATGCTCCCTCACAAACTTTCAAAAATACACTTCCGATAGCGCACAAATCCCTATTTCAGAATTATTAGAACCACCCTAAACATAAAGAACCCCTATCAACTCCCCTTACAATGAACGACGCATTGAAATACAAAATTGTATCACTTGTACTGGCCATAGGCTTGCTGGCATCACTGATACATCTTGTGGTCTCACAAAAACAGACCACTCAACCTGAGCACAAACCAGCGGCAGAGATTGTCATGCAAAACATTCTTTCGCGCAAAAGTGTGCGCTCATACACCAATCGCCCTGTCAGCCGTGCACAACTTGACACCCTTGTGCGCGCTGCAATGGCAGCTCCCACAGGCATGGACACCCGTCCATGGAAATTTGTTGTAATCGACGACAAAAACGCCATGCAACAACTTGCAGCCAAACTACCACGTGCCAAAATGCTGGCCGAAGCACAAGCTGCCATTGCCGTGTGCGGCGACATGAGTGTGCTGAGCAAGGACGGAAAGCCCTCGCGCAACTGGATGCTCGACTGCTCGGCAGCTACCGAAAATTTGCTATTGCAAGCCGAAGCCATGGGCCTTGGAGCTGTGTGGACTGCAGGCTATCCCTACCCCGACCGCATGGAGGCCATCAAATCGGCCCTTTCGCTGCCCGACCACATCATTCCGCTAAACCTCATACCCATTGGCTACCCTAAAGGTGACCCACAACCCAAAGACAAATATAATAAGGACAACATTCATTACAACAAATGGTGAACACCTGGCGGACAAGCTGACACAACAACCTCTTTACCAATCTGCCACATATTTTCTGAAACGAACGCATCAACACCAACCTTTCTATGACACCAACATCTGAAAACAAGCAATCACAGCCAGCACAAGGAAGCACCTCAAACAAGGGTGTGACAATCGGTTTTTTATTAGGTCTGCTTGCAGCCGTGTGCTACGGTTTCATACCTTTCTTTACGCTCCCCATCAAGAGTGGAGCAAAGGCCGATTTCATGGCCGACCCTACAATCTTGTTCTACCGCTTTGGCTTTGCCAGCCTCATCGTAGCAGCCATCATGCTGATGCAGCGCAAAAGTTTCAAAGTAAGCCGCGGCGAACTGGTCACACTCATTTACCTTTCGTTCATCAGCGACGGCTCGGCACTCTTCTTGATTGATGGTTACAATTACATGTCGAGCGGCGTGGCTACCACGCTTCACTTTATGTACCCCGTTGTCACCGCCATCATCATGATGGCCTTTTACAACGAGGCCCGCCGTTTCAGCACCATATTTGCCGTTATCATGGCAGTTGTAGGTGTTGGCATACTGTCGTGGGACCCCACGGGCAATACGTCGATACAAGGCGTCATCATCGTGCTTATTTCGGCCGTGTGCTATGCGCTCTACATCATTCGCGTCAACCGCTCACGTGCAGCCACCATGGACGGCACGAAACTGGTATTCTACGTCATGTTTATCGGTGCCATCATATTTGGTGCCGAAGCTTTGCGACAAGGCAATTTCAAGCCCATCACCACAACCTCGCAATTAACCCACCTTGCCGCCCTCGCCATTATTTGTACGTTCGTCACCAACACCTGCCTGGTGTTCAGCGTCAAGCGCATCGGTAGCACCATGGTGGCCGTGCTCGGTGCACTCGAACCGCTCACAGCCGTTGTGATAGGTTGCACAGTGTTTGGCGAGCCCATCACATGGCAGGTTCTTGCTGGCATCGCACTCATTATTCCTGCCGTGCTGGTGATTATATGGACCCGACGCAGATAATCAAATTCTCGTACAAACAACACCCAGTTAACGGGTTAACAAGTAAGTATGCTATTTTATTATGCTAAAGTTTGAATGGTGAGAAGCTTAAAAAGCTTGGCAAACTTGCCTGTTAACCCGTCAACTTGTTTAGGGTGGTTCTAATAATTCTGAAATTGGGATTTGTGCGCTATCGGAAGTGTATTTTTGAAAGTTTGTGAGGGAGCATAGCGGGCTATGTGACCGAACAAACTTTCAAAAAGACACTTTCGAGAGCGTGCAAATCACATTTCAGAATAGCAGAACTCTAAAAACAGAATTTTTAGAACCACCCTTTACTAATTCCGTCAACGCATCTATTATGGAAGAAAAAATAAGACAAGACCTTTACCAATACTTGCTAAGCCGTGGCAAAATAGACGAGCGCATGCCCGAATGCCCCGATTTGGAAGACAAGTGGCCCGAACTGGCACAAGCCTATTTGCCCGACGGCATACGTGAGTTCAATGCCTACCCCACCGTGTCATTGGGTTGGGTGATGTTTATCGGCATGGCGATGGCCACCTATTGGGACAAAGATTGGGAGCGCTATGGTCAAACGCCCAACATATACGAGCAAATGCGCAACCAACGCGGTTTTGACTGCTTGGACGAATACATTCTCGAGGACGTGCTGCACATGAAGGGCGATGGCCTCAAGCAGCTTAACGACCTTGTGGCTGAGTGTGCCTCGCGCACTAACAACGCGCTCATTCATGCCCACCTTGAGCCAGGTACACCCGAAGCCTTCAAAGCCTATGTGGCTTGTTTGCACCAACTCTACCTGATGGGCATGGCGGTACAGCTCAAACGCTTGGGCTACCACATGGAACTGACGGACTAAAACGTGCAGGGCACACACCCCTATAACCGTCACCTCATGTCTGTTGTCTGTGGGTGCAAACTCAAAAACACTCCCGCAAGGTTGGGTGTTCAAAATAGACTTTTTAGAGAGAACGTTTTGGGGAAAGTTGCCTGAAACGCACTGCAAAAATGCAAGCACTAATGGGGGCGACGCGTCCCGAGGCTGCTGAAAAATGCCCGACGCGAGACGCGTCGCCCCCATTAGTGGTAGCGTTTCCTATCAAATTTACAAGCTAAAAAGCAAATTTGAAGCCATGGGAAGAACTGTTATGCCAGGAAATTGCGCTCTAATGGGGGCGACGCGTCTCGCGTCGGGCATTTTTCAGCAGCCTCGTCCCGCGTCGGTTTTTTCAGCAGCCTCAAATACGGTTTGCTCACGGACACAAGCCCTTTGTCCGCCGGGGCGTGCCGTTGCACTTCGGGCGTGCGGTCAAGCACATTATAGCGTATGTCGTACAGTTCGTCCATCAGGGTAATGGTTTGCTCCGTCAGACCGCAGTTCATAGTGTTGCCAGTTGTTTGCGGTGCGCAGTCAGTGTCGTTGCCCATGCTTTTTTGCGGCTGGGGTGTTTCAGCGTTTTTAGTTTGTGGTTCCGGATTATGCGCGATAGCGTCGATCAGTTTGTCAACACCACGTTTCACAATGGCATCGGCATAGCGCAGCATTCTGTTAAGCATTCGTTTCATGATCATACAATTTGGTTTGATATAAAAGTAAAGTGCTGCAAAGGTAACACCAAGACATTGCACCCATCAAAAAAAGTGTACAATTTGTACACAAATATTTGCTTCCTCCCCGTCCTCCCTCTTGTAAAAGAGTGCATGTGTTTTTACTGCCATCTTACACTTTTTATGCGTAACAAGTTGATATACAGATGTTTCAAGAGTGTAAGATGATTCCAAAGTATCTTACACTCTCCTGTATACATCTTACACATCACACCCCGCTGCTACGCAGTCGGTTTTGTCGTATGCGGTGGGTTATACGCCATAGGGACGTAGATAAATCTGTCGGAGCAACAGACTTTCCTACTCCCCTATGCCGTGATATCGTCCTCCCGTGCTTGTGTCGTGTGGCAGTGTGCGGGTTGTGTAGGTTGCGTGTAGGTGACATTGGTAGCATCTTACACTAAGTAAAGTACTGATAGTCAATGAGTTGCAGTATGTTAGTGTAAGATGTAAGATACTCGGCATGTAAAGTTTTTGTAGTATAGTAAAGGTCCCGCTACCACTAAACGCAAGCACTAATGGGGGCGACGCGTCCCGCGTCGGGCATAAAAGCAAAGGCTGATACACTAAACACAAAGGTTAAACACTAATTACATGTCTGCCTATGAACCTTTGCTTTTATGCCCGACGCGGGACGAGGCTGCTGAAAAATGCCCCGACGCGGGACGCGTCGCCCCCATTAGTGCTTGCGTTTTGTGCTTGCGCTCAATGGTAGCGTTTTGTGCTTGCGTTTAGTGGTAGCATTTAGTGCTTGCGTTTTTTGAGACTTTGTCAATGCGTCACCCAATCAAATAACGCATTGACGAAGTATGGAAAGAGAGCACTTAGGCTGAATAAGTTCTTCACTTTTTACAAAGTACAAAACTCCCCGCTGCCTGACCTTGCTTAACAAGATCGCACAGCGGGGAGTCGTACTTTAAGTTGGTGTACTGTATGGCCCTATTTAGCCAACCAGCATATAGAGATTTTTAGTTGTTCTCAGGACGGAGCTTGCGCACGGTTTCACCAGCACGCCACATTTCGCTTTCGTGGAGTGCCTTGAGTTCCTGTTCAAGTCCTGCACGGTAATCGGGCTTAGAGTTGGCATCGATTGAAATTTGAGCTTCGTTGCCACTTGCCACGCTCTGATAGAGTTTTTCCATCACAGGCTTGATGGCATCGTGGAAGGGAGTCATCCAATCCAAAGCACCACGCTGGGCCGTTGTTGAGCAGTTGGCATACATCCAGTCCATACCATTCTTGCCCACCATGGGGAGGAGTGACTGGGTGAACTCTTCGATAGTCTCGTTAAAAGCCTCAGAGGGGGTGTGTCCGTGTTCGCGGAGAGTTTCGTATTGAGCCAAGAAAAGTCCCTGGATAGCACCCATCAAAGAACCACGCTCACCAGTAAGGTCGCTGGTAGCCTCGCGTTTGAAGTCGGTCTTGAACATGTAGCCCGAACCTATGCCCACACCAAAGGCAAGCACCTTTTCGGTAGCATGGCCCGAAGCGTCCTGATATACAGCGTATGATGAGTTAAGACCACGACCCTCGAGGAACATGGTGCGGAGCGATGTGCCCGAACCCTTAGGAGCTACCATGATGACGTCAATGTCTGCGGGAGGCACTACACCGGTGCGGTCGTTCCAGGTGATGGCAAAACCATGCGAGAAGTAGAGTGTCTTGCCCGGAGTGAGGTGCTTCTTGATAGAAGGCCAAAGCTGCATCTGTGCGGCATCTGAAAGCAACATGCAAACGATTGTACCCTTTTCGGCAGCCTCCTCAAGCGAGAAGAGTGTTTCGCCTGGCACCCAACCATCGGCCACAGCCTTTTCGTATGTCTTACCTTGACGCTGGCCTACAATCACGTTAAAACCATTATCGCGCAGGTTGCAAGCCTGACCAGGACCTTGTACACCATAGCCGAGCACGGCAATGGTCTCGTTTTTCAATACTTCACGTGCCTTTTCCAAGGGAAACTCTTCGCGGGTGATTACTTCTTCTACAACTCCGCCAAAATTCAATTGTGCCATAATATTTAAGTTTTTGTGTAGGTTGCGGCAACCGTTTGCACAATCAGCTGCACATTACCTATAAGGTTATAATATAAATGTCTATAAATCAAATATCTATCGTACTAATAGCCTTGTCAGAAACCCGTATTGGCTTGTTGCGCACGCTTCTCCTCCTCACGCAGTTCGAGGAATTCATTAAGTTCCTCGCGGCGGCTCTTGGTTACAGCCACCACGCCCGAACTTACATACTGCAATATGCAGCCATATCCCTTCAGCTTGTGATAGAGTTCGAGAGTTTCCTCAGGCAGCCCCTCTTTCGACACGATGGCATAGGTTGAGTTTACCTCCACTATTTTGCCATCATACTGGCGAATGGCCTTTGATATGTTGCGGTTTTCAATCAAACGCGCCGTGGCTATTTTGTAAAGGGCCTGATCCATCACATATATTTCGTCGTTTGTAAAATACTGCGCCTGGATTACGTCGATTTTCTTTTCAAGCTGCTTTACCAATGTCTGCACCGTGTGCTCGTCGGTATAGCAAGTTATCGTGTAGCGGTGCACATGTTCAATGCCCGATGCCGACACATTAAGACTTTCAATATTGAGTTGTCGGCGTGTGAACACATTGGTCACGAGGTTCAGCACACCGGCCAAATTTTCAGAGAACACGATAATCGTGTAAAGCGTAGTGTCCTTTTTATCTTCGTTCATACAATAGTCGTTTTTATTAAGTTTCACGCCTCAAGCATCATATCATCTACGTCGTGTCCCGGACAGCACATGGGCAGCACATTGTCCTCTTCAAGCACTGCGGCTTGCAGCAAGAAGGGGCCGGGGGTGGCAAGCATTTGGCTGATAGCCTCATCAAGCTTGCTTCGGTCGGTGACGGTCAGTGCCGGTATGTTGTAAGCCTCTGCTATCTTCTCGTAGTCGGGGTTCATCATGGGTGTGAACGAATAGCGGTGGCGGAAGAACAGCTGCTGCCACTGTCGCACATTGCCCAAGAAATTGTTGTTGAGCAATATGATTTTAACCGGAGCATGCTGCTCCATGATGGTGCCAAACTCTTCGATGGTCATTTGCAATCCGCCATCGCCAAGGAACAAGCACACAGTGCGGTCGGGCGCACCGAATGTGGCACCAATGGCAGCCGGCAATCCAAATCCCATGGTGCCCATACCGCCCGAGGTTATGATGCTGCGCTTTTCGGTAAAACGGAAATAGCGTGCCGCCATCATTTGGTTCTGTCCCACATCGGTTACCAACACCGCCTTGTCCTGACTGAGTTCGGTTACACGACGCACCACCTCGCCCATGCGCAATGGGCCTTCGGCAGGATGAATTTGCGGTTCTATAACCACCTCGTGCTCTTTAGAGTCCCACTGCCGGAAACTCTCACGCCATTCGGTATGCGCTTTCTGCTCGAGCAAGGCTGTAACAGCTGGAAGCGTCTCTTTACAATCGCCCAATACAGCCACATCAACCGTTACATTCTTGTTTATTTCTGAGGGGTCGATATCGAAATGTATCTTGCGTGCTTGTTTGGCATAGGTGTCTAACTTGCCCGTAATACGGTCGTCAAAACGCATGCCGACGGCTATGAGCAAGTCGCACTCTTGTGTCTTTTTGTTTGCACCCAACGAACCATGCATGCCAAGCATGCCCACATTCAGCGGGTGATTGGTTGGCAAGGCCGACAAACCCAACAACGTGCAGCCTGCGGGCAAACCAGCCTTCTCGATAAATGCACGGAGTTCCTCGCCTGCATTACCCAGTTCGACACCCTGCCCCACCAACACGAGCGGACGCTTAGCCTCGTTAATCAAGGCTGCAGCCTCGGCAAGGCTCTGCTTGTCTGTTGGCGGCACGGGCACGTAGCTACGTATAAAGTCTATGGTGCCTGGCATATAGTCGGCCTTTTCGATTTGTGCATTCTTGGCAAAGTCAAGCACCACAGGTCCTGGACGTCCGCTTGCTGCAATGTAAAAGGCACGGTGTACAGCCCATGCCACATCCTTGGCCGAGCGAATTTGATAGGCCCATTTGCTAATAGGCTGGGTGATGTCTACCACGTCACATTCCTGAAAGGCATCTGTGCCAAGCATCTGTGCACCCACCTGTCCGGTGATGACCACCATGGGCGTACTGTCCATCATGGCATCGGCAATGCCTGTTATCGTATTAGTGGCACCAGGGCCACTTGTCACGAGGCACACCCCCGTGCGCCCGCTCACACGGGCATAGCCCTCGGCTGCATGGGCAGCAGCCTGTTCGTGGCGCACCAATATGTGATTTAAGCGGTCGCGATAATCATACAAGGCATCGTACACGGGCATGATAGCACCGCCAGGATAACCAAACAATGTAGTAACCCCCTCATCGAGGAGGGCACGCATCAGTATTTCAGCACCGCTAATTTGTGTATTCTTGTTTTCGGTCATAGTTGTCTGTTAAGGTAGTTCGCTTAATGGTCGTAGCGTGAGGCAAGTATGCCTTCGCTCCCATCAACCTACATTTCTTACGTTAGGAGGTAACGTCGTCGGTGTTCAATATTATTTTGAACATCCTCTTATATTTATATTTCGCGCACACCGCCTTTGTCGGCACTGCTCACCATGCTGGCATAAGCCCTCAAGGCCTTGCTCACCGTACGTTTGCGTTGCAAGGGGCGCATGGGACGTGCAGCCAGTTCCTCATCGCTGAGGTGAACTGATATGCTGCGCGATGGTATGTCTATCTCAATGATGTCGCCATCAATTATCTTGCCAATAGCACCGCCTGCTGCGGCCTCGGGCGATATGTGGCCAATGCTCAAGCCTGACGTGCCGCCTGAAAAACGGCCATCGGTTATCAGCGCACAAGCCTTGCCCAAATGGCGGCTCTTGATGTACGACGTGGGGTAGAGCATCTCCTGCATACCCGGTCCGCCCTTGGGCCCCTCGTGGGTTATAACTACCACATCGCCTGCCTGCACCTTGCCGCCAAGTATGCCCTTGCAAGCCTCGTCCTGCGAGTCGAACACACGAGCTGGCCCTTCAAAGTGCCACAAACTCTCGTCCACACCGGCGGTTTTCACCACACAGCCATCGAGCGCTATGTTGCCAAACAACACGGCCAGTCCGCCGTCTTTTGTATAGGCATGTTCCATGTCGCGAATGCAACCTGTGGCACGGTCGACATCAAGCGACGGCCATTGACGGTCCTGCACACCCATCTTGGTGGCAAACTTGCCGCCAGGCGCACTACCATATATGCGTGCAGCCTCGGCATCAACCTCGGGACCTGTTATGCTGTAATGTTTAACGTCCTCGCCCAATGTGGCGCCATTGACACGATGTGCTGTCAAGTCGAGCAAATCGCCCTTGGCCAATTCGCCCAATATGCCAAGCACACCACCAGCGCGGTTACACTCCTGCACAGAGTAGCGCTGCGTGTTGGGCGACAATTTACAAAGACATGGCACATGACGGCTCAACTGGTCAATGTCCTGCATTTTGAAGTCGACACCGGCCTCATTGGCCACAGCCAACAAGTGGAGCACGGTGTTGGTAGATCCGCCCATGGCTATATCCAATGTCATGGCATTAAGAAAAGCCTGACGGGTGGCTATTGAGCGCGGCAGCACCGAGGTGTCTCCCTCACCATAATATTTCATGGCATTGCTCACAATGAGTTTGGCTGCATCTTCAAACAAGCGGCGGCGGTTAACGTGTGTGGCCACTATGGTGCCATTGCCCGGCAACGACAAGCCAAGCGCTTCTGTCAAGCAGTTCATTGAGTTGGCTGTAAACATGCCCGAGCAACTACCGCAACCAGGACAAGCACGCTGTTCGATTTGTGCCAATTCATCATCGCTCACCGAGGTGTCAGCTCCCTTCACCATGGCCGTGATAAGGTCGACATTCTGCCCCTGATAGCGGCCGGCCTCCATCGGGCCACCACTCACAAACACGGTTGGTATATTCAAGCGCATGGCCGCCATCAGCATGCCCGGTGTAATTTTGTCGCAGTTTGATATGCACACCAGCGCATCGGCCTTGTGTGCCTGCACCATATATTCTACAGAGTCGGCAATAATGTCGCGCGAGGGCAACGAGTACAGCATGCCATCGTGCCCCATGGCTATGCCATCGTCAATGGCTATGGTGTTGAACTCTGCAGCATAGCAACCAAGTTTTTCAATCTCTTGCTTTACGAGCTGCCCGGCCTCGTGCAGATGGGTGTGGCCTGGTACAAACTGGGTGAACGAGTTGGCTATGGCAATAATGGGCTTGCCAAAATGCTCACGCTTCATGCCTGTAGCTATCCACAAGGCACGTGCGCCCGCCATTCTTCGTCCTTCGGTGCTGAATGCACTGCGCAACTGTATTTTCATAACTCTTTCAGGATATTTATTAGCTTTGTTGCATAACACGCATTATCATGCAGAAGCTTTACAGTTTACTACTCTTGTTGTTATTTTGTTTTGCAAATGTAACCAATAATACGATACAACAATACAAAATGTAAGAAAAAGTTCGGAAAAATGTCGAGAAAAACCGATTGTGTGCCACAAGCATGCACATTTATGCAACATTGCGTGCACTTTACCACCCCGCACCATCACCCCCACACAAGCTATGCGCGGGCTTCGTGTGCCACATACTAAAGTTTTGCCGCATATTTGCCGCATTTATGTCTAAAATTGATTAGCAAATTTTACAACAGAGCACAAGTAAAAGCCTGCCTTAGCGGTTTATACCATTTTATTTACGTAATTTTGCCGCGCTGTTAAATCCTTAACGAATTGACGAGGCGGACAGAGTGACGAGTTATTTAACACCGTTTGTTGAAATTCCGTTCACACACTGCTCGATATGCGCAGAACGCACTTGCCACGCCCGTCAAACCATCAACACACAAACTTATTTAGAACAACGACCCCTATCATATATATGCAAATCAAACACATAGGCACAATGCTTGCCATAGCAGCTGCTACCCTGCCGCAGGCCTCTGCACAAAATGCACTGCAGCGCGCAGGTCATCACGTTACTTACACGGCCGAAGCACAAGCAAGCTATTCGCATAACAAAACACCCTTGTGGCTCACAGCCAACAAATACGGCATGTCGTCGGTAGACACCAAGAACGGCTATTTGCGCATGACCATCGAACGCCAGGCTGATGCCGACTCGGCCTACCATTGGCGCTTTGGCTATGGGGCCGACATAGCAGTTGGCGCGCACTATCCGAGCAGCGGTTTCGTTCAACAACTCTATGCCGACATCGACTGTCGTCTGGCGCGCCTTACCATAGGTGCCAAGCAGCACCCCATGCAACTTAAAGACAATGAACTGAGTAGCGGATCGCAAGCGCTGGGCATCAATGCACACCCTGTGCCTGCCGTACGCCTGTCCTTGCCACGCTACTGGAATATTTCTGGACGTGGAAATTGGTTGGGCATACGCGGCCACATCTCGTATGGACTGATGACCGACGACGATTTTATGCAGGACTATCTCAGAGGCACCAAAAACCGTTATGCTACACGGGTATTGCTGCACACAAAGGCATTCTATTTGCGAGCTGGAAATGCCCAAAAGTTTCCCATCACCTACGAAGGCGGACTTGAATGGGCCACCCAATTTGGCGGCACAATATACAACGCAAGGCAAACCCCCATTAAGGCAGGACACCATCTGAAGGACTTTTTCACCGTACTTTATGGCGGCGGAGCCGATGTCACCGATGGCGTTTATAGCAACGCCCTGGGCAACACATTAGGCAGTTGGGTGTACCGCCTCAACTACCACGGACACGGCTGGGGGCTCAGCATTTACTACGACCATTACTTTGAAGACCACTCGCAGATGTTCTACAATTATGGCTGGCGCGACGGTATGTGGGGACTTGAGGCACACTTGCCCAAAAATCCCATACTTGGAAAATTTGTGTACGAATACATCAAGACCACCGACCAAAGTGGCCCCATCTACCACGACCATACACCCGAAATTCCCGACCAAGTGAGCGGTAGTGACAACTACTACAACCACGGGCTGTACACGGGCTGGCAACATTGGGGCATGGCCATTGGCAACCCGCTCTACGTAAGTCCGCTTTACAAGGGCACACGAAATTTGAGCTTTATTGGCACACGTTTCAAGGCGCACCATCTGGGCTTTAGCGGCGACCCACTCCCCTGCCTGCACTACCGCATCATGATTACCCACGAACGTAACTTGGGTAATTGCAGCAGCGATTGGACCGAGGCACGCACACTGAACAGTCTGCTGCTCGAAGCTGCATGGTCACCCCTTCGCCTCGGACGCATCAACACCAGTGGCTGGACCGCCAAACTGGCTTTTGGACTTGACCGCGGCAGCTTGATTGGCCACAACACCGGTGCACAACTCACCATCACAAAGAACGGATTGATTACAAAATAGCCTCATGCACTTACACACATTATTATATAACAAATGCAGCACATTTGCCATCACAGCGATTGGCCTGCTGCTCACCACAGCCTGCTCGCACGTGAGCCGCAATGGGCTGATCGACGGAAGATGGCGCCTACACGAAATTCACAGCAAAGCCACACCAACAGATGCCTATTATACGGCACAGAAGAAGTATGTGCTTAATGACCGCATATACTGGTCATTTCAGCTCGATTTGCTACAAATAACCTCTGCCCTGGCACATAACGGGCAGACTAACAAAACCTTTGCCCGCTTTAACTATGAGGGCGACAAATTGGCTGTGTATAGCCCCTATGCCCACCTTTACGATCACGATATTCCCATTACCGACCCCAACATTTCATTAGAAAGTGTAGGCATCAGAGGCCACGAGGCCAAATTTCGCATTGTGCGCATCAATTCAAGTTCGCTCATTCTGTGCTCAGACATGGACAGTTTGGTATTCCGAAAATTACACTAAACGCGATTAAAGACATCGGTCGCCCGCTACATCTTGCTCCCCTATACAAAGAATATTAAGAAAAAACATTACCTTTGCAAATATAATATACAAGGAAATACTTATGGCAAGATTCATCAACCCCTTCACTGATATCGGTTTCAAGAGAATCTTCGGACAAGAGGTATCCAAACCTCTGATTATTGATTTTCTGAACAGCCTGCTGCTCGGCAAGGAACACATCACAAGCATCACATTCCTTGACAAGGAGCAGCCTGCCCTATTTGAAGATGACCGATCGCTCATATACGACATATATTGCGAAACCGACAAGAATGAGAATATCATTGTCGAAATGCAGAACAAGTCTCAGCCTTATTTCAAAAACCGGAGCATATATTATGCCTCCGAAGCCATTGCAAGGCAAGGCGAAAAAGGGGCTGACTGGAAATACAATATAGACGCTGTGTATCTTGTTGCTTTCTTGAATTTCTGTCCGATGGATTTTAAGAAGGAGTTCAGAACCGATGTGGGACTGACTGACTTAAAAAGCAGTGAAATCTTCTCAGACAAAATTAGAATGACATTTATGCAGTTGCCTTTATTCAAAATGGAGGCAAATGAGTGTGAAACAAACTTTGATAAATGGATTTACGTTCTGAAAAACATGGAAACATTAACAAGATTGCCATGGGCTGCAAAAAGCGCCGTGTTCAAAAAACTGGAGCAAATTGCCGACGTTGCTTCTCTTTCAAGACAAGAGCGTATGAAATATGACGTGGGATTGAGGAAATACCGCGATACACTATCAGTGCTTGAAGGTGCTAAATTAGACGGGCTGGCGGAAGGCAGAGCAGAAGGCAGAGCAGAAGGCGCACAAAAGGAAAAGATTGAAACAGCAAAAAGACTTTTGGCTATTGGTGCAGACACCAATACCATAGCAATTGCTACCGGATTAACCACAAACGAAGTTGAAAGTCTGATAGGAAATTAAACGTCCTAATCTGCTGTCAGAACTTTGCGCAGCATAGATAACTAAATACAATTACTGTTTCTACTATTTGGCTGCTGAACCCACAATAGCCCTTGGGAGTTTTAACACAACCCCCAGGGGCTATTTTCATGAAAGCGCAGGCCGTGGGTCAACAAGTCGTGGTACATCAGCATCGAGGTGCTCAAAAACCACATGGCGCGCATCATGGGCGACGAGTTCAGCGGTGCCTTCGACACGCTGACGGAGCGCGAGAGGGGGTGAACCTTTGGGCACTTTAAGCCCTCAGTTTGTTGCGCGGTAGTGATTAAAGCCATATCTTTGCAAAAAGAATATACACACTCAACACAGCATGCTCACACTGTTTCTCATAATATTATCAGCTATAGTCTTGTTCTATCTCAGTGCCATCGTCACAGGTATAGTCAAAGCTTTCCGTCTGACTCCCGAGGAGCAAAAAGAAATCTTGGAGGACCGCCGAATGGAGAAAAAACAAAGGAAGGAGAGCAAGCAACTATATAGGAGCATTGAAAGCCAAGCCTATGAGAAATACCCCGGGCTTTTCGGTTTTAACTACGACAAAAGAAAGAAATACATAGACAAGCACCTCTAACCGCCCCGCGTGTCTTTTAACACCCCATCAAGCCGTGTTACTTTTGGAACATCACACACCAAAAGTAACACGCTTTTTTTATGAATAACAACGACATCAAGACCGTAACCCTCACCATCAACTCGGAGCAGGCACAACGCAAGCTCGACGACATCAACCGCAGGCTGGAGCAGGCACGCATCAAGCGGCAAGATGCCTTTGACCGCGGCGACGGCAAGGCGCTGCAAGCATACACCAACAATACAACAGACTAAGGCTGAATACGTAGCAGACGATTAGCACACGAATTATAAAAGCGACAACTACACATCAACACCTTCAATGCGTAAGAGGAAACGTTTTGTACTAACCCCTGCAGCAAATCCCGTCAGCGTGCCGTCCAATCCGATAACACGATGACACGGCACTATAATACAAATGGAATTAGCTCCAATGGCCTGTGCTACTGCACGCACGCCATTGGAGCAACCCGCTGCACGCGCCACATCTGTATATGAGGTGGTCTGACCATACGGAGTGGCAAGCAGCGCGTTCCACACACGTTGCTGAAATGGTGTGCCGGCCATGGCCAAAGGCAAATTAAACTGTACAAGGGCACCCGCAAACCAAGCGTCAAGCTCTTTGGCCGTTGCTTGAAGCAACGGGGTGCTTCCACAAACATAACGCGCATTAAAGAAGTGCTGTATGCGCTGGTCGTTACGCCGACGATGCTTGCCGTTAGCCCAATCGCACAAGCATAACTTGCCTGCATAATCGCCAAGTACCATCTCGCCACATGGCGAATGATACGGCTGCGTAAATATTTGCGCTGCCATTTTCATTGAACACGTTTTTCAAAATGCTGAAAATCTTTGCGGTGCTTCCATGCGCCACCCCATACAAAGCCATGCTGACGGAACAAACGATAACATAGGTCATCGGTCGTTATCTTATACTTAAAACTACGCTGCCTGTTGGCATAGGGCCGTCCCTTAGCCGGACTTACCACCAGGGTGCCATCCTTACGGTGCCACACATATGGGTTGTAAAGCGGATTAACATCGACCGCTCGCCCCCAGCTATGGTTTGACAGTTTTGACGAGCCAGCCACACGGCGGTAATTGAAGCAGGCCGTATTGTTGGCCGACATAGACCGCTCATCGTCGGCTCCATAATTGTCAATCAGCACCATGCGTTCTATAGGATAGTGCGCTTCATACAACTGTTTGAAAATAGAAACTAAATCATTTGCCACAGACTGATGGCAAACCATTTCACCAATTTGCGGCTTGCCATTGCCGTTATTATGCAACAAACGCAGGTAGCGCAAACTCGACAATGGAATGGGGCAATCGGCCTTATACGACAACCCTGACATACGCTTGGCCACCACGCTGTCAACCGCACACACCTCAAAGCATTTCTGCAAACCATAGTCCTGCACTGCCGCCTCACTTACCTCGCAGCCAGCACGCCATTGGCGCAGCAGTTTTATTTGACTTTCTATTGACAAATCACACGGAGTGCGAACAATTACTTTTGCAACACGACAAGTCTCCTCGCCAGACTTATTTGTTTGTTTACACGCCATGGCCGAGAGGGCTGTGGCAAGCAGACACGCACTTGTAAAAAAGCCACACGCACGACACATTTGTATATAGGTGTTCATCTTTCTTTTCTGCATAATATCACCTGTCTTGCCCCTTACACCGCTACACATTTCTCCGCACACGTAAGCAGTACCCAACAGGTCACATACCCATTATTTATTTGATGGTACAAACGATTCATAAGTGCCATTGCTGTAAAACACACGTATCTCTTTTATTTTACGCTCATCTTTGTCAATATTTATGCCCATTGTAGCCATATTGCCATTACCGCGCGAGGAGATGCGCTGCTCGCGACGAGGAGAAACAATACCCGCACGAGGTTCTACTACGGCACGATTATGCACGTCAACCACATCTGGAGCCATCGAAAAGGGTGCTTCAGTACCTGTACCTCCTTCGGCATTAGAGGTAGCAGACTCGAGCTGAACCATTTTGCTCGCTGTGTCCAATGCCCCATCCTCATCGCCAGACAGGGTATGACTCGGGGCGCCATTTACCAACATCTCGCCCTCACCAAACATCAACCAATTAACATTTATTTCGGGAAATGCTACATGCACTCCCATTACGTGTTTGTTCGTTGGATTGGTGCGCCCTGTCAGTATGCTTGACAATGATGCTGGTGAAATACCAAGCCGAGCGGCAAAATCCTGTTGCGACAATTTGGCATAATCCATAATAGATCTTATGCGTTCAATCATTGTTTCGTTCATATATATAATGTGTTTAATCGTTACATGGAGCGAGGTCCCGGCTTATCTACCTCGATGTTTTAGACTTTAGCTGCACAATTAACCATTTCGGTGTCTGAAAAATTGAACAATATTGCGCCACATTTTTTATGCGTTGCAAGACACACCTCCGAGCAAGGACTCAAAGCCAGGTGAAGGAGAAGGCACAAGCACAATGACTCAGTAAGCCAATCGGTAGTCCAAAATTCATACTTAACAAATCGGCACCCGCCATCAAGCCTTGAGGCCCGAAATGGCTTATCTAACATGGTGTGCAGAAGCGTTGGCATCACACTCGCTTCAACTAATTCATTTACAAAGATAAAAAATAAGGGTCAATTAAGCAATAGATCTGGTGCACAATCGTCAATTTACATTATATAATTCTTTATTCACATTACAATATCTACAAATTTACACCTTGATATTATATTTTACATTATGATATTCTAAACGCACTACACGCTATTTGACAATCTAAAGTAATTCTATCGTGTTTTTTCATAACTTATTGACTTACAATAGTTTTCACGCAAATTCGCCACCAATACAGCTGGCTATATACTATACATGCAACAAATCACTTCTATTTAATCAAGCGTTTCGAAAGCATACACGCGTTTTCGTTGGTTTTCAGCATGTTACACTTAAAGTAAAGACTTGCATTTTTATAAATCCACAAAACCACTTTACATTTCAATGTTTATAGATGTATATATTCATGATTATAACAAACGAAAAATCGAACACACTTACAAAACTAAATATTTTGCTTTGCAGTTTACATTATAAGTGTTTACAAATTACATCTACACCAATAAATACTAATTTTGGTTTAATGTAAATTCTCGAACACAAACAAAGCCGAGAAATCCACCGTATTCCCATATCCGCACCAATGGCCATTTTCGCAGTTTTGACGCAACCACAGCGAGTTGATTTCAATACAAACGCTTGATTTACAATGAATTACACGCATTTTTGTCTACACAACGCATCATTCCATTTAGATTTACAGATACCACATATTGCTATACACATATTACAAATTGCACTATTAATGCGTTTTTTGAGCGCCAAACGAGCCTTTTCTTTCGCTCAAATGGTCAAAATTTACATTTTCTACGCAACACGCCCGCACGCCATGCCATTAACAGGCCGTTTGAACGCCCAATTTGGCATAGTTGGATATTTGTTTTTCTGGTGCGCTGAACCTGATTATACTCCTTCAAAAATATTGAAAAGCACCATCACCATAGCCCACTCTACATCACGTGCGCAAATCGGGCGCAATCTGGAAAATCAGGCATATTGAAAAACAGAACAATTATAGGACTCATTCCTACATCTCATGTTTCCAGCTGCTCCCGAGGCCCTACCGACAAGAAAAATCTCCCATACTTATAGAAGTCCCCTCCCCTCTTCCCTTACCGTCAAGCACACATGCCCACGCTTTAGCAAACACGTGCCTACCCTACCCCCCTGCTGCATACATACAAAACAGGGCGGCAGCCATGGAACATTTAGCCCCACAACTGCCGCCCTGACAAGCTTTTATTTCAAGAACTACTGCTTGTTAGTGTAGTATAAAATATATTAACTCCTTCATCAAGTCACCATTCGACGTATGCGATCCTTCTGCCCCTTTCGACCGCGCATCGGTCCGTCGTATTTCGGCCAGGATTTGCATCACCTTCACTCCCGAATAGCTACGCATGGCAGGCAACACATTTTTCTCAACCTGCCACTCGGTTAAGCCAAGCCAAGTGGCAATACCTTGCTTCGTTTTGGTTGGAGCATAAAAGGCCACCATCAAATTTGCAAAATATTTGAACAGCGAAGCCAGTGTGCGTTGAATGGGATTATCTTTCTCATTTTCGTCAAAATATTTCACAATTCTGTTCACCTTTAGCACGTCCTTGCAGCCTATGGCGTCCTGCAGTTCAAAGATGTTATAATTCTTAGATATGCCGATATGCCTTTGCACCAATTCTATGCTTATCTGCTTTTCGCCCTCGGGCAGCGACAACACCAGTTTGTCAAGCTCCGAAGCCATGCGATTAAGATCTGCCCCCACATACTCGCTCATCAGTTCGGGAACCCCCGCCTGTGGCACCACCCTTTTACGCTGCAAATACGCACGAACAAATGGCGGCAACTGTGCGTCGCGCAGTTTGGCCGATTCAAACAGCACACCCTCTTTATTTATAAGGGTTGCCACCTTTGTACGGCGGTCGAGCGTTCCATTTTTATGACAAAATACGAGTATCGTACTGGGTTGAATTTTGCGCAAATAATACTCCAAATGCTCAATATGCTTCAAGTTTTGCGCCTCCTTCACCACTATCACGAGATGCTGCGCTGCCATGGGAAATGCCTGTGCTGCGGTAATGATATTATCAATATCAGCCTCAGCCCCGAAGAAAGTCATCAAGTTGAAATCACGCTCTTCAGGTTTCAGCACAGCATTAACTATGAAGTCTGCCACATGGTCAATGTAATAGCTTTCCTGCCCCATCAAGTAATAAATGGGTTTAAGGTTGCCTGCCTGCACATCGCGCACAATTTGCTCGTAGGTCGGGCCTGTTGCCTTCTTCTTAAATCCGGTGTATCCTCCAGCCATTTTAAGTATGTGTTCAAAGTTATTTTATACAATCAGTAAGTGTCATTTTCACATCGAATAGACTTTTCTGCCCCATATTGGAGCACACAAAGGTAAGTAATATTTTGCTCTTAACTAACCCGTTGACGGAATTAGTTACCCCGTCAGTCCGTTAACTTGTCAGCAAATCTGTCAACCGACTCTGCCCACTATTTTAGCACAAACACTTGCCCATATCTCAAGAAATGCCGAAATTAGCAATCGCCGTCCCCACGTATAAGGAGAGCACTCTATCAACTATTCGTTGACAGTCTGTAGAAATAACGGAATAGCGGAATAGCGAGATAGCGGATTGCGGGATAACGAATAGTCACACAAGCCCACCTTTTGTCTTACAAAATATAATGCCACAACAATATGTAAGCAACAACGCATCTACGTTACCCCACTCGCAGGCTGCTGCCAACCCCTTCGGCCGACGCGCTCCGATACAACTTCAATACTACTAACAATATATATATGAATATAGCCAAAGCCACTTACTGTGTAAGAAGAGTCTGCACAATCCTCTTCGTCATACTATCAGTTCTTTGCCTTTCATGGCCACTGGCGTCAATGGCCAAGAAACGGGCTTTGCCCATCGGCATCTCCCACTACCCACAAACAACGAAAAGCAATCCATGCACCTGGACCAATATCCATGGCAGCAACGATGTGCGTCTGCTACGAGGCACACTGCAAAAGCAAGGTTTCCGCATCACTACCCTTACCAATGCCCAAGCCACCGCCTCACACATAAGACGCGCACTCAAGCGGCTCTGCCAGCAAGCAGCCAAAGGCGACATGGTAGTTATACACTTTTCAGGACACGGCCAACCATTTGAGGATCTCTCGGGCGATGAAGCCGATGGTTGGGACGAAGCCATTGTACCCTACGACGCGAAGAAATGCTACAGCCGTACATACACCGGACGATGCCACATCATTGACGACGAACTCGAGCGCTACATCAACAGTCTGCGCACCACGGTTGGCCCCCGTGGCTTTGTATACGTGGTGCTCGATGCCTGCCACATGGGAGGAGCCAGTCGCGACGAAAGCGAAACCGACTCCGCGGCCTGTGCACGCGGCACCAACGTGGGGTTCTCGCCCAACGGCCGCACATACATACCACGCATCGACCGCCGCGGCCACTTCACGGTTAAAGCCTCACCCCGAATGGCTGGCGTGTGCTACATAGAGTCATGCCGTGCCTACCAAACCAACACCGAGATTTACGAACAAGGGCAATACTATGGTCCGCTATCGTTCTACATTAGCCAGGCCCTGCAACACACACACCTCACCCACAACCTGCAGTGGGTGCATAAGGTGGTAGAAGCCATGCAGCACGACAAACGACTGATTAAGCAAAATCCCGTAATTGAAACTGACCGATGAATCATACCATTAGCGACACCGACTATGTAGAACTAAGCACATTTGCCGAGGAGCAATGGCACAAGGTGCTGAATTATTTAGGCCGAACGTTCAATCTGCCGCGCGAAGATTGCCAAGATGTGTTTCAAGATGCCTTCATCGTGCTTTACGACCAAATAAACGAAGGCAGACTTACTCCGCTCAAATGCTCGCTATCTACCTACTTTACAAGCATTTGCCGCTACAAGGCTTTGGAACTACTGCGCCACAACAACCGTTCGATAACGACAGACTACACCAATCTTGCCACAGACTGCGGCACCAACAGCACAACGCTTGCCCAACAAGCCAGCAAACTGGCATCATTCGACCCAACATTGGCCAACGAAAAGGAATACAAACTGACACTTGTCGAACAGATAGTAAAACGGCTGCCATCACCATGCAAAGAACTGTTATGGGGCTTCTACCGCGACGGCATGTCCATGAAGGCATTAGCACACATGCACCACTACAGCGAGGGGGCTGTAAAGGTAATAAAGCACCGGTGCTGCGAAAAGTTTAAGAAGCAATACGAAACAACCATTAACCAAACCCGATAGCCATATATGACCACACCCCGTCACACGCCCACCTCACAAGCCGATTTACAATACGACCGCATAGACCGCTACCTGCAGGGCAAAATGACCGAAGCAGAGCAACACGCTTTTGCACACGACCTTGCCCACGACAAAGACCTGCGTAACAGAACAGAGGCCATGGTGCAGCTCGTAAAGGCAATGGACCAAGCAGGACGCGAAAAGGACGCACAAATAGTGCATACGCTGGAACACATGAAAAGGGATAACGTCATAAAGTTCGTGCGTGCCTTAACTCAATGCCACGAAACGGAGGAAAACAACGCCACATGCGCCAACAATACTAACAGCCCCAGCAATGCCAATCGCCCCAACGAAATGCAAATGCCTTTCCACCGTCCGCACAAAGGCAAATTGCGCCGCATAGCCACGCCACTTTCGGCCGTTGCCGTAATGGCAGCAGCCTTCTGGGGCGGATTAAAGTATTACGATGCACAGAGTTTGAGCCAAATGGGCAACGAATATATTGCCCTATTTTTGCCACAAACAGAGTCTGGCATAATGCGTGCCGATGTTGCCGACACCCATGCCGCCACAGAGGTTGCCAAACTTTACAACGCAGCATATACATACCAACAGTTAGACGCAAAAACAGCAGCCGCCACCCTTAGCCAATTAAAGGAATTGTGGCAAAAAGCCCAAAGCGACACCTACAACGAGTATACCAATCAAGCCCCGCTCATCGGTTGGGCTTTGGCAAATGTCTATTTAATAAATAACGACGAGCTGAATGCACTGCATACGCTTGACAAACTGATAGAGCTGACTGCACCGCAATCGTTCGTACAAACCAAAGCCATAGAACTACGCCACAAAATCAAGAACCGCAAAAAGATATTTGGCCTGTTGTAACAAACGCGTCAATCAAAACCACATGAAGATATTATCAATAATACTTGCACTGTTTGCCACATCATTTGCAGTACATGCCCAAACGTATACAAAGGCTGAACTGACCCAAGCGGCCTACAACATTCAACAAGGGCACAACGAGGGTGCCAAAATATGCCTGACATACAAAGCACAAGTAGAAGCCTCAAAAGCATGGACCGAAGAAATAAGGCAAAACTACTTATTCGCCATTCAATCGCTGCTTGAATATTACAGCATGCAAAAGCGCTACACCGACGAGGAAGAACTGCTCAACCACGCCATAGCCTTGTACAACACACGCGACAGCATAACCAATAATCCGCAAACACGCGCACTACACACTATGCAGACACGCGTGCAGTTTGACAAGAAAAACTACGATGCCCTTATCGGTTATGCCAAGAAGGCACTCAACATGTACAATGCTGTCGGCGACCATGGCATTGACTACTGCATATTGTGTTGCAACACCAGCCTGGCGTATGTTGAGCAAGACGATGAACAACACGCCACACAGTATATTGACGAGGCATTTAACTGCCAACAAAAGCTCTCCGCCCAGTTCAACCTGTCAAAATACATGGGCTACTACCCTATTCAAAACCAACGCGGATATGTGTACCTAACCTTTGGCATGTACGAAAAGGCCATTGAATGCTTTAAGGACATTGTAGACAACGCCTCGCCCGACACTTTGGCTTCGGTCTATTATCTGGCAGCCAACAATCTGTCAACCTGCTATTTCATAATGAACCAACTCGACAAAGCCATTCCCCTGCTTGAGACCGTTAAAAAAGCCACGCCCACCCTGGCCTACACCGTAAGCCAAAACCTGTCCGTGGACTATGCACTGACGGGAAACGATAAAAAGGCACTCGAAAATCTCAGACAATTTAATGCCGAAGGCTATGAACAGGCACTTGCCATTATTTCAAAGTTCTCTGAAATAGACCGCGAGGCCATGCTGAAGAAGCTGTCGCAGGAGATGTCCGATTGCAACAATTTTGTGGTCAGATATGTGCCGCAGGCTGCGGTAAAGGCGTTCGACATCAATCTGCTCATGCGCTCTGCTTCACTGTCGGTAAACCGTATGGTTAAAGACTTTGCCAACAAAAGCAGCAAATGCAACGAGCTGGCACACCTCAGGCAGATGCTTGCCAAAGGACACATTTCGACTGCGCAATACGACTCCATTCACCATGCTATCATTGATATAGAACAGAACTTGCTGCGTGCCGACAATCAATTTGAGCTGACACTGAAAGCACAAACCGCCACATACGAAAGCACCAAACAGATGCTGAAGGCCGACGAGGCATACGTGCTTTATTGCAATTTGCCAACATTTGATATTGAGGACGGCGAGCTGGCAAAAACGCTCCACTATGCTGCCTATATTGTACGTTCCCAACAAAATGATGGCCCAACCATGGTAGACTTGGGGCCATACGAGGACATCGACAGTCTGTTTTTTACCGCCACGCCCACAGCAGAGTATGCCGCCGAAACTTATGCCGCCGGCAATGCGCAGCTTTTATACGACAAATTGTGGGCTCCGCTTATGCCACACCTAAAGGGGGCCAAGCGCGTTTACTACTCCACCACGGGCAATTTAGCCACGCTTAACTTCGATGCACTCATGCAGCACAACAACAAGCGGTTAGGCGATGTAACAGAACTCACACTGCTTTCATCTCCGCTTAAAATAAAAAGTGCCACCAACGTCACCCCCATCATGAATGTTGTGGCCATGGGCTGCCCCGACTACGACATGACGCCCCAGCAAATGGCCAAAACTGCCTCTCCCCACCATGTCATTCAACACGAGGACATCAGCAGCAAATTGGCTATGCGGGGCGACGACACACGCGGAAACTGGCACACCATTCCTGCCACACGCAACGAAGTGGCCAACATTGCGGCCATAGTCCGGGCCCATGGTGCCAAAGTTTGCACATTTACCGACGCCCAAGCCACCGAGGAGGCTTTCAAAGCCCTGGACGGGCATGCACCTGACGCACTGCACTTTGCCACGCACGGATTTGCCATAAGCACCATGCAGCAATACGACAATTCGCCATTTGCACAATCGCGCACGGCATTTACGCCCAATGGCAACTATATGATGTGGAGCGGCCTTGTGCTTGCCGGTGGCAATAATGCCTGGCAGTGCAAGCCTTTGCCAAAGGGGGTGGAAGATGGCATACTGACAGCAGACGAAATTTCGCGTCTCGACCTGTCGCACACCCGGCTCGTGGTTCTCTCAGCCTGCGAAACGGCACGCGGCCACATTGAAAACACCGATGGCGTGTGGGGACTGCAACGGGCATTCAAGCAAGCCGGTGCCGGCACCATTGTCATGACGCTTTGGAAGGTGTCAGACGAAACAACTTGTATGTTCATGACCGAATTTTACCGTCAGCTTGCCAATGGCCTCAACACACGTCAAGCACTTAAACGCGCCCGCACCTACCTCATTGAGCAAGGAGCTACCGCCCCCTATTATTGGGCTGCATTTGTAGCAATGGACTAAGAGCTAACTGTATATACAGACAATCCGCGATGCCTAAAGTTCGGCATCGCGGATTTTCTGTATTGTGTATATTAAACTATTGTTGTCTGGTAAAACGTAAACAGGTGAACGGACTCAAGCTCCAAATGCTACCAAGCACCAAACGCTATCATTAAGCGCTATCACCAAACGCAAGCTCTAATGGGGGCGACGCGTCTCGCGTCGGGATAGAGATAGGAGGAAAATACGAACTCTGCTAAATAATGGCTGCATCTTTTCCCGACGCGAGACGCGTCGCCCCCATTAGAGCTAGCGCTTAGTGGTTGCGCTTAGTGGTAGCGCTTGATTGTAGCGCTTGATGCTTGAGTCCGTAGCCTGTTTACGTTCTACCAGACGCCAATAATTAAAATACCTACGTCAATTCAGACGTTCCGATTATCATTACATTTTGGCTCAATCGCCCTCGTAATGCCAATCTTCGCGTTCTGTCTTTCACTTTTTTACCGTAAAGGACTTGTCCTTATCAGTATTCTTCACCTTCAGACGCCACAAGTGGGTGTTCTCCTTTTCGTAAGTATTATAGAATACACGCGGTGAAATCTTTGTCCTAAAGGTCCACTTTCCAGTGACATACTCTCCAAAAGAGTCTTTGTGCAGGCAGTCCTCGTATTCGTACTTCTTCGACAATGCGCGCTTCGAATAGTTGGTGATACTTTCAAGCCAGAATTTATGGTTCCAACGTATCAATTCCTTGCAGTCGGGTGTATAGCTGTAAGCAATAAGATTCTCTACAACAAGCGGCGAATTCGTTTCGTGAAATTTTACAGGTGCAGACTGTTTTTTAGGGAACATGTCGAAATTGCAATCAGCAAACAAACCATTGTTTATTGCATACTTGCATTGTAAGCTCTTAGTAGTATGGGGAGGAATGCACACCACCTTGGGGCTGCGCACACGTTTAGCGCCCTCTTGCACCTCTTCGTCTCTGTAATAATCATTCGAATAGCCGTTTGTTATCACAAAGCACTCTGGCAGATACACGTAAATGTTGCGTTCGGTGTTATTCGTAATGTCAGAATTGAGGTTACCACCTTCACCCCACAAATCGTACTCTACTCGGCAGTCGGCATTGGCACCCGAGAATGGTTGATCGGGGTTATTTTCCGTGCCAGGTTCCACCCACGACTGGTCGGCCTGCATATTGCAGACTTGATAGTACCATTCTGACGATATTGAACATGAACTCATGCCAAGGGCCAGCATCAGTGCGAGCCCAGAATTTTGTAACAACTTTTTCATAATAAATATGGTTTTAATAATGATGTTCTTCTCTTTATGCCGGAAAGCGTCAAAAGGCTAACAACCTCGATAATATTTTTTAGACAACATGGCCACATATATAGCGGCGGAGCTAAATATCATGCACAGAAATACACAAAGAAACTAAGAAAGTGCTTGTCAAGGTGTTCAAAAATCTAATTTATCTCTTTTGGCGGCAGACATCGGCAAACATCATCAAACATCAACATGGTATGCCACATTATATGCAAGCAAGCCGCTTGCTATCACAATATAATTGTAATTTTGCCTTTCCATTAAACGTCTCTTATTATAATCATGCAATCACTCAACTTGCCCGCCTACGAGGTGAAACTCAGCAACCGCAACGGGCAACCTGCCATATATGATTTTTTGCGCCACTGCTACTTGCGGCTCACGCCCGAGGAGTGGGTGCGGCAGCACTTTACGCATTACCTGGTGGAGCATAAGGGCTACCCGGCCGCATTGTTGGCCAACGAGGTGACCATCAACGTGGGGGGCGTGGCACGCCGCTGCGACAGTGTGCTATACCACCGCACGGGGGGAGCGCCTCGCGTTATAATTGAATATAAAGCGCCACACATTGCCATCACGCAGCACGTATTTCAGCAAATATATGCTTACAACAGTGTGTTAAGGGCTGACTATTTGATTGTGAGCAATGGCATCAAACACTATTGTTGCCATGTTAACTATCAAAGCATGAAAGTGGAATACTTGCAGGATATTCCCAATTACACTGATTTGGCATAATCGCCGTTCGGTTAAATGTTACCCGACATATAACTATCGGCCTTGAACACGTAAGCGGCCAAACTAACGCACCCGTAACAAACGCCCTGCACGCCCCTCACAGCACTTTTTTGGCAAATTGTTTGCACTCTGCACTTTTGTCTACACTCACACTGATTATCAATGAGTTACGCGTGTAGACAAACTTGTTTTTTGTATGCACTACCGTCTGCACGCTGCACTTTTTTCTGCACTCGCACTGATTATCAATGAGTTACGGCGTGTAGACAAGTCTGTTTTTTGTATGCACTACCGTCTGCACGCTGCACTTTTTATCTGCACTGTCTGCACTATCTGCACAAGCTTACATAGCAAGCATCACACAGGTCGTGCCAACAGGGTATTTCGGCATAGGGAGGGCGTTAAACGTGTCGGAGCAATCGAATATCCGCCCTCCCTATGCCCGATCGATGCTCCCCTGATGCTGCAAGTGCACACAGCCACCTGCCATGAGTGTAGGTAACAGTGCAGACAAAATTTTGCTTTGTCTACACGCCGTAACTCATTGATAATCAGTATGAGTGTAGACAAAAGTGCAGAGTGCAGACAAAATACGAAAAAAGATTTACCGGGCAGTTCCCTTTGCCAGAATGGCAAACAAGTTGAGATAATAACAAAGATGATATTT
>OLFZ01000631.1_pt1 | contig 36614 bp, 38 predicted proteins | sample 1604861 | NCBI WGS metagenome assembly OLFZ01 (sample SAMEA3888895, study PRJEB22519) | human gut metagenome | biome: human gut; feature: human-associated habitat; material: faeces | place: Denmark | collected 2011 | reverse complement strand
CGCAGAGCCGATAACGCATTAGGTCAAAAAACCTATGTGTTATCGGCTTTTTTATTTAATATTGCGCAAAAGCCGCTGTTCCCTATTATAGAATGGATTGCGGGTAGTGTATTAAAGTCGCCCTTTTTTAAGGATACGGCGGTATCGGGGAGGTATCGCCGTGTCCATTTTTATTTACTGTAACCCGCCTAATGCTTTGCGGTCAAAAAAAGCTATGCTCCGCAAGCGGGATATTCCGGCTATGAATGTGAACTGTCAATACATTTAGCTACTGCTTACATTTCCTTTGCGCCCGTCCGCGTCTTGCGGACGGGCGCATTTTGCTTTTTTCAACTTTTTTCTGAAAAGCGCACTCAAGAGCCATCTCCCGAACGGGTACGGAGCGAAAGGGGCAGAGAGGACAAGCCCTTAACTCCCGTCCTCTACTCCACGCGGGAAGGAGGTGAACTCTATGGAGCTATCTTCTTCCGACAAGGAAAGAATACAACATCAGTACGACGCATTAGCAAAGAAAACTTTGGTCGGCGAAGCGAAAAGCCACCGCCGCACTCTTGCGAAACGCGCAGCACGCGAAGTTACTTTTTCGGATTTGAGCGAAAGCGAACTCGCGCAGCTTTTCACAACGGACGAATACGAAAGCGATTATTTCCGTTTTCAAGTGTCCGGCTTTGATGTACTCGTCAAAAATGAACTGCTTGCCGAAGCCCTTAACGCTTTGCCCGAAAGGAAACGCGACATTATCCTTTTGTCCTACTTCTTGGATATGAGCGACGCGGAAATTGGCGAACTGCTGAATGTTGTACGCACGACGGTTTTCCGGCACAGGAAATCCGCGCTTGCGAAAATCAAACAGTATTTGGAGGGAAAAGCAGATGATGAATACCGTTAGGAAGTCTGAAAATCTGTTGCCGTTCCCTGTCATTTCCGCAGCGGCAAACGGCGACACAACCGCCATGTGCGCGATCTTGAAGCACTACGAGGGTTACATAGCGAAACTTTGTACCCGCACGCTGAAAGACGACGCGGGCAATACCTATTCCTATGTGGACGAGGAAATGCGTAACAGGCTGCAAGTGCGCCTTATTACCCGCACCCTTGCTTTTCATGTAGGATAATCTTTTAGCCCATGCGGGGAGCGTGTCCCCTTTCCACGCTTCCCGTTATGGGCTATTTGTCGTTCCGCAAAAGCATATCCGCTGTTGATGTGCTTTTGCAGGCCGACAAAGCCTATTGTTCTTTGACAAAGAAAGCGGCCTTTGGTGCGCAGCATAACAGGCAAACGGGTACATTCCGTCTGTACCGAGCCAGTCGGCGGGTACGCCATGACAGCTTTTCCCCATAGGGGAAAAGCCGAGCGAGAACTACCGCGCCGTAAAACAGGTTTAGCAGCTTGTGGGCGACGACATACAAGGCGGCACAATGATACTCCCGCGTTGAACACCCTCAAAGTATTGCGCGGCGCACCCATAAGCATGGGCCGGGGTGAAACTCCCGTGAGGTTGCAGCTAACAACCGCCCGTTTTTGCCTTTTGACGAATATAGTTTATCCATACAGGAAAAGGAGGTTTTTCTAATGGATAAAAAACAGACAATTACAACCGAACGCAAAATAGGGAAAATCACCTATCTTGTTCAAGCGTTGCCGAGTGAAAAGGCAACCGATACAATCCATAAAAAGATTGAGAAACTCATTGTAAAGGATTTGCAGAAAAAGCCCGGAAATCCGGGATTTTTAGCGTCCGAGTAGTGCATTAGGCGGCGGGATATGGTATAATGATAGCAACACATTATACCTGTTTATTCGGCTGTCGGAAAGGAGGACTAATGTTACAGTCGAATAAAATCACCGCCCTTTACTGCCGTTTAAGTCAAGAGGATATGCAAGCCGGAGAAAGCGGAAGCATACAGCACCAAAAAATGATACTTCAACGCTATGCGGACGAACACCATTTTTTGAACACAAAGTTTTTTGTGGACGACGGATTTTCCGGCGTGAGTTTTGAGCGCGAGGGGCTGCAAGCGATGTTGCAGGAAGTGGAAGCCGGACGAGTGGCGACGGTCATTACCAAAGACCTTTCCCGTCTTGGCAGAAACTATCTGAAAACGGGCGAACTCATAGAGATTGTATTTCCCGAAAACGGAGTACGCTATATCGCGATCAACGACGGAGTTGACACAGCGCGGGAGGATAACGAGTTTACCCCCTTGCGGAACTGGTTTAACGAGTTTTACGCCCGCGACACAAGCAAGAAAATCCGCGCAGTTAAACAGGCACAGGCGCAAAAAGGCGAGCGCGTCAACGGGGAATATCCATACGGCTATATCCCAGACCCGAACAACCGCCACCACCTTATACCCGACCCGGAAACCGCGCCGATTGTCAAACAGGTTTTCGCTATGTTTGTTAGCGGCGTGCGTATGTGCGAAATCCAAAAATGGCTTGCGGAAAACAAAGTCTTGACGATTGGAGCGTTGCGCTATCAGCGTACAGGACAGGCGCGGTATCAGCGGGCAATGATCGCCCCCTATACTTGGCCGGACAAAACGCTCTATGACATATTAGCAAGGCAGGAATATTTAGGGCATACCATAACCGCGAAAACTCACAAGGTATCCTACAAGTCGAAAAAGACCCGGAAGAACGAAGAAGAACAACGCTATTTCTTCCCAAACACCCATGAGCCGCTTGTTGACGAGGAAACCTTTGAACTTGCGCAAAAGCGGATTGCTACCCGCCACCGCCCGACAAAAGCAGCGGAGATTGATATTTTTTCCGGCTTGCTGTTTTGCGCTGGTTGCAGACATAAGATGTATTACCAACAGGGCGTAAATATCGAGCCGCGCAAGTTTTCCTATTCTTGCGGCGCATGGCGCAACAGGGCAAGGACAGGCAGCGAGTGTACCTCTCATTATATCCGCAAAAACGTACTTCTTGATTTAGTGCTGGAAGATATGCGGCGGGTTTTGCGGTATGTTAAGGAACACGAACAGGACTTTATCTGTAAAGCTACCGAGTACGGCGACATGGAAGCGAGAAAGGCATTAGCGCAGCAGCAAAAGGAACTTTTCAAAGCACAGGCGCGTATGACCGAACTTGACACGCTTTTCCGCAAGCTGTATGAGGACAACGCATTAGGCAGACTGACAGATGAACGGTTTGTGTTTCTAACTTCCGGCTATGAGGACGAAAAGAAATCCCTTGCCGCAAGGATAGACGAGTTACAACAGCAGATCGCAACCGTTACCGAGCGAAAAAGGGATATATCAAGGTTTATTCAGATTGTCGGGAAATACAGCGACATACAGGAATTGACCTATGAAAACGTCCATGAGTTTATCGACCGTATTTTGATACATGAATTAGACCGGGAAACCAACACCCGGAAAATCGAAATCCATTATAGCTTTGTCGGACAGGTTGATACCGAGCAGGAGCCGACGCAAGTTGTCAACCATGACCGCCGCAACATGGTAGATGTAAAAAGTATCGCTATCTAACCCCAGCAAAGTTCGTACCTGACCAGCCGTCATCAATGAACACACGGGTGTTCCGGAAGCCATTTTCTTGTGCGTACTTCTCAAGGATGGCCTGCTGATTCTTGATGGACCCTGACAGGCCGTTCTGCTCATCGTCACGGGACAGGCGGCAATACAGGGCTGTGATTTTATCCGGTTGTTTTGTCATAGCTCTCCTTTCCACAGCCGGATATGATCGAATTTGTAGGTGAGCCCATTCTACCATATCCAGCTGTAAACTTCAACGCTTTAATGTGGTAGTTTCAAACCTCTTTGTTATTATCATCGCTTTTCAGGATGATACGCTGCACTTTGTCGGTAATATTTTCTCTTGCGTCCTCTTTGAAAAAGGCTCTTACGGCATATACCGTACCGTCAATTTCTCTGATGAAATTCAGCGGCTGCGCATAGGCGCTTCTGCGAAACCACGCTATGCGCTCCTGCTTGGTCATTGTCGCAAGGTGGTCTGTAATACTGTCAATGTGAGTGTAGATTTCATTGCTTCTGTCGGCTGTCATCGTGCGTCACACTCCCTTCTCTGCGGTTTCTTTTGCTGCTGTGCTTCTTTGGCACGGATTTCATTGGCAAAGTATAAATTCGTCTTTTCCTGTATTTTGACGGAACGGGCTTCAATTCCTTGATTCAGCTTCAGTTGCTTTCGCAGTGTGGTAATTTGCTCGGTCACACCTGCCTTTTCCTGCCGCAGGTTTTCCTTTTCGGCAGGTGCGGCACGGCGTATCTTGTTTTGCAGCTTGGTGCGGCGAGCAATGAGGGCATCCATATCCCGCTGGATTTTCTCCCGGTCTGCGTACAGGTCATCAAAGGTTTCGATGCCGTATTTGCCCATATACCGCACCTGCTGGGACAGCTCGTCCAGCTTTTGCAAGTCCTCTTTCAGATACGGACTGGTGGGCTTATAGTCGGTATGCTTCGGTAAGTACCCCAGCAGATAGCAATAGTGCAGATATTGCTTGTAAATGTGGCTGGTCTTATGGAACGGCTGAAACCAATCCGAAAGCTCCTGCGGCATTTGGGGCGGGTAGCTGATATACGCCCTACGATTGCCGAAAGAGGCATATCGCCCGAGGCGGATATTCTCCGGTGTCCACCGTTCATCCAGCGTGTCCAGCCTTGTAAAGTGTTCATATTGCGGCAGACGGATTTTCCAGTGCTTGCCCGTAAAGTCGGTGATATACCCTTTTCGACGGAGATAGTCCTCCATATAGTAGGGCGTGCGGCTGAAGTCCATTGCCTCCCGCACATCGACACGGTAGACATTGTAGCGGGTGGGCTTGCCGCTTTTCTCATCCAGCCATACCGGACGGGAGGGGGCTTTACGGGGCTTTTCAATGACGGACAATCCATACTCCCGGCACAGCCGGTCGGAGATTTCCATCATTCGCTTTCGCTCGGCCTTGGAATAGTTGTACTTGCCGCCGTCCCGAAAAGAAACGGAATTAAAGCAGAAGTGACAGTGGATATGCTCCTTGTCCAGATGGGTGCTGACGATGATCTCAAAGCGGTCGCCCCACATTTCCTTTGCCAGTTTCACGCCAATCTCGTGGGCAAGCTGCGGTGTGACCTCCTCCGGCTTAAAGCTCTGATAGCCGTGCCAAGCGATATAGCCGCCCGTCTTACCGTAACGCTTCTTGGTGAGGATCATCTGCCGTAGCACCGTTTCCTTCAGGCAGTTGAGGGCGGTGACATACTCGCCCTCCTGTGTGGCCTCCGGGCGCTGGACATAGGAGAACACATTGTAGAGGCCTTGCAGCTCCGATGTTTTTGCCGCCGTCTTTTCCGGGTTCTCCACATAATCGATGAGGTCCTTCAAGCGGCCTTTAATGTGCCAAAGAGATGTCGTTGCCATTAAATCGCCTCCTGTAAGTCCAGTACCAGCCGTTCAATTTCGGCGCAGAGTTCAAGGGCGGACGGCTCGTACTTGGCACATTCTTTCAGGTCGGAATGAGCCTTGTATAACTCCTCCATCAGCTCCCAGAATACATCCGGCGGTTTTGGCTTCGGGTGAACATCCCGGCAAAGCTGGCGGACATATTCGCTTTGGGTCAGTCCGCACAGGGCGCTGTTTCGCTCTAATTTTTCTTTTTCTTCTTCAGTCAGGCGTACCTTGATACGCACTTTTTCTTTCTTCATTTTGTCATCTCCTTCGGTAAATTTTGCTTTCTCAGCAGGGTTTCAGGGCGGCACGCCCTGAGAGGTCCGCACGCCGCAAGGCTGCGGATCTGGATTGTGGGGGCCACAATCCGATGCTCGTTATTCCTGTGGACAGCACCTCCCGGTCATAGCGGCTTCTTGAAATTGTCATTTTGTCTCCGCTGATTAACGGCGGTCATCGTCTCCTTGGCTTTGCTTCGCCTGTCCTCGGAATAGGGAGCGGTCAGCCGGACGGAGAATCGTCGGCGGTCTATCTCAAAGGTCAGGCAGCCGCACTCGTCATCGTCCGTCAGGCGGCAGTGGGCGGGATATTTTGCCGCATAGGCCGTCAGACGATTTTTCAGGTCGGTGTTGTAAGTACGGATGTTGACTGCGCTGCCGATTTCGTCGAACCATATCTCGGTCAGCTTGTTTTTCTTCTTGATTCCTGTAATCATTTTGAATTTCACCTCATTTCGGATCGCATTTGTAAAAGGCCTGTTTTTGCCGGAAAAAGCCCCGTTCAAGACCGGCAGAATTCACGGATTTTCTAATAGAAACGCCGCAGACGATGCGGAGGCCGTCCAGCGTTTCTGCAAAAGGAACTCTGCGAAAATCCGCGGTCTTGACCGTAAAGTAGCTTTCCCCACAAATAGGAGAAATCACGGGTGTAAAACGGAACTGTTTCTTGAAAAATTTGCGGTTTGTTTGCCGTTTTCTCCGAATGTCGTTTTTCTGTGCCTGCCCCGGAATCTCACCGCAGCGTTGCCTCGCTCACTCCCTGCCGGAGAGGTTTTCGCAAGGTCATATCCCATTCGGACGGTCATTCAGTTTTCAATTTGCCCCTCAATTGGTAGGCAGCGAGAAGGCTCATTTATTAACCCTCTCAATAATCAACTGGGAACTTTTTTGCCGTTTGCACGAAAGAATTTTTGTAAACTTTTTGTGAACGGTATCTATAACGGCAAAAAGAGCCGGTACACAGCACATCAAATCAGCGAGAGATGATCTCTCGCCATATCTTTGATGAAACTATGTACCGGCTCTGCTTTTCAGAAACCTTCAATGTCTGCTTTTTCCGCTCCGCTGGCAGACTCAGCAACAGGAGCGGCGCAGCCGCAATCGCTTTCGACGGCTGCCTTGAGTTTCATTTCAGATATTCAGTTGTGGACTCTGCTATGAGAGTAAGATATAGTATAGCATATAGAACGCTTGTTCGTCAAGTGGTTTGGAGCTATGCGGTGAAAAATCTTAAAATATTTCAAAAACAGTAACAGAAGTTTCTTGTCCCACGAGCTCAATCGATGGTTCAAACAATAGAGATTTCGGCCCACAACGGTAATTGCGATCATTTTAACTGTATCCAAGTTAACATTGCTCGTATGCCAAATTCACCGAATGTCTTCCATGATTTTCTCTTTGGACGGGCCTGTATAAATGATTCATTCCTCCTTATCTATTGCAAAATTCGTTTTGCGGTACGGCCTCCCGTTTAGGTATTCCGTCCCGTATGCCTTGCCTCTGATAATTTCAGAAACTCTAAAGCAGAAATCGTTCTTGATACGGTTGGCGATCTGATTGTTCAGGTCGATAATGTACTGAATGGGCTTGTAGTTTGCTCGAATGATCTCTATGCCATCGGCAGAAAGCTGCCGGATACTGTCCTGCGGGATATACTCCGGCAGTGTGTGCAGGTTTTTCAGGTCATATTGGAACGCCCGGTAGATCTTGCCGTAATTCTGCTCGATCGCTGTGCGAAGAAGGCAGAGATTCCGCACGATCCGGGCATTCTTATCTCGGTCCATAGCCTGGTAGACCTCGATTTTGGGTGAAGAGTGTTCATTTTCAAAGAAACGCTTGGGCACCCCGATCAGGTAGGCCATTTTCGAGATGATCGTGAAAGTGCTGTTAGGGAAATCCTTGGAATCCTGTTCTGCTTCCGCTTCCTCTATCGGCGGTGCCGCTGCGTATACAATATTTCTTTCTTCGGTAGTCATGCTTCAAACCCCTCACTTAATTACAATTACACTGTGAACCAAAAGTTAGAAGGCAGTCTCTCGGCTTAGAAACGAGATACTGTTATTCAAAATTGCTATAGCCAAAGTCCTTCACTGACATTCCGTTGCATTTTGAATTCAAGACTTGATTTAAAAGCGATAGCGCCATCTCGGCAATAGGAGTAAACAGTTCAAGAAGGCGTGTGCATAGGAGCACTTCCGTCCCAGGATTATCGCAGAATACTTTTAGCGGAGTTATGCGCAAATCGCCTTTTCTTGAGTTCTGCTTATCAATTTGGGCAATCATTGTATATCCTTTTGCAGATAGGGATATCAGCTCAAAGATGTCTTTTGAATTGAAATGGAAGAAATCCAATGTCGCCCGAGTGTCTTCATTGCCACGGTCAATTCTAAGAGTTACGAACAAATGATTTCCCCTTGTAATTAAAGTCATATCCGCATCTTCCGAAATGCCAACGGCACACATGGAGAACTGGGCGGGCGTTCCTAATGTAACACCGTTATCTGCTATACATTGTGCTAAGATTTCATCCGGATCGTGTGTCACAGGTTCTTCACACTTGCTCTGGACTTCTATTCGCTGTTTTTCACTTTGGCATATTTTAAGAAAAGCTGTAGATTCAATTTGGGAAGTTCGTTCGCAAGTCAGCCCAAGGTTATCGGCGGTCTCTTTGAGGGTATGCCAATGCCCATCTGCGCGCCCGAAAAGCATCTCCAAAACGCTCCGTTCGCACGGGGTCAGCGGACATTGTTCGATATTTTTCGAAAGCAAAAAGCGTATTTTTCGAAGCCCCTTGGCCTCAATCTGCCGAATTCGTTCGCTAGTTACCCCGAAGTGTTCGCCGATTTCTTCCAATGTATGTGCACACCCATCCGTGATTCCAAAGCGCATATCTAGAAGCTTACTTTCACGCTCGGTTAGGAATCCTTGCTCTAGTACCATGCTAACAGCATTTTTCAGCCCCTCATCAGGAGCATTTCTTTCGTTGCCTGTTTCATTGCTCATTTCGATGCCCTCCCGTAAATTATATTTCTGTTCTTTACACTCAGCCGAGCATTAATTGGCTGCATATCACTCTTCCGGCCAATCTGTAAAGCGGTTCGGTTTTTGCCTTTCCAACATGACCTCATGCTTGAGAATTTTTGACCAAGCAGGAAGAATATTTGCAAAATCCTCAACGAAATCCAGATACTTTGTGTTTTTCTCTTGCCCGGTAGGGCTGTACTCCTCATAAAGAACGGATGACAAGTTGTACAGATGACTAAGCACACCAGGGAAAGAACCCCGTTCAAGAGTAATCAGCTGGACTATAATATCCCATGCTTTTTCATATCCGGATTTTTGATATTCGCTTATAATATCTATTACCTCCTCAAGGATGATTGTCCATTCTTGGAGTTCGGACTCATCCGGATAATCAAGCATAGATAGGTAATACTGATACAGCTCATCCGAAGCCTCATGGCTTTCAGGAAGCCGCGCCACAATATTGTCCAACACAGAAATAATTTCACCCAGTTTGCTATCAACCGCAGGCAGCAAATCCAAACCGCCCAAATGATTACCGCAAACAAGGTCGTCGATGCTCACATCAAAGAGCTTGGCGATATCAACCAACTTGTACATATCCGGAAGGGATGCACCAGTCTCCCATTTGGCAATAGCCTGCCGCGAAACGCCACATTTTTCTGCGATGGTCTCCTGGGTATATCCGTGCATTTTTCTCAGAACAACAAAGTTTTTGCAGAAATTAACATTCATGCTTTTAGCCTCCATTCATTTGATGGCTTCATTGTACCACGCGGTAGAGCCATTCTCCACCAACTAAGCAGAACATATTGCTACTCTTCGTTGCAAATAAATTGTATTTAGAAAATGCAATAATCATTGATGATAAACAATCCGTCTCTTAGTACAAATTTGAAAGCATGACTTACGCTGTTGAGCTCTATAACAATCGTGACATAATCACCATCTATCAGCTTTGTGTTTACCCATGGTTCACCAGACCATATCTTGGCAGCAGTTTTTGACGACATAGGCATAATGTGTTCGGCTGAAAAAGAATACCCCGTCAGGTTGCTGGACGGAACCCACTGCCTGCCGTTACAAAAAAGCAAAAACTCCTTCAGCTCCACCAACATAACTTGATTTGACTTATTATGAATATTTGCAAAGAGCGTAAACCCTTTTGTTCCGTCCGTATAGGAGCTATAGTCCGGCTTTTCCATTGTAATATCGAGCAAGTTGATTTGGGAAATTCGAGTTTCTCGTTCTATAACACCGCTTATCGTGCTCTCGCTAAGAAACAATTCCATTTCGGAATCAAAAGTGTAACCAACAGCTCTGGCAACAGCGAGCATCTCAACCAAGCCTTTCCGTCCAAGATGTCTGATTCTCATACATGACGAAAGGCCTTCATTCAGCTTGTTATATAAGTCGGAGACCGTGCGAATACCCGCCCGTATGAAACAGTTATAAGCTCTCACCGACAGATCAAGGTCTTCAATCACAATATCTCCAAGAGCTTTGCAGATCGGCTGAACATCCCTTTTGCTCGACACTTCTTCATATACCATTGAGCGTCCTCCCATTTAATCTTCTTCAAGACTGATTTTCGTTACACCATAACTTGCCGGATAGAACCTCCGCTTCTCGTCCCAATTGGGGTCGCTACTGATGCAAATGTGCAGTTCCCCTCTGTGTACGCCGAAGGAAATCACATCGTAAAATGGGTAGTGGCTGCTTGTATACAGCAGGCTTGCCTTGCCATTTTCCAGTTCCATACCATCCTCTCTGATGATCGTGATCATGGCATTGCCATCGTCGCAAAGTGCAAGAAGCTATTTAAGTATCATATTAGCCAATCCTCCATCACCAATAAAATCACCCTAAAAAGTATAGCATATTTTTCATCCGAAATCATCTTGGCATCTTGGGCCGCATAATTCTCCGTTCAAACTCCTCCGCAATATCCAGCAGGTCCAAATCCAGATACGACAGGGCGATGTCCTTCATCTCCCGGTCCACTCCGTAGTATGCCTCTGCAATGGCCCCGGCCATGTCGGCAATGGCGTCGCTGTCGCCACCGATGGAAACGGCATTTCGGATGGCGTCCTCGAAGCCGGTGGATTCAAAGAACGCTTCCAACGCCTGCGGCACAGAGCCTTGGCAGGTCTCTACGAAATCGTAGTCCGGCCGGATCTCATCCAAAGTAAAACCGATGGGATAGTACCGCTCCGCATACTCCCGGATCTCCGCCATAGAGTGGCCAGTTCTCGCCAGATAGATGGCTCCTGCCACTGCCACAGCGCCCTTGATGCCCTCCGGGTGATTGTGAGTCACTTCGGCAGTGGCCGCCGCCAGCCTTTCACACTCGTCCAGGGAACCGGCAAACCACGTCACCGGGGACACCCGCATAGCCGAGCCGTTGCCGAAGCTACCATAAGGCTCGGTATAATTCTTCATCATCCATGTGCAGAATCTTCCGCCATAGCCGCAGTGCGGGTGCGGCATTCCTACCTCGTGCATCACCCGGACAAGCTCCCGCTTGAAGGCGTCCATATCCGTGATGGTCCCATAGAGTAACAGCGCTTTGGCCACCGCCAGCGTCATCACCGTGTCATCAGTATAGTCACAGGTGTTGGTAAAGAGCTCAAACTCCTTGGATTTACAGTTGTCAAACTCAAATCTTGAGCCGATAATATCGCCGATAATCGCGCCAAACATCTTTTCTCCTCCGTTTCACATAAAAATTTGCCCTATTTCCCGAACTCCCGGAAAATAGGTGCAAAAAAACCAGCTTGCGGGGCTGGTATTACCTATCGTACAAGCTTTGGCACCTTTCTCTCCGGGAGGTTGCCGTGCGGTCATCGGGCTTGTCCCTCGCGCATCTCTTATAGGGGTATTGTAAAATTGTTGCTGATAAGACTCGTTTGTTTATCTTGATACAAAGTATAGCACAGGACGATTCCTTTGTCAAATTGCTCAAATTATGCGGGCGATTTTCGATTTGTCAAGTGCCTAAAAAATTTTTCTAAAGAACTATTTCGAGTAAAATGTCTTAGATTTATATAAGTTCAAGAAATAAATCAAATATTTTCGAATTCCTCCAATATTTCCCTGTGCTATACTTAATTTAAAGGAATTGGGAGGTTCAGCCGATGGGAAAGGAATACGAATGCTGCGGCCAAATTATAGAGGTGCTCCGTGGGGAAGCCATCAACAATCGCAACGCAGGTACGCTCCTCTACACTGCCATGTGCAGATGCAATCGAAATCTGCTATATATTGTTCGGAAAATGCCACCGGACAGGGCTGGAGAAGATCATGTGAACGATGTGCTGAGCCACCTGTATGATATCCCTCAGCAGTACGCCATGGATTGCCTGGCCGGGGATGCTTCAGTATTTGTCACCATGTTCCGTAGGGGTGAGGAAGCGTCCTATTATCACATTTTCAGGGGCTACGATGCAGAGCCCTTGCGAGGTGCCGATCTTGGCACTATAATGAAGTGGGTAATGGAGCACAACGATTACGCCGAGCCGAGATATATGTACACGGAGATCGTAGATGGACATCAAGCAAAGATTGACTTTAATAAATGCACGGGAGAAAACAAATTGAACTGATAAGCCGATGAAGGAGGGCGGTTTTGTGGCTTTCGGAGACTTCAACCATGACGGGCATGTAGATGGCCGAGATTATGCACTGTTCAAAATCGCAACAGGCGACAATGATTCAGGCGACTCCTCTGGCGGTTCTGGTGGAGGTGGCGGTTGCGGGTGCCTGACGATGATCGTGGTGATTTTAATCGTGTATGGGATTCTCAAGCTGTTTGGCGGATGATGCTTTTGGCGAAAAAATCGAATGAAGCAGGCTCTGCCACATGAGCGATATATAGAATGTTAACCGGAGGATAGATGATGGCAGCACTATTTGATACAATTCACGACAATGCCCTCAGTAAGAGGGCGGAACCGGCAACATTAGAGGAATTCGTGGAATTCGGCCTCCAACCGGAAGACTATACACACTATGTCGGACTCCAAATGCGAGTGCAGGGCGAGTTCATGGCCTACGGATGCACTTTAGCGGATACTCGGCATCCAGCTATTACGGAACTGATTTCATTTTGCCATGAAAAAGACTTAATCAAGTATGACGATTGCTGCAATGAAGCATATTTCTGCAGTGAGATGATTTCGTGCAGCTTTGATGCCGACTATCGCCACGACTGGCTTCGCTATCCGAGAAATCCTGATGAGTTCAGACTGGCTGTTGAACGGAAGCTGTCAAAAAATTGGGATGCAGAATCGGCTTATATTCTCGACACATTCGGGGCCATCGAGTTTGTCTATGATGAGTGCTATGAATCACAGGATAGCATCCTTTGGGTCAAGCCAGATAGCGCCCTCCGCATCAAACGATATGACCCGGTTGCCAAGTGCCAAGTAATCCTAAAGAGTAACGAAGTTCAAAAAATGTATGATGCAGTTCAAGCGGAGCAGCGCAAGATTGAAAAAGAGCTCGCTGCACATCTTGCATGTATGCCAACAAAGCATAATGCAGAGGCATTATCCGCTGGGCTGCCGTGGATCAAACGGCTGTATAGTCTTTGTGCTCGCAAAGATATGATTGAAGGCGTTTGCGAAATGTTCGGCAATGCTGCCAGTTCGCCTGATATTTATAAGTTCAGAACTTCGGACACCTTGGTTGTATTTTGCGGCACAGATGCTTGCCGAGAAGAGAATCACCAGCTCAAGAATATGCGAGTTGATTTCAGCTTTTACGGAAAACCGGACAAGCAGTACACCATCGAGAGGTGCGCCCATTGCAAGCAGTTTCGCATTTCACTGGATGCCCTAATTCAAATGTTTGAAAGCTATGGTGTACCACGCTGCAGGATTATGTATGAGAATAACACCTCTGGCAACCTTTCTGGTTTCGAAGATACATCGATATTCTATGATATGGGTTACACAGTCAGCCAGTCTGCTGGATTGAACGCTGTCCAGCGGCAGCGAATTCTCAAATGCGCCATTGATACAGGAAAGGCGTCCAAGTATGATGTTATGAGATTCCTTAGACAGCGAATGAACATCAATGGTATGAAGGCTGGGAACGAAATCGCTTTTCAAAAATGGAAGGAAGATTACAACTTTATCCGCAGTTTATAGCAGCCCGCATGAATCACCACACTGTGACCGTTTCAAAACTGAAATGCCGTAGCAATAAAGAAGGCATCGGCGGGAACCGAATCCCGCCGATGCCTTCTTTACCTATAAATCAATTCTTCAGATATAATCTCACTGACCCTATTACGAATATTGTTCATTCTTTGAACCCACACCATCTGATCGGTTGACTTGAGTTCTTCGTTAACGCCTTCTGCTTCTGCCATCTGCTTTACCAGCCGAGAGTACATATCCTCTGCCTGCCGGTTAATGTCAGCAAGGTAACCATTCAGTTTTCCACTGGTGAACAGGGAGGTATATAGCGCCTTGCGGTGAGTTTTAAGATAGCGACGATGCCGCTGACCAAAGATGCCGATATGTGCCGTTTCTTCCTTCGGCAGTTTCAGACAGGGTAGATAGTAGTCTCCCTGTAGCTCATACCAAAGCCCGTTCTTCTCGTTGTAGATGTACCTCTCCATTTTGTAGCCCTCCAATATGATTGTTTTTTTACCTACAATCCAATCATTCCGGCTGACTACAAAAGCCGAAGGAGACACTTCCTTACGAAGTGCCTCCTTCCCGGCGGTTCTTTTTGCCTGTAGGGGACGCCCCGGTATCGCTCCGTAGGGGACGGCGTCCCCGACGTCCCGTTTCGCACGGTTCTTGTCCTGCTTTGTAGGGGCGGACGACTCTGTCCGCCCGCCTGTACTTTACGCATCACGTCCTTGCGAAGACGTCCAGCGCGTCCGTCAGGCGCTGCCCTCCGTCATAGCCGATGCACCAGACCTCCTTGCCGTCCTGCAGCACCAGCAGCTGCCCGCCGTAGGGATCCGCGTCCGCGGCATACCACGCGTGCTCCCAGCCGGGTACGGCGATCGTCTCCGCGCCGGCCTCCTGCGCCTGCTCGCGGGCGTAGCCCTCCGCCAGCCATGTCCACGCGACATCGTACACGTCGGCATCATAGTACCAGCTGCTGCGATACTGGCCGATTTCCGGGTCGATCATATACGCGCCGTGCTGCCGCACATAGCGCAGCCGGTACAGCAGCGACGGGGACTCCGACGCCCACGAGTTTTCGTTGTGCGGGCTGCCCGGATGCCGGCTGGGGGCGGGGGAGACGCCGGGGAATACCTCCGACACGGTGGGTACGGACACATCGCTGACCGGGATATCCCTGCTGCGGTCGAGGGTGATCCACAGAACGGCAATGATCACCAGCGCCAGCGCCAGCATGAGATTTGTTGTCCAATGAAGGCGCAGGTTCCGACGCACCGTTGCGGGGCAGTGATAGTCCCGCGTCAGCAGGATGCGCTGCTGCGTCGCCTCCGCGGCGCGTATGGCGGCGACGAGCCGTACCAGCCAGAAGCCGCCCAGCAGCACCCAGCACAGCGCCACCAGCGCGTAGCCGCTCAGCAGAGAGCTGTACAGTCCGCCATCGATGCGCAGCGCTTCATACAGATTCCACCCGCACCAGACAACGGCAAACAGGATACCCGCGCAGCCCCGCCGGATATCCGACCGCAGCCGCCTGTCCAGCACCTGGTGGAGCGTCTCCTCGTCGGTGTTCAGCTCCGGGGCGGCGGGATCGTCACAGCGGTAGATGTCCAGATACGGTGTCAGGTCGCAGACGTATTCCCAGCCCATCTCCCGATAGGCGGCGATACGCGCCTTTTCGTCGGTATACCCGATGTTCCGCTTTACGTCGATGCGGTAGCGCACAGCGCGGGGCGTGTCCCGCCGGAAGGACATGGCGGTGCCGAAGCGTGTTTCCAGCGGGAAAAGCCCCTTCTGTGCCTGTTCGTCCAGCCAGTCCTCGATGGCGTCCACCTGATAGAAGTAGTAGGGGATGGTTTTCAGCATGGCGGTTCCTCCTCTCCGCGTACCGCGTCCGCGTCCCGCAGGCAGCGGCGCAGACGCGCGACCTCGTCGTCATACAGCTTGTCTCCGGCCTCTGTCGTCTCGTAGGTGCGGCGGCGGCCGTCCACCGCCGTCTCCCGGATCATCTGCTCGTCCGTCAGCTTGCCCAGTATGGTGTACAGCGTGCCGGGGCCCAGCACGATGCGCTTCTCCGTCCGGGCGGACACCCACTGGGCAATATCCGCCCCGCACAGGGGCTGCTTTTGCAGCGCCATCAGCACATAGAACATGGGCTCCGACAGGGAGTCCAGCGTTTTCCGCGGCATCCGCGCTCACCACCTTGAAATATCGTTCTACGATATTTATAACATCGTTTTACGATATTGTCAAGCGGAAGAAAAGAACGTTCAAAAAAATTTCAAAAAGGGGGTTGCAAAACTGTCCGTTGTGTGGTAACATACGTCCATCAATTGAAAACAGCCCTGTGAACCGCCCGGAATGGAAAGACCGGACGGGGAGGGGACTCTGGAGAATCCCATTCAGTTGGGTGCCGAAGGTGCAAGGCGCGTAAGCGCCGAATCTCTCAGGCAAAAGGACGGAGCAGACGAGTTTTTCGCTTGTCACCTGCTGTCTCCAGAGTCGCCGTTTTCCGGCGGCTCTATTTTTATGCAAGGAGAAAGAAACCATGGAATCTGTATTGTTTCCCATCGTATCCAAGATCAACGAGTACCTCAGCAACTACATCCTCATCTTCCTGCTGATGGGCGTTGGCCTGTGGTACTCCATCAAGACCCGGTTCGTGCAGGTGCGCTGCTTCGGCGAGGGTATGAAGAAGTTCTTCGGCGAGATGAACCTCCGCGGCGGCGCCCAGAAGAGCGGCATGACCTCCTTCCAGGCGCTGGCCACCGCCATCGCCGCGCAGGTGGGCACCGGCAATATCGTGGGCGCTTCCGGCGCCATCCTCACCGGCGGCCCCGGCGCCATCTTCTGGATGTGGATCATCGCCTTCTTCGGCATGGCCACCATCTACGCTGAGGCGACGCTGGCGCAGAAGACCCGTATCGTGGATGCCAACGGCAACATCAAGGGCGGCCCCGTCTACTACATCACCACCGCGTTCAAGGGCGGCTTCGGTAAGTTCCTGGCAGGCTTCTTCGCTGTGTCCATCATTCTGGCGCTGGGCTTCATGGGCTGCATGGTGCAGTCCAACTCCATCGGCTCCACCATGGAAACGGCCTTCGGCGTGCCCTCCTGGGTCATGGGTATCGTACTGGTGATCATCTGCGCGATCATCTTCCTGGGCGGCGTGCAGCGTCTGGCGGCTGTCACTGAAAAGCTGGTGCCCATCATGGCGGGCGTCTTTCTGCTGGGCGGTCTGGCCATTCTGGTCTGCCGCATCAAGTATGTCCCCGCCACTTTCGGCATGATCTTCAAGTATGCATTCCAGCCCCAGGCCATCATCGGCGGCAGCTTCGGCTACGCCCTCAAGACCGCTATCTCCCAGGGCGCCAAGCGCGGCCTGTTCTCCAACGAGGCCGGTATGGGCTCCACGCCCCACGCCCACGCGCAGGCCAACGTGAAGCACGCCCACGATCAGGGCGTGGTGGCCATGATCGGTGTGTTTATCGACACCTTCGTGGTGCTGACCCTGAACGCTCTGGTCATCATCTGCACCCTGTACACCAAGGACGGCATCCTGGCCACCGGCGTGATCCCCGAGGGCATCGGCAAGACCAATCTGGCGCAGACCGCCTTCGGCTCCGTGTTCGGCGCCAGCCTGGGTGCCAAGTTTGTGGCGGTCTGCCTGCTGTTCTTCGCCTTCTCCACCATCCTCAGCTGGAACCTGTTCGGCAAGATCAACGCCGACTACCTGTTCGGTAAAAAGAACGGCAAGCTGTGCAGCGTGATCTACACCATCATCGCGCTGGTGTTCATCTTCCTGGGCACCGTCTCCGGCAGCGACTTCGTGTGGGAAGTCACCGACATGTTCAACAACTTCATCGTGCTGCCCAACGTCATCGCCCTGTTCGCCCTGACGGGCATGGTGGTGGCCAGCCTCAACGAGATGAAAAAGAACAAGCTGAAGGTATAAGGCATAAACAAGCCGGGGAGAGGCGGCAGCCTCTCCCCGCTGTCCTTCGAACGGAGCGTTTCTAAAAAAATCAGAAAAAAGCGAAATAAGGGGTTGACATTTTGGAAGACCTCTGCTATATTATACAAGTCGGCAGCGCCGACCACCCGATGTGGGGGTATAGCTCAGCTGGGAGAGCGCTTGAATGGCATTCAAGAGGTCAGCGGTTCGATCCCGCTTATCTCCACCACAGAAACGAGACACACGAAAGTGTGTCTCGTTTTTTGCAAAGGAGAAAAATATGCGTAAAAAACGCCTTTTACAATTGACGGCGGCGCTGCTGTGCGCCGTCATCCTGTCCGCCTGCGGCGGCGCTCCGGCAGATGCGGACTACACCTGCACCGTGTCCATCTCCTGCGCCACGATCCTTGACAACATGGATCAATGCGCCGAGAGCAAAAAGGAGCTGGTACCCGCAGACGGTGTGATCCTGCCGCCTACCGAGGTGGCCTTTGCCGAGGGCGAGAGCGCCTTCGACGTGCTCCAGCGGGTGTGCCGGGACAACGGCATCCATCTGGAATCCAAATTTACCCCCGTGTACAACAGTGCCTATATCCAGGGCATCCACAACATCTACGAGTTCGATGTGGGCAAGCTGTCCGGCTGGATGTACGCCGTCAACGACTGGTTCCCCAACTACGGCTGCTCCCTGTATCAGGTGCAGGACGGCGACGTGATCCGCTGGGTGTATACCTGCGATCTGGGCGCGGACGTGGGCGGCGGTCAGGCCGTCGGGGACGGACAGCAGGAGGGAGCAAGCACATGAACAGCGTCACACTGTCCCACGTGGACAAATCCTATACCACATACAGCACGGACATAGTGCTCACCGGGCAGGAGCGGCAGAGCCGCACCCGTCAGGTGCTGCGCGATCTGTCCGTCACCCTTCCCGAAGGGCAGATCACGGTCATCGTGGGGCGCAGCGGCTGCGGCAAAAGCACGCTACTGAAGCTGCTGGCGGGGAAGGAGCAGCCGGACGCGGGCACGATCTCCATTCCGGAGGACTGGCACAGCGCCATGCTCAGCCCCGACCCCTATGTGATCACATGGACCAGCGTCCAGCGGAACGTGGCCATGGCCTGCGGCGTGGGCAAGACGCCGGAGGAGCGCTATGAGCATGCGGCGGAGTTCGTGCGCATGGTGGGGCTGGAGGACTACGCCGACCTGACGCCGGTGGAGCTGTCTACCGGCATGAAGCAGCGTCTGGGACTGGCGCGCGTGCTGGCGGGACAGGCGCAGCTGCTGCTGATGGACGAGCCCTTTGCCGCGCTGGATTTCCTGACCCGCGCCGAGCTGCAAACCCAGCTCCTGACCATCCAGCAGCGCCTGCCCCGCACCATCGTTCTGGTGACGCACCAGCTGGAGGAAGCCCTGCTGCTGGGACAGAAGATCGTGGTCATGCACCCGGACAGCACGATCTGCGAGTTCGACCTCACCGACCTGCCCTATCCCCGCGACCCGGACAGTCCGCGCCTGCGGCAGCTGAAGGAGCAGATCACTGCCCAATGCCGCATGGCCACAGCAAACTGAAAAAGACCCCTCCCGCCCTCGGAGAGAAAGCGGGAGGGGTTTGTCTATATTCTCTGCCAGACCAGGCGGGTGCCGTCCGGCTGGGCGGCGACCTGCCCGGCGTCCATGAGATAGCTGAGATATGACCGCACCGTGCTGCCCATGAGGGCATACTGGGGCAGGGACATGGCGAGGCCGTAGGCGGCGAACACCGCGGACAGCAGCTCGTCAAAGGTCACGCCGGTACACAGGGCGGCGATGCGTTCCGCCGCCTCGTTGGTGCGGTCGATGTTGTACTGCGCCAGCGGCGCGATGTCCTCCGTGGCCGCCGCATGGGAGGGGATGAACAGGGCGGCGGACATGGCCTTGACCCGCTCCAGCGTGGCGAGATAGGCGTTTACGTCGTACAGAAAGGCGATGCCGTACTTGTCCAGCGTCTCCCGGGAGGCCAGGCAGTCCGCCAGATACACCACGTCATCCGGTGTGCGGAAGCCCACCATATCCAGAAAGTGTCCCGGCAGGGGCAGCAGCTCCCAGCCCTCCGGCAGTACGTCCGCCGTCAGGGGCGCGGCGTCGCTCTCCTGCGCCATCAGAAACTTGTTCCGCAGCGCCTTGGGTGGGCAGCCGCCGTACAGCAGGGAGGGCTCCAGCACCGTGCGGCAGGTGACGTACTGCTCCATGCCGGGGGCATAGATACGGCAGCCGGTCTGCTTTTGCAGGTACTGGTTGCCGCCGATGTGGTCGGCGTTGGAGTGGGTGTTATAGATGGCCGTCAGCTTCCAGCCGTTGGCGTCCAGATGCTGGCGCACCTTGCGCCCCGCGTCCTTGTCGCTGCCGCTGTCGATGAGGCACACCTCGGTGTCGTTCAGACGCACCAGACCCACCTTGGCGGGGCTTTCGATGTAATAGCTGCTTCCCTTGGCCTGGATCAGTTCATACATAGTGCGTTCCTCCGTCGTTTTTCTGTATTGTACCACGCGCCGCGCTCCGGCGCAAGAAGAAAGGCAGCGGCAGAGCGGCCAGCAAAATTCAGGGAGAGCTGTTCCCGCTGCCGGCTTTTTTACAGAAAGTACTTGGCTTTTTGCGGCTGTCGAATGTATAATAAGGGAAAATACAGAGCATCCGCTATGGATGCGGATAAGGAGCATATCATGGAACATCTCTACGAAAAAGCGCAGCAGAGCGCGGAATTTATCCGCTCGCACATGACCAAGCGTCCGAAGATCGCCGTGGTGCTCGGCTCCGGCCTGGGCAACCTGACCGCCGATTTTACGGAGACGGAGGAGCTGCCCTACCGGGACATCCCCCATTTCCCCGTGTCCACGGTGGAGGGGCACAAGGGCGCGCTGTTGGCGGGCAGGCTGGGCGAAAAGGAGGTCTATGCGCTGGAGGGGCGCTTCCATTTTTACGAGGGCTACTCCATGAAGGAGGTCTGCTATCCCTTCTACGTCCTGAAGCTGCTGGGCGTGGAGCAGGTGGTGCTGACCAACGCCTGCGGCGGCATCAACCGCAGCTTTGCGCCGGGGACGCTGATGCTCATCACCGATTTCATCAACATGATGGGCACCAATCCGCTGATCGGCCCCAACGACGAGCGCTTCGGCCCTCGTTTCCCTGATATGACTGAGCCGTACAGCGCGGAGCTGCGTGACCTTGCCAAGCGCACCGCCAACGAAATGGGCATCGCCTATCAGGAGGGCGTGTACATGGGCTTCATGGGTCCCTGCTACGAGACGGCTGCCGAGATCCGCGCCTTTGCCGGTATGGGTGCCGATGCCGTGGGCATGAGCACGGTGCCGGAGACCATGGTCTGCAACTACATGGGCATGAAGGTGCTGGCCGTCAGCTGCATCACCAATATGGCCACCGGCATCCAGACGGTGAAGCACAGCCACGCCCGGGTGCTGGAGATCGCCAACCGGGCAGGGGATACCATGTGCCGCTGGCTGGGCGCGGTCATTCAGAAAATGTAAGTCACACCGGCGGAGAAAGGAACGGACGCCCATGAGGGACGGCAACATCATCTTATCCGTGGCCAAGGCCATGGAGCTGCTGCAGATACTGAGCCGGGCGGGAAGACCCCTGTCCCTGAAGGAGCTGACCGACCTGTGCGGCTATCCCAAGAGCACGGTGTTCGGCCTGCTGACCACCATGCGCCTGCACGATGTGGTCACGCAGACGCCGGAGGGAAAATACACGCTGGGGCTGCGGCTGTTCGAGTACGGACGGCAGGTGGAGCGCTCGTGGGACATCTCCCGGGTGGCGCACCCCTATATGGAGCACCTGTGCCGGCAGACCGGCGCGTCCGTGATGCTGTCCGTCTGCGAGGGCGGCAGCGTCATCACGCTGGATCAGGTGGAGACGCGGGGCGGCCTGCGTGTGGTGTCGGACACCGGCTCCCGCCTGCCCATCTACTGCACGTCCCAGGGCAAGGTCTTTCTGGCGCACATGTCCCGCAGCGGGGCGGAGGCACTGCTGCGCGGGCAGAGCCTCACCCAGTTCACGCCCCACACCATCACCGACATCCCCGCCCTGCTGCGGGAGGCGGAGGCCTGCCGCGCCAACGGCTACGCCATCGAGAACGGCGAGTACAAGATCGGTCTGCGCTCCATCTCCGCGCCGGTTCGCACCGTGGAGGGCAAGGTACGCTACGCCGTGGGCGTCATCGGTATGTTCCGCAGCGTCCACTCCGAGGAGTTTCACGCCGCGGTGGAGCAGGTCTGCGCCACCGCCGCCATGATCTCCGCCGCGCTGGGCTACCAGAGCAACCCCGCCGGCTGAGAAAAAGGGCGATGCCACATCGCCCCCTATGCTGTACATAACAAAAAAAGCAGCGGGAGGGGCTTTGCCCCTCCCGCTGCTTTTCCGTTGGATCGATTTGAATCAATAGCTGCCCAGGTCGGCGCTGGCGTCGCCCTCGACGCTCTTGCCGAACTCGTAGTCGTTGCCGGGCAGGAGGGCGTTCAGGATCACGCCCGCCAGAGCCGCGATAGCCAGACCGGTCAGGGTGATGTCGGCGCCGCCCACGGTGAAGGTGATGCCGCCGGTGGAGCTGAAGCCCAGGCCGCAGACGAAGATCACTGCGGCGATGATAAGGTTGCGGGACTTGGTCAGGTCAACGCGGTTCTCCACCACGTTGCGCACGCCCACCGCAGAGATCATGCCGTACAGCACGAAGCTGACGCCGCCCACGATGGCCGTGGGGATGGAGTTCACCAGTGCGTCGAACTTGGGGGAGAAGCTGAGGATGATGGCATACAGCGCAGCCAGACGGATGACACGGGGATCGTACACGCGGCTCAGCGCCAGCACGCCGGTGTTCTCGCCGTAGGTGGTGTTGGCAGGGCCGCCGAACATACCGGCGAAGGCGGTGGCCAGACCGTCGCCCAGCAGGGTGCGGTGCAGACCGGGATCCTCGATGAAGTTCTTGCCGGTGGTGGAGGAGATGGCGGAGATGTCGCCGATGTGCTCCATCATGGCGGCGATGGCGATGGGCGCCATCACCAGGATGGAGGTCACGTCGAACTTGGCGATGACGAACTTCTGCAGACCCACGATGTCGGCGCCGGCCACCGCGGTGAAGTCCACCTTACCGGCGATCAGCGCTACGATGTACGCGCCCACCACGCCCAGCAGGATGGGGATGATCTTGATCATGCCCTTGCCCCAGATGTTGGCCACGATGATGATGGCGATGGCCACCAGAGCCAGCCACCAGCAGGTGGAGGCGTTGGTCACGGCGGTGCCGGACAGGTTCAGGCCGATGAGGATGATGATGGGGCCGGTGACGATGGGCGGGAAGAACCGCATGACCTTCTTGGCGCCCACCAGCTTGAACAGCAGCGCCAGCACCAGATACAGCAGACCCGCGATCACCACGCCGCCCAGCGCGTAGGGCAGCTTCTCCTCGCCGGTCATGGCGGCGAACTTGCCGGTGTTCAGATCAGCCACCGCCTGGAAGCCGCCCAGGAACGCGAAGGAGGAGCCCAGGAAGGCGGGCACCTTGAACTTGGTACAGACGTGGAACAGCAGCGTGCCGATACCGGCGAACAGCAGGGTGGTCTGGATGGACAGGGGCAGTCCGTAGCCCGTCACCAGAATGGGCACCAGCACCGTAGCGCCGAACATGGCGAACAGGTGCTGCAGACCCAGCAGGAGCATCCGGGGTATGCCCAGCTCCCGCGCGTCGTAGATGGCGTCGTGTCCGAGTTTTTTGTTCATGTGTTGTGACCTCTCTTTCTCGTTCTTCTGTGTATGTTGACTTTTACTTGCAAACAGCCTAAAAAAATGACCGGTGAAAAACACCGGTCAAATGGAAACAATATCAGAAACAAAAACAGAAGGAGCGTCCGTCCGCTTTTTCACAACAGTCTTGCAGGTCATGGCACGTTCCTCCTCTCAATTTGTCCTGCCTATTATACGGGGCACTCCGCCAAAAAGCAATACATGTCTGCTCCAATTCTGCGGCGGATGCACAGAAGTGTTTTTGTTCGTATTGCACAAGTTCATTCACTCTGCTTATGGCTGCCATCGGCCAGCTTCAGTCGCCGCCGCAGCACCGGGCACACGCCCGCCGCCACGATGATCTTCACCGCGTCGCCGGGCAGATAGGGCAGCATCCCCGCCCACAGCAGCGCGGACAGCGTCATGCCCTTTCCCATGTAGACGTTGAGGATCAGCGCCATATAGGGCATCCCCACGGCGTACAGCACCGCCAGACCCGCCAGCGACGCCAGCGCCATCCGCCGGGGGTCAAGGCTCTCGCCCGCCGCGGCGCCCACCACCCACGCCGCCGGGATCAGTCCCAGCAGGAAGCCGAAGGTGGGCTGGAACACATAGCCGAAGCCGCCGCCCATGGTAAAAATGGGCAGCCCCACCAGCCCCAGACACACATATATCAGCTGGCTCAGCGCGCCCCACTTCCGCCCCAGCAGCAGCCCCGCCATGGCGGTGAACAGGTATTGCAGCGTCACGGAGCTGTACCCCATGGGGATGCGCATAAACGCGCCCGCCGCCGTCAGTGCGGCCAGCAGCGCCGTATATACCAGCTTGCGTGTGTTGTTCATGGCGGTCGCCTCCCGTGCCTTTCTTTGCCCCGATGATACTAAAAATCTCAGCACCTGTCAACTATACAGCTTGGCGGAAAAGTCCGAACGGACTTTTCCGCCAAGCTGCCTGCAAAATCTCAAAATTAAATACTATATCCTTCCCTCCGATATTTGTGACCGGGCGGATTTATCGACAGACTATATTTACAAATACGGCTCCCGGTGGTAAAATTGGGTTTCCGATGAAGGGAGGTGCCGCCTGTGGCATGGAGCATCCTGCGCTGCGATGAAGTGGATTCCACCAATAACGTATGCAAGACGCTGGCCGCGCAGGGCGCGGACAACACGGCGGTCATCGCCCGGCGTCAGACCGCCGGGAAAGGCCGCCTGGGGCGCTCGTTCCGGTCGCCGGAGGGCGGGCTGTACCTGTCCGTCCTGTGGCGCGGCTGCCCCGCTGGGCAGCTGCTCACCGTCACGCCGCTGGCGGCGGTGGCCGTGTGCCGCGCCATCCAGCAGGTCTGCGGCGCGGTGTGCGGCATCAAGTGGTGCAACGACGTGGTGCTGGACGGAAAAAAGCTGTGCGGTATCCTGACGGAGTCCTCCCTGCGGCCGGACGGCGGCGCGGAGTGGCTGGTGGTGGGCATCGGCGTCAACGTGGCGCAGACGGCCTTTCCGCCGGATATCGCGGACATCGCCGCCTCCCTTGCCATGCAGGGGTACAGCGTGTCCCCGGACGGGCTGGCGGAGGTGCTGCTGGAGCAGCTGACGGCCATGCGGCAGGCGCTGCCCCATCCGCAGGCTTGGCGGGAGGAATACCGCCGCCGGTGCGTGAATCTTGGCAGGCCGGTGCGGGTGCTGCGGGGCGATGCATCTCGACAGGCCGCGGCGCTGGACGTGGACGGGCGGTTTGGCCTGACGGTGCGATACGAAAACGGCGAGACGGAGACAGTCCGCAGCGGCGAGGTGTCGGTGCGGGGACTGTACGGATACATAGAATGAGGTGATACGAGCATGAACGCAAAACTTCTCGGTCAGCTGTTCCTCACCTTTGCCAAGGTGGGGGTCATGACCTTCGGCGGCGGCATGGCCATGCTGCCCATCCTCCAGCGCGAGGTGGTGGAGGACAAGGGCTGGGCCACGGATGAGGAGCTGGTGGACTACTTCGCCATCGGCCAGTGTACCCCCGGCATCATCGCCGTGAACACCGCTACCTTCGTGGGGCAGAAGCAGGCCGGTATCCTGGGCGGCATCGCGGCCACGCTGGGCATCGTGTTCCCGTCCCTTGTCATCATTACGGCGCTGGCGGGCGTCATCAACAGCTTTTCCCATCTGGCGTGGGTGCAGCACGCCTTCGCGGGCATCCGTGTGTGCGTGTGCGTGCTGATCTTCAACGCCGTGGTGAAGCTGCTGAAAGGCTCCGTCAAGGACTGGCCGGCGGCGCTGATCTTCGCGGCGGTGCTGGCGGCGGCGCTGCTCACCGACCTGTCGCCTGTCATCTTCGTGGCGGCGGCCGCGGCGCTGGGCATCGTCATCCAGAACTTCATAAGGAGGGCGAAATAATGCTGTACCTCCAATTATTCTGGGAATTCTTCAAGACCGGCCTGTTCGCCGTGGGCGGCGGACTGGCCACCTTACCCTTCCTGCAGGATATGGCCGACCGCACCGGCTGGTTCACCCACGCGCAGCTGGCGGATATGCTGGCGGTGTCGGAGTCCACGCCGGGGCCTATCGGCGTGAACATGGCCACCTATGTGGGCTTCACCACCGGCGGCGTCGGCGGCGCGCTGGTGGCCACCCTCGGACTGGTAGCGCCCTCCGTCATCGTCATTCTCATCGTGGCGGCGTTCCTGAAGGCATTCCGCGACAGTAAGTGGGTCAACGCGGCGTTCTACGGCCTGCGCCCGGCCTCCACCGCTCTGGTGGCGGCGGCGGGTATCTCCGTGGTGCCCATCGCCCTGCTGCACAGCGGCATGACCGGCTTCGCCGCCTTGAACTGGCCGGCCATCGCGCTGGCGGCGGTGCTGCTGGTGTGTACCAACTGGGTGCCGGTGGTAAAGAAATGGCACCCCATCGTGTTCATCGGCATCTCCGCGCTGGTGGGCGTCCTACTGAAATTCTGAGCAAAAAAAGGAAGCGGTGCTGTGCACCGCTTCCTTTTTTTTACAGCCCCGCCACCAGCAGCGCGGCGGCGGACAGCGTCCCCACCGCCAGCGCGTAGGGCGTGGTGGCGCGGATGATGGTCAGGTTGGACACGCCGGAGCCTGCGGTGGTCATCAGCACCGCGTCGGCGTAGAAGCACAGACTGTACCCCAGCGTCACGCCGCTCATGACGGCGGCGATCATCAGCGGTGCGGCCACTCCCGCCGCCAGTCCCATGGGGATAAACACAGGCATGGCGAGGGTCATCACCGCCCAGCAGCCGCCCACGGCGAACACCGTCAGCGCCACCAGAAGGAACGCCAGCGGCGCGATGAGATACGCGGGCACGGCGCTGCCGATGCCGTTGATGAGAATGTCGAACAGCCCCAGCGCACGGTTGGCGTCGCTGAGCATCAGGCCGAAGCCCACCACAATGGCGATGCTCACCATACCCTTGGCGCCCGCGAAGAAGTGGCTGAAATATTCGCCCACCGTCATGCGCCTCCGGAGCACATACAGCAGGAACTGTACCACCAGCGCGATGATGATGCCGTGCAGCAGGTCGTTGTCAAAAAGGACGGTGCCGCCCACCAGCGCCGCCAGCGGGATGATGGCGTTCCACGCGGAGGAGACGTTGTCCTCGTCCACGTCCGCGATGTCCACCAGCTTTTCCGCAGAGCCGGACTGCTCAAAGGGCGCGCCGCCGGACGCCACCCGCCGGTACGCCTGCTTCAGCCCGCCCACCCTGGGAAACGCGCCCAGCGCCAGCAGAAGACTCAGCAGCATCATGGCCAGCGGGTAGAACATAAACGGCACCGCATGCAGATAGTCGTCAAACCCCAGTCCAAAGTCGGAGATCAGCCCCACGCTGAAGGCCGTCCAGCTGGTAAAGGGCACCGTGACGCACAGGCAGCAGGCCATGATGTTGGCCTGCATCGCCAGATGCTCGCGGGGGATGCGGTTCCTGTCGCACACGCCCCGCAGGGAGATGGTCACCGTCAGCGCGTTGAGGTATTCGTCCACAAACATGACCACCGACAAAAGCCACGCCAGCAGCAGTGTGCGCCGGGGCGTGGAGGCCACCCTTGCCAGCAGGTCGCGGAAGCCCATCAGCCCACCGGAGGCCTGAAACAGAGCGATCATGCCGCCGAAGCTGATGATGACGCAGAGGGCAAACTGATAGGACGAGCTTGACAGGGTGGCGTACATGGCCTCGATGGTGCCGGTGATGAACCGCCCCCTGTGTACCAGCGCCATGGCCAGCAGCGTGGAGAGCACCATGGCGTCCGCCATTTTGCGGGTCTTGAGCGCATACAGGATCAAAAACAGCAGAGGGATAAACGCCAGAACAGCGTGCGGCATGGTGTACTCCTTTCTTCGCCTCCGTACAGACGGTGGTCATACCAGCATCAGCAGCGTGCCGCCCACAATGAGGACAAGCCCCAGCGCGGAGCGTTTCGTCAGCCTCTCGTGGAACACGACATAGGAAAACGCGACGGTCACAAGGATGCTCAGCTTGTCGATGGGCACCACCACACTGGCCGGCCCGTCCTGCAACGCTTTGTAGTAGCATAGCCAGCTGCCGCCGGTGGCCAGCCCCGACAGGCAGATAAAGCCCAGCTCATTCCGGGGGATGCGCCTCAGCGCCCCCTGCTTGCCGGTGACGAACACCATGACCCATGACATCACCAGCACCACACCGGTGCGGATGGCCGTGCCCAGATTGGACTCCACGCCGCTGATGCCCACCTTGCCCAGAATGGCCGTCAGGCTGGCGAACACGGCGGAGCCGAGAGCAAACCACAGCCACGCGGCGCTTTTTGCCTCGCCGGTGCTCTGCTTTTTCTCAATCATCAAAAATGTGCCCGCGGCAATGAGCGCCACGCCGATGCCCTTGGGCAGACTGACGCCCTCCCGCAAAAAAATAGCCGCCAGAATGATGGTCAGCACCGTGCTGGACTTGTCGATGGGCACCACCTTGTTCACGTCGCCCAGCTGCAGCGCCTTGAAGTAGCACAGCCAGCTGCCGCCGGTGGCCAGGCCGGACAGCACCAGAAACAGCAGCGTTTTCCCGCTGATGTCTCCGATGGTGCCCTGTGAACCCGCGATAAACACCATCAGCCACGAAAACGCCAGCACCACCATGGTGCGGATGGCGGTGGCCACAGTGGAATCCGTTTCCCGGATGCCGCATTTGGCCAGAATGGACGTCAGTCCGGCAAACAGCGCCGAACCGAATGCAAACAGTATCCACATGACCCGTCACGCTCCTTCTGTGCGGTACCCTGCATATCGATTATATCCCGCCGCAGCCGGTAATGCAAGGTGTGCGCGGACAAAAGAGGACAGCGCCCAAGACCTTTGACGCGGGCATCGCCCTCTATGCAGGCATGGCGGCGGGCGGCGGGCAGCGGGGGAGGGAAGGCGCAATTGCAGTGCAAGTTACGTACAAGTTATGTACAAGTTATGTACATTTTATATGCATTTCCTCTTGCTTTTTTCAGCATTGTATGGCATAATGGTGGTATACGTGCCATGAGGCGAAAATTCGTTCCCCTGAGGTGCGCGCGGGAGAGCGCGGGGACGTGAGGAGGAAAAGGAGAGGACTATGAAACGACGTATCGTAAGCGTACTGATGGCTCTGGTCATGGCGCTGTCGCTGCTGCCGGTGCAGGCACTGGCGGAGGACGCAGCCGTGGGGGAGCCGGTAACGGAGATCGAACAGGCGGAGCAGATCGGGGAGGGCAAAGAGCCCGGCGACCCGGAGGAGCAGACTGGGGAGGGCGAAGAGCCCGGCGACCCGGAGGAGGAGCAGGAGCCTGGGGAGCCGGAGGAGCCTGTGCGGGAATTTGTACAGGGAGAGGCGCAGCTGACGGTGTCCACGGCGGCGATGGCGGCGGGCACCGCCGGAGAGAGAACGGTGCCCGGCAACTTTTATGAAGCGCTGAACGTCGGCGGTAGCCTCAAGCTGCTGAACGATGTCGAGTACTCCGGCAGCATGGACGTGGCCTTTGACCTCGTTATCGACCTGAACGGCTATGTGCTGAAAATGAACGGCATTAAGGTGGAAAAAGGCGTACACCTGACCATCAGAGACAGCCGACCCGATGCGGAGCATAAGTTCACCTCCAACGCCAACGGTCTGTGGGTGCTGGATGAGCAAAACGGCACAAAGATCGTTAAGGGCGGCGTCATCTACGGCGGCAGCGCTGAAAAAGGCGGCGGCGTGTACGTGGCGGGCGGCGGCACGTTCACCATGACCGGCGGCAATATCGTGGGCTGTATGGCTACGGCTTCCGCCACCTTTCATGCGCGGGGCGGCGGTGTGTTCGTGGCTGATAGCGGCACGTTCAACATGTCCGGCGGCAGTATCACGGGCTGCACGACGGTGGGAGTCTATTCTTATGGCGTTATGGCGGCGGCATCTACAATGAAGGAACTATGACCTTGTCCGGCACGGCGGAGATCCGGGACTGCCATGCAAAACACAGCAGTGGCGGGGACGCATTTGGCGGCGGCATTTCTGACAACGGCGGAACTCCTGCGATCAGCGGCAATGTGAGGATCACCGGCTGTACGGCTGACGGAGGTAAAACGGACGCCGTGAGGATGAGCTACCGCAGCAGCATCAGCGGCGGCACGTTTGACGGATCGGTGTCAAATGACGGCACGATCAGCGGCGGTACCTTTAACGGCAGGGTGGTCAACAGCAACATGATCACCAACGGCACCTTTAACGGCGAGGTGGTCAACGAGGGCACGATCAGTGGCGGCACCTTTAACGGCGTGGTGACAAGTTACGTCACGATCAGCGAAGGCGCGATCAGCGGCGTTACTGTGACCTATCAGGTCAACGGCGCGCACTACGTTACGCAGATCGTGCCCAGCGGCAGCACGGCCATCAAGCCCGTTGACCTCGCCAAGCACGGCTACACCTTTGACGGGTGGTATACCTCCGACGGCGCGCAGTGGAATTTCGCCACTGCCGTCACCGAGAACATTACCCTCACGGCGCGCTGGACACTCAAAGCTCAGGAGGTCTCAAACGAGCAGGAGCTGACCGACGCACTGGCGGACAGCGCCAACGGTGTGGTCCGGCTGACGGCGGACATCACCATTACGGCGGGGCTGAAGATACAGCACAATGTCACCGTGGATCTGAACGGCCACGTCCTGCGCTATGACGAGACGGCGAACCCGGACAGCATCTTCCGCGTCACCAGCGACTGCACCCTGACCCTGACCGACAGCCGCCCGGCGGCGGAACATACGGACACGACCCTGCCCGCAGGCGGCCTCATCACCGGCGGCAAGGGGTTTAAGTATGACAATGGCGCGGGACAGTCCTACACTTACTATGGCGGCGGCGTGTATGTGGAGACGGGCGCGTCCTTCGTGCTGGCGGGCGGCACCATCTATGCCTGCGGCGTCCAGAGCGGAGCGCAGTCCGCGTATGGCGGCGGCATCTATGCCGAGGGCGGCTCCGTCACCATGACCGGCGGCGCCATCCGGAACTGCGTTGTCTCAACCGATTACGGTGCCAGCGGCGGCGCGATCTATGCCAAGGCCGGCTCCGTCACCATGTCCGGCGGCGTCATCAGCGGCTGCTCTGCCAAGGACGGCGGCGGCATCTTGACATCCGGGTGTACCGTCCAGATCACCGGCGGCCGCATCGAGAACTGCAAGGCAAGCGGATGCGGCGGCGGCCTGTTTGTCAGCGGCCACACAAACGGCCCGGTGTCTGTTCTGGACACTGTGATCTCCGGCTGCGAGGCGAAACGCGGCGGCGGCCTGGCCCTGATCGGCTTTGCTGAGCTGGAGCTGGGGGAGAACGCCTGCATCACGGGCTGCACGGCCACCGAAAAGGACGATACCGAGGCAGGCGCCATCGAATACGGCGCCGCGATCTATATGGATCTTGACTCGACCTTTACCGTCAATTATCCCGGCAACTTCCTCTATGCCAACGGCGGCCGGGTGGAGGGCACGGTGTATGTGGGAACGAACAAGATTGGCTCAAAAAATAACTACTTAGACTCCGTAAAGGCCACCAACGCCATCGACCACACGGACGGGAAGCCTACCACGGTCTTCACCGGCGATGTCTCCTGCGAGGGCGACATAAGGGGCGGTATTTTCCATGGCAGCGTCACCGTGACGGACTCTAATGGGAACATGGCCGACACATCCAAGTATAACTATTGGAAATTCTGCAGCAACCTCTCCGGCGGCAGCTTTTACAAACCCGTCCGCACGGAGTGCCATGTCTCCGGCGGCACATTCTATGACGAGCTGACTCGGGAAAAGAACGCAAAGCTCAGCGGCAAGCCCGTGAATACCGGCACTGTGATCAATGACAAGACCAACATCCCCAACCCCGACGGCAAGCCTGTCACCGTGACCTATGCTTACGGGGCTTTGGGCGGAACCTATGCCACGCAGATCGTCCAGACGGGCGAGAAAGCTATTGAGCCGGATGTACCCAGCAGACAAGGTTATCAGTTCACGGACTGGTATCTGGACGACACGAAGTATGACTTCGCCGCCCCTGTGACGGGAGACATGACCCTGACAGCCAAGTGGACGGCGAATTCGTACACCATCACCTTCGACACCGACGGCGGCAGTGAGGTCGCACCCATTGCGCAGGACTACGGCACGCAGATTACCGCGCCCGCCGACCCGACAAGAGAGGGCTATACTTTCATGGGCTGGGAGCCGGCGCTCCCGCCCACCATGCCCGCCGAGAATATGACCATCAAGGCGCAGTGGAGGATCAACCAGTACACCATCACCTTTGACACGGACGGCGGCAGCGCGGTCGCACCCATTACGCAGGACTACGGCACGGCCATCACCGCACCTGCCGACCCGACAAGAGAGGGCTATACCTTTGTCGGCTGGGATAAGGCGATTCCCGCGACCATGCCCGCCGGGGATATGACCATCACGGCCAAGTGGAAAGACAGCGAAAAGCCAACGGGCGAAATCAAAATCAGCGAGAACAGCTGGAAAGCGTTCCTCAACAACATCACCTTCGGGCTGTTCTTTAAGGACACGCAGACGGTGACGATAAACGCCGCCGACAACAGCGGAACCGTGTTCGTCTCTTATCTGGTGACCCATCAGGATCTCTCCGAGGCGGAGCTTCAATCTCTCGTATTCAGCGGATACGAGGAGCCGTTCCACATAGACCCCAACGGGGAGTATATTGTTTATGCCATGCTTGTTGATGCGAGCATGAACATAACATACCTTCGCTCCGACCGCATAACGCTTGATAATGTTCAGCCGGTCATCGGCGGCATAGAGAACGGCAAGACCTACTGCAAGGCGCAGACGGTCACGATCAACGAGAAATATGTGGATACCGTCACCGTAAACGGCGCGGCGGTCACGCTTAACGAAAACGGCGGCTTTACCCTTGCTCCGGCAAACGGCGGGCAGAGGATCGTTGTCACCGATAAGGCGGGCAACACCGCCGAAATGACCGTAACGGTCAACGACGGGCATACCTACGGTGAATGGACATCCAACGGCGACGGCACGCACACCCGCCAATGCACGGTAGACGGCTGCACCGGCTCCGAGACCAAGGACTGCTCCGGCGGGACGGCGACATGCACCGAAAAGGCAAAATGCAGCGTTTGCGGTGTCGGATATGGCGATCTCAACCCCGCCCACCACGCGAATCTGGTGAACGTGCCCGCCAAGGCCGCCACCACCAGCGCCGAGGGCAACATCGAATACTGGCACTGCGGCGGCTGCGGCAAGTATTACAAGGACGCCGCCGCGCAGGACGAGATCAAGCAGGAGGATACGGTCATCGCCAAGCGGCGGGTGTACTACGCGCCCAGCCTCTATCCCGTGCGGAACGGCACCAACCCGCCCAGCGGGACGGAGTATCCCGGCGGCGTTTACGGGCTGATCTTCCGCGCCGCCGTGTCCGGGATCACGGGCGTACAGGTGGACGGCAGAACCATCGGCAAGGGCAGCTACACCGTCGAGGGGAGCTATCCCGTGGAGCTGTATCTCAAGGCATCGTACCTGAACAGGCTGGCCAAGGGCGGGCATACGCTCACCGTCCTGACGGACAGCGGAAGCCTGACCGCGGCGTTCACCGTGGGCAGCGGCAAGAGCAGCCCCACCACCTTCGACGCGGGCATCGCGGTCTATGCAGTGACGGCGGTAACGTCCCTGACGGGACTGGAGCTGCTGCGCCGCAGACGCAAGGAAGAGGAATAAGCGGAGATAAAAAAGCGCCGGCCTTCGGATACGTCCGAGGGTCGGCGCTTGCGTCTGTCAGTTTGTGTTTTCCGGCGGCGCGGCGCCGTCCGCCTTGTCTGTGATGGTGGGGATGAACGCCTTAGCCAGCTTGCCGTGACCTCTGTGCTTGATGTAGAAGTAGCCGATGGCGCTGAATACCACCGCACCGATGAAGTTCACGAACAGATCCTTCATGGTGTCGTACAGGCCGATGTCCAGATAGCCGCCGAAGCCCAGCTCCTGCCCGTTTACCTGCACGGAGGTGATGCCGTCGATGGTGACGGGGATGTTGCTGTTGGTGGGATCCAGCATCACCGAGGTGATGGAGTTGACCACGGTGTCCTTCTGCATGTCCATCTGGAACAGCCGATCCATGCCGAATTCGAAGAATTCCCACAGCACGCCCACCGTCATGGAAAAGCAGAAGGCCGCCAGCGCCACATAGATCGGGGACAGCTGGAATTTGATGCGGCTGTTGCGGTTGAGAATGTCGATGAGCGCAAAGCCGGTGGCGGCGCACAGGAAGCCGGTGGTGGTGTGCAGCATGGTGTCCCAGTGGTGGAACGTGATGAAATAGCATTTCAGCTCGCCCAGTATCTCCGCCGCGAAGATAAACAGAAGAATGATGATCTCCAGCGTGGACGGCAGCTCGATGCCGAAGTTCTGCTGGATGAAAAACGGCAGCATGAACAGCACCAGCACCAGCAGGCATATAAAGGCGCTCTCGTATTCGCCGCGGAGGATGGAGGACACCAGCGTGGCCAGCACGATCAGCCGCAGGATCGTGTATACGGCGAACACGGTGGGCTGGCGGCGGATGGCGGCCTTCAGCTGCGCGCCGGTGCGGCGCGGCGACTTGTCAGATGTTTTTTTCATGTGTGACTACTCCTTATAAAATTGCCGCATGGCGGCGATGAGCCGGGGGTAATCCTCTGCGCCCATGACCTCCACCGCTGCGTGCATGGCCAGCTGCGCAAGACCGATATCCACGGCGCTGACCGGCACCAGCGTGCCGGCGATGCTGCCCAGTGTGGAGCCGCCCGGCAGATCGGAGCGATTGGCCATGGTCTGCACCGGCACGTCCGCCCGGCGGCACAGAGCGCGGAAGGCGGCGGCGGAGCCGCCGTCGGTGGCGTAGCGGCGCGGCGCGCTGAATTTCAGCACGATGCCGCCGTTGAGCCGGGGCGCGTTGTCCTTGTCGCTGAGCTCCGAGTGATTGGGGTGGATGGCGTGGGCGTTGTCGGCGGACACAAGCAGGCTGCGGGACAGCAGCATCTGATAGCCCTCCTCATCTATACCCAGCGCCCCGGCGATGCGCCGCAGCACGTCCCGCAGCAGGGTGGAGGCGGCGCCCTCCGGCGTGGCGGAGCCGACCTCCTCGTTGTCCAGCAGGCAAAATACCGGCAGGTGCGCGCCGCCGCCGCTCTCCAGAAACCCGTGCAGGCAGCCCCACACGCAGGCCTGATCGTCCAGCCGGGGCGCCATGAACAGCTCGCCGCTGCTGCCCAGCTGCGTTCCCGGCTGGCGGCAGTACACCAGCAGGTCGCTGCCCAGCACGTCCTCCGGGCGCAGCCCGGCGGACTCCGCCGCCAGGGTCAGGATATCCGCCGCCCCGTCGCTTCCGGCCAGCGGCAGCGTGTCCACGTTGGCGCGGTACTTGACGCCGTCGTTGGCGGCGCGGTCGAAATGAATGGCCACGCTGGGGATCACCAGCAGGTCGCGGTCGATGTTCACCAGCGTCTGGCGGAGGACGCCGTCCTCCTCGGTGAACAGCCGCCCGGCCACCGACAGCGGCCTGTCGAACCAGCTGGACATGCGCAGGCCGCCGTAGACCTCCGTGTTCAGCCGCAGATAGCCGCCGTCCCGCAGGGCGGCATTTTCCTTCAGCTTGAAGCAGGGGGAGTCCCCGTGCGCCGCCGCCAGACGGAAGCTTGCCGGGGCGTGCTCTGGTACCCGGAAGGCGATCAGGGCAGAGCCGCCCCGCGTCATGTAATATTTCCCGCCGGGGCGCAGCTGCCAGCGCCGCCCCTCGTCCAGAGGGGCATATCCGGCCGCCGCCAGCAGCTCTGCGGCGGTGGCTGCCGCGTGGTAGCAGGTGGGGCTGCGCGCGATAAGCTGCGCCAGTGTGTCGATGTATGTCCGTTCCATGGTGTTCCTCCTATGCCCGGTGCCGGGCGGTATGTGGTAGTTTGTCAGGCGCTCACTCCGCCAGCTCCAGCACCACCGGGCAGTGGTCGCTGCCGGTGATCTCCGGCCAGATGTCGGCGCTTTTTACCCGGGGCATCAGCCGCCGGGACACGATGAAGTAGTCGATGCGCCATCCCGCGTTGTTCTCCCGGGCGTGGAAGCGGTAGCTCCACCAGGAGTAGGCGCCGGTGCGCTCCGGGTACAGGGCGCGGAAGGTGTCCACAAAGCCGCTGGAGAGCAGTTGGGTCATCTTCCCGCGCTCCTCGTCGGAAAAGCCGGGGTTCAGCCGGTTGGTTTTGGGGTTCTTCAGGTCGATCTCCTGGTGCGCCACGTTCAGGTCGCCGCAGTAGACCACCGGCTTCACCGCGTCCAGCTCCAGGAGGTATTCACGGAGGTCGTCCTCCCATTCCATGCGGTAGTCCAGCCGCGCCAGCTGATCCTTGGAGTTGGGGGTGTAGCAGCATACCAGCCAGAAGTCCTCAAACTCGGCGGTGATGACACGCCCCTCGTGGCGGTGGATGTCCGCGCCGAAATCGTAGGTGACGGACAGCGGCTCCCGGCGGGTGAACACGGCGGTGCCGGAGTAGCCGGCCTTGTCCGCGCTGTTCCAGAACA
>OLFZ01000630.1_pt1 | contig 36699 bp, 26 predicted proteins | sample 1604861 | NCBI WGS metagenome assembly OLFZ01 (sample SAMEA3888895, study PRJEB22519) | human gut metagenome | biome: human gut; feature: human-associated habitat; material: faeces | place: Denmark | collected 2011 | reverse complement strand
GTCCTTGCAGAGAGCAGAGGCGAATGGGGCTATATGTGGGAGTGCCCGGATTTTTTCACTCTTGAGGGACAGGAGGTGCTTTCTGTATCTCCCCAGGGACTGACCAGAGAAGAGTTCCGTTTTCAGAACATCTATCAGTCCGGATACTTTATCCTGAAGGATGGAAAGCCGGAGGAAAAAGCTTTCCGGGAATGGGACCACGGCTTTGATTTCTATGCACCCCAGACATTCCAGGATGGAAAGGGCAGACGGATCCTGATCGGCTGGATGGGAATGCCGGATGCAGATGAGGAGTATGTGAATCCTACAGCAGAGAGCGAAGGCTGGCAACATTGCCTGACTGTTCCAAGGAAAGTTACGTATAAAAACGGAATGCTTTATCAGTATCCGGTGGAAGAACTGAACGGGCTGAGAAGGGCTGGCGTTTCTGTCAGCGGTTCCAGTGCGGAGATTCCGGTGAATGGACCGTTTGATCTGGATGTTCAGGTAAAAGGTGAGCAGGGTAAAGTGAGCCTTGGGGAAAATCTCTTCCTGGAATATCAGGACAGAGATGTGATCTTAACTCTCTCCGAGAAGGCCGGTGCCGGACGTAAAGTACGTAAGGCGCATGTTCCGTCCGGTGTGATCGAAAGCATCAGAGTTCTTGCGGATACTACAGCTGTGGAAATCTATGTGAATGGCGGAGAGGTTGTTTTCTCTTCCAGATATTATCCGGAAACGCAGGAGCAGGCTGTGAAGGTGGAGGCTGTGGAGTGTGATGGGAAGATTTATGTGCTGAAGAATTATGTGATGGAGTAGGCAGATCTTATTGATCGTGAAATACAGCAAGATCAGAATACGAATACCTATAGAGCAGCTATGCAGAGAATTCTATATTCACAGAAATAAGAAATGACCGTATAATAAAGCAGGTGGGAAAATCCGCAGCCGGAATCCCAGCCTGCTTTATCTTTGTTATAAGTGAAATACATGAATTGTGCCGGCTGCTTGAGTATAGAAGGATGGCTGCTGAAGAAATGTTGGTGGCTGTCTTTACATAGAAAGAATGCGGTCGACTGGATGTTTGTTTTACAGGAGAGGAAATATCACGGAAGACAGATCACACTGTCCAGAAAAGTGTTCAGATATTTGTTTTACAGGAAGGCAAATCAGAAAAGTGTTCAGATATTTGTTTTACAGGGAGGCAAATATCAGGGTTGATGTTACTGAAGATGTACTGGCATTTGGCATTGTATTGCATAAATTTTTTACAGAAGAGGAGACTGCTATGAACTATACATACATCGTGCAGTGTGCAGACGGCACGCTCTACACCGGCTGGACAAACTGCCTTGTCAGGCGGATGAAAGCCCATAATGAAGGCAAAGCAGGCGCCAAATATACCCGGGCCAAAAGGCCGGTGAAGCTGGTGTATTACGAAGGCTTTGCCACAAAGGAGGAGGCCATGAGCCGGGAATACCGGATCAAGCAGCTGACCAGGGAGAAGAAGCTGGAGCTGATGAAGTTTTGAAACTGTCGGAAATCTTTTCAATTCCGGATGCAGACCCGTCACTGGAGCTGAAGGCAGTCATGCTGAATATCAATAAGAGTAGTTCAATAAGAGCGAAAAGTTCTGTACGATACCAATACCAGAGCTTTTCGCTTTTTTTTGTATACACGGCAGGCGAACAGCTGCAACGGAGGCAGAAAAAGAAGCTTTATGATAATAAAAATCAAATATTTGGAATTGTATGAATATTGTGAATATGGTAGAATAAACACAAAAATCAAAGAACTCAGTCAGCTGAGAAGAGGAAAGGAAAGAGGATGAAAAAGACAAAAGATTTCTGTCTCCGGCTTATGTGCTGTTTTCTGTTTCTGGGGTTATTTTGCGGAACAGAGGTTTTTGCAGCAGTTCAGGAGGGTAAGCCAGGAGAAACATTTTCCGGGGAATATGCAGTTATCATTAACACAGATACCACAAATCCCGGAAATACGGGAACCTTGCAGTTTGACGGGACATCGGCACAAGCGGCGGACTTTGAAGCAGAAGATTATGCAGTCGTGCAGGGTGGAAGCAATGCATCGGCGCAGGCGGCAACAGAGGGAATTGCGGGAGAGGCAGCAGATGTGGGGCAGGTACAGAGTCTGGAGGATGATCAGCTGCAGGCATACATGCAGGATGATCAGCCGATGCTGACTGCTGTACAGGCTGCGGCGACTACCTATCAGGTAGGTGAAGAAAAGTACATATATAGAACTAGCGGCCATGATACATATGGAAAAACATATGTCTGCATCGGAGTTGGGGAACACTGCTATGTGTGGATGGATAAGACCATGAAGGCAGATTACGATACCGCAGGGAAAACAGCTCTGATCGCTGCGGATATGGCAGCTGTCTACGATGGTCAGCCTTACCGTATCCTTAACCAGCTCTGTGCAGGTGATTTTCCGGCACAGGATGGCTCAGGCAAGCTGTCGATCCTGCTGGAGTCTTTAAGTAGCGCCAGCGGTATGTATATGTATGATGAAGGGATCACAGCGATCCATATCAACACACCGTCAGCATCCTCTTATGTTTCGGGGGAGATGTCAAAGCGAAATGGCCTTCTTGTTCATGAGGGACAGCATGCAATCCTCTGGCTGAAAACCGGATTTATGAGTACCGGCAGATATTCGTGGCTGAATGAGGGCCTTGCAGTGGCTGTCATGGACTATCTTTGGGGAGGAACGGACAGCAGCGGCTGGCTGAATGGTATTGGAAGTAATACGGCCATCCGTTCAGGGGCTTCGCTGATCTACGAGAATTACCGGGATGACAATGCACAGGACTATGGAATGCCGTATCTTTTTGTAAGATATGTTATCGACCGGATGGCAGGAAGCTATCAGCCTATGAAGGTGCTTCCAAAATTTTATACGATCGATGCTTCTTCTCTCAGCTGTGAGCAATATCTGGAGAAAGTAACCGGAGTTTCTTTTAAGGAGCTTATGGCGGATTTTTATACGGCAGTTGCAGCCGGTGAGAGCTCCGGTAAATACAGCTTTTACGGGGATACCATTGCTGCGGCAAAGGCAGCGACATTCCCGGTTTATGCAGGAGATAGCAATGAAAACCATACATTGCCGGCAGCATCGGCAATCCTGGTGAAGCTGTCGAACGGTAAGTTTACCGTTCCGACGGATGGCTCCGCAGGGATTGTTTATCGTATCATTGGAAGCAGAAGCTCTTCCCTTGCACCGGCAGAGGGAGATGGTACGTTTTCAAATCCATATAAGATATCTTCGATCGATGATCTTAATCTGATCCAGGCAAACCAGGGAGCATACTATCGTCTGACAAAAAATATCAGTACAGACGGAAGGACAAATTTTTCGGCATCGTATTTCAGTGGGACGCTGGACGGAGCCGGTTTCACAATAACCGGTCTCCAAAAACCTCTGATCCAGCAGAATGCAGGAACGATAAAGGATCTGAATATTGTTGCGGATTTTGATTATGACAGTCATGATATCCATGGTGTTGTGGCACAGTATAATACTGGTAAGATCCAGGATTGCAGGGTAACCGGAACGGTAACAGGACATATGGGCTCTACCAGTTCCATGAGCCATCCGGCTTTTGGCGGGATTGTCGGAGAGAATGAGGTGGCCGGTACTATCAGCGGCTGTTCGTCCGGAGTAAATATTTCCATATCCATGACAGCTACAGACAGCTATGTTGGTGGTATTGCAGGAGTAAACATTGGTACTATTGAAAAATGTGTTGCAGGAGGAAATCTTTCTGTCACACAGGCTAACGGAAATTCTTATCAGGTTTACCTTGGAGGCATTGCCGGCCGGATCGAACAGTTTGGAAACATGGGCGGATATGTGAAACAGTGTGCTTTTACAGGTACGCTTCGCGTGACTGGCGGAACAGCAGTTACAGGTCAGATCTGTGCACAGGTAAATGCAAATGTACTCAATTCTGCTATCGGTCTGAATGGACATGTTTCGGATTGTTATGGTAAAAACGGCCAGGGAGCGCTCATCGGGACAAACACGGAACAGACGCTTACAACAGGCGGTGTTCTTACAGCAGAGCAGATGAAGGATCCGAACTCATATAAAGGCTGGAGCTTTGACGGAGACTGGCAGATTTCCAAGGATGGACTGCCGGAACGTGCAGATGCATCGGCGATCAGATCGCTTTCTGTTTCCGGTGTACCGACAAAATGTTACGTGGGAGAAGTTCCGGCGTACTGGGGAACGCTTATTGTTAATAATTCTACATCAGTAACGATCACGAAGGATATGATCACCGGATTTGAAAATTCGGAAATGGGGACCAGGGAACTGACGATCAATTATAAGGGAAAACAGACCAGCTGGTCGATGACAGTCGAAAAACCATCTGCCAGTGATATTACAAGTATTGTGCTTTCCGGGCGTCCGAAGACGACATACAGTGAAAACCAGAAGTTTGATCCTTCAGGCGCCAGCTTTTTTGCCACAATAGGTGGACGTTATGTATATATTTACAGTGGCTTTTCCTATGATAAAACAGGTCCGCTGAAGCCTGCGGATACATCCGTGATATTCAATTATTTTGGAAAAGAAATTCCGGTAAATATTACGGTGACAGCCAGAAAAGCAACGAAGCTTTCCGTGCTTGCAGCACCGGCAAAAACTCAGTTTACAGTTGGGAACACGCTGGATCTGTCCGGTGTGAAACTGCAGATCACATATAATGATGGGACGCAGACTCCGATATTTAAAGCGGATGAGCTGGAGAAATATGGTGTTCATGTTGCTTTTGGAAAGAATGGATCTTTTACAACGGTTGCAGCAGATAAGGTTCTGGAAAGTGATGACAGCGGAAGTACGATCGTATTTTATGCGACGGATAAACTGCCGTCAGAGTATGGCTCGGTAGTTGTGGCGTCATCGACGATCACGGTGCGGAGTCCGCTGACTGTACCGGCACTGGATTTGTATGTCAGTGCAGGAAAAAGTGCGGCGCAGTATCCGTGCACAGATAATGTGACTGGTGGAAGTGGAACGTATGCGACTACAGTAATTGAGGAAAAGCTGCCGACAGGATTGAATCGCACGAATCTGCCCGGAGGAAAATATAATGCTTTTAGCTATACAGGTGTTGTTACGGCGTCAGCCGGAGATTACAGTTCACAGTATAAGATCAGCGATACAGAGACACAGGAGAGTATTCAGGTGACTGTGACGATCCATGTGGTTCCTTCTGATCAGGCTGCATTTTACAGTTTTGTGCTTAAGAAGGTGGAAAATCCTGGACTGAAGCAGGATGTTATCGGTGCGATCGGGGAGGATACGATCGTTCTTCGGGTGCCGAGTGGGACGAATGTTACAGAATTGAAGCCTTCGATTGATTATGGCTCAGGCATGGGAACTGAACTTCCTTCAGGATTCTGGAATGGTTCGAAGCATGATTTTACCAGCCCGGTTGTATATACGCTTACAGCGCCGGATGGGGTTACAAAGAAGTCTTATACGGTAAGTGTGGAATTTTATGATGATACTTCGGAGGAAGTACAGTCTGGTGACGAGATCCTTTCACCGGCTGATAATACGAAGATCAGCTGTAAGGACAGCGAAGAGATCACCCTTAAAGGCTGGGCGGGAGACAGCTCAAAAGAGATTTCTCTTTTCAAATATGTGGTAAATGGAATCAGTTATACTACATCTGCAAATAGCACTACACAGACAATTCCAAATGCCAGAGCATATGAAGTGAAAATTTCCGGAAGCAGCTTGAAGGAAGGAAATAATACTCTGGAAATCTGGGTGATGTATGCTGATAATTCAGGCACCGGAAGCGGTGGCACTTTAAAGAAACTCGGAACAAGAACTGTTGTTAAGGAAGGCCACAAAGCAGTGAAAGACGCAGCGGTAGCAGCCACCTGTGAGACAACCGGAAAAACAGAAGGAAGTCACTGTAGCGTCTGCAATACGGTGATCAAAGCCCAGATCACAACAGCGGCATTAGGCCACAACTGGGACAGCGGAAAGGTAACAAAAGCAGCGACCTGCACCGCAGCCGGAACAAAGACCTACACCTGTACCCGCTGCAAAAAGACACGCACAGAAACGATCGCAGCCACAGGTCACAAGGTAGTGAAAGACGCAGCGGTAGCAGCCACCTGTGAGACCGCAGGAAAAACCGAAGGAAGTCACTGCAGTGTTTGCGGAACCATACTCAAAGCGCAGACCACAACAGCAGCATTAGGCCACAGCTGGGACGGCGGAAGAGTGACAAAAGTAGCAACCTGCACCACAGCCGGAGCGAAGACCTACACCTGTACCCGCTGCAAGAAGATACGAACAGAAACAATCGCAGCAACAGGTCACAAAGCAGTGAAAGACGCAGCAGTAGCAGCTACCTGTGAAACAACCGGAAAGACAGAAGGAAGCCATTGCAGCGTCTGCAACACAGTGATTAAAGCCCAGACCACAGTGGCAGCGTTAGGCCACAGCTGGGACGGTGGAAAGATAACAAAGGCAGCAACCTGTACCACAGCTGGAACGAAGACCTACACCTGTACCCGCTGCAAAAAGACACGAACAGAAACGATCGCAGCTACAGGTCACAAGGCGGTAAAAGACGCGGCGGTAGCAGCCACCTGTGAGACAACCGGAAAAACAGAAGGAAGTCACTGCAGCGTCTGCGGAACCGTGATCAAAGCCCAGACCACAACAGCAGCGTTAGGCCATGATTACGGAGAGTGGAAAACAATAAAGGCTGCAACTTATACAGAATCAGGACAGGCAGAAAGAGTTTGCAGGAGAAATGCATCACACAAAGAATACAGACAGCTTCCGGTACTGGAAAAAGCGAAGATTGATCTGTCAGCCTGCAGCATTCAGTTGTCAGAACAGACCTATGTATATGATGGAACCGAAAAAACACCGACAGTAACCATCACTTACAACGAAAAAACACTGACAGAAGGAAAAGACTACCAGGTATATTTCGCAGATAATGTAAATCCAGGAACAGCAAAGATCACCGTGATCGCCAAAACCGACAGCGATTATACAGGAACAGCCACAATAACCTTTGAGATTCGAAAATCACTTCCGGAAAATGCAACTGTGATCGAACCGGGCGCATTCAGCAACTGTACAAACCTGGTGGATCTGAATATCAAAGAAAACGTAACAGAAATAGGCGACAACGCATTTGCAGACAGCAAAAATCTGCAGAATATCTATTTCTACGGCAACAGCCCGAAACTCGGAAATAATATCTTCAAAAATGTAACTGCAACCGTATACTATCCATACACAGACAAAACCTGGTCCCTGGATATCCTCCGGGATTACGGCGGAAATATTACTTGGGTACCATGGGATCCAAAAACAGGCAGTCCGGCAAAACGAAGCCTTGCACTGTGCGATATCAGGATCACAGAGCAGAAATACACCTATGACGGAACCGAAAAAACACCGGAAATGGTTATCATGGATGGAAACTATACACTGCAGAAAAATACAGATTACACCGTAAAATGCAGCAATAACATCAATGCGGGAAATGCAGAACTGGAGATCACAGGAGCCGGAAATTACAGCGGAACCTATAAAGCAGGATTCCTCATCGAACAGACAGAGCCGAGCCTGAAATTTGACAAAAAAACAATAACTGTAAAATACGGCACAAAACCATTCCTCTGTGTGTTGTCTGAAAAAACAACAGACGGAACCATAACCTACAGCTCCAGCAATCCTAAAGTTGCTGTCGTAGATCCGACCACCGGTAAAGTAACCATCAAAGGCGGAGGAACCGCAGCGATCATGGCATACGCTGCAAAGGGAACTAATTATACCTCCGGTTCTACATTCTGCACCATCAAAGTAACGAAACGTAGCAATACCATCAAAGCATCCAATATCCGGCGTACCTGGTATGCAAAAGCCAGAAAGATCAGCATCAATGCAAAAGCTTCCGGAAAAGCTCCGCTGAAATATTCTTCCAGCAGTAAATCTGTAAAGGTAGACAAACAAGGAAGGATCACCATTGCGGCAAAATTCACCGGCAGTGCAAGGATCACGATCCGTTCTTCCGCCACAGCAGGATATAATGCCGCCACAAAGAGCATTACAGTTACAGTTGATCCGGCAGGAACTACCCTGACGACGGCAAAGAACCTGTCCGGCAGAAAAGCGCAAATCACATGGAAGAAAAACCGATACGTGACCGGATATGAGATCCAGTATTCCGTAAACAAAAATTTCAGATCCGGCAGCAAAAAAACAGTGTCTGGAGTATCCAAAACGAAATACACGCTGACAAAACTTCAGAAAAACAAAACGTATTACGTAAGGATCCGCACATACAAAAAATCAGGAACAAAGAAATATTATTCTTCCTGGAGCAAGGTAAAAGCAGTAAGGATCAGAAAGTAGAGGCATGGAAATGAGGATAAATAAAAAAATACTTGCAGGGCTTACAGCTGTCAGTATGCTGACCTGCGGGATATGGATGGAAAGTGTTTTTGCGGCGGATACATTCAGTGCGGAGGAGTCAGCAGAAGTTGTATCGGATACTGTAACGGATCCGTCGGCAGAATCCATTACAGGGACTGAAACAGGAGAAGCTCCGGCAATGGACGCAGCAGAAAGTCCCGAAGCAGAACCGGAAAATAAATCTGAGATCTCAGAGACACCAGACATGTCAGAGGAACCGGCAGCACCGGATGATCTGGAGACACAAGATACATCAGAAATACCGGAAGAAACAGAGCTTCCGGAAAATGAAGAAGCGGACATTCCGCAGGAAATGCTCCCGGATGATCAGGAAACTCAGCCGGAAGCAGCATTTGAGGAGAGCGCAGCATCGGAAGATATGGAAACAGAAACTGAACCGGCAGAAGAAAAGAACGGTTTTTGCGGAGCAGAGGAGAATACCATATCCTGGAGCCTTGATGAAAACGGATTTCTCGAGATCGCAGGACAGGGAGCCATGAATGAATGGCAAAATGAGGAAGAAGTCCCCTGGAATGGATACCGCGACCAGATAACAGAGGTCCGGATCGAGGAAGGCGTTACCAGCATCGGAGCTTATGCATTTGCAGACTGCAAAAATCTTGTAAAGCTTGACATTGCGGACAGCGTTCAGACTATAGGCGCATTTGCATATTTTAATTGCAGTGGCCTTTCCACACTGACCATCGGCTGAGATCATCGGGATCACAGGCCGGATCAGGTATTATAATAAGAAGCCCCGGAACACGAGGCAGCTTCAGAGAAGTCATAACTTCGACTTCCTGAGGTCTGCCCGTATTCCGGGGCTTTAAGCTTTTAAGGTATCCGAGGAGGTTTTTATCCATCTGACTACAGAGTAACTCAGTGGATTGCCATACCGGCTACGAAGAAATACATTACAACAAAATGGCACACACTTCCCAGCATCACAAAAACATGAAATACTTCGTGGGAACCGAAATTCTTATGCTTCGCATTGAAGATCGGAAGCTTCAGAGCATAGATCACACCGCCGATGGTATAGATGATACCGCCGGCAAGGAGCCATCCGAAGCCTGCGTGAGGCAGATTGTGGAAGATTGGAACAAAAGCAAGTACACACAGCCAGCCCATTCCAATGTAGATCACAGAGGAAAGCCATTTCGGGCAGTTGATCCAGCAGCCCTTGAGGATCATTCCGATGATGGCAACGGTCCATACGAGAGCACAGAGGATATAGCCGGTGCGTCCGTGGAGAACGATCAGGCATACAGGAGTGTAGCTGCCGGCGATCATCACAAAGATCATCATGTGATCCATTTTTTTCAGACGGCGGTTCACCTTGGCTGTAGAGTTTACGGAATGGTAAAGTGTGCTTGCCAGGTAAAGAAGGATCATGGTAAGGATAAAAACACTTACTGCAAAAACATGGAGAACATCTGCGCTTCTGGCCGCCTTCACGATCAGCGGAGTGGCTCCGGCCACGGCAAGAAGCATGCCGATTCCGTGGGTTATGGCACTTCCCGGATCTTTTAATTTAAATTTCATATAAAAACACCTCCTGCAAAAAAACTGCTGTTTATATCATATGGACAACTTCATGATCAGTTCATCAATGATGGATCATAGTGACGTTTCACGATATAGCAATGTAGAAATTGATAAAATAACATGTAGTATTCAAAACTACATATCAAGTATATGAATACTATACCACTATTATTCAAAAATGCAACCCCTAATTTCAAAAAAAATTTTATCAGGATTTTACAAAGTCTTGTTATTGAATAAACATTCGATCAGTATACTTGTATGCAAACCGTGAAGCAAAGGCATTCATGAACCTGCAGTCAGGCAAAATCTGGATGCCTGCTTGATATGATACGGATAAATACAGACAAAGTCGGCCGAAAAAGAAAAATACATGGCGACGCAGGAGGAAAAAATGGCAGATACAATATACATGAACAGGGAATTATCCTGGCTGAAGTTTAATGAAAGGGTACTTGAGGAGGCTGAGAATCCGGAAAATCCGCTGTGTGAACGTCTCACATTTGCGTCTATCTATCAGAGCAACCTGGATGAATTTTACATGGTACGTGTGGGATCTCTGGTGGATCAGATGCTTCTGGCAAAGGATATCCGTGAAAATAAAACCAATATGACGCCGGAGGAACAGCTGGACGCAATCCTTGCCAGAACAAAAAAGCTGAACCGGAAAAGAGATGTTGTTTATGAAGAGATCATGGAAAATCTGGAACAATACGGCGTACATATGCTGAATTTCCATAAGATCGAAAAAGAGGACCGCAATTATCTGGAACGCTATTTTGAAGCAGAGGTGGCTCCGGTTATTTCTCCGTCTATCGTCGGAAAAAGACAGCCGTTTCCATTTCTCCGGAATAAGGAGATCTATGCGGTAGTAGTTCTGGAAACAAAAAAAGGAAAAGAAAAGCTGGGTATCATTCCGTGCAGCAGTGCAGGTATCCAGCGTCTGATCCCGGTTCCGGGAAAAACCGGCACCTACATGTTGTCTGAAGAGCTGATCCTTCACTTTGTTTCAAAAATCTTCAAGGGCTATCACATCAAGGCAAAGTCCCTGCTTCGTATTACCAGAAATGCGGATATTGACGCAGATGCTCTTTATGATGAAGATCTGGATTACCGTGAGTTTATGGTAGAACTGATCAAGGCAAGAAAGAAACTGGCACCGATCCGTCTGGAGCTGTCAAGAGAAATGGACGGAGATGTTGTTGAAACACTTTGCGAGTATCTGGAAGTGGACAAGAATTTTGTATTCCGTGGAGATATCCCGCTGGATCTTTCTTTTGTATTCCAGATCCAGGACGGCCTGAGAAAAAGAACAGAGCTTTTTTATGAAAAAAGGATTCCTCAGAAATCACCAATGTTTAACAGCCATGAACCGATCCTTGACCAGATCGCGAAAAAAGACCGTTTTCTTTCCTATCCATATGAGAGTATCAAACCGTTTCTTACAATGCTTCATGAAGCAGCCAATGATGAGGATGTCGTTTCCATCAAGATGACTCTTTACCGTGTAGCGAAACAGAGTAAGGTTGTGGAAGCTCTGATCGAAGCGGCAGAAAATGGAAAAGAAGTGTTCGTTCTGGTGGAGCTGAAGGCACGTTTTGATGAGGAAAACAATATTGGATGGTCCAGACTTCTGGAAGATGCGGGCTGTCATGTGATCTATGGTCTGGATGGTTACAAAGTACATTCCAAACTTTGCCAGATCATGAAGAAAAAAGACGGAAATGTGGAATATTATACACAGATCGGAACTGGAAACTACAACGAAAAAACAGCCCGTCTGTATACAGACCTTTCTCTGATGACTGCTGATCCGAAGATCGGAACAGAAGCAGCAAGAGTATTTCAGGCACTGGCAATGGGAGAAACGGTTGAAGATATGGACCATCTTCTTGTGGCACCAAAATGTCTCCAGAACAAAGTACTTGCCATGATCGATGAAGAGATCGAACATGCCAAAGTTGGAGAACAGGCATATATCGGGCTGAAAATGAATTCTCTGACAGACAAGCGTATTATGAACAAACTGGTGGAAGCATCCTGCGCGGGAGTACACATTGATATGGTTGTCCGCGGTATCTGCTGTCTGATCCCGGGAGTAAAAGGTCAGACAGAAAACATCCACATTATCAGTATTGTAGGACGTTTTCTGGAACATTCCCGCATTTATATTTTCGGAACACAGGAGAGAGCAAGGATCTATATTTCCTCTGCGGACTTTATGACAAGAAATACTCTTCGTCGTGTAGAAGTTGCGGCACCTATCGAGGATCCGGATATCCGTATGCAGATCCAGGAAATGTTTGTGACAATGCTCAGTGATAATCGAAAAGCAAGGAGCATGAACAATAAGGGAATTTATAAGATCGAACCATCCGATAATGCTCCGCTTAATTCTCAGGAAGTATTTCTGCAGCAGGCATATGACAATGCGACTCCTGCGACAGATAAATAAGAGATTTTTATGCATATTTCTCCCAGTTTTTCGCATAATAACCATATGAAAAACAAATAGTTAACATAACATTGACGTACAATGAACAGAAAATACAGGAGGAATTCAGGAAGATGAAAGCAACGGGAATTGTTCGCAGGATCGATGATCTGGGCAGGGTTGTGATTCCAAAAGAGATACGAAAGACACTGCGGATCAAGGAAGGAACGCCACTGGAGATTTTTACAGACAGGGAAGGACAGATCATCCTGAAAAAATATTCGCCCATTGGAGAGCTAAATACGTTTGCTGCGGAATATGCGGAAGCGCTGGTACAGACCACCGGACTGACTGCCTGTATTACAGATCGTGATCAGATCGTGGCGGCATGCGGCAGCGGAAGCCGGGAACTGGAAGGAAAAGAGATCAGTTCTGATCTGGATGCAGTCATTGCCGGCAGGAAAGGTAGACTGGTCAGTCAGGACAGCAGGGAAAATATATCCGTCATTTCCGACGCTATGGATTCATTTTGCCAGAAAATGATACAGCCGATCCTGTGTGCGAGTGACGCCATTGGAGCAGTGATCCTTCTGACTAAAAGTGAAAAAACAGCACTGGGAGACACAGAACGTGCCCTTATCCGCACAGCAGCCGGTTTTCTTGGCAGACAGATGGAGCAGTAAAAGTGCATCAGATGTACAGAAAAATGTGTGAAGATCAAGATATAAACATCAGATGCAGATGCCAGGAGCTGCAGATCAGGGAGGGTGCGGACACCGGGAAGGAAAGCAGTGGTATTCTTCCAGAGTCAGATTTGTGATAGTGAGCCAGGAAGCCAGAGGTTTTGTCACATAGCGGATGTGCCATGGCTCGTAAGGGATGCCGGTGATCTCCTCCTTGCTTTTTGGGTACCGGAGGATAAAACCATAGAGCGGAGCGTTCTTTTTCAGCCAGCGGCCTTCTCCTGTTGCGGAAAACCTTTCGGAGAGCTCCATATGGATGGAAGGGCAGGATACATCCAGAGCAAGTCCGCTCTGGTGCTCACTTGTTCCTGGCTCTGCAACGAAAGGACTTCCTGTAAAAAGCTCCTTCTGTCGCTGGTAGGAACGATATCCGGAAACTGCCCACAGGTTCAGACCGCATCTGTGACAGGCATGGAAAAGCTGGGAAGCGGCTTTTGCAGCCTGATACTCCAGAAGCCGCTTCGGATCTCCCGGTGCTGCTTCAAATGGAAGTCCGATATCGATAAGATGTTCCGGCACAAAGGCTTCCGGCAGAGGATGCTCCCTGCTGATCAGCCGGGTATAAAATTCTCTGTGCAATAAAAACCCTCCTTTCCTTATCCATAAGCTTATGATAAGAAAGGAGGGTTTATGAATGCTTATTTCTGTTTATCAGAGCTCTTTTTCACTCATTTCTTCCAGGAGAGCCTTCTTCATGTCATAGAGTGACTGGGAGAGATCTACATAAACCTTCTGCGGATTAACGAAACGTCTGGATTCATCCCACAGTGTGTTCTGCTCCTGTTTGCAGTAGTCGCGGAGTTCCATGACAGATGGAGACTTGTAAACGCTCTTACCATCTTTAATTACCGGAACAAGGAGCTCACGGAGTTCGTAGGTTCCGCCAAGAACCTTGGTCTTTTTCCAGGTGTCAACCGGGTCGAAGATCACCATAGTTTCTTCCGGATCGAATTTCTCATCTGCAAGGCAGATCAGATCGGCCTTGATCTTGCCGGTCTTCTTGCTGTAGATACGGTATACAGTCTTGTTGCCCGGGTTGGTAACCTTTTCTGTGTTTTCGGAAAGCTTGATCTTCGGCTGGAAGGCATCGCTGTCAGCGTCCTTTACAGCGGCAAGTTTGTATACGCCGCCGAATGCCGGATTGTTATCGGCTGTGATCAGCTTGGTTCCGACGCCCCAGGAATTGATCTTGGCATCCTGGGCCTTCAGGCTTTCGATAAGATATTCATCAAGATCGCTGGATGCGGAAATGGTAGCATCATCGAAACCGGCAGCAGCCAGCATCTTGTAAGCTTTTTTGGAAAGATATGCAAGATCACCGCTGTCGATACGGATTCCATAGTTCTTCAGCTGGATACCTTCCTCACGCATCTCCTCAAATACACGGATCGCATTGGGAACACCGGATTTCAGGACATCGTAGGTGTCAACCAGAAGAGTACAGGAATTCGGGTAAAGTCTCGCATAGGTCTTAAAGGCAGTGTATTCATCCGGGAAACTCATGATCCAGGAATGAGCATGTGTTCCGAGAACCGGAACGTTAAACATCTGGCCCGTCAGTACGTTGGAAGTACCGGCACATCCGCCGATCACTGCAGCTCTGGCACCGAAGATCCCGGCGTCCGGACCCTGGGCACGGCGAAGACCGAATTCCATGATGGGATCGCCCTTGGCTGCGTGGCATACACGTGCTGCCTTAGTGGCAATCAGACTCTGATGGTTCATAATGTTCAGGATGGCCGTCTCTACAAGTTGAGCTTCCATGATCGGTGCGATAACCTTGACCATTGGCTCTCTCGGGAAGATCACGGTTCCCTCCGGAATTGCATAGATATCACCGGTGAATCTGAAGTTGCTCAAATACTCAAGGAAATCATCCTCAAAGATGCCAAGACTTCTCAGATAGGTAATGTCTTCTTCTGAGAAACGGAGATTTTCGATGTATTCGATCATCTGCTCCAGTCCTGCACAGATGGCAAAACCGCCATCGCACGGATTGTTGCGGTAGAACATGTCAAAGACAACGGTCTGGTTGGTAGGGTTTTTGAAATATCCCTGCATCATGGTAAGCTCATAGAGGTCCGTGAGCAGAGTAAGGTTATTTGCTCGCATAGCGTTCTCCTTTGGATGCCTCCGGATATTGTGACCGGAGGGAAATACACGGTTGTTTCCGTTCTTTTTATTATACGGCTTATTATAACACAAAGGAGTGGATTGTAAAATTTTTTTTACTGCGTAAACCCGCATATAATAAGGAGTTTTAACAGCAGTTTAAGAAATTTTGAAAAAAAATAAAAAAAATTAAAAAAAGGGGTTGCAATTTCAAAAAAGCTGTTATATAATAACATCCGTCGCAAGCGATAAGGCAAGCGAAAAACAAAACACATAGGGCTATCGCCAAACGGTAAGGCAACGGACTCTGACTCCGTCAGTTCAAGGTTCGAATCCTTGTAGCCCTGCTTCTTAAGTACCTCAGTTGCGAGGTACTTTTTTTGTACTCAAAAATAAGAAGATATTCGCAATCCGCTGCGCCCCAAAAAAAAACAAGTGCGTTTCTTCCTGCCAAGTGTTACAATAAAGTATAGACAGTATGACAGGAGGCATGAATGAGTTACAGTTTTGAGAGTCGAGTAAGATTCAGTGAGATCGGAGAAGATGGATGTCTGACGCTGCCGGGAGTTCTGGATTATTTTCAGGATTGCTGTACCTTTGAATCCGAGCAGACAGGAGTCGGCATGGAAGTATTAAAGGAACAGAAAAGAGCCTGGGTACTTTCTGCATGGCAGGTGATCGTGAAGCGATATCCGAAGCTTGGTGAAAATATAAAAGTAACAACAATTCCTTATGGATTCCGTGGATTTATTGGAATGCGTAATTTTATTCTTGAGACAATGGATGGTGAGAAGCTGGCATGGGCCAATTCCTACTGGTCCTTTATCAATACAGAAACCGGTCTTCCGGAAAAGCTGACACCGGCAGATACAGATCCCTATGATCTGGGCGAAAAAATAGAGATGGATTATGCACCAAGAAAGATCGCGCTTCCGAAGGAACGGGAAGTGCAGAATGCTTTTTCCGTACAGAAGCATCATCTGGACACCAATCATCATGTGAACAACTGTCAGTATATCCGGATGGCAGCGGATCATCTGCCTGAGGATTTTAAAGTTGGTCAGCTTCGTGTTGAATATAAACGTCAGGCAGTACTGGATAATGTTATCATTCCGGAAGTATATATGACAGAAAATAAAGAAGCTGTAGTTCTCAACGCGGAGGATAAAGAACCTTACGCAGTAGTTGAGTTTACAAAATAAATACAGGCGGTAGAGATTAGTACATCGTTTTTGAAACAACTATACCGTAAAAGGAGGGCGCGCTATGCTTGAAAAATTAAAAGAAGAAGTTTACAGAGCAAATATGGATCTGCCAAAATATGGTCTTGTTACCTTTACATGGGGAAATGTCAGCGGGATCGACAGGGAGCAGGGACTTTTTGTGATCAAGCCAAGTGGTGTGGATTATGACAAGCTGACACCGGAAGACATGGTAGTGGTAGATCTTGATGGAAATAAAGTAGAAGGAAGATACAATCCATCCTCTGATACACCGACACATGCAGTTCTTTACAGAGCGTTTCCGAATATCGGCGGTATCGTACATACCCACTCATCCTGGGCAACAAGCTGGGCGCAGGCAGGCAGATCGATCCCGTGTTATGGAACCACACATGCAGATTACATTTACGGAGAAGTACCATGTGTACGTAATCTGACCAAAAGAGAGATCGAAGAGGCATATGAGAAGAACACGGGAGTTCTTATTGCTGATTATTTCAAAAACAAAGATTATGAAGCAGTACCGGCTGTGCTGTGTAAGAACCACGGACCTTTTACCTGGGGTAAGGATGCTCATGAGGCAGTTCATAACGCAGTTGTTCTTGAGGAGGTTGCCAAGATGGCATCTCGCTGCGAGCTGATCAATCCGGATGTAAAACCGGCACCGCAGGAGCTTCAGGATAAGCATTACTACAGAAAACATGGTGCAAATGCATATTATGGTCAGGTAGGACAGGAAGACTGATCAGAAGAAAAAACAGTTTAACCCGATGGTGGATCGTCAATATCCGCCTGAGTGGAAATGCCGCGGAACAGTACCGCGGCATTTTTTGTCGAAAAATGCAGAAAATGTCAGATTTGCTGACTTTTAACACAGGTGCCGCCGAAATATATGCTAATGTCAAGAAAAATGCAGAACATTAACACATTTATTAAAATAGGTGGCAGGATGAAAATATACACTTATCAGGGAAAAAAGAACGTTTCCGGAGAAAAAATACGCCAGATGAGGAATATGAAACGGATGTCGCAATCTGCGCTGGCAGCAAAAATGCAGGTGGAAGGAGTGATGCTGGAGCGTGACAGTATCAGCCGGATCGAAGGAGGAGAACGTTTTGTGGCAGATTATGAACTGCGGGTGTTTGCAAAGGTGCTGGGAGTGGATGTGAAGTGGCTGCTGAATGAGCAGTAAATAAGGCAATATTGGATTACAGTTCGCTGGTAATATTCCGCGAAGCGTGTTACTGAAAACGGAGTGAAAAGTAACAATATTGGTCTGAATGGCAGGAATCTGTGTAAACTACTTGATATTTATGTCGGAAACTGCTACAGTATAAAGAAAAAAGATGGCCGGGAAGTCCTGCGGAGGGCAAACGGTCACGGATAAGAAGATAGAGGCGCGGATTTTATCAGTATTTATGGACGGAAGGCCCTGGCAGGCTGTTCATAAAGAAAGGAAAATCTGCCGAAGTGCTCTGGAAGGCCAGATGACAGGGTGCTGGGATAACGCAGAATATGCGTTGTACTGTCACGGATGTGGAGCGCTATCGGTAGCACTTCGGGAGATCTGCATTTAATATGCTGAATGGAGATTTTCTGACAGGCTATTAGTTAAATAAGGATTATTTAACCGGAGGTGTTCTTAAGAAGAGACAGCCTCCGTTTTTTTGTCCCCGAAAAGGGAGGAGAAAAATGAGTAAAAAAGCAGGAACAGCATTGTCTGTTATGGCAATGGTATTCATGGGCGCACTGGCAAGTCCCCTGACTGTGCTGGCTGCGGATGCGGAGGAGACTTACCAGCCTGCTCTGTATGCAACGATCTGGGCACTGCTTCCACCTCTTGTTGCGATCGTCCTTGCACTGATCACAAAAGAAGTATACAGTTCTCTGTTTGTGGGAATTGTAGTAGGAGCACTGATCTATTCCGGATTTAAATTTGAAGGAACGGTAACACAGATTTTTGAGGGAGGAATCATCAAGGTTCTTTCTGACAGCTATAACGTAGGTATCCTGATCTTCCTGGTAATCCTGGGATCTGTGGTATGTATGATGAACAAGGCCGGCGGCTCCGCCGCATTCGGACGATGGGCCAGCAAAAAGATCCACACGCGTGTGGGCGCGGAACTTGCAGCGATCATCCTTGGAGTCCTGATCTTCATTGACGATTATTTTAACTGCCTGACAGTAGGAAGCGTTATGCGTCCGGTAACAGACAGACATCATGTATCCAGAGCGAAATTTGCATACCTGATCGATGCGACAGCCGCTCCGGTATGTATCATCGCACCGATCTCATCCTGGGCTGCTGCAGTCAGCGGATTCGTAGAGGGACAGGATGGACTTGCGATTTTTGTAAGAACCATCCCGTATAACTTTTACGCGATCCTTACTATTGTAATGATGGTTGGCATGGTACTGATGAAAACCGAGTTTGGTGCCATGAGAACACATGAGATCAATGCGCTGAACGGAGATCTTTATACAACATCTGCAAGACCGTATGAGAATGCAACGGATGATGAGACACCGAATCCGAGAGGAAAGGTGATCGATCTTGTGATCCCGATCGTTGTGCTTGTTATCTGCTGTGTCATCAGTATGATCTACACAGGAGGATTTTTCAGTGGAACAGATTTTGTTACCGCATTTTCACAGAGTGATGCCTCTACAGGCCTTGCAATGGGAAGTGCTTTTGGTCTGGTGTTTGCCATTATTTTCTATATGATCCGCCGTGTGATCAATTTCAGAGATTGTATGGGATGCATCCCGGAAGGCTTCAAGGCTATGGTACCGGCGATCATGATCCTGACCTTTGCATGGACACTGAAGGCTATGACAGACTCACTTGGTGCAGCAGTATTCGTAGAAGAAGCAATGCGTTCTGTTGCCGGTGGTATTGAAGTTATCCTTCCGGCCATTATTTTCCTGGTTGGATGCGGACTTGCATTTGCTACAGGTACTTCCTGGGGAACCTTTGGTATCCTGATCCCGATCGTTGTTGCGGTATTTGAGAAATCCAGTCCTGAGATGATGATCATTTCCATGTCCGCCTGCATGGCAGGTGCAGTTTGCGGAGACCACTGCTCACCGATCTCTGATACAACGATCATGGCTTCCGCAGGAGCACAGTGTGATCATGTGACTCACGTTTCCACACAGCTTCCGTATGCGATCCTGGCTGCAGCAGTATCCTTTGTAACTTATATTGTTGCAGGCTTTGTAAAAACAGCATGGATCGCTCTTCCGGTGGGAATCGTGCTGATGCTGATCGTACTTTTTGTCATTAAAATGATGAACCCGATGCCGGTTGAGAAACCAACAGAATAACAGACTGACCCAATGTGGGGCAGATTCCCCCATGAATGTCAAATAAAAGGCAGTGACGGAAAGAAATTTCCGAAGCTGCCTTTTTTGTGCTTTCTATAATAATTCTCTTATGTTATAATGCAGGACAGACAGCAAATAGTAAATGATCATATATAGTTTTAAGGAACAGGAGTAAGAATGATAGAATTAGGTAAAAAACAGAAATTACTGGTTGTAAAAACCGTAGATTTCGGAATATATCTTGGAGAGGACCGAAATGCACCTCAGAACGAGCGTGTGCTTCTTCCATCCAAACAGGTACCGGAAGGAACCAAAGTAGGTGATGAGATCGAGGTATTCATCTACAAAGATTCTCAGGACAGACTGATCGCTACCACCCGTGAGCCGATGCTTCAGGTGGGACAGACAGCAGTCCTTAAGGTTAAACAGGTCACCAGGATCGGTGCTTTTCTTGACTGGGGACTGGAGAAAGATCTTCTTCTTCCGTATCATGAGCAGACCAACAGAGTCCGTGAGGGGGAAGAATGTCTGGTAGCTCTTTATGTAGATAAGAGCAGCAGACTCTGTGCAACCATGAAAGTATATCATTATCTTTCAACCAGAACTCCTTATGTACCGGGAGATATGGTAAAGGGCCGTGTCTATGAGATCAGCGGAAACTTCGGTGTTTTTGTTGCGGTAGATGATAAATATTCCGCACTGATCCCTGCAAGAGAGGCAACCGGCAAATACAGACCGGGAGCTATTCTTGATCTTCGTGTCACTGAGGTAAAAGAGGATGGCAAGATGAATGTCAGTGACCGTCAGAAAGCCTACATCCAGATCAATGAGGATGCAGAGAGCGTACTCAGCGTAATCGAGGAATTTGCAGGCGTGCTGCCATTTGATGATCATGCTTCACCGGAAGTCATCAAGAGAGAGTTTGGTCTCAGCAAGAACGCATTCAAGCGTGCGGTCGGCCATCTGATGAAAGAAGGAAAAGTAGAGATCCGTGATAAGAGGATCTACATTAAAAAATAACAAGGTGTTGACCGGCTCCGGATCAGACACGCTCCGGCACGTTCCGAGAAAAGTGCAGAGCGGGGAGGATCCGGAGCCCTGTTTTTACAGTAAGGAGAGAAGGATTTGGAGTTTACACATTTACATGTCCATACAGAATACAGTCTTCTGGATGGCTCCAATAAGATCAAAGAGTATGTAGCCAGAGTAAAAGAACTGGGAATGGACAGCGCGGCGATCACCGATCATGGCGTTATGTATGGTGTGATCGATTTTTACAGGGCTGCCAGAGAAGCCGGGATCAATCCCATCCTGGGATGCGAGGTTTATGTGGCTCCGGGTTCCCGTTTTGACAGAGAAGTGGGAAGTGGGGATGACCGTTATTATCATCTGGTCCTGCTGGCTGAGAATAATCAGGGATACAGCAACCTGATGAAAATTGTATCCAAGGCATTTGTGGAAGGGTTTTATTACAAGCCACGTGTGGATCTGGAGCTTCTGGAAAAATATCACGAGGGTATCATTGCCTTAAGTGCCTGCCTGGCGGGAGAGGTCGCCAGATATCTTGCACGTGGAATGTATGAGGATGCTAAGATCGCGGCATTACGTAACCAGGATATTTTCGGAAAAGGAAATTTCTTTCTGGAGCTTCAGGATCATGGGATCCCGGAGCAGCAGACTGTAAACCAGCAGCTTCTCCGTATGCACAGAGAGACGGGGATCGATCTGGTTGCCACCAATGATGTGCATTACACTATGGCAGAGGATGCGGAACCACATGATGTTCTTCTTTGTCTGCAGACTCAGAAAAAGCTCAGCGATGAGAACAGAATGCGCTATGAGGGCGGCCAGTATTATGTGAAATCACCGGAGGAGATGGCGAGGCTTTTCCCATATGCGCTGGAAGCGCTGGAAAACACGCACAGGATCGCGGAGAGATGTCATGTGGAGATTGAATTTGGTGTGACCAAGCTGCCGAAATATGATGTGCCGGACGGATTTACCTCCTGGGAATATCTGAACAAGCTTTGCCATGAGGGACTTGAGCAGCGTTATCATCCGGTAACAGAGGAGCTGAAAAAGCGCTTGGATTATGAGTTGTCTACGATCAAAAACATGGGATATGTAGATTACTTTCTCATTGTATGGGATTTTATCAAATATGCCAGGGACAACGATATCATGGTCGGTCCGGGACGAGGTTCTGCCGCAGGAAGTCTGGTTGCCTATACACTTGGGATCACCCAGCTGGACCCGATCCGGTATGATCTGCTCTTTGAACGTTTCCTGAATCCGGAGCGAGTATCCATGCCGGATATCGATGTGGATTTCTGCTTCGAACGGAGACAGGAGGTTATTGATTATGTAAGAAGAAAATATGGTGATGACTGCGTGGTTCAGATCGTTACCTTCGGTACACTGGCAGCCCGCGGTGTCATTCGTGATGTAGGCCGTGTTCTGGATATGCCTTATGCCCAGGTGGACACCATCGCCAAGATGATCCCACAGGAGCTGAATATCACCATTGACAAGGCACTGGGAATGAATCCGGAGTTTCGCAAGGCTTACGAGGAACAGGACGATATCCATCGTCTGATCGATCTGGCAAAACGTCTGGAGGGGCTTCCGAGGCATACCTCCATGCATGCGGCAGGTGTTGTGATCAGCCAGAAGGATGTATCGGAATACGTACCCCTTTCCAGAGCACAGGATGGTTCCATTGTCACGCAGTTTACCATGACAACACTGGAAGAGCTGGGACTTCTGAAAATGGATTTCCTGGGTCTCCGTACCCTGACGGTTATCCAGAATGCTGTGAAAATGGTGGAAAAAAGTACCGGTATGCTTCTGGATATGCAAAAGATCGACTACAATGACAAAAAGGTACTGGATTCTCTCGGAACAGGACGTACTGACGGCGTGTTCCAGCTGGAGAGTGCCGGAATGAAAAGCTTCATGAAGGAGCTGAAGCCTCAGAGCCTTGAGGACGTGATCGCGGGAATTTCGCTTTACCGTCCGGGTCCCATGGATTTCATTCCGCAGTACATCCGCGGAAAAAACCGTCCGGATACCATCCGTTATGACTGTCCGCAGATGGAGCCGATCCTGAAGCCAACCTATGGCTGTATCGTATACCAGGAGCAGGTTATGCAGATCGTCCGTGAGCTTGCAGGCTACACCCTTGGACGAAGTGACCTGGTGCGCCGTGCCATGTCCAAGAAAAAAGCTTCTGTTATGGCAAAAGAACGTCAGAATTTCGTTTACGGAAATGCCGAAGAGGGAGTACCGGGATGTATCGCCAACGGTATTTCCGAGGAGATCGCAAACAAGATCTACGATGAGATGACAGATTTTGCAAAGTATGCCTTCAATAAGTCTCACGCTGCCGCTTATGCAGTGGTTTCCTACCAGACGGCATATCTCAAATATTACTATCCGGTAGAATTTATGGCTGCACTGATGACATCCGTTGTGGAAATGCCGAACAAGGTTGCCGAGTATATTTCTGTATGCCGCCAGATGGGGATCCGGATCCTTCCGCCGGATATCAATCATGGTGTTTATGGCTTTTCTGTTGACAATGGTTCCATTCGTTATGCACTTTCTGCCATCAAGAGTATCGGCCGTCCGGTAATCGAGGGGATTGTGCGGGAGCGTGAGGAGCACGGAGAATATACCTCCCTGAAAACATTTATTGAGCGAAATATCGACCAGATCAACAAGAGAGTTGTGGAAAATCTGATCAAGGCCGGAGCGCTGGATTGCCTGGAGGGAAACCGGAATCAGAAAATGACGGTTTATACGCAGATCATAGACAGTATCAACCAGGATAAGAAACATACCATGGCGGGACAGCTGAGTCTTTTTGATATTGCGCCTGAAGAAGATAAAAAGGAATTTGAGATCCGTATGCCGCAGGCAGCAGAATATCCGAAGGAGACGATACTGACCTTTGAGAAGGAAGTTCTCGGCATCTATCTCAGTGGTCATCCGCTGGAGCGTTACCGGAATATGATGGAAAAAATGATCTCTGCAAAAACTTCTGATTTTCAGCCGGATGATGAAACAGGGATACCGGAGGTTTACGATAACCAGAAAGTGATCGTGGGTGGAATGATCACGGATAAAACCATAAAATATACAAAGAATAATAAGGTAATGGCGTTCCTTACAGTGGAAGATCTGGTAGGCACCGTGGAGGTTGTGGTATTTCCACGTGATTACGAAAAATGCCAGATGTTCCTGAATGAAGATGCCCGGCTCTTTATTCAGGGAAGAGTATCCGCAGAAGACGACAAAGCCAGCAAGCTGATTCTGGAAAAGGTCCGTCTTTTTGATGATATGCCAAGAGAACTGTGGCTCCAGTTTGAAAGCCGGGAAGAGTACGCAAAAGCCGAGACCGGTCTGGTAGACGATCTGATGGAATCCAGAGGAAACAGCACGGTGGTTATTTATCTCAAAGATGTCAAGGCAATGAAGAAACTTCCCCCTGCTTATCAGGTCCATATCGAGGATCCCTGGTTGGAGCGCATGTGTAAAAAATATGGAAGTTCCAATGTTAAAATTGTGGAGAGAGTATTGAAAAACTTATAAAAATGCTATAAACTATACCCGAATATGTGTATTACAATAGGTTGTTTCATAAGATGGAGGATAACAATATGGCAGAGAACAAAATCAAAACGATCGGCGTTTTGACCAGTGGCGGTGACGCACCTGGAATGAATGCTGCAATCCGTGCTGTTGTCAGAAGAGGATTAAGCAGCGGACTGAACGTAAAGGGAATCTATAAAGGATACAGCGGTCTCTTAAATGAAGAGATCAGAGATATGACAGCAAGAGACGTTTCCGATACGATTGAGCGAGGCGGAACAATTCTTTATACTGCCAGATGTGCAGAGATGAGAACAGAGGAAGGACAGCAGCAGGCTGCAGAGATCTGCAGAAAGCATGGGATCGACGGCCTTGTTGTTATCGGTGGAGACGGATCCTTCGCAGGTGCTCAGAAGCTTGCGAACCTTGGAATCAATACCATTGGCCTGCCGGGAACTATTGACCTTGATATCGCATGTACCGAGTACACCATCGGTTTCGATACTGCTGTAAATACAGCTATGGAAGCTATTGACAAGGTACGTGATACATCCACATCCCATGAGAGATGCAGTATCATCGAGGTTATGGGACGTAACGCCGGATACCTTGCTGTATGGTGCGGTATCGCAAACGGTGCTGAGGATATCCTGATCCCGGAGAAATATGATTACGACGAGCAGAAGCTTATTGACAATATCGTAGAGAGCCGTAAGAAAGGCAAGAAACACCATATCATCGTAAATGCTGAGGGTATCGGCCATTCAGAGGCTATGGCAAAACGTATCGAGGCTGCAACAGGCATCGAGACACGTGCAACTATCCTTGGTCACATGCAGCGTGGTGGAAGCCCTACATGTAAGGACCGTGTATATGCGTCCATGATGGGTGCTCTTGCAGTAGACCTTCTTGTTGCCGGTAAACGCAGCCGTGTTGTTGGATATCGCCACGGTGAGTTCGTTGATTTTGACATCAATGAGGCTCTTGCAATGCAGAAGAATGTAGATTCCTACATGTGGGAGGTCTGCAATTCTCTTTCTCACAACTACAATAAATAAAAAATATGAACTTGAAAAAAGTTTCAGACGGATTGCATAAACTGAATACGTCACAAATAATTGCCCTCGGCTTTGCGGGGGTGATTTTTGTAGGTGGACTTATTTTGTGGATGCCGTTCTGCAGTGCACCCGGGCAGGCTGTTACCTTCCCGGATGCTGTTTTTACAGCGGCGACCAGCGTATGTGTGACAGGACTTTCCACAGTTGTTATGGCAGTCCAGTGGAGCCCCATTGGAAAAGCGGTTATCCTGTGCCTGATACAGATCGGCGGGATTGGACTGATCGCACTGGCGAATATGATATTCATCAGCCTCCGGCGGAAAATTTCCCTGAAAAACCGGCGGATCATCAAGGAATCCTATAACCTGGATGAAATGGGTGGAGTCGTGGTTGTAGTCCGCAGTGTGGTGAAATGCGTGTTTCTTGCAGAAGGAATCGGTGCGGTCCTGTATGCGTTTTGCTTTGTACCGGAATTTGGAATAAAAAAAGGTCTGGTGCATGCCATATTTCTGGCGGTATCTGCATTCTGCAACGCAGGAATCGATCTTTTCGGGGAAACAAGCCTTTCGGTATATGTGAGCAATCCGCTGGTCAATATCACTACGATTGGCCTGATCATTGTGTCAGGTCTTGGATTTATCGTCTGGTGGGATCTGTGGGATAAATTCCGCAAGGTTCTGAGAAAAGAGCTCTCCCCATCCAGAGTTTTTCGTGTACTGCGGCTTCAGAGCAAGCTGGTCCTTACGATGACCGGGATCCTGGTATTTTCAGGAGCATTTCTGGTATTTATCTTTGAATCCGGAAACCCTTCCACGCTAAAGGGGGCACCACTGGGAACAAAGCTCATGGCATCCTTTTTCCAGTCAGTGACAACACGTACGGCGGGATTTTATACCGTGGATCAGTCGCTTTTGTCCACACCTACCGTGATCATTTCCCTGCTGTGGATGTTTATCGGAGGATCACCCATGGGCACTGCCGGTGGTGTGAAGACTACTACCATTGCGGTTCTGATCCTTTCTATTGCAGCATATCTTCAGGGAAAAAAGGATGTAGAGGTATACGGCCGCAGGATCCGTGAGAGCTATCTCCGTTCTGCCATGGTTGTTGCAGGAACCAGTGTGCTGATCCTTTTTACCATGACGGTGCTTTTGTCCGCAGTAATGCCGGGAGTGGATCTGGCAGATGTTTTATATGAGATCACTTCTGCGGGGGCTACAGTAGGACTTTCAAGAGGACTGACACCTCAGCTGAATGTGGCAGGCAAGTGGATCGTGATCCTTACCATGTATCTGGGACGTATCGGACCGCTAACACTTGGAACAGCAGTTGTGATGCGTGTACGCAACAGGCCGGGAAGCACAACTCATCTCGGTGAAGAAGATATCATGATCGGTTAAACAGGAGAATAGAATGAAAAATAAATCTTTTGCCGTGATCGGGCTTGGACAGTTTGGAATGACTCTGGCGGTGACGCTGGCAGAGTCAGACTGTGATGTCCTTGCCATTGATGACAAAGAAGAAAATATCGAAGAGATTTCCGAAAAAGTAACCTATGCGGTAAAAGCAGATGTCCGTGAACCGGGAATCCTGAAGGCTCTGGGAGTTCAGAATGTGGATGTAGCCATTATCGCAGTTGCCGAAAATCTGGAAGCCAGTATTTCCGCAACCATGCAGGCCAAAGATCTGGGAGTGCCCTTTGTAGTTGCAAAAAGTATGAATTCTCTTCATGGACGTATACTTGACAAAATCGGTGCAGATAAGATCATTTATCCGGAACAGTCCATGGGACTGCGGGTTGCCAGAAATCTTATGTCCGGCGGGTATCTGGATGTGTTTGAGCTTTCGGCGGAGTTCAGTATGGCGGAGTTTTCCATGCCGGTATCCTGGATTGGAAAAAATCTGGTAGATCTGAATGTACGGGAGCGTTTTCACATTAATATCATTGGCATCAAGCAGGGTGAAAATGTCACGGTAGATCTGGATCCTTCCGAACCGCTTCCGGACAACTGTTCCATAATCGCCATCGGAAAAAACAAGGATCTGAATGCAAGTCGTGAGGAATTACGTTAACCGAATACGGATTGCCGGAAGGAGAGAAATAAAAGTATGATAACCAGTGTATCAAATGCAAAAATAAAAAATGTCATGCAGCTGAACCAGAAGGCAAAAGCCAGAAGAGAGCAGGGACTTTTTGTGGCAGAAGGCCGGAAAATGTTTCTGGAAGCACCGGAAAGCTGGGTTTCCCAGGTGTTTGTTTCCGAGGCCGTTTCCCGGGATGAAGAGCTGATGTCCCAGGCAGAAAAATATCCCTGTGAGATCGTGAAGGATTCCGTATTCCGTCAGATGTGTGATACCAAGACTCCCCAGGGGATCCTGACAGTTCTGAAGCTGCCTTCCTGGAGCGAGGAAGAGGTACTAGCGGGAAAAAATCCTCTGGTCATGGTTCTGGAGGATCTTCAGGATCCGGGAAATGCGGGAACCATTCTCAGGACCGGTGAGGGCGCCGGCGTAAGCGGAGTTTTCCTCACAAAAACCTGCGTGGATATCACAAATCCCAAGGTGATCCGTTCTACCATGGGCTCCATTTACAGAATGCCTTTTCTATACGTAGAAGATGTGGTATCATTAGAAAAGAAGCTGAAAGAAAAGGGAATCCGCAGTTTTGCAGCTCATCTGAAGGGTGAGAATTCCTATGATCAGGAATCCTATAAGGGCGGTACCGCATTTTTCATCGGAAACGAGGGAAAGGGCCTGACTGATCAGGCGGCTGAGGCAGCAGACTGTCTGATCCGCATTCCCATGTGCGGAAAAGTAGAATCACTGAATGCTGCCATGGCATCAGGAATCCTGATGTACGAAGCTGCAAGACAGAGAAGAGAATAAGAGAGGAGGGGTTTTATGACACCTTTGGCCTGGCTTGGAATACTGGCAATTTTACTGGTAATTGAAGCGATCACGGTAGGACTTACCACTGTCTGGTTTGCAGGCGGTGCGCTTGTGGCGTGCATTGCCTCGTGGCTTGGAGGGGGAATTGTTGTACAGCTCCTTTTATTTTTCGGAGTTTCCGTGGTGCTTCTGATCTTTACCAGACCTCTGGCGGTCCGCTACATGAACAAGGGCGTGGAAAAGACCAATGCAGAGAGCCTTCTGGGAAAAAGAGCCGTAGTGATACAGCCGGTCAACAACCTGGCCCAGACCGGGCAGGTGAGGATCAATGACATCGAGTGGACTGCACGGACCGCAGATGACGGGGAAGAAATTCCAACAGGTGCAGTGGTTGAGATCGAAGAGATCCGCGGAGTGAAGCTGATCGTAAAAGAAATTAGCAAGGAGGGCTAAATTATGGGTGGAGTTGTTGTTTTGCTTGTAGTCATCGTTCTTGTGCTGTGGGTACTTGCATCCTGTATCCGCATTGTACCGCAGGCCTATGCAGTGGTACTGGAACGTCTTGGCGCTTACAAGGCTACCTGGAGTACAGGAATCCATTTCAAGGTTCCGTTCATTGAGCGTGTTGCAAGAAGAGTAAACTTAAAAGAGCAGGTTGTGGATTTTCCACCGCAGCCGGTAATTACCAAAGATAATGTAACCATGCAGATCGATACGGTTGTATTTTTCCAGATCACAGATCCGAAGCTTTACGCATATGGCGTTGAGAATCCGATCATGGCGATCGAGAATCTTTCTGCTACAACACTTCGTAACATCATCGGTGATATGGAGCTGGATGAGACACTGACATCCCGAGAGGTTATCAATACCAAGATGCGTGCTTCCCTTGATGTGGCTACAGATCCATGGGGAATCAAGGTTAACCGTGTGGAGCTTAAGAACATCATTCCTCCGGCAGCCATCCAGGATGCCATGGAGAAACAGATGAAGGCTGAGCGTGAGAGACGAGAAGCCATTCTGAAAGCAGAAGGAGAGAAACGTTCCACCATCCTTGTTGCAGAGGGTAAAAAACAGTCCGCGATCCTGGATGCTGAGGCTGAGAAGCAGGCGGCGATTCTTCATGCGGAGGCTCAGAAGGAGCGTATGATCAAAGAGGCTGAAGGACAGGCACAGGCAGTCCTTAAAGTACAGCAGGCAACTGCAGAAGGACTTCGTATGATCAAGGAAGCAGGAGCAGATGAATCTGTTCTTACTCTGAAGAGCCTGGAGGCTCTTACAAAGGTTGCTGACGGCAAGGCAACGAAGATCATCATTCCGTCCGAGATACAGGGCATCGCAGGGCTGGCAACATCCCTGAAGGAAATCATGACAGATAAACCGGCAGAGCAGAAATAAATCTGCAGCCGTGAGGAGGACATATTATGAATCTTAAAGGAAGAAATTTCCTGACACTGAAAGACTTTACACCGGAAGAGATCACTTACATGATCGACCTTGCAGCAGATCTGAAGGCAAAGAAAAAAGCAGGAGAGCTTCATGAGTATTACAGAGGTAAGAATATTGCCCTGATCTTTGAAAAAACAAGCACAAGAACACGCTGTTCCTTCGAAGTGGCAGCTCATGATCTGGGAATGGGTTCTACCTATCTGGATCCCACAGGCTCCCAGATCGGAAAGAAGGAGAGCATTGCAGATACTGCAAGAGTTCTCGGAAGAATGTATGAGGGAATCGAGTACCGTGGCTTCGGTCAGGATATTGTTGAGGAGCTTGCGAAGCATGCAGGTGTACCGGTATGGAATGGCCTGACAAACGAGTATCATCCGACACAGATGCTTGCAGATATGCTGACAGTACGTGAACATTTCGGCAAACTGAAAGGCCTGAAGCTTGTATACATGGGCGATGCCCGTTACAACATGGGTAACTCCCTGATGGTTGTATGCTCCAAGCTTGGTCTTGATTTCGTAGCCTGCACCAATAAGAAATATTTCCCGAATGATGAGCTTGTAGCACAGTGTCAGCAGTGGGCAGAAGAGGCAGGTTCCACCATCACTCTCACAGAGGATGTGGAGGTAGGAACAAAAGATGCGGACATCATCTACACAGATGTATGGGTATCCATGGGCGAGCCTGACGAAGTATGGACAGAGCGTATCCACGACCTGACACCATACAAGGTTACCAGACATGTAATGGAGAACGCCGGTGAAAAGGCGATCTTCCTTCACTGTCTGCCGGCATTCCATGATCTTAAGACAAAGATCGGAAAAGAGATGGGCGAGCGTTTCAACCTTACAGATATGGAGGTTACAGACGAAGTATTCGAGTCTCCGCAGTCCAAGGTATTCGACGAAGCTGAGAACCGTATGCACACCATTAAGGCTGTGATCGTTGCAACATTAGGAGAGCCGGAGAAATAATGTCAGATTTATTTAATGAAGAAATAATTTCACAGGCAACACATACAAAATGGGCGGGCAAAACCGTCCATTTTGCAAGAGAAACAGATTCAACCAACCTCTGGGGAAAACGTGCCTGGAGGGAAGAAGGCGCAGGACACGGAGAGTTGTTTGTGGCAGAATATCAGTCCGCAGGACGCGGACGTTTTACAAGACGATGGAGTGCGCCGCCGGACAGTGCCATTACTATGAGTATCCTTATCTGCCCGGAATTTTCTCCGCAGAAGGCGCCGATGCTGACACTTGTTATGGGACTTTCAGTTGCACAGGCAGTAGCAGAGCTCGGTCTTGAGGTAGGGATCAAATGGCCTAACGATGTAGTTGTTTCCCGCAAAAAGATCTGCGGTATCTTAACCGAAATGACCATGAAGCAGGATAAGATCGGCTGTGCAGTTATCGGAGTCGGGATTAACGTAAATATGGAAAGCTTTCCGGAAGAAATGGCAGATAAGGCTACCTCTCTGTATCTGGAAAGCGGACATCCCTTTGACCGGGCACAGGTAGTCGGACTTGTGATGAAGCATTTTGAGGAAAATTATGAGAGATTTGTACAGACAGAGGATCTCAGCGGCCTGAAACCGGATTATGAGAAAATGCTGGCCAATCTGAACCAGCCGGTACGTGTACTGGATCAGAATGATCCATATGAGGGGATCGCAAGAGGGATCAATGCCGGCGGAGAGCTTCTGGTAGAGCGTGCAGACGGTACAGTCGAGGAAGTAAATTCCGGAGAGGTTTCTGTACGTGGTTTATACAGCTATGTGTAAAACATGCAGCACAGATCGGATAAAATTTCCGGCAGCGATTTTCCGTTGATGTTTTATTGCAGTAGTGGAAAAAACAAGAATCTCCCTGCTTTAGCTGTGGGGAGTGTCAAGTTATAAATAAAGGAGATTTTATGTATCAGGATAACATTGTGCTCTGCGGAGCAAGCTCTTATGAGCAGAAATATTATTTTAACCAGGATTTTGCGTCTCTTCCTGAGACGGTAAAGCAGGAGCTGCAGATCATGTGTGTGCTTTTCACAGAGGATGTAGGCGGGATCCTGACACTGGAATTTGATGAGGACGGCAGTCTGCAGTTTAAGACTGAGGCCCTGGAGGCAGATGCCCGTTTTGACGAGATCGGAAGTGCACTGAAGATCAAGGAACTCCAGCGGGACAAAAGAGAGCTTCTGGAATCTCTGGAAATGTATTACAAGGTATTTTTCCTGGGAGATATCCCGGATGAGGAATTGCAGAAAAAAGCAGATGCCGTTGAGGAATGATCCATGAAGATGCAGTGGAAGATCGGAAATGTGGAGATACCGAACCCCTTTGTGCTTGCACCGATGGCAGGGGTTACGGATCTGGCATTTCGAAGACTTTGCAAGGAGCAGGGTGCAGGCCTGATCTGTATGGAAATGGTCAGTGCCAAGGCAATCTCTTTTCATAATAAGAATACAGAGGCGCTGATGGAAATCGATCCCGGGGAGCATCCGGTATCCATGCAGCTTTTCGGCAGCGAGCCGGACCTTATGGCAGAGGTGGCAAAAAGCATTGAGGAGCGTCCCTTTGACATTCTCGATATCAATATGGGATGTCCGGTTCCCAAGGTGGTAAATAATGGCGAGGGCTCAGCTCTTCTGAAGGATCCTCAGCTGATCGAAGAGATCGTCCGCAGTGTTTCCGGAGCAGTTTCCAAGCCGGTAACGGTGAAGGTCCGCATTGGCTTTGATGAAAATACGCCGGTGGATGTGGTGGAGATCGCAAAACGGGTGGAGGATGCCGGTGCAGCAGCCATCGCAGTTCATGGAAGGACCAGACAGCAGTATTATTCCGGTCAGGCGGACTGGGATGCTATCCGCAGGGTGAAGGAAGCGGTGACTATTCCGGTGATAGGAAACGGAGATATCGTTTCACCGGAAACTGCAGAAGCCATGTTTAAAGAAACTGGCTGCGATGCAGTGATGATCGGTCGTGCAGTACGTGGGAACCCGTGGATCTTCCGGGAGCTGAACCACTATTTCCGCACCGGGGAAAAGCTTCCCAGGCCAACCGCAGAGGAAGTCTGCGAGATGATCCTGCGCCATGCCGAAGATCAGATCGCGATCAAGGGTGAGTATATCGGGATCCGCGAAATGCGGAAGCATGTAGCCTGGTATACAGCCGGTATGCGGCACAGTGCGGGAATCCGGAGAGAATCTAATAATATTTCAAGCTATGAAGAGCTGAAAAAGCTTACAGATATGGTACTGGAGCGATAAAAGAGAAAAGTATGCCGGAGAAAACGAAACGTTCTATTGACAAGGAACGGGGCGCGTGCTACAGTCAGTTAGCGGGAATCCGCAGAAAGTTTTTTTGTTTTACAGGAGAAAGATAATGGCAGATAAAATAGCAGTTTTAATTCCTTGCTACAACGAAAGCAAGACGGTAGCAAAGGTTATCCGCGATATGAAAAAAGCACTTCCGGAGGCTGTGATCTACGTATATGATAATAACTCTACAGATGGAACAGACGAGATCGCCAGAAAAGAAGGGGCAGTTGTCCGTTATGAGTATCAGCAGGGAAAAGGAAACGTGATCCGCAGTATGTTTCGGGATATCGATGCGCAGTGTTATCTTATGGTAGATGGCGACGATACTTATCCGGCAGAGTTTGCAGCTGAAATGTGCAGCAAGGTTCTGGAGAAAGGCACAGACATGGTAGTTGGTGACCGCCTTTCTTCTACATATTTTACAGAGAACAAGAGACCTTTCCACAACTTTGGAAACAGCATCGTAAGAGGTTCCATTAACCGTCTTTTCAAAAGCAACATCAAGGATATCATGACAGGTTACCGTGCCATGAGTTACCGCTTTGTAAAAACATTCCCGGTACTTTCCAGGAATTTTGAGATCGAGACAGAGATGACGATCCACGCCATCGATAAGAACATGCAGGTTGAGAATGTAGTCATTGAATATCGTGACAGGCCGGAGGGAAGTGAGTCCAAGCTGAATACTTATGCAGATGGATTTAAGGTCCTGAAGACTATTGTGAAAATGTTCAAGAATTACAAGCCGCTGGAGTTCTTCTCCCTTATCGCAGCAGTGCTGTTTGTGGTGGGAATGGTATTCTTTATTCCGGTGCTGGTACATTTTCTGGAGGTTGGGACAGTGGAAAAGATCCCGACACTGATCGTCAGCGGGTTTGTGATTCTGACAGCTATCATCTGCTGGTTTTCCGGGATCATCCTTTCTACACTGGTCAATCAGCATAAACAGGATTTTGAGTATCAGACACAGATGGTGACTAATCGTTATAAAGATCTTTTTCCGGAGAAGAAATAAGGAATCAGACCGGGCAGGATAATACAGAAAAGCCGTGTTGAAATCTGAGATTTCGCGCGGCTTTTTTTGCATATTTCAGGGACCCTTTTTCGACGTGGAATGCTTGACAATACTGGGGCTTTTCGGTATAATACAGGAATTGTGAATATCCTGAGATTTTTACGCCCTTTTTTAGAAAAAAGAGCTCTTGGGAATGGTAGCAACAGAAATATCCGAAGCTGTATTTTTTTCAGAAAAAACAGCACGGTTTTGAAAGGAAGTAAGGCAAAATGGAAGAAGCAAAGAAGAACTTACTCACATACGCAGGACTTAGAAAACTGGAAGACGAGCTGCACGATCTGAAAGTTGTTAAGAGAAAAGAAGTAGCAGGAAAGATCAAAGAGGCCAGAGAGCAGGGAGACCTTTCTGAGAACGCAGAGTACGATGCAGCAAAGGATGAGCAGAGAGATATCGAGGCACGTATCGAGGAGATCGAGAAGATCCTCAAGAACGCTGAGGTTGTAGTAGAGGACGAAGTCGATCTTGACAGAATCAGCGTAGGCTGCAAGGTTAAGGTTCATGATTATGAATTTGAGGAAGATATGGAGCTGAAGATCGTAGGTTCCACAGAGGCTAACAGCCTTGAGGGAAAGATCTCCAATGAGTCTCCGGTAGGTAAAGCACTGATCGGTGCACACACCAACGATATCGTTGAGGTTGAGATGCCGTCCGGAATCATGAAATACAAGGTTCTTGAGATCCAGAGAAACGTATAAAGCAGACAACGGAGCGGATCGCACAGATCCGCTTGAACGACAGATAGATTAAGGAGGCCAACAAGTGGCAGAGCAGAAGAAGCAGGATGTAAACCAGCTGCTTAAGGTACGTCGTGACAAACTGGCAGACCTTCAGGCAAATGGCAGGGACCCGTTTCAGATCACAAAATTTGATCAGACACATCATTCCCTTGAGGTAAAGAATCTCTATGAAGCACATGAGGCAGAGCTTCTCAAAGATCGCAAGGAGCTTGATGTAACAGGTCTTGATGAAGAGCAGGCAAAAGAGGCTCAGAAGAAGGATTATGAAGAAAGAAGAAGCATTATGGACGCAAGCCCGATCCACGTATCGATCGCAGGACGTATGATGTTCAAGCGTGTAATGGGAAAAGCTTCTTTCTGCAATATCCAGGATTTACAGGGTAACATTCAGGTTTATGTGGCAAGAGATGCCATTGGAACTGATTCCTATGCAGATTTCAAGAAATCTGATATCGGTGATATTTTTGGTCTGGAGGGATTTGCTTTCAGAACAAGAACAGGTGAGATCTCCATTCATGCAGAGAAGATGACTCTTCTTTCCAAGAGCTTACAGATCCTTCCTGAGAAATTCCACGGACTGACAGATACAGATACCCGTTATCGTCAGAGATATGTGGATCTTATCATGAACCAGGACAGCAAGAATGTATTTATCAAACGTTCCCAGATCCTTAAGGAGATCCGTAACTTTCTTGCAGGACGTGACTTCATGGAAGTTGAGACACCAATGCTGGTTTCCAATGCAGGCGGTGCAGCTGCAAGACCATTTGAGACACATTACAACGCACTGAACGAAGACGTTAAGCTTCGTATTTCCCTGGAGCTTTATCTTAAGAGACTGATCGTAGGCGGACTTGAGAGAGTTTACGAGATCGGCCGTGTATTCCGTAACGAGGGTGTTGATACCCGTCACAATCCGGAGTTCACTCTGATGGAGCTTTATCAGGCATATACTGATTATGAGGGAATGATGGAGCTGACAGAGTCCATGTTCCGTTACCTTGCAGAGAAGGTCTGCGGTTCCACAAAGATTTCCTACAATGGTATCGAGATCGATCTTGGAAAGCCTTTCGCACGTCTGACCATGAACGATGCCATCAAGAAATATGCAGGAATCGACTTTGACGAAGTAGCAGATGATGAGGCAGCCAAGAAGCTTGCTGACGAGCATCATATCGAGTATGAGGATCGTCATAAGAAGGGTGATATCATCAACCTCTTCTTCGAGGAGTACTGTGAGAAAGAGCTGATCCAGCCGACATTTATCATGGATCATCCGATCGAGATCTCTCCGCTGACCAAGAAGAAACCTTCCGATCCGAACAAGGTAGAGCGTTTTGAGCTCTTTATCAATACATGGGAAATGTGTAATGCATATTCCGAGCTCAACGACCCGATCGATCAGAGAGAGCGTTTCAAAGCACAGGATGCCCTTGCAGACGCAGGTGATGAGGAAGCCAACCACACAGATGAAGACTTCCTGAATGCACTGGAGATCGGTATGCCGCCAACAGGTGGTATCGGATACGGAATCGACCGTCTCGTTATGCTCCTGACAGACAGCCAGGCTATTCGTGACGTACTTCTGTTCCCGACAATGAAGACCCTCGGTGGTGTAAAATCCGAAAATGGTGTAAGTTCTAAAGAGGTTTCTACACCAAATTCAGAGCCTGAGAAAATTGATTTTTCTAAGGTAAAGATTGAGCCTTTATTTGAGGAAGCAGTTGATTTTG
>OLFZ01000629.1_pt1 | contig 36758 bp, 37 predicted proteins | sample 1604861 | NCBI WGS metagenome assembly OLFZ01 (sample SAMEA3888895, study PRJEB22519) | human gut metagenome | biome: human gut; feature: human-associated habitat; material: faeces | place: Denmark | collected 2011 | reverse complement strand
GACATCAGTTGCCCCTCTGCTTTGGTGCTGAGACCTCTTCTGCTGGATAAGAGGGAGAAAACGATTTTCAGCCTAGAGAAGATGCAGGAGTCTTGCACCTGCTTAAGCCTTCTCTAGATTTGCCATCCAGTTGGATGGCTTTTTTTTCGTGACGGAATCAAAAGGTGAAATAAATATGATATATGGTATAATATATACACGAATACGTAGTGTCGCTTTTTTAACGCACTGGTAGAAAAGATATGGAGGAAATATGCCATTGAATTTAATCTTAAGTGAAAACAAACGAGACGTAGCCATACTTTCAAAAGAAGCAAATAAAGTCTTGGCATTAACGTCACAAATGAAACAGCTAACTGACGAGGAATTATACGCAAAAACAGACGAATTCCGAAACAGATATAAGGAAGGGGAGTCTTTGGATAAGATGCTCCCAGAAGCCTTTGCGGTATGTCGTGAAGCTGTGTATAGAACACTTGGTTTATCTTTGTTCAAAACACAGATTATGGCTGGAATTGCATTATATCGAGGAAATGTAGCCGAACAGAAAACAGGTGAAGGGAAAACACTAACTGTAACTATGCCAACTTATCTGGAATCTATTGCAGGAAAAGGCGTCCATGTTGTAACTGTCAACGAATACTTGGCTATGCGAGATTCTGGACAAACACGAGAAATCTTCTCGAAAATCAATACAACAGTCGGAACAAACTACCGATCATTATCGGCAGATGAAAAACGAGAAGTTTACGCCTGTGACGTCACTTATACTACGAATGCCGAACTAGGTTTCGACTATTTAAGAGACAACATGGTTATGGATGTAAAAGACAGAGTGCTGAGAGGACTTCACGTAGCATTTGTGGATGAAGCTGACTCTATTCTGATTGATGAAAGTCGTACACCTTTGATTATCTCTGGTGGAAAAAAAGAGACTGCAAATTTATATGTTCTCGCTGATAAATTCGTAAAAACACTTGTCAAACCAGAATATAAAATTGATAAATCTACAGGAGAAAAGGAAATTATTTCAGGTGACTACGATATTGATGATTCAACTCGTCAAATTACCTTGACAGCTTCTGGAATTAAAAAAGCTGAACATGATTTTAAACTGCCAAACCTATATGCGACAGAACATTCACAACTTGTACATCACATTAATCAGGCTCTGAAAGCCAACTACGTAATGACAAAAGGTGTTGAATATATCGTAAGCGGAGAAGAAGTAATCCTTGTTGACCAGTTCACTGGACGTACAATGCCAGGACGATCTTATTCAGATGGTTTACAGCAGGCTTTGCAGGCGAAAGAAGATGTTCCTATTGAAGAAGAAACATCAACGTTGGCAACGATTACTTACCAGAACTTTTTTAGACTGTATGATAAATTAGCAGGTATGACTGGTACTGCAAAAACCGAGGAAGAAGAATTCTTATCAACTTACAATATGAAAGTTATCTGCATTCCTACAAATAAACCAATCGCTCGTAAAGATCTTCCAGATAGAATTTATATTCATAAGGCAAGTAAATATAAAGCTTTGATTCAGGAAGTAAAACGACTTCATGTCAAAGGCCAGCCAGTTCTGATTGGTACAATTTCTGTTGATACTTCAGAACTGTTACACGAAATGCTTGTAGCAGAGGGAATCCCCCATGAAGTATTAAATGCTAAAAATCACGCTAAAGAAGCTGATATCATTGCAAAAGCAGGAAGACCATTTGCTGTGACGATTGCTACAAACATGGCTGGACGTGGTACAGATATCAAATTAACTCCAGAATCTCGTAATTTGGGCGGTCTTGTTGTGTTAGGCTCTGAACGTCATGAATCACGCCGTATTGACAATCAGCTTCGTGGCCGTTCCGGTCGTCAGGGAGACCCTGGAAGAAGCGAATTCTTTGTTTCTTTGGAAGATGATCTTGTTACGAGATACGGTGGAGAAAAAATGATGAAGCTTTTGACGAAATATGCAGAAGATGATGAAACTCCGATGACTTCAAAGACTTTTTCAAGAAGCATGACATCTGTTCAGAAACGTGCTGAAGGTATGAACTTTGATTCACGTAAGAACTTACTGGATTATGACGATGTGCTTAGAAGACAGCGAGAAATTATCTATAAACGCCGTAATGAATTGCTTGAAAAAGACGACGTACATGAAGATGTGTATATCTGCTTTAGAGATACTGCCAAGACAGTTTTAGAGAATGCTCCTCAAGATGGAAAATTAGAGGACAAGTTACGAGCTGTGTGCCGAAAATTGAACGATTTAGGCATGAAAGAAGATAATTTGTTTACTGTTGAAGAATTGAAAAAAGTACGTATCAAAGATCTTCCAGAATATATTACAGCTAAGATGTGGCACGTATACGAAAAGGAAACCGAACCAGTGAGAGCTGCTTTTGCAGGGTTCGAAAAAACGGTTGTACTACGAAATCTTGACAGAAGATGGATTACTCACATTGACATGATGAACAAACTTCGTAATGGAATTCATTTACGTTCATATGCTCAGAATAATCCTTTACAGCAGTATATCGAAGAAGGGTTTGATATGTTTAATGAAATGAATAAGAACATTGACTGTGATATTACAAATTATTTGTTAAGAATTCGTATTACCCGTTCTAATCAGGCGTAAGCTTTAGTACGATTCGTACTGACACAAACAGCATTTCCGATGAACAATAGTTCTAAACCATTGTGATTTCTAGTGCGATTTGAACGGAAGACCCGTTAACGAAAGAGAATATTGGTTCTAAACCATTTGCAATGGAATAGAAAAAGGCAGTATGCAGATAGCAAGACTGCATCCGACCGTAAACGAAAGACATCAGTTGCCCCTCTGCTTTGGTGCTGAGACCTCTTTTGCTGGATAAGAGGGAGAAAACGATTTCCAGCCTAGAAAAGATGCAGAAGTCTTGCACCTGCTTAAGTCTTTTCTGGTTTGTTTAATTAAGGAGACTAGATAATGTTTAAAAATCATAACAAACCTCTAATCAAAACCAAAACAAATCGTCTTTCGCCGCACTCATGGCTGTTGTTAGTGAAAGACAAAGAACTTCGTAACAGAATTCTATTCACACTTCTGGTTTTGTTTGTATATAAACTGGGATTGTTCATTACAGTTCCAAATGTAAAAGTAACAGACTTGGTAGGAAGTTTAAGTGATTCCTCTTGGCTGAATTTAATCAGTCTTGTAGGAGGTGGAGGTCTTGAAACTTTCTCGATTTTATCCTTGGGAGTAACTCCATATATCACAGCTTCAATCATTATTCAGCTGTTAAGTATGGATGTCATTCCTCATTTAACACAGCTTGCAAAAGAAGGAGCTAAGGGGCGTAAGAAATTAGACCAATATACAAGATATATGTCTGTTTTGTTTGCGTTTGTTCAGGCTTTCTCCATTGTATATATGATTAATAAAAATTATGCAGGAGTTCTTCAAAACGCCAATAGCTTTGCTCAAATGGCATATATCGCTTTAGTATTTACAGCAGGAAGTATGGCTCTTGTATGGCTTGGTGATCAGATTTCAGCTCATGGCGTTGGAAATGGAATGTCGTTGATTATTGCTGCAGGAATTGTCGGAAGACTGCCTCAGTCAATGATTAGTTCATTCAACACTCTTATCACATCCAAATCCGCTCCTGAAAACGGAGTATGGATTTTTGCAGGATATATTGCTGCTTATTTGCTGATTATTGTTTTGGTTACTCTTTTAAATACTGCTGAAAGACGACTTCCTGTGCAATACACAACAAGTTCTTTACAGCTTGCAAAACAAAAAATGAATAATTACATTCCATTAAAAGTCAATTCAGCAAGTGTTATTCCAGTTATTTTCGCATCAAGTATTATGATGGCTCCATTGCAGATTGCCGGATTTTTTGCGAAATCTGACACGCTGTCAAAAATGAAAGACTGGTTAGGAATGGGTACATGGTATTCTTTGATTATTTATGCTGTATTGATTGTTCTGTTTACATTCTTCTATGTCCAGATGCAAATCAATCCTGAAAAACTTGCAGAAAATCTTGGAAAAGCTGGCGCATATATTCCGAGTATACGACCAGGAAAAGAGACTGAAAAGTATGTTGATACGGTGCTTTCAAGAATTACAGTTCTTGGTTCATTTGCGTTAATGCTGATTGCACTGCTTCCTCATGTGCTTCCTCTTGTATGGAAGGATATGCCATCAAGTATTTCACTTGGCGGAACAGGTATGATTATCGTAGTAGGTGTAGCTTTGGAAACTGCTAAGCAATTGACTGGAATGTTGATTCAGAAATCGTATAAAACTGATTCTGACTTTTAATATGATTCAAACATCAGGAAACTCAAACAATCGTCGAGTTCTAAACCATTGCAATTCTTAGTACGATTCGTACGTCCCATCAGGTACTTTAGGCATTGTTGAGTTCTAAACTATTGTTAAATGCAATGGAATAGAAAAAGGCAGTATGCAGGTAGCAAGGCTGCATCCGACCGTAAGCAAAAGACATCGGCTGTCCCTCTGCTTTGACACCGAGACCTCTTCTGCTGGATAAGAGGGAGAAAACAGATTCCAGCCTAGAGAAGATGTAGAAGTCTTGCACCTGCATAAGTCTTTTCTAGATATGCCGTCCAACTGGATGGCTTTTTTTGTGACGTAAAACGAAGATGAAAAGAGGCGACATAAGATGTATAATATGTGTACAAGATATAGGAAGGAAATATGTTTATGATTAAAAACAACGAAAAAATCACTATAAATGTAATAAAGAAGAAAGAGAACATGGAACTGTTAGGATTCTGCAATATCACCTTCGAAACAAAACAAGAAACACAAGCGATTATTGATGAAATCGTATCAATAATTCCAACAGCACACCAGTCATTGAAAACAAGTAAAAAACAGGTCAATGTCGCAGACGTTTTAAACTTAACTTTAGAGAAAGTAATTGGGAAATATCCTGATTTTACTGTACTGGATGTTAATGATGAAGTAAGTCTAAAAGCTAATCGTCAAATCAACTGGTATTTAGGATAAATCACTTTGGAGCCGTTATATGTTTAGTAATTTGGCTGAAATATCAATGCTAGCAGCGTTATGCATGACAGGCTTAACAGTTGGTGCTGCTGTGGCGTTAGTGGGAGGGAAAAATAGAAATCGCACTTCAGCTATAGTTGGAACTGCTATTTGTATTGTTTCAATGATGGGGTTTATATCCTTAGATGAACCATTTGCGGATGCTCAAAAAAAAGAAGCCGAAAGCGGTACTGAGTATAAAGCCGTACATCAGGACGAAATCAAAAGCTTTGTTAATTGCTACAAAGAAAATGGCTACAACGTTTGCAAAACCAAAGATGGCAAAGAAATGGTAGTTGAACATTATTGGAAAAAGGATGAACCCAAGAAAAAAAGGAAAAAGAAAAACCAAGCCTTAAAATACAAGGGTGTTAAAGACTCTGAAATCAAAAAATACGCAAGTTGTGAAGATGATGGTGACAACAAAACTTGTATAGATGAAGATGGAACAAAAGAAAAGGTCGAAACATACTGGCACTTTTCAAATAAAGAAGAATAAAAAAAGGTGATTATATGTTCAGCAATTTTTGCGAAATAATAGTACTTGCAGTATGTATGGCAGGTATTCTGATTGGTGCTGCACTGGCATTAGCAGCCGGGAATAACGGCAATCCTGTTCCGGCTGTAATTGGAATTGTTATTTGTATTGTTTCATTGATAGGACTTTGTTTTTTAGAAGAACCGTTTACAGATGAGAATATGTATCAAAAGACGCCTCAAAATGTTAAAATGCAATTATCCAAATCGAAATTCAACAAGATGTATATGTTAAAAAAGGTACGATGGTAAAGTTCTAAACCATTGTAATTTTTAGTATGATTCGTACCTTTGCAGTGGGATAGAAAAAGGCAGTATGCAGATAGCAAGACTGCATCCGACCGTAAACAAAAGACATCAGTTGCCCCTCTGCTTTGGTGCTGAGACCTCTTATGCTGGATAAGAGGGAGAAAATAAGTTCCAGCCTAGAGAAGATGCAGGAATCTTGCACCTGCTTAAGTCTTTTCTAGATTTATCGTTTATTCAAGCAGAAAGAGAAAACACATGGAAAAGATTGAAATTGATGGAAAAGAATACAGAGTGTTAGAAAGAATGTCAGATACCAAATATCTGGTAATGAGTATGGATTTTATAGATGCAAGAATATTTCAGGAATATACTTCGCCATTTTCAATTAGAGACGACGGGAAATTAATCAATGTATACAATGGAAGCGATATTGACAAATTTTTAGAAGGCATGTATCAAAAGATGCCTCAAAACACTAAAAACGCAATCATTCCAGTAGAAATTCAACAAGATGTATATGCTAGAAAAGGAACGATGGTAAAGAGAAATAGAGAGATTCCAGCATATAACAAACTCTCTTCGTCTGAGAGTGTTGTTAGGCATATCTTTTTGCCAAGTATTGAAGAAATTGGAAACGCTATTGATTTAGATGATGAAGATGCTGTTTTGGATTTTTTACATGAGGCTGGAGATAGTTTGCGACATAAAGATATTTGGACGAGAGACAGGCTTCTATTTGGTGAAGAAAGCTGGAATACTAATACGGCAGTCATGACTATAATGCAACATTTTTGTTCAGTATTCTTTGATGATGTTCAAATGACTCACGGTGTTAGACCAGTGTTTGTCATTGATATTTCAAAATTAAACGAAGAGGTATGCTAAATGTCAGCAAAGCAATTGATATTCGTAATATTTGCGGTAATTTTCATGTCATCAAGTGTCGTACGTATTGTGAAAAGGTGTGACAACAGTCTATTTTGTACTCTATATGATTTAGCTTTGGCAATTATGGTCTTATTAGCAGTTGGTGTTGAAGCTGTTCGTATGTTTAACTTGATTAGATAGGCTAACTACCCGTCAATAGATTAGCAGAGGTTCAACCTATACAACTAAAGATGGAAGTCAAAGAAAAGACTGAAATCTTTTGAAAGGTAAAAGAAAATAATGGAGGTAAAAAAATGATTAAAGTAGAAGCAGAAAATGTGCAAGATTTAGTGTCAAAATTAGGAGTAATCTTCCAAGCAGTTCTGGATAAATTTCCAGATAAATATCAAGATTTCCCTGACTTCTTAAAAGACGTAGAAGTAACTGGTATGAGTGCTATTGATGTTCATTCAGCGGTTTCAATGCTTGTTGAATTTGATTGGAAAAAGTTTAATACAGATTTACAGAACAAAGTATCAGAAGATAAGATTTGGGAACTTGTTCGAGCTGTAGATGTCTGGGTTGGGTCTAAAGGGCTTTCGTTTGTTAAGATTATATCACCATATGATATTACAGGAGACTACGAAGGAGATAGAATGGAATCTTCAGAATGGTATCCTCATTTATCGGAACAGGATGTAATTTTCTTGTCGAATATCTTTCACACAGTTATTGATTGGGGTTCAGTCGAAGACGAAGAGTTCGAATGGCATACACGCGAAAATGGGTTTGAACGAGATGCTGACGATTATTGTGATTTAGACAATTGGTGGGATGAAAACGAAGAATCTGAAGAAACCACAGAATTAGAAGAGAACGAGGAATAATCTCGCTCTCTTTTTTAGTATAAAGAAAAAAAAGGAAACATCTAAACATTCCCTTTTAACTTCCCTTCTTTGAGTTCTTTTTTATATTTATAATATGTATTCTTATCAATTCCAAGCATTTGAATCAAATCTTTATCCGAAACACTTCCCCCAAATGCTTTGCAATGCTCCAGAATTTTCTTTTTGCATGTATCTGATTTTTTCGTTTGGACCTTTGCTCCGACTGCCCTTCCTATTTGTTTTCCGTTGTTTCGAGCTGTTATAAGCCCCTGTTTCGTACGAATCGAAAGATCGTCTCTTTCCTTCTGAGCCTGCTCGAAAGCCAGTTTTATCTGCTTTTCAGCAAGACACATCAGATACTGGTTGACTCCCTTCAAAATCAAATCAACGTCCGTTCCAGTCATAGGAATCATTGTTCTACGAGCATCTTTGTAAACCTCCGTGTCAATCAATGGCTCATTGATAAATTTCAAATTTATATCCTTGTCAAAAAGCTCTTTATAAAGCTGATAACCTTCTTCTGCATTACGGCTCATACGAGAAACTGAATCGAATATGATTGTATCTCCTGTCTGGACTTTGTTCAGAAGTTTCTGAAGTTCATGACGACCTGTTGTTTTTGTTCCTGTAAAGACTTCTTTATAAATCCTGACATCAGGAGCAACTGCAGTAATGTTTCGAATCTGTCTTGTTATATCTTGTCTTGCTGTCGATACACGAGCATATCCATATATCATATAGTTTTCCTCTTTTTCTATCCGATTATAAACGACCGTTTAAACTTATAGTTTAATTGTAATCAATATCAAGGCAAAAAACAAGAAAATATTCTAGAAATTAAACGTATGGTTTAATTCCATATATTTTGACCTAAAATTCGTAGCTAAGATTTCCATAAATAATTCTGTACATATTCTTCTTAGCATGAAGACGATTCATTTTCATTTGAGATGTCATGTGAAAAAGTCTGCTTTGAATGTTATGAGAAATTCTTGGAAGATGCCTCCAGTTTCTTTCTTCTATATAATATAAGGAAGAATCTAAATCTACTGGAGCATCCAAAAGAATATCAAAGACATATCCGTAGGAATATGCTTTGAATCGTTTTAGGAAAGTATTTCCAATGTTCTTATTCACATGGATTACATCCAGATGAGAATACGAATTTAAAACTTTGAATAATTTTGAGCTTGTGCGTTCCCATTCTGCAAGAGAAACAGTTTTATTTACTTCATCAATAACAAAGAATATATAAAAGCAGGTATCTCCAAGCTTTTCTTTCGAAATGTATCCAGATTTAACAAATTCTGGATGGCTTAGATAGGAAAGTGTTCCGATTTTGTTTTTAACAACCTCTTTAGATATTAAAGATACAAAACTTTCAGTTACACCATATTTTGCCTGAATTTCAGCACAGGGAAGTTTTTTGACGTCCTCTGACAAGCTTCGAACTACACGAGCTGTAGCATTATGCGTTAAATCAGCAAATGAGAGAGGGGAATTGATACGCTTTTTTACAGTTCTGTCTTTGCTGATCCATTTTTGAATCTTGATAATCAATGTAACGCATTTATGCTCAGATTCTGCTTCAAATGGAATATCTAAGAGATGAACTGTGTAAAAACCATTCTTAGACCAATCAGATTCATTTATAATTTCATCAGGATATGTATCGGCTATAAAATGGAAAGTTACGGAATCATTTGATTCGGATATGAATTCGGGATAATACGAATCATAGCTCAGTTCATGATTATAATACGATACATATTCCCTGTATTTCTGTTTAAGTTCCAGCATGTGCTCTGCCCTCTTTCTAAATAATATCCCCGTAAAATACGAGGAAGTAAAAAGTACGTTATAGAAGATGGACTCTCTGTTAAGAGAATCCAAGCTATATGCCACGAGGGTAAAGAAGGGTTTTTATGTTAAAACCTTATTTGCAAATGTAAGAAACTAAACTTTTCCCTCGCCATATAATTATACAGGAAAATGATGGAAAATAAAAGGCTCAGAAGTCTAAAGGATTTTTTTTCTGAGTTGCTCATGATATGAGTCGATTTTCGAATTCGCTGAAAAGACTTTTCAGAACACTTGAAGAAAAAAAAGCCGACTTTGCAGCCGACTAGTATTCTGGTTCGTTTTGTTTCGTAGCTTCTCTGACTCTTGAAACGAGAGTTCCAGCTCGAAATGTAGAAGGATATACATGACCGTTTGTCATAATCACAATACTCTTGATATTTTCCTTGTTTGTGACAAGAGGATAATAAGAACCATTTTGAATGGCATTCATAATTACGGTCTGAGCTTCATCCAGTTTGATATTCAGGATACCTTCTACCTTTTCAGCAGAAACAAGCCCCATTTCTTTTCCTACAATTGTAATAATATCATTTCTCATACATTAGCTCCTTTCTGCACAGGAAGATATCCAGGTGACATATATTTGATTACGACAAATGATGCCAGAATAATAAAGATAAGAAGAAGAATGACATGTATAGGTTTAACGGGAGATTTTAAATAATCTCTGCTATACCCATAGATTCTAGGTTGGACTCCCCGCATCTTCTTTTCAGAATCTGTTGTCGTGGATTTTTCTGTTTTTGATTTGAATAACATAGCACACCTCTTTCTTAACAATGTGAAATTCCGTTGTCGTCGATATAACATGAATTTCCTTTTCTGTCTCCATTCCAAGTTGTAGCAACATCTAAAAGCATTGGCTCCCTTTCTGCTGCTCCGCACGCATCCAAAACGATTGCAGGACCAAGACTCGTTTCAACAATGCTACCTCTAGGGTGTGTTTGTAAGTTTGCAGCTACAATAATATATTCCTTAGAACCGTCATAAACTACTTTTACACCATCATCTCTGACTCTGTATTTAAAATTCTTCAATTCAGGTAAATTAGCAAAGTTTCCTACGGTGTTCTGCATGTCATGAATAATTTTACTCATATCTAAATCGTACCACGTTTCCCTGCCTGAAGGTCCTTGAAACGTTCCACCCAATTGTGTTAAATGATTTCCATCATCGGCTTTTCCACTGGCAGTACATTTCGCAACAGAAGTCTTGTTAATTCGAATCTGTTTTCCAAACATAAAGAATGATGGTTCATATTTGTAGTTCAATGTGATTTTCGAGATTCCTGATTCAGATAACTCTGTATTGTCTGCTACAAGCCCATCAATTTCTTCATCATCCAGTTTTTCCTGAATAGCATCACGAGCATTCGGAGGAAGATTCATAATATTTTCCTGTAAAAGAGCCTTTGCAACATGATATCCAGAATGTTCCTGATCTTCATCATCATACGGAATAATACAGACTACATTCCCTTCAATTCTCTGCCCCTGCCCTGTTAAAGCAGAACCACGGACAGCTGTATCTACAATTGCCTGACTTTCAACAGCTACATAATCAGCTTCCATAACATCTTTAAAATACATGACAGTAACCAGAATGACTGGAAACATAATAACAAACATAAGACTGATTGAAGCTCTGTCCCCGTGTGTAAAATCTTTTAATGACAGAGCCTGTAAATGAATCTTATATTTCGGATAAGATTCCAGACATTTCTTTTTGCAGGAAATCATGAACAATCCTCATTTGATTCCACACGGGCTGTAATTACATAGCTATGAACATGGAATATCGTTCCACGATTGGAAAGCTGTGAAAAGCTTTTAAAAGCTGGAAATAGACTTGATTTGTGGGCGCGAACGCCTAATGTTACATAACCACCATCACACCATCCAGTTTCTACTTTCCATAAAAGATTCGTGTTTTTATCCGTATCAAATGTATCTGCATCTTCAGTCTGATTGACATGATCCTTCCAGCTTCCGCATCCATCATTTGTAGTGCCTGTACACCATCCAAGTTTAGATGCTTTTAAGGTTGCGTTCAGCCTTTCTTTTGCCTGTTCTAGGCCATCTTCTTCCGTGTCTTCTACGACTGCGACACGAATTGCTTCGTTTGCTGCTACGGTGATACTCGTAACAGCTTCATATGTGATAAACTGGTCAATAATAAAACCAACCATAAGAAGAAGGATTGGAAACAGAACAGCCATCTCGATAGCTTCACTTGCTCGATCTCCTTTGATAAATTTTCGGATACCTTTTTTGAATTTGACTAGTATTTTTTGCATCAAAATCCCACCACCTTCGAAACAAATACGGTTGATAGAAGTGCTAAGACCAAAATTACTGTAAACGGAATCGTATCCTTTATATCCATGCCTGTTACATCTACAGGGAAATAGATCTTAAACAAGAACATAGCTTTCAGTTTTGTTATACCTTTTCTATAATCTTCAATTACATTTCGGTTATAACGAACACCGATAATGATGCTCCAGAAGAAAAGCATGGCTATAAGGAATATGACTTGTTTATAGTTTAGAAGATTGATATACAAAAACAATGTGGACAAGCACCATAAATCACCGTTTGACATAATATGCTTGTCTGAAGCCCATATACCAAATATCGTAAAGAAAATAAAACCGAATAAAGCCTGAAAAAGGAAGTCTGCACAGAATGCATATAAGAATCCGATTACGACACTTGAATAAAAGATTTTCTTTGGATATCGTCTTTCACGGATGTCAATGATACAGCCATAAGCCATGATTCCAAGCCCTGCCATTTGAAGTATGGTTGTCAGATGTGTAAAGTTGATAATATTATGCATATGTACAGTTCCTTTCTAGACTAAATTATTCCACGCACCAAGGCGAATCTGATTCTGAACAGTCTGAGTTAGTTGTCTGGGCTTTTAATTTATTCCAAATGTAATAACCAACGCCCATTGCACCAGCCACAGATACCGCAATTAGAACGATTTTTTCGATTGAGCCGTCTACAGCTGAGTCGTCAGAAAGATAGTTCTTGCATTTTTCTTTGATATTCTGCATGACTTAGTCTCCTCCACCAAATGGATTCGTGCCGTCAAATTCTTTACCTTCGTCTGGAAGTCCTTGATTTGAAATATCTTTGATGTCTTCGGATTTACCTTTAATAAAGTTCCATGCAAAATACCCAAGAGCAAACGCAGCTGCAACAGCAATTGCAATACCAATAATCATACTGATTTCACGGTCAACAGCTGAATCATCAGATAAATAGTTTTTTACTTTGCTTTTAATCTTGTTCATAAAAAATACCTTCCTTTCCCGAACAATCTATTAGAACGCAGTATTATCAGCCCTGCGTTGTGGCTTTATATATTGACGGTAGTTACATTGAAGTCATAATCAAGGGAGCAAGAAGAACAACAATCAACGGCATCAGGACAAAAGCTGTTGTATATACCGTAGCCGATGTTGAATTCTTCTCATTTTTTTCCTTGATACGATTCTTCATATTTTCAAGCATGACTTTTGAATTCTCTTCAAGAATCTGAGACATGCTGGTACCGTTCTTTAATCCATTGATAATCTGGTTTGTAAACTGGTCACAGTCTTTTGTTTTGATTCGCTTTGCCAGCTCCAGATAAGGAAACGCCTGATCTGAAGTTGATGTTTTCGTCTGAGTCCAAAGAAGTTCGAACTCCTGCTTTGATGGACAATCCAGCATAGACGTAATAGCTAACTCCATAGCCTTTGACAAAGAAGCTCCAGCATTCAGTCCCATAAGAAGACTGTTCTGAAACTGTGGAAGACGAATATCAAAATCTGCTTCCTTTGCTTTTAATCGCTTGTTGATTTCCGACTCTTTCATAACAAGAGCGTAAATCACGAGTCCAAATCCTACTAAAGGAACTATAAAGATTCTGAACACAACATAGATTGCAATGGTTGCACCAAGAATCATAAATGTATTCTGAACCTGATTATTCAGAATATGTTCAGCTGTATATTCTTCAGGGACTCCTAAAGGATATAGACGCCATACCTTTTCTTCCAAATCTTTTACATGATTCTGATACCACTTATATTGAAGCAGGTTCTCATGCAAAGAGGAGAACATCAACGAATGAGATGGAGACTTTTCTCTGCGGATCTGAAGCTGCTTTAAAATGTTGTTTACAGCAAGAATCAGAAAGAAAAGTACAGCACAAATCAAGGCTATATGATACCCTGTTTCGTTTGAAATATTTAAATTTCCCATACCTATTCTCCTTTCGCAAGGTCTGTTGATTTCTTAAGACCTACAATCAATATTGTTACAGCTACGATAGCAATTGCCTGCCCTTCCAAAGTGGAATAGAACGTTCCAAAGAATGAAGGACTGATAATGGCAAGCCCGACAATCATTGCTAAAGGGATTCCTACCAGAATTTTTTGCGTATTTTTCTGCCCTGCCGCAACAACTTCCTGTTCATTACGAACTTCCAGACGCTTCTTGGCAAAACGGTCATTGATGGCCATGATACGAATCAGGTTTCCACCGACCTTTTCATATGTTCTTAGTGTCTGGGCATAGATTTGAATGTCTTCGATTTGAAGCCTGTCATACATGTTCATAAAGGCTTCTGATTGCTTCACACCAGAGAAGATATCATGACGTACTTTATTGATTTCACGTTTCATAACTTTAGAAATCGTTCCTTCACATACTTCAGATAAAGAATCGTTTAATGATTTTCCTGCAAAAAGAAATGTTGAAATATCATTCATTTTTTCCAGATATTCTACTGTAAGTTCACGTTTCTTTTTCAATACCCATCCATCAATCCAGTTGAACATGCACCATACAGAAACACCAGCTAGATAGAACATTAATAGAGGTCCTGCATGAAATAAAATAACCGATAAAATAGCCACACCAATTGCAAGCACAATTGCGAATGTATAGACTTCATCTATTTTGTATGGAAATTCAAAAGTTTCCATAAGCTTTTTCTTTTCATTCAGATAGCTCTGTACAGAAAGCGGTTTCCCATCTCCTGCTAAAGCACTTCTTTCACGAATTGAGACAGTTGAACTTTCAATGATAACAGACACGTCCTGCTCTTCTTCTTTTTGTCGTACGACATACCAGATAGATGTCAAAACACATACGATAAAAGGAAGGACTGCAATAAGTATAATTTCTGAGCTTGTCACGACTACACCTCCTGAAGAATTCGTTTTTTGAAGAAATTATCGGGATATCCGATACCTTTTACACGAAGTTTATCGTTGCAGTACGGAATATATCCTGTAGCTTCAAAATATCCATGTACTTTTCCGCTTTCATCAATGGAGGTTTGAATGAATCTAAATACATCCTGTAAATAAAGACGATTAGGGTCAGGGTCTCCGACAACTTTGATACCTTTTTTCTGAAGCTTTGCAACACCTACTGTACCGACTCCAACAACTTCAGCAATATTTACAATACGACGGCTTCCATCGTCAAGGCGGGTTGTTTGGACAATTAAATCAAGAGCGGAATTCAGCATTTCATGAATCGTTCTTTCATCCAGAGTACTTGAAGCAGGATTTGAACGAACCATCGTTACACAACGCTGAATCATATCTTCTGGAGTATTGGCGTGGACGGTCGACATAGAACCTTCATGACCTGTGTTCATAGCATTGATCATTTCTACGATTTCACCACCACGGCACTCACCAACAATGATTCTGTCTGGTCTTTTACGAAGAGTGTCAACCATTACCTCCTGAATAGTGACACCGCCTTTACCTTCCTGATTGGCTTCCACAGTCTGATACCGTTCAAGGTTTGGCTGCTGAAGCTTAAGTTCTGGCGTATCTTCAATTGTCAGAATTCTTTCGTCATCTGGGATTGCAAAGGATACTGAGTTTAAAAGAGTTGTTTTACCTGAACCAGTACCACCTGATACAATAATAGACTGTTTTGCTTTAACGCAGCTTTCCAGAAAATTTGCCATTTCAAATGTTTCTGATGCGTACTTTTCAACGTAGTGTTCCAAAGGATATACCTTGTCTGAGAATTTACGAATGGTAATACTGATTTCATCGTCTAATCGTAAAGGTGCAATAGATGCTGAAAGACGGGAACCATCTTTCATCTGAGCATCAACATTTGGGCTCATTGTATCAATACGCTTTCCAAGAGGTTCTACGATTCTTTTTACGATACCTAAAGCATTTTCTACACTTGGAAATCGAATATCTGTCAAGGATAGTTTTCCGTTTCGTTCTGCGAAGATTCTGTCATGCTGTACGACCATGATTTCTGTTACAGATGGGTCATTTAATAAGCTTTCAAGAACGCCGTATCCAACGATATCCGCAATCAGAATTTGAACGTAATCATTTTTTAATTCGGCCACAGGAAGCAGTCCAGCATCTTCGATAATTTCAATAATATTGTTATAGGATTCCAGATAGATTTCTTCTTTATCAACTTTTGTTAAATCATTCTGGAATCGGGAACTTAAAACCTGTCGAACATCTTTTGTGATTTCATAGTGATTGCAAAGAAACGTAATTGCGTCTTCAGTAAGCAGTTCCTTTTGGTTGCTCATTTTCTGACCGCTATGAAAGATAGTGGATGAATCTGAATTATCTACATTGATAGCATTGACTTTCAGACTTTGAGCAGGCATTCGCTTTGGTCCTACATCTGTATAATCATAATTTGGTCTTTGCATCATATTTGAACCAACATACCGCCCAGCATTTGTAGGCTGTTGAGAGTCTGTCGGTTGTCTTCTATATTGTCCTTGTTTTGGATCAAATCTTGGCATTAGTAATTACCCCCTTGTTTCTTGTACAGAGCATCATCTTCGATTTCTGCAACAACAGCTTCCAGAGCTTTGGCAAATTTGCTTCGTCTGTTGTAGATACAAAAAGGTCTTCCTTTTGCATGAGATTTCTGAATACCAATTTCGAAAGGGAGAGATGCTGACAATTCAACGTCTAAAGCTCTTGCAAAGGTTCGTGGGTCTTTTTCATAAAATGCTCCATTTGGAGAATTTACGATAAGACGATAGTCGTGATTATCTAGTCCAAATTCCTTTAAATTACTCATCAATTTCGCCGCAACAACCGTTGCTGCCGTGCTGTGACTGGTTACTAGATACGTAACATCCCCTCCTCTGTATCCTTCTGTTGTGACATAGGAAAGGTTATCAGCTGTATCAACGATAATGATATCGAACCAGCTTTTTAAAACTCCCAGAATTTTCTCGACATAGCTTTCACGAACATACTTCATATCAACTGGCAGAGCAATAGCCGGAAGAATCCAAAGCCCTGAATCTCGCTTTCCTTTTGCCCCTGTTTTAGGGTCTTTGATAAGAAGCTGTTGAACATCCTCCTTTGAGAAAGTAAAACCATATTTTTCAAGATATGGAGTAAAGTCTTTGTCGGGAGATTTTTCCAATTCAATACGCTCTTCACGTGTCATTTTGTCATAACACTGGTCTTGAATATTTAACACCCAGTCATATAACGTCAGATGATCTCTGTCTTTACGAACACACGCAATCGTTGTTGATAAAGTGTCAAAAGATGTATTTAAATCAATCAGGCATACACGCCGTTCCTTAACATCCGTTAAAAAATAAGCAATCTCCATAGCCAACGTACTCTTGCCTGTTCCACCTTTTGGAGAAGCGATAACTACTGTATAAGCGTCTCTATCTCCAATGGCTGGGACAGCAGGAGCCTGATACTGATCATCAGCAGGTAAGTCCATATTGATGTCCTGATTTACAATTTCGTCATGAATTTGCATTAAATTATCAAAAATGTCTCGGCCATAAACGCTGGCACAATCCATCCATTGTCCATGATGAGAATCCAAAAAAGAAATCGTATCTTTATCCTGTGAATTAATCAGGAAAATCGTACATCCAATTAGACTTTCTTTTTCCAGTTCATAAACAATATTGGAAAAATCCTGAAGCTCATCTGAAACAGAAAGAAGAATCATAATGTTTAAAGGTGTTTTAGAAATTTCTTGCTTGATTTCCTGAGCCGTTGTACATAGAACCACTGGAGCACCTGCTTTTTCGCAGCACCCCATGAATTCGTCAATAAAAGGATCAAATGTATCCGCAATAATAAACTTTGTCTTATCCATATATTTTCTCCTTTCTTAACTAAAAATATTAATCATCTTCATCGTCACTTGATGAATTTGATTTGCCGTTATTGATAACAACAGACGAACTTGAAGAATCGTTACTGAACTGAGATGCTGAACTTTCATCTGTGATATCAAGGTTTTCTTCTTCATATCCGTTTGGAAGCAATGTAATCGTGATTGTGCCGTTTGACTGAGCAAACTGAATTTTTTGAGCCTGTTCTGGAGTTACTTCGATTTCAAGACTGGAAATATTTCCACTGCTTCCTTTATTTACATTTGTTACGAGAATGTTCTGATATGTCATGACACTCTTTCCATAATCACTTAATGACATTCCAATAAGGACATTAACGTGATCATCTGTCTGGATTCCTGCCGGAATATTGTTCGCACTTAACTGCATTCGTGTATATCCTTTACGAATTGCAGCGGATTTACGACTTTTTTCAGAAGCTACATTGCTTGTTGTTACAACACCACCTGAAGTTACACCGATATCTGTATAACTCCCAACTATACTTGAAAGATATTTTCCAGAAATATAGTTGTTAGGAAGGGAACTTTTTTCAAGATTCTTTACAGTGACCATATCGGAAGTGATTTCAGTATTGCCAGGAATTGTTGTGGTTGCAACTACAACACTTGTGGTATGAAGACCAAACGCAACTACAATCATTCCAGCCATAATGATTCCAACAGCTAAAAGCATGATAGGTACACCTAAATGTATTTTGTTTGCAGATTTCTTGTTTTGACTTTGTCTTGAGGAAGTCTGCTGATGAGAATTTCTTCGATTTGATGATGGCATAAAATAACCTCCTTACACTAAACAGTAAACCATACACAAAAGTGTGTATGGTTCGATTTGTTTAGATAATTTTATGTTTTCTTTGATTATCACCGATTTTTCGATGCAGGCATATACGGGTCAATACGTTTTACAGGACGTGTACGTTTTTGAACTGCTTCATCCTGTGTATCCTGACGTTCTGTCAGCCCTTCCTGATCATTTGTAAACACTGTCTTATAATCTTCTGAATACTTTTCAATTTCATCGTTGACACGTTTTACTTCACCAAGTCTTAAAACATCATCCAGTTCTTCATTGTTTAATGAAGGAATGTTCAGATATTCAACCATAACATGTACTGGAGCGTTATCTGAAAAGGAACCGTTACGAGATGACTTAATGATAAACCAACCAATAGGCTGGTCTGGAAGCCAGTTTTTGAATACACGGTCTACGATTTTACCATCCTTACCAATCTGAACGATAGACGTATCAATATCGTCTTTTCTATCCTGACGTCCGATAATCTTAATGGCACTGTTTGCCAGAACAGAGTCTGGCATATCGGCAATCTTTTGTGTTAATGTCCAGATGAATAATCCGTATCCTGCCGACTGGTCAAGAATAACTTCGAATGGATTTGCACCTCCAAGGTTATCTGTATCTTCATTGCCAATCAGAACTTGGTTGGCTTCTTCGATAACCAGAATCGTTTCATATTGATTTTCAGGCTCAACAAATCCGCCGTTGGAAACAGCATACTGATATACGGTTGAGGTTAAAAGACCAAATACGAAGGCAGAAGTCTTTGTATCCATACCGTAAGATTCAAGTACGATAACATCATCAGCACCAAGCAAATCATCAATTCCAAGCCCTTCATCTCCTGTTTTACAGAAGATTTCATAAATTGTTGAATCAGGCTCGTTAAAAGATTCCATACGGTCGACAATACGCTGAATTGCTTCAGCTTTATCACGTTTTGTTGCAGGGTCTTCAGCTTCAGTCTGAAGCTTTGCACATACTGCAGCTAATGAAATGTTTTTACTGCGTTCTGTTGCTGGATATGTTCCAGTTTTAGGGTCGAAACGATTATATTTTACAGAAGGTTCAAAACATCCAGCTTCACGATAGACTTCATTAATAGCTTTACCCAAGATTGAGAAACCACGATCTCCTAAGCCGTAACTACGAATGAAGATTTCACGCAATTTATCAGCATATCGTTCTGTATAGACACCTTTAGGAATTTTCATCAGATTTAAATGAGCAGGATGAAATTCAGGGTCTGAAAGAGAGTAAAAACGGAAATGATCACTAGGAATGATTTTTGCAAGTGAACGCCAGTCTTGTTTAGGGTCCATGATAAGAAATCTTAATCGTTTTTTCTTTTCTCCTCGACGCACATGAGCATAAGCTTCAGCAACCATACGTCTTGCTACTACAGTCTTACCAGAACGAGAAGCTCCTGAAATGTATGCGTGGTGAAGTTCTTTTCCACTTAAACAGTATTTGAATCGAGATTTATATCCTGAATGTTTGCTGTATTTTTCAACATCTGCTACGTATCCAATAAAGATTTCACCGTTCTGACGATTTGAAGGAATTGTCAAGATTGGCGGGTCGTCAATTGCGGCCTGAATACCTCCGATGTTAGCTCGAGGTGGATGACTGTAAGCTGCAAGCTCATCGCTTAACAGAAGTGTTGTGTATTTATAAGATTCAAACTCACCAGGAATACCCTCTTTAATAACACTTGGAGAGAATACTGACATGTGTTTCATTAGATAATCCTTTTCATGAGGACTTGGCTTATAAACCTGTAATGGAGAAGTCAAAACATCACTTCCATGCCATGCTGACATAGATAAAGCTGTTGCAGCAGATGCTGCTTCTTCCGATTCTGTTGCGATATAGATATCTGTAAACCACATTCCTTCGTTGTTTGAAGCTCGAATCAGACGCTGACATGAGAATTTTAATAAATCCAATAAATGGGCAACTTCCAAATCTTCCCACTGGAATGTACGAGCAAAACTAATAGAAGGACCAAGCCCCATACTGCTTGAACTTCCAGATGAAGTGCTGTGACCAGTTGTTGAAGAATCTGTAGTTCCTACGGATTGACCGGTACTTGTTCCATCTGAAGTACTCTGCCCGACTGAACGGGATTGAGATGTACCAAAGCTTTCTCCTGTTCCATAACTTTCACTGATTCCTTGAGAAGTACTCTGACTTACACCCATATTTGAAGATGTTGACTGACCGTAGGATGTTCCAGCACCTTGAGAGAAGCTTGAACCAACAGAGTTGCTGATACCTGATGAAATGCTGTCAGAAATGCCTCGACCTAATCCGTATGAAGAACTGGTTCCTGTAGATGTTGAATCTGAAATAGAATTTGAAATACCAGTTGAAGAACCAACGCCATTACTCCAGCTCGAACCAACCGATGATGAAACACCATTGCTTAATCCAAAACTTGAGCCAAGACTTGTACTATGTCCATCACTATTCCCGTGAGATGTACCTCCTCCCCAGCCATTGCTTTCACTATAAGAAAGAGGGAAACTTTGCACACCAAGTCCGAAACCTCGACTATTACTCCAGCTACTGGATTCAGACGAGTTCTTTGACCAATTATGACCACTACCAGCATTCAACCCAAAGGAAGAACCTGATGAAACTCCTGTTCCACGGCTTCCACCAAAACTACTGCTCGTACTTGTTCCTTGACTAAAGCCAGAACCTACTGAATGAGATTTGGATGAACTCACACCGTTACTGACACTTTCTGACATACTGGTTCCGTGAGACATGGATGAATTTGTTCCGTAGCTCGAGTTCGTTCCTGAAGATACGTTATGACTTGAACCAAGTGATTCACCAACCGTATTTCCAACACTTGTTCCGAGTGATTTAGAAAGCGATGTACCAACACTGTGACTTGTTGAAAGTCCGTGAGAAACTCCTACAGAGTCTGTGAGACTGTTTCCAACACTGTGTGACTGACCCCAGTTTTCTCCATAAGATTTTCCTTGGGATTCACCCCAGTTTTGCCCACTAGAAAGGTTGGCGGCGTATACCATTGGCATAGAAACACCGAAAGACATGGATTTCTGCCCCGTATGAATTCCAGCATAGTATGAAGCTTCTTTCAAATTTGCTTCTTTCCATTTCGAAATTGTAGACTGATTAACAGAAGTCGCTGTCAAAACAAACAGATACTCATAGTCATCCATTCCCATCAGAAACTCTTCACTTTGTTCTTCTACATCTTCCGCCTGGACACTGGCAAATGTATTTGTCTGAATACGACCGTTTGTTTTTTTAGGAACAGGAACACCTCGAATAACACGCATTTCTTTCATATTTCCAAGCTTATTAAAAATCCATCTAGCATCTGCGGCTGTTAAATCACAATATTCTAAAGTCCTGAAAGTACCTGTAATATTTCGCTCCAAAGAAGCCATCTGTACATCAGCTAAATGCTTTGCATCTTCGTAAGAGTAAGAACTGACGCCTTGAACACCATAACCAAAAATCAACCCAAGACGTTCAGGATAAATAATATTGGCAAAGATTTGCAGATAGTTGATTTGCTCCTGATAACTACCAGCAACAACACCTTCCTGCATTTGTAGAAAAGATGATAATGTAAGGTCTTTTTTAGGAACTCGTTTGATTTTGACCATTTTAATTGCCTTATAGACTTTTTCATAACGTCCATATCCAGTATCTCGATTGAATTCGAAAAGAAGATAATTCAATTTATCTCCGTCAATATCAATCTTTTCATCACAGATGATAAGGTCATCCATATCATATTCATCTGTTTCTGCACTGTTTTTTAAATAAGCAAGTTTTCTAAGTCCATCTCTAAAAGACATAAAGAATTTCCTCCTCCTATTTGACGATTGTTTTTTGAAGTTGTTCTGCTCTTTTTCTCTTCGTTGTATGACCGTGTCCAAATCCCCAGAATACAAAGATTCTTTTGATTTCCACACCAATAAACCCAATAGGAGATAAGAACATTGCAAACTGGACTGCTGTTGTAAGCCACCCCTGCATTGCATTGTTTTGCGTTTGCCCTGCATTTAGTCCCAATGATGCCCCTAATTGAGATGCATCAATTCCATTCAAATTCTGAGTAAGGAAATATGCTCCAATTAAAATCCCATAATAAATCAATAAATTGCGCTTAAAGGCAATAATCATGTTTGGTCTGTCCATCGGAACAACAAAATAAGTTAACAAGCATGCTCCAGACGTAGCAACTGAAGCATATAGAACAATAGTGCGTCCTAAATATGAATAAAGCTTTACTGTAATAAGCATCATGACAATCAAAAGCAATGTATATGCAGTGATTTTAAGAATTTCCAAGAGTTTGTACGGAAGTGTTTCTGTTTCATATCTGGAAGCTGAATAATCTGTATTAATAGCCATAGAATTCCTCCTTATACGACCTTACGTTCGTCATTTACAGTTTTGAACTGTTTATCTCTGTATTCACAGATTCCCATAGCAATCATTAAGACAATTGCTATAAGATACAGGATATAATTAGAAATATAGTAATAAAGCGATATAAATGCGTTTTCAAAGAATATTAACAAAGGTAATCCCTCCATTTCATACATAAAGTGAACCAGAATTGATAGGGAATAGTCTGGAAATTTAGGTAAATGAGCATAAAAAAAGAACTCTTATGGCGCGCTCAACCTATAATAGGTGTCGTTGCGTACTCGTCACCTATAAGGTTTCATGTTCAGAGTTCTTTTAATAAGAACTATTTCTTATAGTTCTTTTTCTTATTCTTGTAAGGTTTGTCTTTATAAGAATTTTTGTTCTTATAAGAGTCATTACTCTTATAAGACTTTTGGGATAGACCGTTTTCACGATCCTTTTTCTCCCATTCAAATCTCGTTTGCTCACGAGATTCTTTTGCTTGCTTCATAGCAAGCGTGGCCTTCTCACGGCCTCTTTTTTTGGCTTTCGCATATAGGGTAAACCCATACGCAACCAAAATCATTAGAACCACAATCGGTGCTAATGATTTGAAGACAGGATCTTCTCCTGCCTCAACTGGACGATAATAGTCCACGAATGCCATCTGTGTGGCTGGTGCTGCTAAAACAGCAAAAGTTGTAATTGTACTCATCATAAGTACCTCCCTCTAGTGCATAGATATAGAGGTACCTAACCTCTACGACAGCCCTGCACAGTACTGAAGCTGTCTAGTAGAGGTTATTGCTTTAACAATGGAGTACATTAGGGGGCAATATATGTCCATAGGAGCTCATTGACTCACTATCAGCAGTTAATTCTGCTAAGCTATGTATTCTTCATCTGAAGGTGTTTAGGTAAACACCGACAATAAATCTACGTTTATAGTGAACCATAAAATTAAAAATGAGCACAAAAAAATTGGATAATAGAAATCAAGTAAAAATTAAAAAAATATCAATGATTTTTCATGGTTTTTATTGCACGCTGAAAATCCCTGAAGAAAAAGCGCTTTTTTTCAGGGTGGTTTAGGCGTATAATCTTGTTGTTATTTGTTGTACTGGTATAACTCACCAGTTTTGCACATGCTATAAATTATTCGGACTAATTTACTGGCACATGCAGTCTTTGCAGCTTTCGAACACATCGGGTTTGATTGCTGCTTTTTCTTTATATAGAAATCTTTAATACTATTATCATCTCTTTTAAGCCTTATAGAACACGTTACAGCCAGATATAATAAACACCTTAATCGTTTATTGCCTTTTTTAGTAATGTGCATATGATCCCCATCATTTTGTCCACTTTCGCTAATTCTTGGATCCAGTCCGGCAAAAGCTACTAACTCATTCTTCTTTTTAAATCTTGTCATATCACCTAGTTCTGCAATAATGCGTGCAGCTAGGTTATCTCCAATACCTGGTATGGATTTGATTATATTAAAGTCAGGTAGTTCCTGTGCAAGCTTGATCATTTCACCAATTGTTCTTTCAGCCTCTGCCATATCTTCATTTAATTTCTTGATGAATCTCTGAAGGATTAATACTTCAATATCATCCTTATCACATCCTGAATAGATGGTTTTAGAGTACTCTATGGCCTTGTCAGCCATTGTATCACTCACTGCCTGACGATGACATGTTTTGTTTTGAATCACTTTAGATACTGTGTTAATCTTCTTTTTCTGAAGCATTTCTGGATGTGGATATTTTTCAATGATAGCTAAAGCGACAGGACCATACAGATCATCATACAGCGTATCATAGCCTGGAAATACGATATCCAGCTGTGCTCTGAATGCAACCTTATCTTTTCTTATATGAACTAATATATCCTCATAATAGCGTGATAATTCCCTTAGTTCGTGATATATCGTTTCTTGTTTATGGCTGTTATGAAGACTATGGCTGTAATATGTTTTAGCGATTGATTTGGGATCAAGCTTATCTGTTTTTGGACTTCTTAGTGAATCATTCTTTCTTGTTTTAGCTGATAATAGTGGATTGATAATAAACTGCTTAATATTGTTGTCTTCAAGCACTTTCTTAAGGACACGATGGTAAACTCCTGTTGCCTCATAAACAACACATACTTCTGTTTCTAGCTTCTTTTCCATCTCCCTGACAAGATTCACTATCTCATCAAATCCTTCTTTGTTGTGCTTTATTGAACGTGAACCTGTATACTTCACATTCAAATCCTTGAATGCCTGGTAATCTGATTTACCCTTAGAGACATCAATGGATACTATTGGACCTTTCATAGATCATACCTTCTTTCCTTGAATATTCGAAAGCATAACTTCCCGATTTATGACTATCTATTTTCGTCTTACATGCAGGCTCTATCAATAAATCAAAAGGCCTATTTGGATATAAACTGACTCATGTCATAAAAGGAAGCAGAGAACTTTTTTTGACGAAATCACAACAGTGTTTCCAAGAACCGCTCTCTCTGCTTTCTTTAGTCTATTATAGTGTATGCCTACAAAATAAAAGACTAGAAGTTAAATTTAAGTAACCTCTAGTCAGTATGTTTATTTAGTGAAGAGAAGAACGATACATTAATAGTCATAGCTATCAATCGTTGTTTACGAGCTTACCTTATGGATGTCTCAAGTTATAATGATTAACTTCTCTTCAGTGATATGATATCACTTCTAAATAAAATAAAAAACTAGAATTATTACTTGAATAACTTCTAGTTCTATAATACGAAAGAAACTGCGTGTGCAGTTTCTTATAACTCTCTTCCAATAACTTTTGCGATAGCTTTTCCTTTTTCAACAAGTTCGGCATAACGTTTTGGCTTTAAGCTTTGAGCACCATCACTCCAAGCATTTTCTGGATCGTCATGCACTTCAATGATCAATCCATCAGCACCAGCTGCAATAGCGGCAAGGGATAGGGATTCAATTAATTTATAATCACCAGCAGCATGACTTGGATCAATGATGATAGGTAAGTGCGTTCTTTCTTTAATGATGGGTACAACACTTAAATCTAAAGTATTACGTGTATAGGTTTCAAATGTACGAATACCACGTTCACAGAAAATGACGTTTGGATTTCCTTCCGACATAATGTATTCAGCAGCCATGATCCATTCTTGAATCGTAGCACTCATACCGCGCTTTAATAAAATTGGTTTTTTCGTTTTTCCTACAGCTTTTAATAAATCAAAGTTTTGCATATTACGTGCACCAATCTGAATGATATCTACATTCTCTACGAATTCATCTAAATGTTCTGCACTCATTAGTTCAGATACAATAGGAAGTCCTGTTTCTTCTCTAGCTTTTACCATGGCCATGATTCCTGCAGTACCCATACCTTGGAATGCGTATGGACTTGTTCTAGGCTTATAAGCGCCACCTCTTAACATATCAGCACCGGCTGCTTTTACTTCTTTGGCAATACGACAGATTTGGTCTTCACCCTCAACAGAACATGGACCTGCAATCATCGCAATTTTTTTGCCACCGATTTGAATGCCATTCACATCTACAATGGTATCTTCTGGATGAAACATACGGTTGGTCAATTTATAAGGTTGGGCAACACGCTGAACATTATAGACGATAGGGTTAGCCATAACGCTTTTTTCATCGACAACACTTGTATCTCCAACCAATCCAAAGACGTTATAGTTATCGCCTTGAATCATTGTGACATGAAGATTCATGCTTTCAAATTTGTCAATCAATTTGTCGACATCGTGTTTGGGTGCATTTTTCTTTAAAGTAATAATCATAATAATATCCTTCTTTCCATTTGTGAGTAACAAAAAAGCATTAACAGTAAAATTGTTAATGCTTAAAAGCCCTAATTAAAATACCATTCAGTTTTGATTGGTTTAATTAGGGCTATCTAAAGTAAAAGTAAAAATATGTAGATTGAATGTTCATGTTAATCACCTGGCTATACTATAGCTCATGTAATGAAAATATGCAAGTTATTTTCTGAAAATAGTTACATTTTATCTTGTCAACCTCCTTGGCAAAACTGGTTATATTTTTGTCATTTCTTGTCGAAAAGTGTAAAACAAAATAAACGTGCTATAATCTAAGTAGCAATACAAATCATATAGGAGGTACATAATATGAAAGTCAATATTGTAGGAAAAAACATCACAGTAACTCAGGGAATCTCAGAAAAAATTTATAAGAAATTGGATGTTTTAACAAAGTACTTCATTATCGGAGAGGATGATGTAGCCAATGTCTTAGTTCGTACATATCCGACAAAACAAAAAATTGAAGTTACAATCCCAACACGTTATGCGATTCTACGTGCCGAGGTTGTAGATGACGATTTATATGCAGCTATTGATCGTGCTGTAGATAAATTGGAAGATCAAATTCGTAGAACAAAAACACGTTTAACACGTAAAAATAAAGAATCACTTGCCGAAGCTTTCTTGGATCATGAATTATTTAATGATGAAGATGTAGATGATGACGAAGTTGTTCGTACTAAATCTATCGTTCCAAAGGAAATGAGCTTAGATGAAGCTATCATGAAAATGGAATTATTAGGACACGATTTCTTCATTTATACAGATGATGAAACAAATAAGATTGCCGTTTGCTACAAACGTCACGATGGTGGTTACGGCTTGATTGAAACAGAATAAACGCGTGAAAGACATGTCAAAATGGCATGTCTTTTGTTTGAAAAGAAAAAAAATAATATAAGTTTGAATAAGTTATTCTTTGTGCTATAATTATGTTCGTTAAGGAGGTTTTTCCCATGGGATTTATGGATAAAGTAAAAGACTTCGTTGCTCCAATCGAAGAAGATGATGATTATCAAGAAGCACCACAAGCTGAAAAGGTAGAAGAAGTAGAACCTCAAAGTCGTTATGAGAGACCAAAAACTCGTACGAACGCAACTTCTTTGAATTCAAATACAAAAATGGTATTGTTTGAACCAAGAAGCTTTGGAGAAGCTGAAGAAGTAGGACAACGCTTAAAAGAAGGTCGTGCTGTAGTAGTTAACTTACACAAGCTAGATCGTGATTATGCACAACGTACAATTGATTTCTTAACAGGTGTTGTTTATGCGCTTGATGGAAAGATTCAGAAAATCGGTCAGAACGTAATTTTATGTTCTCCAGCTGAAATTGGTGTACAAGGAACTATTTCATTAGGAAGTCCAGACGACTTCGAAGATGAAGACTAATAATTACTTTTAATGAGCTCATTTATGGTAGGTCATGAGGTGTTTATTTCGCAGATGAAAGATCAAATTCGTATCTTTCAAAAACAAAATAGGCCGATCATGACCTATTTTTTATCGATTTCTGAACAGAGCATTCTTCAAAGCATGGTGCCCAAAAATATATGTCTTGTTTTTGATGGTGGTTATGATCAAGCACAGCGAAAGATTGCTTGCTTTATACCTGAAGGGTATGAGGGCTTTAGTGATTGCGTTTGTCTTCATGCCACATACAATTCAAAATTTAAAACATTAACCCACTCCGATCTTTTAGGTTGTTTAATGCACTCTGGCATTGAAAGAAGTGTCATTGGGGATTTGATTGTGCAAAAAGAGGATCTATATATCTTTTGTAAAGAAAAAATTTCAAAATACATCATTGACAATTGTAAGCAGATTGGTAAGTGTACAGTGCATTTTGAAGAATGTTTAGACTATATCATTACGGAAAATAACAAAAAAGAAATACATATTATGTGCAGCAGTTTACGTTTAGATAGTGTAGTTGCGCAATTGTCGCATTGTTCTAGAAGTGAAGCGTTAAAAAAGATTCATGCAGGATTTGTGAAAGTTAATGATGTGGTACTTGAACAAAATTTACAATTGTGCAATAATGATTTCGTGTCAATCAGAAAGACAGGTCGATTCCAGTTTAAAGAAGTGGTTTCTACCACAAAAAAGGGAAGACTTGTTTTGAACTTTGATCAATATATTTAGCTAAGATAAAGACACGCCTTTATTCGTTAGGATTTAAGAGAGCAATGAGTTTTGGTGAAACATTGTATGAATAAGAATTAAGGTATCCCTTTTGAGCTGATCTTACGAAATGATAGTAGTTTGATCCGGTTGAGCCGTTATCTCATGAAAGTGCATAGTGAAAACTATGAATTAAGGTGGTACCGCGTGTTTATTACGTCCTTTTATTAGGACGTTTTTTTATTTGGAAAAGGAGATAAAGTATGGACTACAAAGAAACTCTTCATATGCCTAAAACGGCATTTGAAATGCGTGGAAATTTGACTAAAAAAGAGCCTGGTTTCCAGAAGCGCTGGCAAGACGAAAAATTGTATGAAAAGATGTTAGAAAGAAGAAAAGGAGCTGAATCATTTGTATTACATGATGGTCCTCCTTACGCAAATGGTGACATCCACTTAGGACATGCCTTAAATAAGGTATTAAAAGATGTCATTGTAAAATCTCACTTTATGGAAGGATACAACACACCATATATTCCAGGATGGGATACACATGGTTTACCAATTGAAACAGTTGTGACTAAATTGGGGTATGACCGTAAGAAAATGGGAATTGCTGAATTTAGAAAAATCTGTTACGACTATGCTTTAAAACAAGTAGCCAATCAAAAAGCTGGCTTCTTAAGCTTAGGATCGATTGGAGATTATGATCATCCATATATCACACTTCAAAAGGGTTTTGAAAAACACCAGATCGAAATCTTTGGAAAGATGGCTATGAAAGGCTTGATCTACAAAGGATTAAAACCAGTATATTGGTCACCAAGTAGCGAGTCTGCATTGGCGGAAGCTGAAGTTGAATATAAAGATGTAAAGAGTCCAACTATTTATGTTAAATTTGCCGTTAAAGACGGAAAAGGTGTATTGGATACAGACTGCAACTTTGTGATTTGGACAACAACACCTTGGACAATTCCTGCAAACTTAGGAATTAGTGTAAACCCTGATTTTGACTATTCATTAGTGGATACAGAAAAGGGAAAATTGATTATGCTATCAAGCATGGTTGAAGAATTATGTGATAAGTTTGAAGTTGAAAAACGTGATGTTTTAAAGACTTTCAAAGGTAAAGAATTCGAATATATTACATGTACACACCCATTGTATCCAGAAAGAGAAAGTTTATTGATGTGTGGAGATCACGTAACAGCCGATGCTGGTACTGGATGTGTTCATACAGCACCTGGATTTGGTGTGGATGACTTTAACATTGGTATGAAATATGGTTTACCAGTATATTGTAACGTTGATGCACAAGGATGTATGATGGATGATGTTGGTGAATGGCTTGCTGGCCAATATGTGGAAGATGCCAATAAGACAGTCACTCAAAAATTAGATGAATTGGGTGTATTATTAAAACTTCAATTTATTACCCACTCTTATCCACATGACTGGCGTACTAAAAAACCTATTATTTTCCGTGCTACAACACAATGGTTTGCGTCAATTGATCAAATTCGTGATGAACTGTTAGAACAAATTCACTCTGTATCTTGGGTACCTGCTTGGGGTGAACAACGTATGCACAATATGATCGCCGATCGTAATGACTGGTGTATTTCTCGTCAACGTGCTTGGGGTGTTCCAATTCCTATTATTTATGGAGAAGACGATACTCCAATTATGGATCAAGCTATTTTTGATCATGTAGCCAAATTAGTTGGTGAATATGGATCAAACGTTTGGTTTGAAAGAGATGTTAAAGATTTATTACCAGAAGGATATACAAATGAACATTCACCAAATGGTATCTTCCGTAAAGAAACAGATACTATGGATGTTTGGTTTGACTCAGGATCAAGTCATACAGGCGCTATGATGGATCGTGGCTTAGGTTATCCTGCTGACTTATATTTTGAAGGTAGTGACCAATATCGTGGATGGTTTAACTCTAGTTTGATTGTTGGTACTGCTGTTCATGGTAAAGCTCCATACAAACAAGTTTTATCACATGGTTTCGTTATGGATGAAAAGGGCGTTAAGATGTCTAAATCTCAATGGAATGCCGTTGCACCTAGTGAAATCACTAAGAAATATGGTGCAGATATCTTACGTTTATGGGCATGTAGTGTAGACTATCAAGCGGATGTTTCAATGGGTCAAAAGATCTTGAAACAAGTCAGTGAAAACTATCGTAAAGTACGTAATACATTGCGTTTCTTAATGGCAAACTTAGATGATCAAAAATTTACTGCAAAAGATTGTGTAAACTTCAATGAATTAAGTGAATTGGATCAATATATTTTAACTGAATTAAAAGATGCCGTAGATTTCTGTAGAAAAGCTTATAATGAATATCGTTTCTCCGATGTTGTTACATATTTGACAAACTTAATGACGAATGAATTATCCGCTTACTACTTAGATTACACAAAGGACATTCTTTATATTGAAAAAGAAGATGCACCAGTTCGTCGTCAAGTTCAAACTGTACTTTATAATGCCGTTGAAGTGATGACTAAATTGTGGGCTCCAATCTTGGCTCATACTTGTGAAGAAGTCAATGACTACATGCACTTTGATGCAGAAAGTATCCACTTAACGACATTCAAAGATCTAGAATTGGATTTTGATGTTGAAAAAATCAAAACGGATATGGAAGAATTATTCAAAGTTCGTAAGGATGTCTTCAAAGCACTTGAAAATGCTCGTGCTCAAGGTTTAATTGGTAAATCATTAGAAGCGCATGTCGTATTACATGTAAGTGATGCACAAAAAGAAATTATGGATCGTGTATTAAGTAATGCTGCACAATGGTTTATTGTATCTAAAGTCACATTCACAACGGATGAATTAGAACAATTTGAAGTTTGTCAGGTACAAGTAGAGAAGGCTACAGGTCATGTATGTCCTCGTTGCTGGAACTATACTGAATCTGATAATGAAGATGGATTGTGTGATCGTTGTAACCACGTATTACATGACTAATATGTAAATGAAAAGAGTAACTCTAATCGACAAGAGTTACTCTGTTTTTTATTTTATCAGTTGTGATGATTTTATAATCTTTTGTTTCTAAATCCGATGAAACATCACTAACTTTATCTACGATCCATATGGCTTGTACATCATAATCCAGTGTAGATAAATATTTCTTTCCATCTTCTACACTCATACAGAACAACGTTGTACTTAAGGCGTCGGCCTTGCCTGAATCTTTTGTGATGACGGTTACACTTCGAACATAGTTTGCAGGATAACCGGTTTTAGGATCAATGATATGGGAATATTTTTTATTCTTATATGTAAAATATCTTTGGTAATCTCCACTTGTAACTAAACAAGTGGCTTTTTTTGTTGAATATTGAACTAGGGCATCACTTGCATCTGGACTTTGAATACCAATCTTCCAATTTGTGCCATCTTCTTTTTCGCCAAGTAAGACAACATTACCTCCCGCATTGATATATCCATTGGATAGGCCAGCTTTATTTAATGCTTCTTTGGCAAGTTGAGCGGTATATCCTTTGGCAATGGCACCAAGATCGATGGATAGTTCTGGATCTAAGTAAGATACTTCATGACCAGATATTTGAATTTTATCTAAGTCAATATGATTTAAAGCTTCTTGAATCTTGTCATCACTTGGAGGGATTTGTGTGTTTTCTCTAGCCTCATGCCATAGATTTAAAAGTGCGCCTTGGCTGATATCAAATTGTGAGTTTTCAGACTGCATCTGCATGGCTAGTTTTAAACAATCTATAAAGGTTTCATCCATTTGAATCGGATGATTATAAGCTTCATGATTCAATGTATATAGGTTATTCATATTTTTATAGGCGTGGTACTGGTCAAAGCGTTTATTGTTTTCTTTAAATGTCTTTCTTACAATCTTTGTATACTTGGCAAAATCGGCTTGTGAACACGAGCAATTGAGTGTAATGGGCGTGTCAAAGCCAACATCTGTTAATGTAACATTTAGGTTTTCTGTTGTTTCATTACCTTTATTTTGAACAAAGAATATAACAGAACTAATAAAGATGAGAAAGCATACGGATATTACCAGCCAGGATAGAATGGATTTATTTTTTTGCATAAAAGTATTATAAGATGTTTTTCGTTTAATGTAAATGTAAGTACTTACCTGAATTATGGGAAATTGTCAAAAAAATCTTGAACTTGTGAAAAAAAAGGCCTATGATTAAAAAGTGTAAATGGGAGGTAGGATTTATATGTCACTATTTTTAGGACCAATGAGACAGCATATCCCTGGTAAAAAAGAATTGACAGAAAAGTCTGAATTATTACATCTTATGCCTAAAAAGGAAGTCTATATTCCTTTGGTTGCAGGCCGTACTTTAGACTTTGATATTCTTGTTGAAGAGGGAGATACTGTATCCGTTGGAACAAAACTGGCTGAAACAAAGTCAGGTTTTTATGTGCCAATTTATTCAAGTGTTTCTGGAACTTACAAAGGAATTGCTAAGCGTATGCACAATTCTTTGCGTCCACAAAATCACATGGTGATTGAATGCGATTTTAAACAAACGAAAGTTCAATCTTTTGCGCCATTAGACTGGCAAAGTGCTACTCGTGAAGCGTGTGTTGATTTTGTAAAGAATGCAGGTATTGTTGGTTTAGGTGGAGCTGGTTTCCCAACCTATGTAAAATATATGAAACCAGATGGAGTTGATTATGTATTGATCAATGCCGTAGAATGTGAACCATATATCACAGCTGATTACCGATCTGTCATGGATGATGCCAAAGATTTAGTTACAGGTGCAAAAATCATGAAGAAAATGGCTGAAGCTAAAACGGTTTACATTTGTATCAAAGAATCTCACCCAGATTTAATTGAAAAAGTGAAATCTGTATTGACAGATGCAGCTGGTGTTGAGGTTCGTCCAGTCCCTGATGTGTATCCAATGGGTTGGGAACGTGTTTTAGTGCGTGAAGTATTACATAAAGAATATGGTGGATTACCTGCAGAAGCGGGTGCTATCATTGGAAATGCTTCAAGTGCCATCGCGATTGCGAAAGCCTTTGAAAAAGGAGAAGCCATCACACAAAAGAATCTAACAGTTAGTGGGGAATGTGTAAAAGATCCTCACAATGTATGTGTACCTGTTGGTATGCCTGTTAGTGAAATCATCGAAGCTTGTGGTGGATATACACAAGATACAGTCCGCTTGATTTCAGGTGGACCTATGATGGGTAAAACCATTGTCAATGATATGTTTGTCGTTGATCGTGCTATGAATGCATTAACTGTACTTCCAGCTGCAAATGATGATGCGATCGCATGTTTACGTTGTGGTAAATGTAGTGATCATTGTCCAAGTGGTTTACAGCCAGTAAGAATTACAGCTGCATTGAAAGCCAATGACGTTGACGAAATGTCAAAACGTGGCGTTATGAGTTGTATCGAATGTGGAATGTGTACTTATATTTGTCCATCTCATATCGATGTAACTGAAAATGTTCGTAAGGCAAAACGTATTGTTATGCTTAAGAAAAAGTAGGGAGGATTCAAATGAAATTTACTTTTCATGTAAGTCCAAGCATTAAGAATAACTTGTCAACACAACGTATCATGAAAGAATTATCTTTAAGTTTACTTGTTGTGTTTGTAGCAGCCCTTATTTACTATGCCTCTGCATGGGGAGCTAGTGCTGCTTTACATTGTATTCTTTTATTAGCTTGTTCTTTAATTACTACATTCGTTTGCGAATCCATTTTCGCAAAGATTATGAAGAAAGATGTTAAAACTTTCTTAAAGAGCTCATTTGGATGGGTAACAGCTATCATTTTAACTTTAATGGTACCTGTGAATATGTCTTGTTATGCAGTTATTATTGCGACAGTATTCGCAATTGTACTTGCGAAATTATTATTTGGTGGTTTTGGGCAAAATATCTTTAACCCTGCAGCTGTAGGACGTGCTGTGATTCTACAAGCTTTTACAGGTGTGAGTGTAGGTCTAATTTCACAAGCAACACCAACAACAGTGATTGCGAGCACATACCATTGGTTACCAAGCAATGCAACTGTATTGGATTCATTCTTGTCTCAATATGGAGGCTTTGCAGGTCTAGCTTTAGGAACGTATCCTGGATCTATTGGTGAAACATTCTCAATCTTGATTTTGATTATTGGTGTAGTACTTGCCCTTCGTCAAATTATTGATTGGAGAGTTCCCGTTGTTTATTTAGGAACAATCTTTGTGTTAACAGCCGTTGTAGCTTTAATTACAGGCATTGATTCATACCATGGAATTCCAGCTGTTATTTGGTATCCATTATTACACTTATTAACAGGTGGTGTTATTTTTGGTGCTGTATTTATGTTGACAGATCCAGTCACAAGTCCAACAAGTGCAAGTGGACGTGTTGTATTTGCGATGGGTGCAGCAATTTTAACAACTTTAGTTCGTTTAAAAGCGAATCTTCCAGAAGGATGTTTATATTCTATCTTATTAATGAATATGTTTACTCCTTGGATCGAATCTTGCTTCGATGGAAAACAATTGGATTTGGTAAAAAAATCAAGAATTGTTTGTGCATGTCTAGCTTTGATTGGTTTAGCTATAAGCTTCTATGCAGCAAGCTCTATTCAAAAGGTAGATACGGTTCCTGAAACTGCAGCTGTTGTTGAAACAGTGGAGGTAACACTATGAACAAGATCGTACATTTAGGTTTATTCTTGGCGATTGTTTCAGCTGTTGCCGGTGGTGCCTTGGCATTTGCGAACCAAATGACTGCCCCTGTTATTGCTGCAAATAACGAAAAACAAGAAAAAGAATCATTATTAGCTATGTATCCAGATGCGAACGCCAATGATTTTAAATTGGTCGATGCAACATTGGATTCTAAAACGGTTCAAAAGGTTTATGAATATAAAAACGTTTATATCTTCAACATGAGTGTTAGTGGATATAAAGAAGGAACTGTATTCTTAGTTTCTATTGATAAAGATAGTAAGAAAATCGACAAATACAATGCCATCAGCAATGGCGATACAAAAGGTTTAGGATCACAAGTAACAGAAGCTCCATTTAGAAAATCTCTAGAAGGAAAAGATGCGACTGGTGAATTGGATACAATTTCTGGTGCGACTGTTTCTTCTGGGCCTGTTGTGAGTGGTATTCATGAAGCGGCAAAACTTGTCGATACATTAAAGTAAGGAGGTTATCTAGATGAATCGTTTTGAAAACTTTAAAGCGGGTTTAATTAAAGATAACCCAGTATTCTCATTATTCTTAGGAATTTGTTCAACACTAGCCATCACTACAACTGTAAACAATGCGATTGGTATGGGTGTTAGTGTTATTATCGTATTAATCATGTCCAACGTGATTATTTCATGTGTTCGTAAAATTACGCCAGATGAAATTCGTATTCCCGTTTATATTGTCATCATCGCCACATTGGTAAAAATCATTCAAATGTTGATTCAAGCCTATGCGCCAAGTTTAAATACAAGCTTAGGTGTATTCATTCCGTTGATTGTAGTTAACTGTATCATCTTAGGTCGTGCAGAAGCTTTCGCAAGTAAAAACGGCGTTTTAGATTCAGCTTTAGATGGTTTAGGAATGGGTTTAGGATATACTCTAGCAGTACTAGCGATGTCATTTATTCGTGAATTGATTTCAACAGGTGGAATTAAAGTGGTAAACCCATTTAACGAAGCGCAAGTTTGGTTAAACTTACACATTATTCCCGAAGACTTCACAGTAAGCATCTTTGGATCTAGTGTTGGAGCCTTCATTACATTTGCGGTTTTAGCCGCTGCTGTTGGTGCTTATAAACAACATGTAACAGCAAAAGAAGAAGCTGCAGCGAAGGAGGAAAAGTAAGATGGGTGAATTAATGGCACTTTTAGTAACGAGTGTTTTAGTTAACAA